>ERZ1034427.89-NODE-89-length-19973-cov-2.955969_pt1 | contig 19973 bp, 23 predicted proteins | sample MGYA00520607_ERZ1034427 | MGnify/ENA primary metagenome ERZ1034427 (study PRJEB33736, sample SAMEA104288489) | Azolla caroliniana | place: Brazil | collected 1987 | study: EMG produced TPA metagenomics assembly of the PRJEB19522 data set (Is there foul play in the... | reverse complement strand
CGACAGACGGCCGGCGACTTCGGACATCGGCGCCAGCAAGGGCAGACCGCCCCGCTCGTCGGTCACGGTTTCATAGGCAACGGCGGTAACGCCCGATGCCAGCAGGCCCTTGGTCTGTTCCGGATCCGGCGCCAGGTGCAGATAGGTGAAGAGGATGTGGCGCGGCTCGAGTTTTTCCCACTCGACCTTCTGCGGTTCCTTGACCTTCACGATCATGTCCGCGCCGGCGAAGACCGCGGCGGCGTCGGGGGCGATGGTCGCGCCGGCCTTGACGTAGGCCTCGTCGGCATAGCCGGCGCCGAGGCCAGCGCCTGACTGAACGAGAACGGCATGGCCGTGGCCGACGTACTCACGGACGGCGGTCGGCGTAAGCCCGACACGATGCTCGCCCGGTTTGATCTCCGATGGGACGCCAACCCGCATGATGCTTCCTCCAAAGCCGCTTTACTGGAATTCTGCGCTTCGATCAGCGCAGTTTCCTTGGTGATTTCATGCTTTGCGGCTACTCTGATGCAAGATTCCTGCGCCAGGTAGGCCAAGCATGACTAAACCCGCCGCTAACCTCGATGGTTTCGACCGGAAGCTTCTCAACCTCCTGCAGAGGCGGGGGAGAGCCAGCTATGTGGAAATGGGCGAGGCCGTGAATCTTTCCGAGTCCGCTTGCCTTCGCCGCGTTCGCGCGCTGGAGGAGGCGGGCGTGATCAGCCGATACGCCGCCGTGATCGACGAGCGCGCCGTCGGGCTGCCCCTCAGCGTCTTCGTGACCGTCACCCTCTCGTCCCAGGCGGAGTCGGCGCTCAGTGCGTTCGAAAAGGCGATCGCCAGCGTGCGCGAGGTGGCCGAATGCTACCTGATGACTGGCGGGTCGGACTATCTGCTGCGACTGGTGGTCCGAGACGTGGACGATCTCGAACGGGTGCACGCCCAGGAGCTGACCCGGATCCCCGGGGTCGTCCGGGTCAGCTCCAGCATCGCCATGCGCACCGTGGTGAAGCGCGTTGAATTGCCGCTGTAGCCCGAGGTTAACGTTCCTTAGAGCCGTTCTGGTCTAGCTATCTCTCGATATTGATCACGTCGGGGGACGAGATGGTTTCGAGACGACTGCTGCTGGGCGCTCTCATCGGCGTGGCCGCGCCGGCCCTGGCCTTCGCCGAGGGCGAGGGTGGTTCGCCGAACCTCCTCACCAAGAAGGGCCGCCGCACGGCGCGCGCCCTGGGCCATCAGACCACCGACAAGGCCGCGCTCGACAAGGCCCTCGCGACGGTGAAGCCGATGGAGCCCGAGCCGGCTCATGCCCCCGTCGCCGCCGAGGCGGCCATGGCCATCAGCCCGGACGAGGCGCTGGGGCGCCTCAAGCAGGGCAACGCGATCTTCGCACGCGGCGGCGCCAACATCTCGCTGCCTTCGATGACTCGCGTGGCCGAGCTGTCCAAGGGCCAGAAGCCATTCGCCGTGATCATCGGCTGCTCGGACAGCCGGGCGGCGCCGGAGCTGATCTTCGACTGCAATCTCGGGGAGCTGTTCGTGGTCCGGGTCGCGGGCTCGACCGTGAGTCGCGAGGGCCTGGGCTCGATCGTCTATGCAGTCGAGCACCTGGGCGCGCCCTTGGTTGTCGTCCTGGGCCACACCAAGTGTGGCGCCGTTGGCGCCGCGGTGGACGTCGCCACCAAGCACGCCGAACTGCACGGGGCCCTGCACGAAATGGTGCTGCCGATCCTGCCGGCGGTTATCGAGGCCGAGGAACAGCATCCCGCCGACCTTCAGGACGCCGCGATCCGTCAGAACGTTCGTGACATCGCCCGTCGCCTGAAAGTGTCCGATGGCATGCTCGCCGAACGCGTGGAGCAAGGCCGGCTCAAGATCGTTTCGGCCTGCTATGACCTGACCACGGGAACCGTGGCCTTCGACGCCTGACGTCGAGGCTCGGCGTTTCAGCCGGGCATCGACTCGGCCACGACCCGCTCATAGTCCTCGCGGCAGGCGATGCCGATATCGAGATCTGTGACCAGGCCGTCATGCAGCGAATAGACCCAGCCGTGGACGGCTAGGGATTGGCCGCGCGCCCACGCGTCCTGGACGAACACGTCGGCGGCGACGTTGCGGACCTGGCGAGCGACGTTCAGCTCGGTCAGTCGGTCCAGCATCGCGCGCCTTTCCGGAATCCGTTCCAGCTCGTGCTTATGCTCGGCGTGGACCTCGCGGATCGGATGCAGCCAATGATCGACGAGGCCGCGCCGTTGGCCGTCGATGGCAGCCGCCACGCCGCCGCAACCGTAGTGGCCGACGACCATGATGTGCTTCACCTTCAGCACGTCGACCGCGAACTGCAGCACGCTGAGATAGTTGGCGTCCTGGGGCGGCGCGAGGTTGGCGACGTTGCGGTGGACGAACAGCTCGCCCGGATCCAGGCCCACGATCTCGTTGGCGGGCACGCGGCTGTCGCTGCAGCCGATCCAGAGATATTCCGGGCTCTGCTGGCCCTCGAGGCGCTTGAAGAAGTCGGGATCGACCTGGGTCTTGCTCTTCGACCAGGCGGCGTTCTTGGCTTTCAGGTCCTCAAGCATCTAGCGCTCCGGATGATGATCGGGGTGGGCGGCCGCGATGGCCGGATGCGACGCCGCGCGGGCGGCGGCGGCTTGGATCGCGGGAAACGGCAAGAGGTCCACGTTGAAGCGGCCGGCGTTGAACACTTGCGGCACCAGAAGACAATCCACGAGGCCCGGTTCGTCGCCGAAGGCGAAAGCGCCGCCGCGCCGTGCGACCATCGGCTCCAACGCGGAAAAACCGTCGGAGATCCAGCGCGCGACCCAGGCGTTGCGCTGGGCTTCGTCGATCTCCAGCGCCGTCAGCGCGCGCAGGACGCGCAGGTTGTTCAGCGGATGGATGTCGCAGGCGATGATCTCGGCCATCGCTCGGACCGTGGCGCGGTCGAACGGGTCGGTCGGCAGGAGGCGAGGCTCGGGAAACGTCTCGTCAAGCCATTCCAGGATCGCCAGGCTCTGGGTCAGGGGGCGGCCATCGACTTCCAGCGTCGGCACCAGCGCCTGGGCGTTGAGGCCGCGATAGGTTTCCGACTGGTGGGCGTTCGTCACGAGATCGACCGGGCGCAACTCGAAGGCGAGCCCCTTGAGGTTGAGGCCGATCCTCACCCGATAGGGCGCGCTGGCGCGCTTGGCGCTGTGCAGGACAAGCTTCATGACGGCCTCAGACCAGGGTGAATTCCAGACGGCCGACGCCCTCGACCTCGCCCGTCACGGTGTCGCCTCGCACGATGGCGCCTACCCCCTCTGGCGTGCCGGTGAAGATCAGGTCGCCGGCGGCGAGGGTCCAGAGCGCGCTGGCCTTGGCGATCACCTCGCCGATGTTCCAGATCATGTCGCCGATCTGGCCCCGCTGTCGCTCGGTTCCGTTGACCGACAAGGTGATCGCCGCTTCCGACACGGGCGCGTCCATCATCCGGATCGCGCTGATCGGCGCGCTGGCGTCGAACGCCTTGCCGGCTTCCCACGGCTGACCCTTGGCCTTGGCCGCGCCCTGCAGGTCCCGCCGGGTCAGGTCCACGCCCACCGCGTAGCCAAAGACGCCGTCGAGCGCCTGTTCGGGCGTCAGGTTCGCGCCGCCGGCCTTCAGCGCCACGACGAGCTCGATCTCATGATGCAGGTCGCTGGTGGCGGGCGGATAGGGGATTTCGCGGCTCGAGGGCGCGACGGCGTCCGCGGGCTTGGCGAAGAAGAAGGGGGGATCGCGCTCGTCGCCGCCCATCTCCCGCCGGTGCGCGGCGTAGTTCCGGCCGACGCACAGAATTCGGCGAACCGGGAAGACGGCGTCTGATCCCTCCACCGGGACCGTCGGAATGGCGTGCGGGGGAAAGGCGTAAGGCGTCATGGCGCTTCCTGTAGACCCAAACCGCGCGCGTAAAAACCCCATCGTCGCGCGCCAACGGACGCCCGCCTGGAGCTCGCCGGTCTTCAAACGTTCGGCTTGAAGCGCGCCTAAACGTTCTTTCACTTGCCCCTATCGACGCCGCCGAGTCATGACGGTGTGGGGATATCTGGGCGGCAAACGGGGGCACCGGAACATTCATGCTGATCATCGAGAACTTGACCCACGTCTATGGCAACGGCGTCAAAGCCTTGAACGAGGTCAACCTGACGATTCCGCGCGGGATGTATGGCCTTCTGGGGCCGAACGGCGCGGGCAAATCGACCTTGATGCGCACGATCGCCACCTTGCAGGCGCCCACCTCGGGACACATCCGCTTCGGCGACATCGACGTTCTGAAGACCCCGGAGCTGTTGCGGCGCACGCTCGGGTACCTGCCGCAGGACTTCGGCGTCTATCCGCGAGTTTCGGCCTACGACATGCTTGACCACATGGCCGTCCTGAAGGGGATCGCCAACGCCAAGGACCGCAAGGAAACGGTCGAACACCTGCTCAATCAGGTCAATCTGTGGAACGTGCGGAAGAAGGCCATCGCCGGGTTCTCCGGCGGCATGCGCCAGCGCTTCGGCATCGCCCAGGCCCTGATCGGCGATCCACGCCTGATCATCGTCGATGAGCCCACGGCGGGCCTCGATCCGGAGGAACGCAACCGCTTCCTGAACCTGCTGGCCGAGATCGGCGAGAACGTGGTGGTCATCCTCTCGACGCACATCGTCGAGGACGTCTCGGACCTGTGTCCGGCCATGGCCATCATCTGCGACGGCCGCATCGTCAGCGAAGGCGCGCCCGCCGATCTGGTCGCCAAGCTGAAGGGACGGATCTGGAAGAAGATCATCGACAAGAGCGAGCTCGAAGCCGCCAAGGCCCGCTACAAGGTTATCTCAACCCGTCTGCTGGCGGGCCGCACCGTCATCCATATCGAGTCCGACGACAATCCCGGCGCTGGCTTCACGCCGGTCGAAGGCGGGCTGGAGGATGTCTATTTCTCCACCCTCTCGACCACCCGGCGCGCGGCCTGACGGAGGGCGGTCGATGTTTCGCAAGATCGCGGGCTTCGAGCTCCGCTACCAGTTGAAGTCGCCCGTCTTCTGGGTGGTGGCGACCATCTTCTTCCTGCTGACCTTCGGGGCGGCGACGATCGACCAGATCCGCATCGGCGGCGGCGGCAACATCCATAAGAACGCGCCGTTCGCGATCGCCCAGACCCATATCATCCTGTCGATCTTCTACATGTTCGTGACCACGGCCTTCGTGGCCAATGTGGTGGTCCGCGACGACGAGACGGGCTTCGGGCCGATCCTGCGCTCCACGCGCGTGCGCAAGTTCGACTATCTCTACGGCCGTTTCGCGGGCGCCTTCCTGGCGGCGGCGATCTCGTTCCTGGTCGTGCCTCTAGCCATCTGGCTGGGGTCCTTGATGCCTTGGATCGACCCGGAGCGCCTCGGTCCCAACGAAGCTCACGCCTATCTCTTCTCCTACTTCGTGCTGGCGCTGCCTTCGATCCTGCTGACCTCGGCGCTGTTCTTCGCCCTGGCCACGGTCACGCGATCGATGATGTGGACGTATGTTGGCGTCATTGCCTTCATCGTGCTCTGGATCATCGCCGGCATCGCGCTGCGCCGACCTGAATACGCCAAGATCGCGGCTTACTGGGAGCCGTTGGGCGCGTCCGCCTTCGGCCAGGCCACGCGCTACTGGACAGCCAGCGAGCGCAACAGCTTGGTGCCCGCCCTGACCGGCGCCCTGCTGTTCAACCGGGTCTTCGCCGTCGCTCTGGCGATGGGATTCCTGACACTGGCCTATGGCCTTTTCCGGTTCCAGTCGGCGGATCTCTCGGGCCGGCGGAAGGTCAAGGCGACAAACGCCAAGAGCGACGACGCCAAGCCCCCGGCGCCGAGCGGCCCCTTGCCGACGCCACGCTTCGATCGGCGCGCCGCCTGGGCCCAACTCGTCGTGCGCACGCGGCTGGACATGGGCCAGGTGTTCAAGAGCCCAGCCTACTTCGTGTTGCTCTTCCTGGGCTTGGCCAACGCGATGGGCTCCCTGTGGTTCGCGACCGAGGCCGGGACCTATGGCGGGGTGATCTATCCCGTCACCCGGGTTCTGCTGGAGCCGTTGATGGGGTCCTTCAGCCTGATCCCGATCATCATCGCCATCTATTATTCGGGCGAGCTGGTTTGGCGCGAGCGGGAGCGCAAAACCCACGAGATCATCGACGCCACGCCCGTGCCCGACTGGGCGTTCGTCGCGCCCAAGACGCTGGCCATCAGCCTGGTGCTGATCTCGACCTTGCTGATCAGCGTCCTCGCGGCCGTGCTCAGCCAGGCGCTGCACGGCTACTTCAACTTCGAGCTTCAGAAATACCTGCTCTGGTATCTGCTGCCGCAATCCGTGGACTGGATTCTGCTGGCCGTGTTGGCCGTCTTTCTGCAGGCGATCAGCCCGCACAAGTTCATCGGCTGGGGCCTGATGGTGATCTACCTGATCACCACGATCACCTTCGTGAACCTCGGTTTCGAGCACAAGCTCTACAACTACGGCGCGGTCACCGCGACGCCGTTCTCTGACATGAACGGTCAGGGTAAATTCTGGATCGGGGCCTGGTGGCTGCGGGTCTACTGGAGCGCCTTCGCTCTCATCCTTCTGGTGCTGGCCCACGCCCTGTGGCGCCGCGGGACCGAAAGCCGGCTTCTGCCGCGCCTCCGCCGTCTGCCCGCGCGTCTGAACGGCGGAGCGGGGGTCCTGATGGCCCTGTCGCTCGCCGTCTTCGTGGGCGCCGGGGGCTACATCTATCTGAACACGAATGTCTGGAACGCCTACCGGACCAAGATCGACAGCGAGCAATGGCAGGCTGATTACGAAAAGACCCTTCTGCCGTTCGAGAACACGCCTCAGCCCAAGATCGTGGCCATGACGCTGGACGTCGATCTGCGTCCGCGCGCGCCCAGTATCGAGACCAAGGGCTCCTACGTCATCGAGAACAAGACCGGAGCGCCGCTGAAGGAGATCCATGTGCGTTTCGATCGCGATCTCCAGGTCAAGGGCCTGTCGATCGAGGGGGCGAGGCCCAAGAAGACCTTCGAGGCCTTCAACTACCGCATCTTCGCCTTCGATACGCCGATGCGGCCGGGCGAGCGTCGCAAGATGAGCTTCATCACCCTGCGCGCCCAGCGCGGCTTCCCCAACAGCGATCAGGAGAGCCGCGTCGTCGACAATGGCACGTTCGTGAACAACATGGAGATCGCGCCGATCCTTGGCATGTCCCGCATGGGTCTGCTGGAGGATCGCGCCAAGCGTCGTAAGTATGGCCTGCCGGCGGAACAGCGAATGGCCAAGCTTGGCGATATCCCGTCTCGTCAGTTCAACGACCTCCGCAAGGACGCCGACTTCATCAGCTCGGACATCACGGTCTCGACGGAAGCGGACCAGACCCCGATCGCGCCGGGCTACAAGGTGTCTGACACGGTCAAGAACGGTCGCCGCGTCGCGCGCTTCGTCACCGAGGCGCCAATCATGCCGTTCGTGTCGATCCAGTCGGCGCGCTACCAGGTCTCTCGCGAGATCTACAAGGGCGTGGAGTTGGCGGTCTATTACGACGCCCAGCACCCTTGGAACATCGAGCGGATGAAGACGGGGATGAAGCGATCCCTGGACTACTTCCAGGCCAATTTCAGCCCGTATCAGTTCCGCCAGTTGCGGTTCCAGGAGTTCCCGGACTACGCCAAGTTCGCTCAGTCCTTCGCCAACACCATTCCGTGGTCAGAGGGAATGTTCTTCATCTCCGACTACCGCGATCCGTCCAAGATCGACATGGTCACCTATGTCGGGGCCCACGAGATCGGCCACCAATGGTGGGCTCACCAGGTGATCGGGGCGGACCAGCAGGGCGGGGCGATGCTCAGCGAGACCTTCGCCCAGTACTCGGCGCTGATGGTCATGAAGCACACCTACGGCGAGGATCAGATCCGCAAGTTCCTGAAGTTCGAACTCGACAGCTATCTGCGCGCCCGCGGCGGCGACGTGATCGACGAGCAGCCCTTGGCCAAGGTCGAGACCCAGCCCTACGTCTATTACCGAAAGGGCTCGCTGGTCATGTACCGCCTGCAGAACGAGGTTGGCGAGGAGGTCGTCAATCGCGCGCTGCGCAAGCTGATTGCCCAGTACGCCTTCAAGGGCGCGCCCTACCCGATCACCACGGACTTCCTCACCTATCTCCGCGCCGAGGCTCCGGTGGACAAGCAGGCGCTGATCACCGACCTGTTCGAGAAGATCACGCTCTATGATCTGAAGACCAAGAGCGCGGTGGTGAAGGCGCGGCCGGATGGCAAGTTCGACGTGACGGTCACCGTGGACGCACAGAAGAAATACGCCGACGGCAAGGGCAGGGAGACCGCGGCGCCCTTGAACGAAACCATGGATATCGGCGTTTTCACCGCCAAGCCCGGTGACAAGGGCTTCGACGCCAAGGATGTTTTGGTCTACGGCCGTCGTCAGATCCGCTCGGGCGCGCAGACCTTCACCTTCACGGTGTCAAAGAAGCCGAGGTTCGCCGGGATCGATCCGTACAACATGGTCATCGACCGCAACGGCGATGACAACACGGTCGCGGTCGGCAACTGATGCGAAGAGGCCCGCCGTCCCAAGGGGCGGCGGGCCATGTCTTCCAGACGTCGCCAGCTTAGTGCTTGGCGTTGTCCTCGGCGACGTCCTCGCCGGTGTCGAAGCCCTTCTTCAGGCCTTCGGCCATGTTCAGGTGCTCCTGGACCTTCGGCGCCGTCGCGGCGGCGAACGACTTCAGGGCGGCGGTGTCGCCGTCCTGCGCGTAGCGCTGCAGCAGGTTCAGGGCCGCCTGGTGGGCGTCGACCTGGCTGTCGGCGTACTTCTTGTCGAAGTCCTTGGCGTCGGCCTTGTTCAGGTCGTCCAAGTCTTCCTGAAGGTCTTGCGGCAGCATGGTCGGCGTCGTGAGCGAAGCGCCCGAGGCGGCGATGGCGGCCTTCAGCTCCTCGGTGGTCTTCATGTGCGCCTTTTGCATATTGGCCGCGAACGTCTTCACCGACGGATTGGTCGAGCGCTTGGCCGCGATCTTGGCGGCTTCGATCTCGAACATGTCGCTGGCGGCGAAGACGTCGGCCTTGGTCTCGTCCGAAGGGGTCGGGACCGTGGCGGCGGGGTTGGCGTCCGGGGTCGCGGCCTGCTCGGCCGGCGTCGCGGCGCCCTTGGTTTCGTCGGTCTTCTGGCCGCAAGCGGCGAGGCTCAGCGCCGCAACGGCGGCGCCGACAATCATCAGATGACGGGTCATGGCTCTGTCTTTCCCTGGGTTCTTTTTTGTTAGAGAGGGATCAAACTTCGGCGCCGCGGTTCGCCGTCGTGCCACAAAGAACATCACGGGGCCGTGATCGGTTCCCGTTGAGCTGGGGAACATGCCGATGGCCGAAGGTGCGCTTTCCGGATTGCGGGTGATCGAGATGGGGTCGCTGATCGCCGGGCCCTTCTGCGGTCAGGTGTTGGGCGACTTCGGCGCGGAAGTGATCAAGCTCGAGGACCCGAAGGCTGGCGATCCCATGCGCCAATGGGGACGGTCCAAGCCCAAGGGGCTGTCGCCCTGGTGGCCGGTCATCGGCCGCAACAAGCAATCGGTGACGCTAGATCTGCGCACCGACGAGGGCCGGGACATCGCGCGCGCCCTGATCGCCAAGGCCGACGTGGTGGTCGAGAACTTTCGACCCGGCACCCTGGAGAAATGGGGCCTGGGCTACGAGGCCCTCGCCAAGACCAATCCCGGCCTGGTGATGGCGCGCGTGTCGGGCTTCGGCCAGACCGGCCCCTATTCGAAGCGCGCCGGTTACGCGCTGGTCGGCGAGGCCATGGGCGGCCTGCGCCACATCACCGGCGAGCCCGACCGGCCACCGGCTCGGGCCGGCGTCTCCATTGGCGACAGCCTTTCGGGCCTCAACGCCGCGCTGGGCGTGATGATGGCCTTGCACGCTCGCCAACGCACGGGAAAGGGCCAGGTCGTCGACGCCGCGATCTACGAAAGCGTGCTGACCGTGATGGAGAACCTGATCACCGAGTATGACCTGACCGGCTACATCCGCGAGCGTTCGGGCGCCGTGCTTCCGGGCATCGCGCCCTCGAACGTCTATCCGACCAAGTCGGGCGAGCTGGTGTTGATCGGCGCCAATCAGGATACGCTGTTCAAGCGCCTCTGCGACCTGATGGGCCGCCCCGATCTCGCCGACGATCCGCGCTATCGCGACCATGCCGCGAGGGGCGCGCACCAGGCCGAGCTCGACGCGCGGATCGCCGCCTGGACCGCCGACCAGGAGATCGAGGATCTGCTGCCAAGGTTGGAGGCCGGGGGCTTGGCGACGGGACGGATCTATCGCGCGCCCGACATGCTGAAGGACCCGCAGTTCCAGGCGCGCGAATCCATCGTCACGGTTCCCCACCCGGTCTTTGGCGAAGTGAAGATGCAGAACGTGTTCCCGCGCCTGACCGACACCCCCGGGGGCGTGCGGTGGCCAGGACCGACCCTCGGCGAGCATACCGAGGCGGTCCTCACGGCGCTGGCGGGTGTCAGCGCGGAGTTGCTGGCGGATTTGCGGACGCGAGGCGTGGTCTAGGCGTCAGAGCGCCTTACGGAAATACACGACCCGCTCGGTCTCCTCGAAGCCGACGGCCTGGTGGAAGGCGTGGCTTTCCAGATTGTCCGCCAAGGCGTCGGAGGCCAGTTCGGCGCAGCCGCGCCGACGTCCCCAGTCCGCGACGGCGTCGCAAAGCGCGAGCCCCAAGCCAGCCTTTCGGAACTCGGGGCGCACGTAGAGGCCTTCGACGAACGCCACCGGAGATGTCTCGCAGCCATTGACGTAGTCGTGGCGAAGCGAGGCCTCGACAAATCCAACGATATGGCCTTCCGAGTCCTCGGCGACGAAAGCGATCAGATCGTTCTCGGAGGCGAGGGCTTCGGCGATTTCCGCGCGGTGGTCCGCGATCGCGTCCTCCGGCCAAAGTTCGGCGCGGAGCGCGGTCCAGTCGTCGAGGTCTCGTGGGGCGGCGGGGCGGATCGGCAAGCGCGTTATGCCCTTCCCGTCACCCCCGCCACGGCTCGGGCGATCTGGTGCACGTTGTAGGGCTTGCGGACGATCGGGGCGTCGAAGCCCATCGGCGCGGCCTTGTCGGCATAGCCGGTGGCGAAGACAAACGGGCGACCCATGCCGCGCAGGATTTCTGCCACGGGGGCGACCGACTGACCGTTGAGGTCGGCGTCCAGCACCGCGACGTCGAAGTCCATTTCGACCATCGCCAAGGCCTCGCCCAGTTCGGCGGCGCAGCCCACGACCTCGACGCCGGCGTCTTCCAGGCCCGCCTCCAGCTCCAGCGCCAGCAGCAGGGAGTCCTCGACGATCAGGACCTTTAACCCCGCGATGGCGCCAGGTCTCACGGTCTCGTCGGCGGCCACCACGGTCTCGACGATGCGCTCTGGCTCGGCGCTGACAGGCTCGATCGGCGGCGCGTCGGCCAGCGCTTCGGCGGAGCCGACGATCATCGCCGTCACGCCGCTGGGGCGATAGTTGATCTTGGCGGAGCCGCCGAGCTCCCGGCCCGCGACGTCCTCGATCAAGGTGGCGCCAAAGCCCTTGGTCACGGGCGCCACCGCGGACGGGCCGCCGGTCTCGAGCCATTCGAGGGCGAAGCCGCCTTCCGGCGTGCGTCGCCAAACCACCTCGACCTTGCCGTTCTCGGTCGACAGCGACCCGTAGCGGACGGCGTTGACCGCCAGTTCGTGCAGCGCCAGCGACAGGGCGGAGGCGGCCCTGGGCGTCAGGAACAGCTCGGGGCCGTCCCAACGCGTCTGGGTCGGGGCGAGCCCTCCGAGTTCGGCGGCGGCGATCCGCGCCAGGGTCGCGCCACGCCAGCGGGCGGCGGTCAGCAGATCATGCGCCGAGCTCATCGACTTCAGGCGCGCGGCGAAGGTTTTCAGGAAGACGTCGAGCGAGGCGGACTTGCGGGCCGATTGGGCGGCGACCGACTGCACGACCGCCAACAGGTTCTTGATCCGATGGTCCAGCTCGGCGACGAGGTTCTCGCGCTGCTCTTCCTCGGCCTTGCGCTCGCTGATGTCCTGAACGACGCCGATCAGATAGGCCGGCTCGTGGTCGGGGCCGAACAGCATGACGCCGGACCCGTGATACCAGATGGCGTTACCGTTCGCGTCGGGCAGGCGTCGATATTCGAGGCTGTAGCGGCCCGTCTCCGCGAGCTGCTTGTTGATCGTTTCCCGCGCGACTTCACGGTCATCGGGGTGAATGTAGGGAAACAGCGCAGCGCCATTCTCGGACGGGATCACGCCCGGCGAGAGACCGGCGACTTTCGCCAGGCGAGGACTGATCTTGAACACATCTCGCTTGATGTCCCATTCGAACTCGCCCAGCGCCGCGGCCGTAATGGCGAGGTTGAGGCGCTCGCCCTCGAGCGTGCGATCGGATTCCGGCTTGGCGGTCAGAATTTCGGCGGCGAGGTCGGCCAGGTCCTCAAGGGCCTGGAGATCCTCGGGCTGCGCGGGCCCGCTCCCGCCCGGCCCCTCGACCATCACGGCGCCAAGAATGTGCCCCTGGCTGTCACGGATCGGCGCGGCGAGGTCGACGACCCGTCCAGCGACGACGACCCGATCGGCGAGATCGCCAGCGCGCGGCGCGTCCGGTCCCGGATAGCCGATGAACGCCTTCCGCCAGATCCGGGCCTCGTCGACTAGGGCGATCGCCGCCTTGGGCGCGTCAAACAACCTAGCCGCCAGTCGCGCGACCCTTAGCAGTCGCGGCTCGTTCACTTCACCGTCCAGAATTCCAAGCGCGCGCAAAGCCTTGAGGCGGGCGGTTTCCTGGCGGTCGTCGCTGACGATTGGGGCGTCGTCCATGATTCGACCTTAAACTTGGTTCGCGTTCGGCGCGAGCGCCTTTGAATCAGGGCCGATCCTGGCGGATTCCGAGTGGTGAAGCTTAGGGTCCTTGAGTATCGTGGAACCGCAGCGGCGATGCGGCGTTGTCGGGACGCAGCTTCCCGTGTCCCGGTCGGTCGCGTCGCGAACAGGAGATCATCATGCCCGCCAATTCGCTGAATCCCGCCGCCAAGGAAGCCGACAAGGCCAAGGGCGCCACCCTGGAAGCCGTCGAGCACGCCGAGCGCAGCTTTACCGAAGCCGCGCACGCCGCGCGCGCTTCCCTGACCGAGGCCGCAAAGCGGGTCGAGAAGTCGGTCGCCGAAGGCTTCGAGACGCTGCGCGCCCAGAGCCGCGCTTACACCGACACCGCTGGCCAACAGATCGAGGAGGCTCAGCGCTATGTGTCCGAGCGCGTCCGTGAGCGTCCGATCGCCGCCACCCTGGCTGGCGTGGGCGTTGGCGTCCTGATCGGCCTGCTGATCGCTGGCGGCCGCAGCAACAACCGTTGATGTTCGAGAAAACCCTCATGACCCTGGCGGCCGCGGCGATCGCCGCGGCCGCCGCGGTCAGCGTCGTATCCGCCGCCTTCGCGGTGTATGCGATTCTCTTGCCGCTGGTCGGCGCGGCCGGCGCCTCGGCGATCGTCGCCGCCGTGGCGGCCCTGATCGTCGCGATCGCGGGCATGATCGCCGCTCGCAAGGCCGAGAGCCGCCGCATGAGCAATCAGGAGATCCCTCAGGGCGGTTTCGACCTCACCGGCAAGGTGGTCGACATCGTTCGAGAGCGCCCTCTGATGTCGCTGGGCATAGGCCTCGCGGCGGGGATCATCGCGCTGAAGAACCCGACCCTCACGGCTTCACTGGCGAAGGCCTTCCTCGATCCGAAGCCGCCGCAGCGCTAAGCGCGGCGGGCGATGCGTGTCGCCGTCACCGGATATCCCCGGCGGCGGCGATGTCCGCGCGCTTTTCCCGGAAACCCTAAGTTTCAAAGGGAATTTATCTCTAAAATTTGACCGTGATCATGCGGCTGGCGACTTACACTTTCGCGCCGGCGCCTCTAGATGCCACGTCGCGTTCCCGCTCCTCCCTTCATGGGAACGCCTTCCCATGGAGTGAACATGTACAAGCTGCCGGACCTGCCCTACGCCTATGACGCGCTGGAACCGACCATCTCGGCCAACACGCTCCACTTCCATCACGACAAGCACCACGCCGCCTATGTCACCGCCCTGAACGGCCTGTTGAACGGCGACGACAAGGGCTCGCTGGAAGCGGTCATCAAGTCGGCCGGTCCTGGCAAGGTGTTCAACAACGCGGCTCAGGCCTGGAACCACGCCTTCTTCTGGGACAGCATGAGCCCGACCAAGACCGCGCCGGGCGCCGAGCTCGCCGCGGCGATCGACAGCACCTTCGGCGGTCTCGCCGAGCTGAAGGAAAAGTTCGTCGCCGAGGGCATTGGCCATTTCGGCTCGGGCTGGGTGTGGCTCGTCTCGGACGCCTCGGGCGCGCTGAAGATCATCTCGACCCACGACGCCGAGAGCCCCGTGACTCAGGGCCTCACCGCCCTGCTCGTCGCCGACGTTTGGGAGCACGCCTACTATCTGGACTACCAGAATCTGCGGAAGGCCTTCCTGGAAGCCTTCTTCGACAACCTCGCCAACTGGACCCTGGCCGACAGCCAATACGCCGCCGCGAAGGCCGGCGCCCAAGGCTGGGCTTATCCGGCTCCGGAATAGGCCAAACCGCCGGAACGCCCGGTGGGCCGGGCGCGTTGTCGACAAGCGAGGCCGTAAGGTCTCGATCATGACAACTCGCCCCGGCGATCCGCCGGGCCAATCCGGAGAGGCCAATGCTGAATTGGGCCCTGACCTTCCTGGTGATCGCCCTGATCGCCGCCCTGCTGGGTTTCACCAGCATCGCGGGCGCGGCCATGGGGATCGCCAAGATCCTGTTCTATGTCTTCCTGATCCTGTTCCTGGTGTCGCTGGTCAGCCACCTGTTCCGGGGACGACGCGCTCCATAGTCGAGACGCGATAGCGATCCAGACGGCGCGGCCTCGGTCGCGCCGTTTTCGTTTCAGCGCCGGTCGAATGCCCAGCTTCGCCAGACGTCGAAGCCGCCTCGCTCATAGGCGAGCGCCTTGACGCGGACGCAGCCGGGATCCGCCTCGATCAGGTTGAAGCCTGGCGCGGCGCCGCGCTCGCGCAAGGACAGGGTGCCGGATCCTACGATCTGGGTCTTGCCGTCGCCGAAGGGGATCGCGGTGACGAACGGCAGGTGGATGTGTCCCGACAGCACGACGTCGGCGCCAGCCTGGACGAAGCGGTTGGCGGCGTCGACGCCGCCGCGGACCTTGGCCGTCATCGGCCCGCCTAGCACCTCCATCAGCGGATGATGGCAAACCACCACCTTGAGGTCCGACGCGGGAGCGGCTTCCAGGTCCTTGATTACCCGGCGAATCTGGCGCCGCGACACCGCGCCCTTCGACCAGTTCCAACGTAGCTGCGCGGCGCGAGCGGTGTTGAGCGAGGCGATCGTGATCCCAGGTCTCCGCCATCCGGCGCCGTCCTCCGGGCCAAACCGATCCCTGAACCGTCGCCATGGCTGGGTGAACCGAGTCCAAAGCTCGCCAGGCCCAACAAAAGGCGTGTCGTGGTTGCCAGGAACGACAAGTACCGGGTGGGAAAGCCGGGAGAGCCACGCGGCGGCCGCGTCGAATTCCGGCGTCTTGCCGTCCAGCGTCAGGTCTCCCGCCACCACGACAAGGTCCGGGGCCTCGTCCTCGATGCGATGCGCGGCGGCTTCCACCGCGTCGCGGTTCTCGCCACCGAAATGGATGTCCGAAATCTGGACGAGCTTCATGCGGGGGGGACCAGGGCGCGGAAGGCTTTGGGTCTGAAACGGATCGACACGTTCGGGTCGAAGCGGGCGGGTTCGCCGTCCAGGATCGCCGGAATGCGTCCGCCCGCCCAGACGCTACCCGTTCGGCATCGCCCGACGGACACGGATGGGTCGTCGCGCCACTGGCCGCGCGCGGCGTTAAAGCCGAGACGGAAGACATCCAGCGCGCTCGATGGGTCCAGCGCGGCCGCTTCCAGGGCGCGCTCCTCGGCGTCCAGCGCCGTCGAGACCAGCGGACACATCAGGGTCAGCGCCTCGGCCCGCTGTTTGGGACGTCCGTCCAAGACAAAGCGCAGTCGTCCCGAGAAGGCGCGCCTAAACGCCCGCTGGGCCCTCGCGATCGCCAGATCGAAGCGACCGTCCCGGGCGGCCTCGCGCGCCGTCGCCCACAGGGCGGGGCTGCCGAGGATGGCGGCGACGAAGAACAGGCGGCCGCCTACCTCGCCCCCAGAGATCATCCGCGCCTCACCGGCCTGGAGGCAGTCGCTCATGACCTCCTGCCAAGGTCGTTCACCGTAGATGGCGTGAGGCAACATGTTCATCGTGCCGCCGGGCAGGGGAGCGATCATCGGACCTTGAGGACCGGCCAGTTCCGCCGCGGCCCGCGCCGTGCCATCGCCCGCCAGAACCAGAACGGCGTCCGGCGCGGCGTCGATGACTTCTCGAAGGCGTAACTCTAGCTCACCCGTGGTTGGCGCGTGCACTCGCCCGGCGACGCCGTATTCAGCGAGCAGGCGCTCGGCGATGGCGGGCGCATCGGGGCCGACCGACCCCGAGGCGGTGTTGACGACGATATCGATCCGCCGCACGGGCGCCCCCTGTCTTCAGTAACTCGCCGACGCAACGGTCCTAAGCCAGCCATGGTTCCGCTTCGCGCGGAACCCTCCCGGACGGTGGCCGTTTGCTCGGCAGGGGACAAGCTCGGAACGGAGAGCCAAGATGAAGATGACCATGATCGCCCTGATGGGCGTGGGTGTGCTCGCCGCGGCGTGCACCTCGACCGGCAATGTGGAACGCAACGCCGCCGGCGGCGCGGCTCTCGGCGCGCTCGCCGGCGCCGTGATCGGTAACAATGTCGGCGGCGGCAGCGCCAGCACCGGGGCGGCCGTTGGCGCGGCGCTGGGCGGCACTGTGGGCGCGGTCAAGGGTTGTCGCGAGGATGGCGGCTGTGGCGCGAACTCGGTCAATCGCCGCCAGTACTATGACGAGCGCGCGGGTCGCTACTACTACTACGACTCCCGCAGCGGTCGTTACTATTGGGAAGACGGCGCTCCTCGCTACTAGGGGGGGCGTCGCGGTCATTTCGAAAGGCGATCGGCCGCGCCGGTCGCCTTTTTCGTATTCGCGCAACTGGAGGAGGGAAGCCATGAAGAGAACTAGAGCCACGATCCTGATCGGCGCTGTTCTGGCGCTGACGGCCTGCGCCGAGACCGGCGGGCCGTGGAGGACCTTGAAGAAACCCGTCGCGGCGGCGGGTCCCGGCTGCGCGGGCTTCACCTCGTCGATCTATTTCGACCAGGATAGCGCCGCCCTGACGCCCGAGGCGAAGATGGTGTTGGCGAACGCGCGAGCGCAAGCGCGTGGGTGTCAGGTTCGGGCCGTGAGGGTTATCGGCCTGGCCGACGCGGTCGGGGCGTCGCCCGCCAATCTGGCCCTCTCCAAGCGTCGCGCGGACGCCGTGTCCAGCGCGCTGGCGGCGCATGGCTTCGGCAAGGCCGATTTCGATTTGGCGGCCATTGGAGACGCCGGCGCGACAACTGCGGCGGGCGTGGCGGCGCCTCTGCGCAGGCGCGCGGACATCATTTTCGATCTCACGCCTAAGCCCCGCTAAGACACGAAGAAGGGCGGGCCGGATAACCGGTCCGCCTGAGTTCGCATCAACAAAGGGGGGTGCGAAGGCGGCAGGCTGGCTTTCACCAGCCTCAAGTCGGGGGGGCGTCGCCGCCTTCGCGAAGATAAAAACGGCGCTCTCCTGGAAGAGTTCCCGCTAGGCGCGATTTTTTTCGCGAACGTCGCGGGCGAGTTCGAGAGGGAACGGCGGAGTTGACGGGACGTTGATTTCCCAGGCGGCGCGAAAGCCGTCGTACGAGGGGAGCTGCGTCGTGATCCGGTCCTACCAAGCCGAACATGGCGGAACGGTTTTTGTCCAGGCGCTCACCGAGCGTCAGCGCCGTGGGCGCGATCGCTTACTGGCCCTGGTCGTCATCGCGGTGACCGCGATCTCCACCGCCACGGTCATCGGCTTCAACGATCGCGCCGCCAGTTTGGCGCGCGCCGATGTCACCACGTCCTGGGCTCCCTAGGACTTTTCAGGAGGTAGGACACCATGCCCACCGACATCCATAACACCACCGATCACGCCCCGTCCGCGCCTCGGGTCAACGCCACGCGCGCGCGTCAGGGACGATTTGGGCGCCATATCTTCTGGATCCTAATCGTCTCGACGGTTCTCGCCGCCTTGGCTCTGTTCGGAGCCTGGAGTTTCCGAGCTGGCGACCTGGCGGCCGTGGACGACAACACCGGCGCGAATACGCCGGCCGAAGCGCGCTCGGGGACCACGCAGCAACAGCCAGCGCGCCAGACGCCCTAAGGCGTCGCGGGCTTCGCGCTGCCAAATAAAAACGGCCTCCCGCTCGGGAGGCCGTTTTCATCATTCGAACCGCGAGCGTTAGGCGGCCTTGCGCGTGCGCCGGGGGTGGAAGAAGAGGGCCTGCCCGATCGCCGCCTTCACCGTCTCCGGTTGGAATGGCTTGGTGATCAGGAACGTGGGCTCGGGGCGCTCCCCCGTCAGCAGGCGCTCCGGGAAGGCGGTGATGAAGATGACCGGAACGTCCAGACGGCCCAGGATGTCCTTCACCGCGTCGATGCCCGAGGAGCCGTCCGCCAGCTGAATGTCGGCGAGCACGAGGCCGGGCGTGCGGCGAGCGACCGCTTCCAAGGCTTCACCACGCGTGGCGGCGATATCGGTGACGTCGTGACCCAATTCGCGAACGAGGGCCTCGATGTCGGCGGCGATCACCGGTTCGTCCTCGATGATCAGCACCTCGGTCGCCAGTTCGGCGTCGATCTCAGCCTGGGCGTCAGCGATGAGGCGTTCGATCTCGCCGAAGTCGCAGTCGAGAATTTGCGCGGCTTCGGTCGGGGTGAAGCCTTCAAGGGCCGTCAGCAGGAAGGCCTGACGGGAACGGGGCGCGATGCGCATCAGGCGTTGCGAGGCGTCGTCTGCCGCGCTGATGCTGTCGTCACGGCGCGCCTCGAGCTGGGCGCCGGAGCTGAGCCAGATGGCGTGGAAGACGCGGTAAAGCGCCACCCGCGGCGAAAGGTCGGCGTCCAGCGAACGCTCTCCGGCCGCCAGCGCCTCCAGAGCCACGCGGACGTAATGGTCCCCTGTGTTCTGGTCGCCGGTCAGGGCGCGAGCGTAACGGCGGATGTAAGGTAGATGCGGCGCCAGCCTAGCAAGAAGACTCATGACCCCTCCCGATGCGGTGTCCAAAATCATAGAACGCGCAATCAAGCTGCGCCGTTCCGTCGAGGCTTCATAACGTCCCCTCAACTGAGCGGTTCCGTCCCTCGACTATTTTTGACATCCTACGCCCAAGCTTGTGGAACCCGGTACGGAAAAGCGCGTTGTCACTCGGCGGAAAGATATTCGGCAACAGGGGGCGGACGCCGATGCACTTCGGTGTCGAGGACATGATCGAACACGTACCCATGGAAGACAAAGGCAAGAGCGCCGCGGCGCTTGACGAGGCGCGTCTGCGCCAACAGGCCATCGGCGTGAAGCTGCGCCAGATGTTCGACGAGGTCGTCAACGAACCTGTTCCTGACGAATTCCTCGATATTCTGCGCAAGGCGGAACCGCCGGCGGGGGGCCAATAACCATGGCCGAGGAAAAAGTGGGCCGTTCGGCTCCCGATCCCGCGCGTGACGCTCTGTTCAAGCGCGAGCTGGTCACGCTCATCCCCCATCTGCGCGCCTTCGCTCGCACGCTGACGGGCGACCCGACCGCCGCCGACGACTTGGCGCAGGACGCCATGATGAAGGCGTGGGACGCCCGCGCCAGCTTCCAATTGGGCACGAACATGAAGGCTTGGACCTTCATGATCCTGCGCAATCAGTTCTATTCGGAGAAGCGTCGCAGCTGGCGTCAGAGCCAGCTGGATCAGGAGGCCGCCGAGCGAACCCTGGTGGCC
>ERZ1034427.86-NODE-86-length-20144-cov-2.648166_pt1 | contig 20144 bp, 16 predicted proteins | sample MGYA00520607_ERZ1034427 | MGnify/ENA primary metagenome ERZ1034427 (study PRJEB33736, sample SAMEA104288489) | Azolla caroliniana | place: Brazil | collected 1987 | study: EMG produced TPA metagenomics assembly of the PRJEB19522 data set (Is there foul play in the... | reverse complement strand
TGCCGCCGCCGGTGACCATCCGTTGAAACAGTTTCGATCGACTGCGAATCACCCTCCTTGCGGAGGGTGTTTTGCTTTCAGGATGGGCAGCCGACGTCCGGATCAGGCCAGCCGGCGCGGCGGCTCCGATCCGCTGAGCCAGGCCGCGATGCAATCGACCATCTGGCTGTAATGGGCTCGAAAGCTCTCCTCGGTGACGTAGCCGAGATGCGGCGTCAGCACGACGTTGTCGAGTCCGCGCAGCGGGTGAGCGACCGGCAGCGGCTCCACCGAGAACACGTCGAGGGCGACGCCGGCGATGCGCCTCTCGCGCAGTGCCTGCAGCAGCGCCGCCTCGTCGATGATCGGCGCACGCGAGGTGTTGACGAGGTAGGCGGTCGGCTTCATCCGCGCGATATCGGCGGCGCCGACCAGCCCGCGTGAGCGGTCGCTGAGCACGACATGGATGGTGATCACATCGGCGGTGGCGAACAGCTCGTCCTTGGTGGCGTAGCCGACACCAGCCTCCTTGCAGCGCTCCGGCGTCAGGTTCGGGCTCCAGGCGATCACGTTCATGCCGAATGCCTGGGCAAGCCCTGAAACCTTGGCGCCGAGCTTGCCGAGCCCGATGACGCCCAGCGTCTTGCCCTCGATCTCGATCCCGCCCAACGCCTGCCACGCCGCGCCGGCATGGATGCGGGCATTCTCCTGGCCGATCTTTCGCGTCAGTTCCAGGATCAGGCCCATGGCCAGCGGCGCCGTCGGGTCGCGGCCATACTGCGTCCCGCACACCACGATGCCGCGCGCCTTGGCGGCCTCGCTGTCGATCGCCGCATTGCGCATGCCCGAGGTGATGAGGAGCTTCAGTCTCGGCAGCCGTTCGATCAGCGAGCGGGGAAATGGCGTCCGTTCGCGCATCGCGCAGACGATGTCGATGTCGGCGAGGGCGGCAGCCGCCGCGTCCTCGCTGGCGAACGGAAGTGTGAAGGCGGTCACATCCACTTTGTCGGCCAGCCGCGGCCAATCGGCCAGCGACAGCGCCGTATCATAATAATCGTCGAGGATTGCACAGCGCAGCCGCGTCATCGATCGGGATCCATTCGGAGCAGGGGAACAGCGACGCGCGAGGTCGCCCTGATGAATGGATGTCATCGTTGCCTGCAAGGCGCTCGCTGCGCAAGCACCCCGGCAATGATCACCTGGCAGTGATCAATCGAACTGGGTCGTCTTGAGCCGAAACGCGGCCTCTTGGCCGTATTTGGCCCGCCATGCCGGACCCGGACCGCGCATGTAATGCAGCTCCGGCCGATACGGATTGAAGGCGCGGGCGAGAAATTCGCGCCAAAGGCCCCGGATCTCGGCCAACAGGCCGGAATGGTCGCGGCGTTCTGCTGCCGGCGCGGACAGGGAGGCTGAGGTAAAGGTTGCCATGACGGGCTCTCGCTGTTGTCGGTTCGGCTTGTTGCCGCTTGGGCGCGCCGTTCTTGCGGGCCGAGACCGAGTGTCCCGCGAAATTAATTAAAAGATGGTTGCAAGTGTCGTGACCGGCCGCACACATCGTGAGGGATCCGTAATCGTCCGTGCGGCCCGGCGGGCCGATTCTGCCGTCAATCCGCCCGGCAATTGTCCCGGGCAAAGGCGGCCTCGCCGGTTGCCCTTTGGGGACCGCGCGGCTACATCAGCGGCAACCATTTTCCGAAAATTCCGGCAGATTCCAAGGGACACGCGATGGCGCGCCAGTTCGTCTACTTCATGCAGGGTCTGTCCAAGACCTACCCGACCCGCAAGGTGCTGGATAACATCCATCTGTCGTTCTACCCGGACGCCAAGATCGGCGTGCTCGGCGTCAACGGCTCCGGTAAGTCGACCCTGCTCAAGATCATGGCCGGCCTCGACAAGGACTACACCGGCGAGGCCTGGGTCGCCGAAGGCGCCCGCGTCGGCTATCTCGAACAGGAGCCGCAGCTCGATCCCAAGCTCACGGTGCGCGAGAACGTCATGCTCGGCGTCGCCAAGCAGAAGGCGATTCTCGATCGCTACAACGAGCTGGCGATGAACTACTCGGAAGAGACTGCGGATGAGATGACCAAGCTGCAGGACGAGATCGAGGCGCAGGGCCTGTGGGATCTCGACAGCAAGGTCGACCAGGCGATGGACGCGCTGCGCTGTCCGCCGGATGATTCAGATGTGGCGAAACTCTCCGGCGGTGAGCGTCGCCGCGTCGCCTTGTGCAAGCTGCTGCTCGACCAGCCTGAGCTGCTGCTGCTGGACGAGCCGACCAACCATCTCGACGCCGAGTCGGTGTCCTGGCTCGAAGGTCATCTGCGCAATTATCCCGGTGCGATCCTGATCGTCACCCATGACCGCTACTTCCTCGACAACGTCACCAGCTGGATCCTCGAGCTCGATCGCGGCAAGGGCATTCCCTACGAGGGCAATTACTCATCGTGGCTGCAGCAGAAGCAGAAGCGGCTCGAGCAGGAGGGGCGTGAGGACGCCGCGCATCAGCGCACGCTGGCGCGCGAGCAGGAGTGGATCGCGGCCTCGCCGAAGGCCCGGCAGGCCAAGTCCAAGGCGCGCTACCAGCGCTATGAGGACCTGCTGAAGAAGGCGAGCGAGAAGCAGACCCAGACCGCGCAGATCATCATTCCGGTCGCCGAGCGTCTCGGCCAGAACGTCGTCGATTTCGAAGGCCTGTCGAAGAGCTTCGGCGATCGCCTGCTGATCGACAATCTCACCTTCAAGCTGCCGCCGGGCGGCATCGTCGGCGTCATCGGCCCGAACGGCGCCGGCAAGACCACGCTGTTCCGCATGATCACCGGCCAGGAGAAGCCGGACGCCGGCACCATTACGGTCGGCGAGACCGTCCATCTCGGCTATGTCGACCAGTCGCGCGACGCGCTCGACGGCAACAAGACCGTGTGGGAGGAGATCTCCGGCGGCAACGAACTGATCCTGCTCGGCAAGAAGGAAGTGAACTCGCGCGGCTATTGCTCGTCGTTCAACTTCAAGGGCGCCGACCAGCAGAAGAAGGTGGGCCAGCTCTCGGGCGGCGAGCGCAACCGCCTGCTGCTGGCGCGGGCTCTGGCCAATCCGACCAACCTGATGGTGCTGGACGAGCCGACCAACGACCTCGACATGGACACGCTGGACCTGCTCGAGGACCTGCTGGCCGATTTCGAGGGCACGCTGATCCTGGTCAGCCACGATCGCGACTTCATCGATCGGCTGGCCACCTCGACCATCGCGCTCGACGGCCGGGGCAATGTCGTCGAGACGCCGGGTGGCTGGACCGACCTGATGGACCAGAACCCCGGCTTCTTCAGCGCCGTGCGCGCGCCGATCACGGCCGCCGCGCCCAAGACCGCGCCCGCCGCGCCGCCGCCTCCGAAAAAGAGCGTGAAGCTTTCGTACAAAGACCAGCGGCGCCTTGAGGAATGCGAGGCCTTGATCGCCAAGAGTCCGACGATCATCGCCAAGCTCGAGGAAGCGCTGGCCGATCCCAATCTCTACAGCCGTGATCCCGCGACGTTCGACAAAACCATGAAGGCGTTGGACAAGGCCCGAGCGGATCTTGAACAAGCCGAGATGGAGTGGCTTGAACTCGAAGAGAAAAAGGAAAGCCTGGCGGCGGGCTGATCCAACATTTTGCTATCCGAGGTCTTGGCTCTCGCCCCCCACGACCTCATACGACTACCGCCCCCTTGAATTACGTCACCCGGCATGCATTGTCGCTTCGACCCTTTACACGGGCGCGGCGGGGGCGAGTCGTGGGGCGTGGCGGTCGCGGAGGCGTCCTGCGGCGAAACGACACATCCCCCGATAAGCAAGCAACCCAGCATCGCGCGGGCGTATTGAATGGTCGCGTCGCGGCTCCGTGAAACGGGGGCGGCGAACGCTCGATCCGCGCCGCTCCCGAGCGGCCATCGAGCGTGGTCTGGCGTTGCCGCCAAACGCGGCGGATTGGGGGACGGAACGCGTATGCCGCACGGGCTGGCGCAGCATGAGCGGAAGCGACAGATGGCCTTGCTGCAGGGCCTCTCCGCCGCCCTTCTGGGCGGCCTGTTCTTCAGCGAGTTGCTGACCCGCACGGTGCTGGGCGTCGCGGCCTTCTGGCCCGCGAACGCCCTGCTGGCCGCGGGCCTCGTGGTCTTGACGCCCGGGCGCCGGCTAACCCTGGGCGCCGTCTTCGTCATCTTCCACATGGTCGCCGACCTCGTGGCCGGGGACAGCGTTCCCGAGGCCTTGCTCTACACTGCGGTCGATACGCTCGAAGCGTTGGCCGTGTGGTGGGCTTGCGTGCGCTTCTGGGGGCGAGCGCCGCGCGTTCGAACCATGCGCGCCCTCGCGATCCTGCCCGCCGTGACCACGCCCATCGCGGCGGTCTCGGCCTTGATCTGCGCGCCCGTCCTGTCGCTGGTCTTCGGCGAGCCCCTCCTGCAGACCTGGGTGGATTGGTTCCTGCGCGGAGCCCTGGGCCTGGCGGTCGTTTTGCCGACGACGCTGGTTTTGATCGACTCCCAGCATCGGCGGGCCTACCGGATCTCGCTGCCGGAACAGGGCGCGCTGCTGTTCGCCGTGGCGGCGGTGACCCTGCTCTGCGCGCATCCGCTATCGGGCGCGCCGCCGTTCCTGATCTTTCCCATAGCCCTGGTCGTCGCCTATAGGCTCGGCGCGAGAGGCGCGGCCATGGCGTGCCTGATCGTGGCGCTGATCACCCTGCCGATCGCCATGTCGGGCGCTTCGCCGCGTTTCAACGCGATCCTGGGGCCGACCGCGCAAGCCCGGACGATCCAGATCTTCATCGCCGTGCTGTTCTACACCTGCATGGCCGCTAGCCTCGCCCTGACCCAGCAGGATCGCCTACGCCGCCTGCTTCAGCGTCGCGAGCTGCTGACGCGCGCGGCGCGCGCCCGCGCCTTGGCCGCCACGGAAGCCAAGACCGAATTCCTGGCCACGATGAGCCACGAGATCCGAACGCCGCTGAACAGCGTGCTCGGCTTCGCTCAACTGCTGGCCAAGCGCGACGACCTCTCGCCCGACGCCCGCCGACAGGTGAACATGATCGACAGCGCCGGCGCCGCCCTGGTCGCCGTGCTGGACGACATCCTGGACTTTTCCCGCGTCGAGGCCGGCAAGATCGAGCTGCAGCCGCAGCCGACCTCGGCCGCGAACCTGTTGCGCGATACGGTGGCGATCATGGCCCCGGAAATCCAGGCCAAGGGGCTCGAGCTTGATCTCGACATCGTCGATCCCAGCCACGCTCACCACGACCTGGACGCCGACCGCCTGCGTCAGGTGCTGATCAACCTGCTCAACAACGCCGTCAGGTTCACCGACCAGGGGCGCATCTCCGCGCGGCTGACCGTCGAACCCGGCGCAGCGGCGGACAAGCTTCGCTTTGAAATCGTGGACACCGGTGTCGGGATCGCCCTCGAGAAGCAGGCGCTTCTGTTCCAGCGCGCCTCGGCCGATGTCGCGCTTGGGCGAATGCCAGCCGGCGCGGGACTCGGCCTGGCCATCTGTCGGGCGCTCGTCGAGGCCATGGGCGGCAAGATCGGCGTCGACAGCGTGCCGGGACGGGGCTCCTGCTTCTGGTTCGAGCTGTCGGCCCGCGCCGTCGAGCCCGCCGTGTCCCCGGACCCAGCGCCGACCAAGGAAGCCGCGGCCGGCCGCATACTCGTCGTGGATGATCATCCGATCAATCTGGAGATCGCCGCCACGCTGATGAGCATGGCGGGCTACGAGGTCGACCAGGCGGAAAGCGGAAGCCAGGCGATCGCGCGCGCCCGAAAGACGGCCTACGATCTGATCCTGATGGACATGCACATGCCCGAGATGGACGGGCTGCGGGCCACGCAGGCGATCCGCGCCCTCCCGCCGCCGTTCGGGACGACGCCGATCATCGCCATGAGCGCCGACGCCCTGCCAAGCCAGGTCGAGCGCTGCTACGCCGCCGGCATGGTCGACCATATCCCCAAGCCGGTGCAGCGCGAGGCGCTGTACGCCAAGGTCGAGCGCTGGCGGCGCAAGCCCTCGGCCTGATCGGGTTTGGCGCTTGGAAGTCGCTCGCCGCGCCCCTAACTTCACCGCGAACCAAGGGGAGAGCCGTTCGATGCGCCGTCGCGCCTTTGTCGTCCTGGGGGCCGCGCTGGGCCTCGCCGCCCTGACCGCCTGCTCTCCCTCGCCCGGCCAGGACGCCGCGCCGGGCGTCACCAAGCTGAAGCTGGCGACCGACTGGCGGGCCGAGGCCGAGCTGGGCGGCTACTATCAGGCGCTGGCCACCGGCGAGTACAAGAAGCGCGGCCTCGACGTGACCCTGATCCAGGGCGGTCCCGCCGTGAACGTGCCCCAGTTGCTGGCCACCGGCGCGGTCGACGTCGGCGTCGGCTCCAACAGCTTCATCGTCATGAACCTGGCCAAGGAGGGCGCGCCGGTGAAAGCCGTCGCCGCCTTCATGCAGAAGGACCCGCAGGTCCTGATCGCCCACCCTGACCAGGGGATCAATTCGATCGCCGATATGAAGGGCCGCCCGATCCTGCTGGCCGACGCCTCGATCACCGCCTTCTGGGTGTGGTTGAAGGCCAAGTACGGTTTCGGCGACGACCAGGTGCGCAAGTACAACTATTCCAGCGCGCCGTTCCTGGCGGACAAGCGGGTGATCCAGCAGGGCTACGCCACCAGCGAGCCCTACCTGATCGAGAAGGAAGGCAAGATCAAACCGGCCGTCTTCCTGCTCGCCGACAGCGGCTATCCGGCCTACGCCTCGATGGCCCTGGTCCCCGAGAGCCTGATCGCCAAGAACCCCTCGGCCGTCCAGGCCTTCGTCGAGGCAACCGCCGCGGGTTGGACGTCGTATCTGTACGGCGATCCCAAGCCCGGCGACGCGGCGATCCTGAAGGACAATCCGGAAATGACCCAGGACGTGCTGGACCAGGCCCGTGAAAAGATGCGGTCGTACGGCATCGTCGGCAAGGACGGCGAGATTGGCCAGATGAGCGACGCCCGCTGGGCTGAGTTCTTCAAGGTCGCCTCGGAGCAAGGCGTCTATCCCAAGGCGATGGACTACAAGAAGGCCTACACCCTTCAGTTCCTGCCCAAGGGCCAATGACCTCTTCCATCGCTACTCTTTCCGGCGTCGGAGTCGACTACGCCCGGGGCCGCGCCTTGGGGCCGATCGACCTGGCGCTCGCGCCGGGCGAGATCGTCGCCCTGGTCGGGCCGTCCGGCTGCGGCAAGTCCACGGCCTTGCGCCTTCTGGCGGGCCTTGAGACGCCGACACGCGGCGACGTGACCCGCGCCGCCGGCAAGGGCGAGACCTCGGTGGTCTTCCAGTCGCCCACCCTGGCGCCCTGGCTGTCGGCGCGGGACAACGTGGCCCTGCCGCTGGAGCTGACGGGCCTCGCCAAGAAGGACGCCCTCGCGGCCGCCGATGAAGCTCTGCGCAAGGTCGGTCTTGGCGAGGCGCTTTCGGCGCGGCCGGCGCAGTTGTCCGGCGGCATGGCCATGCGCGCCTCGCTGGCCCGCGCCCTCGTCACCCGCCCTCGCCTGCTGCTGCTGGACGAGCCGTTCGCCGCCCTAGACGAGATCACCAGACGCGCTCTGGCCGACGACGTCCTGGCCCTGGCCGCCGAACTCTCGCCCGCCGTTGTCTTCGTCACCCACAATGTCGAGGAGGCCGTCTACATGGCCCGCCGCGTCGTGGTGATGACGCCGGGCCCCGGCCGCATCGCTGGCGAGATCGCCATCGAGGGTCCGTTGGTTCGTCCGCCCGGTTTCCGCGCGACGGAGACCTTCCGCGCCGCCGCCGAGACCGTCTCCGCCCTGCTGGCCCGCGCCACGGAGGCCGCGGCATGAAGCGCGCCCTCGCCCCCGTGATCCTGATCGCCCTCCTGCTGGGCGGCTGGGAGATCGCCTGCCGCGCCCTGGCGGTCCCGTCATACCTGCTGCCCGCGCCCAGCGCGATCGGCGCGGCGTTCGTGGAGTCCTGGCCCCTCTTGCTCGGCTCGGCCTGGGCGACCCTGTCCACGGCCCTGATCGCCCTCGTGATCGCCAGCGTGGTCGCGTGCGCCCTGGCTTTGGCCGTCAGCCTGAACAGCCTGCTGGAGGACGCCGTCCGTCCGATCGCCGTCACCCTGCAGGTCACGCCCCTGGTGGCGATCGCGCCGCTGGTGACCATCTGGGCCGGCATCGAGCATCCAGGCCGCGCCGTGACGGGCCTGGCCGCCGTCGTCGCCTTCTTCCCGATCTTCTCCGGCGCCCTGACCGGTCTGAAGGCCGTCGATCCGGACCTTGGCCGCCTGTTCGACCTCTATGGCGCGACACCCCTGCAGCGCCTGGTCCGCCTGCGCCTGCCCTCGGCCGTGCCCGCCCTGCTGGAGGGGCACAAGGTGGCGGCGGGGCTGGCGGTGATCGGAGCCGTGGTGGCCGAGTTCGTGGCCGGCTCCGGAGGAGCCCAGGGCCTCGCCTGGCGCATCCTCGAAGCCTACAACCGCCTGCAAACGGCCAAGGTTTTCGCCGCCCTCGTCGCCCTGGCTGTTCTGGGTGTTTGCTTGAACGCCGCGATGGAGGTCGTCGAACGTCGACTTCTCAACATTTGGCGCGGTCGTTAGGCCAAGATTAAGCGGCGGGCCCTACGAACGTACCGACGTTCTTTCGGTTCGGATGTTCATGCGCGTCGTTGCCTTCACCGCCGCTTTCGCCAATCGCGAAGCTATCGCGCGTGGCGAGGCGTCATGATGGAATCGCGCCTCCACGACCTGATCACCCTGGCCAATGAGCCCTCCAGCGAGAAGCGGCGCGAGCTGCTGCGCGGCGTCACCGACATGTTCTTCGCCGGCGACGGCCACAGCGCCCTTGAGATGGAGCTGTTCGACGATGTCCTGAGCCAGCTGGCCGGCGACATGGAAGAGGCGGTCAAGGCCGAGCTGGCCCAGCGTCTGGGCGACGCCCAAACGGCCCCGCGTGGCCTCTCGCGCGCCCTGGCTTCGGAGAGCATCGCCGTGGCCGCCCCGATCCTGCGCGGCTCGGGCGCGCTGACGGACGAGGACCTGCTGCACGTGGCCCGCACCCAGGGTCAGGATCACCTGCGGGCGATCTCGCAGCGCCCCAGCGTCTCCAGCGTCGTATCGGACGCCATCGTCGCGCGCGGCGACGACGACACCCTGGGCGTTCTGCTGCGCAACGAAGGCGCGGTGCTGTCGCGCGAGGCGCACGAGACCGTCGTCGACCGGGCGACCGCCAATCCGGCCCTGCACGAGGCGGTGATCGACCGCCAGAGCCTGCCGGTCGATCTGCTGAACGAGATGTACTTCGTCGCCGAGGCGCGATTGCGCGACCGCATCATGGAGCGCAACGCCGACGTCGATCCGGCCACCCTGGAGGCCGCGCTCGCGGCGGGCCGCAAGCGGATCGCGGCCCAGGACGGCGCCCTTCCGCCGGACCACGCCGAGGCCGAGAAGGAGTTCCGCGCGCTGCGGGCCAAGGGACCGATCTCGCCTCAGATCCTGGCCAACATGCTGCGCGCCAAGCGCAACACCCTGTTCCTGGTGGCCCTGGCCGACCTGGCCGACGTCGACTTCCACACCGCCCGCAAGATCCTGGAGCGGCGCGAGATGGACGCCCTGTCGGTGATCTGCAAGGCCGCCGACTTCGACCGCTCGCTGTTCCTGACCTTCGCCCTTCTGATCCTCGAACCGTCGGACGAGGTGATGGGCAGGGCCAAGGCCTATGGCGAGCTCTACGCCGCCCTGCCCCGCGAGGCGGCCCTGCGCACCATTCGCTTCTGGCGCCTGCGCCGCCAGACCGGCGACGTCGCGGCGGCGTGAACCATTAAGGCCAAAACCCGCCCTCGTCGCGCCTTGCGCCCGCCATGTGCGACAGCCAAGGTGCGGCTTCCTTTGTCCTGACTTGGATTCTCGATGATCAGCGCTTCGCGCTTGGCGCTAGTCGCCGCCGCCGGCTTCTCGCTCGCCGCCTGCTCCCACGTTCCCAGGCCGTCGTTGCCGTCTCTGAAGCGCGAACCCGCCATCGACGCGCCCGCTCTGGCCGGACCACGCAAGGACGATCTGAAGCCCGGCCAATGGGCCCAGGCCCTGTCGGACATCGCGCCCGATCCGGCCTGGCGCTTCGGCGTGCTGCCCAACGGCATGCGCTACGCGATCCGCAAGAACGCCACCCCGCCGACGCAGGCCAGCTTGCGCCTGTGGTTCGACGCGGGGTCCCTGATGGAGGCCGACGACCAGCAGGGCCTGGCGCACTTCCTCGAGCACATGGCCTTCAACGGCTCCAAGAACGTGCCCGAAGGCGAGATGATCAAGATCCTGGAACGCCACGGCCTGGCGTTCGGGGCGGACACCAACGCCCAGACCAGCTTCGACGAGACGAGCTACCAGCTGGATCTGCCCAAGACCGACGCGGACACGGTCGACACCTCGCTAATGCTGCTGCGCGAGGCGACCAGCGAACTGACGATCAGCCAGGACGCGGTCGATCGCGAGCGCGGCGTGGTGCTGTCCGAGGAGCGCGCCCGCGACACGCCCGGCTATCGCGTCGCCATCAAGACCCTGTCGGCGCAGATGGACGGCCAGCTGCCGCCCAAGCGCATCCCGATCGGCAAGACCGAGACCCTCAAGAACGCCTCGGCCCAGCGGATCCGCGATTTTTACGAGGCCTATTACCGTCCCGAGCGGGCGGTGCTGGTCGCGGTGGGCGACTTCGACGTCGACGCGATGGAAGCCAAGATCAAGGCCAAGTTCGGCGACTGGGCCGGCAAGGGCCAGCCTGGCAAGAGCCCGGATGTCGGCGCGGTCGCCAAGCGCGGCCCGACCGCCAAGCTGATCGTCGAGGCCGGCGCGCCGTGGAGCGTCCAGATGACCTGGACCCGCAAGCCGGATGGCCTGGTCGAGACCAAGGCGCTGGACGAGCGCGACATGCTCGAGAACCTGGCCTTCGCCGTACTGAACCGCCGCCTGCAGGCGCTGGGCCGCCTGGCCGAGCCGCCGTTCATCGCTGGCGGGGCCTTCAAGGGCGACCAGTACGGCGCGGTGCGCGTGACGACGCTGGGCGCCACCGCCCAGCCGGGAGAGTGGCAGGACGCGATGCGGGCGCTGGACGCCGAGCAGCGCCGCGCCTTGCAGTATGGCGTCCGGCAGGACGAGCTGGATCGCGAGGTCGCCAGCGTGCGCGCGGGTCTCGCCGCCGCCGCCGCGGGCGAGGCCACCCAGCGTACTCCGGTTCTGGCCAACCAATTGGTCGACACTCTGGGCGACGGCGAGGTCATCACCTCGCCCAGCCAGAACCTCGCCTTCTTCGACGCCCTGACCAAGGGTCTGACCGCCGAGCGCGTCAACGCGGTTCTGAAGTCGTCGTTCGCCGGGTCCGGCCCGCTGCTGGTGATCGCCGCGCCGACCAACATCGAGGGCGGCGAGCCCGCGATCCTCAAGGCCTACGAGGACCTGAAGGCCCAGCCCGTCACCCCGCCGGCCGCGCCCGGCGTGACCATCTGGCCGTATTCCAGCTTCGGTCCGAGCGGCAAGGTGGTCGAGCAGAAGGACGTCAGCGATCTGGACGCCGTCTTCGTGCGCTTCGAGAATGGCGTGCGCCTGACGGTCAAGCCGACCAAGTTCCGCGACAGCCAGGTGCTGGTGAAGGTGCGCGCCGGCAACGGCCTGCTGGATCTGCCGTCCGATAGGCAGAGCCCCCTATGGTCGGGCTCGGCCTTCGTCGAGGGCGGCCTCAAGCAGATCTCCGCCCAGGACATGGAGCGGGTGCTGACCGGCAAGATCTGGAACGCCCAGCTGGGCGTCGAGGACGACGCCTTCACCCTGAACGGCCGCACGCGTCCCGAGGACCTGTCGACCGAGCTGCAGGTGCTGGCCGCCTTCGCCACCGAGCCGGGCTGGCGCCCCGAGGCCTTCAACCGGGTCAAGACCAGCTACGGCACGCTGCACGACCAGCTTCAGAGCACCACGGGCGGGGTCCTGGGCCGCGACTTGGGCGGGCTGATGCACGGCGGCGACCAGCGCTGGACCTTCCCCACGCGCGAGCAGATCGCGGGCGCCTCGCTCGACGACCTGAAGACCGCGGTCGCCAATCCGCTGACCAAGGACGACATCGAGGTGGTGATCGTCGGCGACACCACCGTCGACAAGGCCATCGCCGCCGTCGCCGACACCTTCGGCGCCCTACCCGCGCGCGCCGACGCGCCGGCCTCGGACGCGGCGCGCCAGGCGCCCTTCCCCGCGCCGTCGGCGACGCCCGTCGTGCGCACGCACAAGGGCCGCGCCGATCAGGCCGCCCTGTTCATGGCCTGGCGCACCGACGACCTGTTCTCGAACCTGCAACGCTCGCGCGATGTCTCGGTCCTCGGCCAAGTCCTCCAGCTGCGCCTGATCGACGAGCTGCGCGAGAAGCAGGGCGCGACCTACTCGCCCAACGCCTCCTCGACCGCCAGCGTGGTGTTCAAGAACTGGGGCTATCTGGCGGTCAGCCTCGAGGTCCCGCCGGAAAAGCTGGACGGCGTGGTCGCCTCGATCCGCGAGATCGCCGCCGACCTTCGCGACAAGCCGGTCACCGAGGACGAGCTGGAGCGGGCCAAGAAGCCGCGCATCGACCAGATCGAGAAGGCGCGCGTGACCAACGAGTACTGGGTCGGCGCCCTGTCTGGCGCCCAGAGCGATCCCCGCCTGCTGGACGCCACGCGCTCGGTGCTGGCGGGCTTGTCCCGCGTGACACCGGCGGACGTTCAGAAGGCCGCCAAGACCTACCTGGCCGACGACAAGTCGTGGCTGCTGCTGGTCAAGCCGGAAGCGGCGGCGAAGTAGGGTTCAAGGCGAAGGGCCCCGTCCTAGGCGGGGCCCTTCTTCGTTTTGCGCCAAAATGGGACAGTCCTGCCCTTGGCCCGGTTCCTCCAGCAAGCTCCGTGCGGCCGAAAGGCGGCCGCGCGGGAGCCCGCCGGGGGACAAGCATGTTCCATCCCAGCACGGAACGACTGATCGACTACTGGCGTGATCGCCGGGGCGACGCCGCCTTGCCGCGCCGCGTCGACATCAATCCGGGCGATTTCCTGGAGCTGCTGCCGCAGGTCTTCGTGCTCGGCCGCGACGGCGCCCGCCTGCCGTTCCGCCTAGCCGGCGCCTTCGTCAGCGAGCTGCACGCCCGCGACCTGCGCGGCCAGGACGCGCTGTCCCTGTGGGCCCTGGCCCATCGGCTGGAGCTGAAGAGCGCGCTAGACATCGCCCGCAAGCGCCGCACGCCCGTGGTCGCCGTCGCCGATATCCGCGCTCTGGGCGTCCCGTCGGTCGGCATGGAGGTGCTGTTCGCGCCCCTGCGCGGCGCCAGCGGCGAGACCGACCGCTTCCTGGGACTGTACCAACCGATCGGCGCGACGGCCCGCCTGATGGGCCGCCCCGCCTACGAGCTGGGCCTGCGCGAGATCCGGCCGCTGGGCGAGGACAATCGCGACATGCCCCGCCTGCGCCTGGCGACGCTGGACGGTCGCCGGATCGCGTAACCGCTAGGCCGCGACGGCCTGTTCATCGCCATAGACCGGGACATCCAGCGGGGCCAGCGTTTGCTTGCCCCGGATCAGGTCCGACGCCCGCTCGGCGATCATGATGGTCGGCGCGTTGGTGTTGCCGCCGATCAGGTTGGGCATCACCGAGGCGTCGATCACGCGCAGGCCCGTCAGGCCCTGGACGCGCAGCTGGTCGTCGACCACCGCCAGCGGATCGCCGGCCACGCCCATCCGGCAGGTGCCGACCGGGTGGTAGATCGTCTCGGCCTTGGCGCGGATCCAGGCGTCGAGCTCGGCGTCGGAGCGCACGTCCGCGCCCGGCGCGTATTCGGCGTCGCGATAGGGATCGAAGGCGGCCTGAGCCACGGTCTCGCGGGCGATCCGGACGCCCTCGCGGATGGCGCGGCGATCCTCGTCGGTGGAGAGATAGTTGGCCAGGATGGTCGGATCGTCGAACGGATCGGCCGAGCGCAGGCCGACATGGCCCCGGCTCTCGGGGCGCAGCTGGCAGACGTGCAGGGTGAAGCCATCCTTCTCGACCACGACCTTGCCGTGATCCTGCATGATCGCCAGCACGCCGTGGATCTGCAGGTCGGGCCGGTCGAGGTCGGGCCGGGATTTCAGGAACGCGCCGCTCTCCAGGAACTGCTGACGTCCCAATCCCTTGCCGAACAGCATGTAGTTGAGGCCAACGCCCAGCTTGTTGATGCCCTTGTTGGCCGAATAGGCGGTGCGGAGGTTCTTGGCGGTCCACGAGACGCAGACATCCAGGTGGTCTTGCAAGTTGGCGCCGACGCCCTTGGACTCGTGGACGACGCCAATCCCTTGCGCCTTCAGCTCATCCGGCGCGCCAACGCCCGAGAGCTGCAGGATATGCGGCGACTGCACCGCGCCGGCGCTCAGCAGCACCTCGGCGTCGGCATAGGCGATCTTGCGCTCGCCGCCCTTGCCGGCGACGTACTCGACCCCGACGGCGCGGCGCTTCTCGATCACGATCCGCGTGGTGCGGGCCTCGGTGACGCAAGTCAGGTTCGGCCGCGACAGGGCCTGGGTGAGATAAGCCATGGCCGCGCTCCAGCGCTTGCCGTCGCGGATCGTCAGGTCGTAGGGCCCGAAGCCCTCCTGCTGAAAGCCGTTGAAGTCCTTGGTCGTCTTGTGGCCCGCCTGGCGGCCAGCCTCGACGAGGGCGGTGTAGAACGGGCTGTCGGATTCGCCCTTCGACACGTGCAGCGGGCCCTTGTCGCCATGATAGGCGTCGCCGCCGCCATGGTGGGTCTCCGAGCGCTTGAAGTACGGCAGGACCTCCGAATAGGACCACCCCGTCAGGCCCATCTGCCGCCACTGATCGTAGTCGCGCGCGTGGCCTCGGATATAGATCATGCCGTTGATCGCCGAGGAGCCGCCCAGGCCCTTGCCGCGCGGCCACCAGAGCTTGCGATTGTCGAGGTTGGGCTCGGCCTCGGTCCAGAAGCCCCAGTTCTGTTCACCCTTGGCCTTGATCAGCTCGCCGACCCCGGCCGGCATCTTGACCAGCACCGAGGTGTTCTTGCCCCCGGCCTCCAGCAGCAGGACCTTGATGTTCGGATCTTCGGTCAGGCGCGCGGCGAGCACGCAGCCGGCCGATCCCGCGCCGATGACGACGTAATCATAGCGTTCGCTGGCCATGGCCTCGACGCCCTCCCTCGAAGGTTATCATTGTTAAGGCGAGAGTGATCCGCCTTGGGCCGGCGCGCAAGCCGTGCCGCGACGTAACGCCGCGACCCGGAAAACGCGAGTCTCGCATTTTAACTCTACTCGGAACCTGCTATATGCAATCCATGGATGAACGGCGCGCGATTTCGCGCACCGTCCCGCCTTGCGGAAGACGCCTCCAGCAGGGTGGGTCCTTCCCGCGTTCGGCCCTTCCCGCGCGGGAAGTGGGAGCGCCGCCTTGCGATCCCCCAAGCAGCAGGCGGCGCTCCCGACGGCGTGTTGTCCGGGACTGCTCGCTAGGCGCCGACCGGGCGCAGATCGCGGGCGTAGCGCTTCCAGTTCTCGACATAGTGCAGCGCCGAGGCTTGCAGGATCATCGCGTGCTGCTCGCCGATCTCGCGCACGACCTTGCCCGGCGCGCCGACGACCATCGAGTTGTCCGGAATTTCCTTGCCCTCGGTGATCAGCGCGCCGGCGCCGATCAGGCAGTTCTTCCCGATCCTCGCCCCGTTCAGGACGATTGCTCCAATACCGATCAGCGAGCCGTCGCCAATCGTGCAGCCGTGCAGCATCACCATGTGACCGATGGTCACGTTGGCCCCGATGGTGAGCGGCGAGCCAAGATCAGTGTGAAGCACCGAACCATCCTGGATATTGCTGTTCTCTCCAATCGTGATCGGATCGTTGTCCCCACGAACAACGGCGCCCCACCATATACTAGCGTTTTTCTTGAGAATGACGTTCCCCATCACGCTAGCCGTCGGCGCGATCCAGTATTCCTCTTTCGACGGCAGCGTCGGATTTAGGTCGCCCAGGGAATATACATTCATCCGTATGCCTCGTTTCTTGCCGGCGATTTCGAAATTAACCATTCGGAAACCCTATCGTCGCCATTGTAGTCCGGCGATTCAGGGGGGAACATTCCCTCAGCGGGAATCATTCTCCTGATCGTGACGGGCCTGGCGGAGACGCCTTCGCCCGCCCGCTGACGAAGACGAGGTGTCGCACTTGGCGTTTCGGCGTACAGCACCGTCCCCCGCTCACGGGGAGAGCTCCTCCGAGCCGCCCGGCCGCGCATGCGGCTTCGTTCAAATCCAGCTCACCGCCAAGGACGACGCCTTACGGCCTCGTCCTTTTTTCATGCCCGAATGGAGGCTTTGATGACCAAGCGAGCCCTGAAGCGGATGGCGCGCGAAGGCGCGTACGAGACCGGCCAATACGACGACGCCAAGGTGCGCCGCCTGCCTGTCGATCACCGCGGCGGCTGGTCGCCTCTGCCCGATGAGGGAGGCGCGAGAGGGGATAGTCGGGACCAGAGCTATCTTAAAACCATAAAACCGAAATCGCCCGGCCAGGCCGAGCTGATGGAAGCCATCGACGAGAAGAACCTCGTCATGGCCCTGGGTCCGGCCGGCACCGGCAAGACCTACATCGCCATCTCCAAGGCCGTGGAGGCGCTTGAGGCCGGTCGCGTCAGCCGCATCGTGCTCTCGCGCCCCGCCGTCGAGGCCGGCGAGTCGATCGGCTACCTGCCCGGCGACATGGAGGACAAACTGGCGCCGTACCTGCGCCCGCTCTACGACGCCCTGACCGATCGCCTGTCGGTCAAGCGGATGCGGGCCCTGATGGCCGAGGGCGCGATCGAGATCGCTCCGGTCGGCTTCATGCGCGGCCGCACCCTCAACAACGCCTTCGTGGTGATCGACGAAGCCCAGAACTGCACCTACATGCAGCTGAAGATGCTGCTGACGCGCCTGGGCTGGCACTCGACCATGGTCGTCACGGGCGATCCCAACCAGTCGGACCTCTTGCCAGGCATCTCGGGCCTGGCGGACGTGGCTGACAGGTTCGAGGCGGTCTCCAACATCGCCGTCGTCCGTCTGGCCGACCGCGACATCGTTCGCCACCCGCTGGTCGCGGAGATGCTGGGCGTTCTCTGAAGGCCAAGCGCCCCACCTCAACCCGAGGTGGGGCGCTCCGCCGTTTTCGCTTGACCTCGCGCGAGAGTTGACCGCCATAATCTCGCTACATTTCACGAAGGAGCCTCTCGATGCGCACGATGATCATCTCGGCCCTGCTGCTGACCGCCGCCGCCACGGGCGCGAACGCCCAATCGACGGGCCAAGGCAGTGATATTCATCGCGCCATCCGCGAGGTCGGCCCCGGTTATGGCGGCGCGCTCGACAATACCCTGGAGGCCATGACGATGAATCGTCAGGCCATCCAGCTCCTGCAGGCCCGCCGCGCCGCCGAGCTGATCAACGCCGGCAAATGCGAGAAGGCCCTTCAGTACGTCTCCGCTCGCAACGACGACTATCTGATCCAGCGCGTGGGCGAGGTTTGCGCTCTGCCGCGTAGCTAGGACGTCGCTCGGACCAAGAAAGGCGACCAGCCATGCGCCAAATCATGATCGCCATGACCACCTTGGCCGTCGGCTTGGGCGTCGCGGCCGCCGCCAGCGCCCAGGCTTCCGGGCCCGTGGGCCCTGGTCAGCGCGCCACTGGAATGGACATTCCCCAGGCGAACACCAACTTCTACATCAACGCCGCGCGTCAGGAGATGACCGACAACCTGAAGCGCAAGCAGCTCGCGGCGAAGGCGGCGAACCTGATCAACCAGGGCCACTGCAAGGAGGCCTACATGGTCGCCAACGAGGCCATGGACACGACGATGATGCGCAACATCATCGCGGTCTGCAGAGCGCCCCAGGCCGCCGCGGCTCCAGCCGGCGCCCCGGCGCCCGCTCCGGGGGCCATGCCTCCGCAGTAGAATCCAAAATAGGCGCTTGAGTTTGGGGCGGTCGGACGTGCAAGGTCCGGCCGCCTTTCTACTTTTTTGGACATGTTCATGGCCGACTCGACCGCGCCGCGCAGCGAATTGACCCTCCGAGGGATACTCCTCGGCATCGCCATCACCCTCGTCTTCACCGCCGCGCAAGTCTATCTGGGCCTCAAAGTCGGCCTGACCTTCGCCACCTCGATCCCCGCCGCCGTCATCTCGATGGCCCTGTTGCGGGCGTTCAAGACCTCGACGATCCAGGAAAACAACATCGTCCAGACGATCGCCTCGGCGGCCGGCACGCTGTCGTCGGTGATCTTCGTCCTGCCGGGCCTGTTGATGATCGGCTGGTGGGCGAACGTGCCGTTCCTGCCCACCTTCGGCGCCTGCGCCGTCGGCGGCATCCTGGGCGTGATGTACACCATCCCCCTGCGCCGGGCGCTGGTCACCAACTCCAACCTCCCCTACCCCGAAGGCGTGGCCGCGGCAGAGGTGCTGAAGGTCGGCACCGGCTCGCGCGAAGGCGCCGCCGAGGGCAAGGCGGGCCTGGTCGCCGTCAGCGTGGGCGCGATCGCCTCGGCCCTGTTCGGCGCGCTGGGCGCGGCCAAGCTGTTCGCCGCCGAGGTCGCTGCCTACTTCAAGTTCAAGGCCGGCGCGGGCGCGACGGGCCTGGGCGCCTCCAGCTCGCTGGCCCTGATGGGCGCGGGCCACCTGATGGGCATCACCGTCGGCATCGCCATGTTCGCGGGCCTGTTCATCGCCTGGGCGATCCTGGTGCCGATCCTCACCCTGGCCACGCCCATGCCGGACGCCGACGCCGCCACCCACGCCCTGAGTGTCTGGAAGACCCAGGTCCGCTTCCTGGGCGCGGGCGTCATCGGCGCCGCCGCCATCTGGACGCTGGCCAAGCTCGTCGGCCCGATCACGGCCGGCCTCAAGTCGGCGTTCGCCGCCGCCAAGGCTCGCAAGAGCGGCGCCGGCGACCTGCCGCGCGTCGAGCAGGACATTCCGATCGGCATCGTCGGCCTCGTCTCGCTGATCCTGCTGGCCCCGGCCGGCTGGTTCCTGGCCCACTTCCTGGCGGGTGGCCCGATCACCAGCCTGGCCGCGCCGCTGGTCGCCATCGGCATCGGCTACCTGATCTTCGCCGGCCTGCTGGCCGCCGCCGTGTGCGGCTACATGGCCGGCCTGATCGGCTCGTCCAACAGCCCCGTCTCGGGTATCGCCATCCTGACCGTGCTGGGCGCCTCGCTGATGGTCGGCGTCGTCGGCCGCGGCCTCGTCGGCCCGGACGTCACCAAGGCGCTGGTCGCCTTCTCCCTCTATGTCACCACCTGCGTGCTGGCCGTGGCCGTCGTCGCCAACGACAACCTGCAGGACCTGAAGACCGGCCAGCTGGTCGACGCCACCCCGTGGAAGCAACAGGTCGGCCTGGTGATCGGCGTGCTGTCGGGCGCCGTGGTCATCCCGTTCGTGCTGGAGCTGCTCAACCGCTCGAACGGCTTCGCCGGCGCGCCGAACCTGCAGGCGATCTCGGACCAGCCGCTGGCCGCGCCGCAGGCCACCCTGATCTCGACCCTGGCCAAGGGCGTTCTGGGCGGCGACCTCGACTGGGGTCTGCTGGGCGTCGGCGCCCTGATCGGCTTGGCGCTCGTCGCCGTCGACACGGTCCTGCGCAAGACCAGCAACGACCGCTACAGCCTGCCGCCGCTCGGCGTTGGCCTGGCGATCTACCTGCCCAGCACCGTCACGGCCCCCGTCGTGGTCGGCGCCGTCGCGGGGTGGCTGTTCGAGAAGATCGTCGCCAAGGACCGCGCGGCCGAGCCGGCCAAGCGCCTGGGCGTGCTGATCGCCTCGGGCTTCATCGTCGGCGAGAGCCTGTTCAACGTCGCCCTGGCGCTGATGATCGTCTCGACCGGCAAGGGCGAGCCCCTGGCCGTCCCGTTCGCCCCGCCCGAGCACGTCGGCATGATCCTGTCGCTGATCGCCGCCGCGATCGTGGTCGTCGGCCTCTACCGCTGGGCCCGCAAGGCCGGCGCGAAGGCGCTGGAGGCTTAGGGCTTTCACCATCGGCTTATGGAGAACCTCGGAAGGTCCGCCTTCCGGGGTTTTTCTTTGGGTGGCGCGCCCCCTCCGTCTCGTCGCTTCGCGCCGATCCACCTCCCCCGCGAGCGGGGCA
>ERZ1034427.85-NODE-85-length-20150-cov-35.296193_pt1 | contig 20150 bp, 19 predicted proteins | sample MGYA00520607_ERZ1034427 | MGnify/ENA primary metagenome ERZ1034427 (study PRJEB33736, sample SAMEA104288489) | Azolla caroliniana | place: Brazil | collected 1987 | study: EMG produced TPA metagenomics assembly of the PRJEB19522 data set (Is there foul play in the... | reverse complement strand
TGTTTATCAAAACAAGCATAGATTCCTTTCTAATTATTTAATTCAGCAACTAAAAAGCCCAAGTCTTCCTATGTGCTTGGTTTGAGTGCAATTGTTCTGTGCCAGGGCTACATCCAGCCCCCTATTTGTGCCAGTTGCGTAAGTCCTGTTACTGTTGATAGGAATTTATCTTTTCAGCAAAATTTATCTCAGTTCAATATCGCTGTAGTTCTTTTACAAGCAAAGTCTAGTAGATGAATGTATCTGAAACCTTAATTCTTTGCATGATTTTATTTTTGTAGACACATTTTACTAAATCTTAAGCCTTAAGCAGATCAGTATCAATACTTTAATTAACCGTACCTGTAGCATAACCCTGACTAATTACACTAGCATAACCAAGCAAACGCTGACATGTTTCTTCACCATCGGATTTAGGAGGAACAGACAACGTATACTGATGATGTAGGGACGCAGCAACTCATTCTGCTACCGAAATTCCCACAACAGTAGCTTGTTGTTGTAAAGCAGTATAAACTTCATCACTCAATTCCAGGGTCAAGAGTTGGCTCACGATTTTTAAGTTAGCTTCAATAACTTTCACATAATTATAGCTTTTTCCACTTGAGAAGCCAGGAAAATAAAGCATAATTAACCATTAACCAACACAGAAAAAACACTATGAACACACAACCTATTCGCGTCGGAGTCTTGGGTTTTGGCGGACTTGGACAAGCAGCAGCCAAACTCCTTTCGAGTAAACGAGAAATGATCCTAGTTGCAGCCGCAGACCAAAAAGGCTACGCATACTCCACAGAAGGCTTAAATACCGATGCTTGCATCGCCACCTATCAAAATCAAGGTACAGTTGGTTATTTAGAACCAGTCGGGACATTAAGCAATAACAGTATTCAAGATTTAATTCAAGCCATCGGTGACGCTGTAGATGGTTATTTCCTAGCTTTACCCAACCTCCCCAACGACTTTATCCCCAATGTCGCCAAAGAATTCATCAAAGCTGGTTGGCGCGGTGTGCTGGTGGATGCGATAAAACGCACCACTGCAGTAGAACAACTTCTAGCCATGAAAGATGAACTGCAAGCAGCGGGAATTACTTGTATGACAGGCTGTGGTGCAACACCAGGACTGTTAACCGCCGCCGCCGCATTAGCCGCCCAAAGTTACGCCGAAATTCACAATGTGGAAATTACTTTTGGTGTCGGTATTGCTAAGTGGGAAGCTTACCGCGCCACCGTTCGGGAAGATATTGGACATATGCCCGATTATACTGTAGAAGCTGCTAGGGCGATGACTGACGCAGAGGTGGAAGCATTACTAGATAAAACTAACGGCGTCCTGACTTTGGAAAATATGGAACACGCCGATGATGTGATGTTAGAAATAGCGGGAATTTGCTCACGGGATAGAGTGACTGTAGGTGGTGTAGTTGATACCCGCAACCCCAAAAAACCCCTCAGTACCAATGTGAAAATCACAGGATGCACCTTTGAAGGTAAAATTTCTACCCACACCTTTATATTAGGAGATGAAACCAGTATGGCTGCTAATGTGTGCGGTCCCGCTTTTGGTTACTTAAAAGCTGGTCAAGAATTACATCAACGGGGTATTTATGGTTTATTTACCGCTGCGGAAATCATGCCTAAATTCGTAAAATAGGTGATTGGTAATTGGTAATTGGTCACCTATTACCTCACCTACATCTAAGCTGGTGGAAGTTCTGAGGAATAAGACTCTATCCGTTCTTCCTCAGCTAGAGATAATGATCTTTGAATGACAAAAGGTAATTCTGCACGAATTAAACCCCGTTGGATGCGTTCTGATGTTTAATCAAAAACTACAAACAACGGATAAACGATATTTCCACCCTCACTCAAAATATGACTATGACGGGGATGCATAATCCATTCATATTCTTTATCTAACCAAACTTGGCTTTGTCTCCATCTTCCTAATAAATCAGACAGGTCTTCATGGGGACGATGAATAAATAGTAATATTTCTACACCGGTTTTGATTTTCCATTCCGGATCACAGATCATAATAGATATATCACAGGGCAAAGCCATCGTTTTTGAAGTTTTAGCTTCAATATCACGGATACGAACGATGGGTAAAGGGATAGTGATGACACTTTCCGATGGACGACGCAGACTAGGAATTATTTCCAAATATGGACGATCCTGTTTCAGGAGTGTGATCGCAGCTAAATGATTGCTATATTCCGCTAAACTAGATTCATAAAGAGATTTTTGTCCAGACATGATTTTTAATTTACCAATAGTCAGTTATCAGCTATCAGTTCTCAGTACAAGTTTTTTATTTTCCAGTTGAAAACACTTTTCACTGTTAACTGTTAACTGATAACTGTTTTTTTACCCCAGTTTTTCAAAGACTTTGAACATGGGTAAGTACATTGCCAGCAAAATTGTACCAACCATCCCCCCAAGAACCACAATCATTAATGGTTCTAAAATACTTGTTAATGATTTAACTGCCTGTTCTACTTCATCTTCATAGAAATCAGCAACCTTCATCAACATTCCATCTAATTGACCAGTTTCTTCACCAATACTCATCATGGCAATAGCCATAGATGGAAAAACTGCATCTTTTTTCAAAGCGACACTAATCATCCCACCTTGTTGAACATCTAGCCTAGCTGCATCTATGGCATTAGCAATCACTTGATTTCCTGATGTATCCCGCACAATTTCTAAGCAAGTTAGAATTGGCACACCTGAACGAGTTAAAGCCCCAAAGGTGCGGCTAAATCGAGCAACTGAAGATTTTTGGATCAAGTCACCAAACAAAGGTACTTTTAAAGATAGGCGGTCAATAGTTTCTCTACCTACGGTAGTTTTGTAATACTGCTTATAGGTAAAGGAAGCTGCCATAAAACCAGCGATAATTACTAAAGACCAATAACTTCGTAATATTTCGCTACAAGTCATCAGAAATTGTGTTAGTGCTGGTAATTCAATACCTATGTCTTTGAAAATATTAGCAAAGATGGGAATTAGAAACACAGTCATACCTACAAAGATAGCAGTTGCGATAAAACCCACTACTAATGGATAAGACATAGCCGATTTAATTTGGTTCTGTAACCGAGCCATATCTTCTAATAGTTTGGCTAGACGATTTAATACTTCATCTAGCACACCACCTATTTCTCCGGACTGAACCATACTCACATACAAACCATCAAAACAGTCAGGATGCTTACCCATAGAATCAGAAAGATTAACTCCTGTTTGCACATCACCGCCAATTTCAATCAGAGCTTGTTTCAATTTGGGATTATTGCACTGTTCCCCAAGTATTGCGAGTCCTCTAACAATTGCTACACCTGCATTCACTAAAGCAGCAAACTGACGGGAAAAAACAGCTTTGTCTTTTACAGAAACCTTAACTAAGGAATTCTGGAATTTTTTTAAATCAAAGCGGGAAGATAAACTTTGAGATTCTTTCAGGTCTTGAACTATAAAGCCCTTATCTCTGAGATTAGTCCGAGCATCCCTTAGGGAATCAGCGACAAATTTCTGAGTTCGTAAATTTCCTTGAGAGTCGCGAATACGAGCAAGGTAGGTAGGCATAGTATCAATTCAAAATTCAAAATAGTGCTTACAGCAGGCTACGGCAACAAAATTTAAAATTAGCCAATGGGTAATTGGTAATTCATAATTTGTAATTGGCATTATAATCATGAATTACCAATTACAAATTAGAAAATCTAATGAGCTTTAGCAGTAGTACCAGATTTTGCTGCTGATGCTTTTGGTGGTGCTGACCCAATGAGACGTTGAACTTCATCAGGCTTAGAAGTCTTAGACATAGCCGCTTCAAAAGAGATAGTTCCAGCTTTATATAAATCAGCTAAAACCTTCTCTAAAGTTTGCATTCCCAATTTACCACCAGTTTGAATAGCTGAATAAATTTGCGCTGTTTTACCTTCACGAATTAAGTTGGAAATAGCAGGAGTGATTACCATAATTTCTTGAGCCATCACCCGACCATATTCACCTGGTTTGGGATTTTTCTTAGATACTAAAGTTTGGCTAAATACTGCTACTAAAGAGTTTGATAATTGTACCCGTACTTGGGTTTGTTTTTCATGCGGGAAAACGTCGATGATCCGGTCAACTGTTTGGGCAGCAGAACTGGTGTGCAGTGTACCAAATACTAAGTGACCTGTTTCTGCGGCAGAAATTGCCAAAGCAATTGTTTCCAAATCCCGCATTTCTCCTACCAGAATGATATCTGGATCTTCCCGCAAAGCTGCTTTCAAGGCATTAGCAAAACTCTTGGTGTCTTCCCCTAGTTGACGTTGGTGAACTAGGCTTTTAATTGGTTCATAAACAAATTCTACAGGGTCTTCAACGGTTAAAATATGTTCTGCTCTAGTGCGGTTAATGAGGTCAATCATTGCTGCTAGAGTAGTGGTTTTACCTGAACCTGTTGGGCCTGTCACCAGAATTAATCCTCTGGGTTTTTCAGACATTTCCCGAACTATATTTGGTAAACCTAATTTTTCGAAGTTAGGAATTTTAGAACTCAATGCTCGCAAACAAGCAGCATAAGCACCACGTTCTTTGTAGACATTCACCCGAAAACGAGCTAATCCTTTGACACCATAGGAACAATCTAATTCCCAGGTTTGTTCTAAGGTTTTTCGCTGGGTGTTATTGAGCATACTAAAAATTAATCTTTGGCATTCATCTGCGGTCAGCACATGATCACCAATAGGAGTCAGATGACCACTCACGCGGAAGTAGGGAGGTAAACCTGCGGATAAGTGCAGATCCGAACCACCCATGTCAATCAACTGTTCCATCAAGTTTTCAATGATCATTTCCATAGTCGCTTCGCTCCAATTTAAAAATAGTGAAAAGGGAATAAAAGTTCAGGAAAAAGACTAAATCTTTCTCGCCCTGCTCCCCCTACATCCCCAGCCCCTCTAACTCCTGGTGCTAATCTTGAAAACGAGGTGTCATACAGTAGGGACAATCGAGCCATTCTGGTTGTAATGTGGCATCACAAGTTTTACAAGTTAGACCACTCTTACGTTTGGCTTTTAATTCAGCTTCCAAACCTGTATCAGTAAAGGTTACGCGCTCTACTTCCTCCAGAGTTGTAGAACCTTGACGCACTAAATCTAGACTGTAAGCAAGCAAGGTTTTCATACCTTCTTCTACAGCTACTTCTTTGATGCGTTCTGTGGGTGCTTCTTGGTTGATGAGAGTTTGGAGGTTTTCTGTGACTCGCATAACTTCATAAACACCACAACGTCCTTTATACCCAATGCCATTACAAGCCGCACAGATTTCATTTTTGGTTTTAGCTTCTGCTATAGATTCTGGAGGTAAGGAATTAGCCTTGTAAAAAGTTACTGATGTTTCTTTGGATGCTGACAGACCATAACGAGCCAGTTCTTCAGTAGTGGGAGTGTAGGGAATTCGACATTGTGAACAAACTCGACGCACTAAACGTTGTGCCAAAACACCAATTAGGGAACTGGAAACCATGAAGGGTTCAATTCCCATTTCTCCTAGACGTGCGATCGCACCAGGCGCATCATTAGTGTGTAAGGTAGTTAATACTAAGTGACCTGTTAAAGCCGCTTCAATCGCTGTTTTTGCCGTTTCTTTATCCCGTGTTTCACCCACAAGCAACACATCGGGATCTTGACGCAAGAACGCCCGCAATGCTGTGGAAAAATCCAACCCTTTTTCCCGAATTACCTGTACTTGGGTAATCCCTGGCAAACTATATTCAATCGGGTCTTCTACCGTACTAATGTTAATTCCTGGATCGTTCTTTTCTGCCAATGCCGAATATAACGAAGTCGTTTTACCAGAACCAGTCGGACCAGTTACCAAAATCAAGCCAAAGGGCTTGCTGACGATATCCTGGACAATATGCAAAGTCTCTGGATCAGTAATTAACTTATTCAACCCTAGTTGGGTAGAAGAGTTGTCCAGAATCCGTAACACCACCTTTTCCCCATAGCGACTGGGTAAGGTATTCACCCGGAAGTCAACTTTCCGTCCTTCAAACAAACGACGGATGCGTCCATCTTGAGGTAAACGCCTTTCCGCGATATCAAGATTGGAAATGATTTTAAATCGGGCTGTCACCGCCGGAATGATTTTTTTAGGTACAGGGTCAAAAGCCTCATGCAGTACCCCATCCTTACGGAAGCGAATGCGTAAGTTTTCCTCTTGTGGTTCGATATGAATATCCGAAACCTTTTCTTGCAAAGCTTTAAACAGGATTCTGTTGACGAGTTTGATAATGGGTGCATCTTCAGCATCCTTAATTGATGCATTGATATCAGCATCCTTCTCCTCACCAACTTCTTCTATATCCTGATCTTCCAGATATTTTATATCCTGATTAATATCAGTATCTCTTTTTTGTTCTTTTTCCTTTTCCCGAATAGCCAACTCATCTAAATATTTGTTGATGAGATGCTGGTAATCTTCTTGGGTAATCACCATCCGCTGTAAGGATAAGTTTTTGTTACGCAAGATTCGGTTCAGGTCATCAGAAGCATCCAGATTATCTGGTTCCACCATTGCCACTAAAACATAAGGTGGTGTTTGGTCTTCCCGTTTCCATAGCGGTACTAAACGATGACGACGACAGACATCGACTGGTATCAGACTATCAATCAATTGTCCAACCATCAGATTGCCAATTTGATTGACTTCTGGATCTAGTGATTCAACGCCATATAATATTTTTAGTTCAAATAGATGTTGTTTCTTGTGTTCCCGAATAAACTCTGGTGATAGTTGTTGCCCAGTAATTAACTCTAGGACATCTGTCAGCTTCTTGCCAGATTTCCGGCTCTCTATTAGTGCCTGTTTCATCTGTTCAGTGTTGACATAGCCAGATTGCACTAGGTGGTTGCCAAAGGGTGAAAACTGTGTTCTTGTAGTTAACGCGGTGCTAGTCCGTTGTGGTGACGAGTAAGTCATAAGCAATCTCTCAGGGAAACCTCTTATTTAAGTATTCCCAGACTGTAGTCAATTATTCTCATTAGGAGTGTATTAAATTTCAGTTTAAAATCTTTCCTCTTAAAAACTTTTTTTCAGCACATTCCTGGCCGGCAGATACGCAGGAGAAGCAAAATGTATTATTTTTTCTTATTAAATACTGAACTACTGGACTCCTAGCTAGTAAATTACGTTAAATAGTTAAAAACCTGATTTATTCCTGGAGTTACTTTACCTGTTCGGTTTACCACCCTCAGAAGCTCTACGCTCATCTGTTCACAATTTGTCACAATAAGGAAATCGTAAATCTCGAATTTCCAATCTAGGGAAGACTGAACTTTATATAGATTTTGTAGATTTTGTCTTTCTTGATCCAAAATCTAAAAGTTAGTACAAATCAATGGCACTCGCGATTATGGAATAAATCACAAGACCAAAACCCACAATTCCTAAACTAAGTCTCTGTCTTTGGGCATGGGCTAAATCACAAATCCAAAATCCGCAATCCACAATTGCTTGACGTTGTTCCGTAAAAAGCATCTGGGATGAGTGGACAATGATAGATGAAAATAAACAAGTAAACAACACCAACCAGCAATTGGGTGAACCAAGTAGATAGAGGTAAAGCAAGCAATGAAGAGCGACTCCCCAGCCGAAATCAACTCTCAAGAATCAGGCAACGAGGTGACTGAGCAAATGACAGCCCATAATGTACCACAAGAACCTGAACTCACAGAAGAAAATAGTGTCGCTGCAGCAGAGACAACACAAGCAGATACAGCAGCTTTAGCAGATTTAACTCAACAACTGGAGTTGGTGAAAACCCAACTAGAAGATCGTAATTCTCAATATATGCGGATTGCCGCAGATTTTGAGAATTACCGCAAACGGACCTCCAAAGAAAAAGAAGACATGGAGACGCACATGAAGCGAAATACGATTATGGAATTGCTGCCTGTTGTTGATAATTTTGAAAGAGCGCGGGCGCATCTCAAACCCCAAACAGAGGGCGAAATGACAATTCACAAAAGTTATCAAGGGGTTTATAAACAATTAGTGGATTGCCTGAAACGTTTAGGGGTGTCACCAATGCGTCCAGAAGGACAAGAATTTGATCCTAACCTGCATGAAGCAGTAATGCGAGAACCTACAAACGAACATCAGGAAGGAACAGTATTAGAAGAGTTAGTGCGCGGCTATTTTTTAGGCGATCGCGTACTGCGTCATGCCATGGTAAAAGTAGCAGCTCCCAAGGAAGATACACCCACACGAGAAGAAGATGAGTTGACTCAAGAAAACACTTAACCAAGCAGGTGACAGGTGACAGGTGACAGGTAGGAAATTTACCCATTACCGATCACCTTTTTCCCTGTTGAAAGTGGATAACTAGTACAGTACGGCGTAAATAAACCAACCATTGCAAATCTTCGAAAAGCTGACGCCGTATACATTTTGAATTTTGTTGGCGCAGCCTGCTGGAAGCACTATTTTGTTAGCTTAGCTGTTCTGAAAGAAGCATTTTGAATTCACGGCGGTACTAGCAACATGGATTACATAATTCCCACAGACATTCTTTGATATACTAAAGACGGTTTAAAGGTGTCATTCTGAATGTTCGCGGAGCATCTCTGAAAGAGATAGTGAAGAATCTCCGAGATACTAGAGCCTACGGCACGCTCCGCGTTCACCCAGTGTCCCTAAGGTATATGCTGCACTACGTTACCCATGGCTTCCGCCACGCTGCGCTATCAGTATGACATAAGTCCAAGTTTCACCTTGCAGTATACGTCACAAACGACATATGTAGCTATAGCTAGCAGTTGTGGACAAGTTCCAGTCCGTAATATAAATGCTAATCTTAATTTAAGAGATATCCTTATAGCGTGGCATAAGCGATCTCATCGAGTACCTGCATCCAGCACAGGATTAACACTGGGCAAAAAGATTAATCAGTGTGTTAATTTGGTCTATAAAGTTGTACCTGCTAGCGTACCGACATACTTGGTGGCAGTAGGAAACAAACAAAAAAATATTCTAGTTGTTTAGTCATAAACAATTTGTTTAATTGTTGTTTTGTACCTTAACTGGAGTCTCCAGTCCTGAGCCAAAAAGGATAGTCCGCAAAAAATCACGGTAAAAGCACTCAATAAAATACTGTCAGCATGGGAAAAGTTATTGGGATAGACTTAGGCACTACTAACAGTTGCGTTGCTGTTGTAGAAGGTGGTCAACCGATAGTGATCGCCAATTCCGAAGGAGGACGCACCACTCCCAGTATTGTAGGATTTGGCAAGAGTGGCGATTTATTGGTTGGTCAGTTAGCCAAGCGCCAATCCATCACTAATGCCGAAAACACAATCTACAGTATCAAAAGATTTATCGGTCGTCGGTGGGCAGATACAGCTACAGAACGCACTCGTGTACCTTATAACTGTGTCAAAGGTCGAGACGATACCGTTGATGTGCAGATTCGCGGACGTAATTATACGCCTCAAGAAATATCTGCCATGATCCTACAAAAACTCAAACAAGAGGCGGAAAACTTTTTGGGTGAAGAAGTAACTCAGGCGGTAATTACCGTACCAGCATATTTTACAGATGCTCAAAGACAAGCAACCAAAGATGCTGGAAAAATTGCCGGATTAGAAGTTCTGAGAATCATCAACGAACCAACCGCCGCAGCTTTAGCCTTTGGTTTAGACAAACAAGACCAAGAACAACTAATTTTGGTATTCGACCTGGGAGGAGGTACTTTTGATGTCTCCATCCTCCAACTGGGAGATGCCGTATTTGAAGTTAAAGCCACTGGAGGTAACAATCAACTGGGTGGAGACGATTTTGATAATTGCATTGTTCTCTGGATGTTAGAGCAATTCCAGAAACAAGAAAAAATCGACATTTCCCTGGATAAAATGGCGCTACAACGTCTGCGCGAAGCAGCAGAAAAGGCGAAAATTGAACTTTCCAGCATGGTAAACACCTCAATTAACTTGCCTTTTATCACCGCTGATGAAATAGGACCGAAGCATCTGGAAATGGAACTGAGCCGTTCCAAATTTGAAGAACTCACAGTACATTTAATTGCAGCTACCATAGAACCGATGAGTCAAGCACTCAAAGACGCAGACCTCAAACCAAAAGACATTGATCGGATTATTTTGGTTGGTGGCTCTACTCGCATTCCTGCGGTTCTTAATGCTGTGATCAAGTTCTATAATGGTAAAACCCCTGATCGCTCTGTTAACCCTGATGAGGCTGTAGGACTCGGAGCTGCAGTTCAAGCTGGAGTCCTGGGTGGTGAAGTTGATACTTTGCTGCTCTTAGATGTAACTCCCCTATCTTTAGGACTGGAAACTCTAGGGGAAGTATTTACTAAAATCATTGAACGTAACACCACAATTCCCACGAGCAAATCCCAGGTCTTTTCTACCGCAGTTGATGGGCAGAATTCCGTAGAAATTCACGTTCTCCAGGGAGAACGGTCAATGGCACGAGATAATAAAACTCTTGGTAAGTTCCTTTTGGCAGGGCTTCCCTCTGCTCCTCGTGGCATACCACAAATTGAAGTGGCTTTTGACATTGATGTCAACGGCATCCTCAAAGTTTCTGCTCAAGACAAGGGTACAGCTAGGGAGCAGAGTATTCGTATCACCAATACAGGTGGTTTAAGCCAAGTCGATGTTGAACGGATGCGACAGCAAGCTGAAATGTATGCTGAACAAGATAAGAAACGTAAAGAACTAATTGAGCTCAAAAATCAAGCAGATAACCTATTGGTCAGTTACACATCTACACTCAATAATAATGCCGATTTAATTAGTGAAGAAATTAAAGATTTAGCCAGTCAGAAATGTGACAGTCTCCAAGCAGCAATGAGTGACCCCAATATCTCCGCAGTTGCCTTGAAGCCGATATTTGAAGAATTCCAACAAGCTTTATTTGCTATTGGTGCAGATCTTTACAAACGCACCAGTAAGTCACTAGGTTCCCAGTCGCAATCGCAAGAGCTAGAGGAGAAAGAAGACTTGTCTGATATTTCCTTAACTTTAGTCGAAGAAAGTTCAGCGGTTGAGACATCATCAATACCACAATTCAACTTTGATTTTGATGAGGATAGTAAAGCTTCGGCTGATTATGAAGCGATAGATTAATTGGGCATTGGGGACTGGGGACTGGGGACTGGGGACTGGGGACTGGGGACTGGGGACTGGGGAGCGTATATCTTCTAGTAAGTTTGGTAGTTTATCTTCTGTTGGTTTTCTGCCTCTGAGCCGGAATGAGTCTGCTATCGACATTCCATGATCTAACTCTTGCATCCCTTTCCGAATTGTGCGTCGATTCCATCCTAGTTCTCGTTCTGCAATTGTTGCTCCTCCTCGTGCCCATCCTTTCACTACCTCTGCCATGAATTATCTTCGGTCACTTGCTTTTACCTTTTGTGCTGTCTTGATATACAACGACCTTAGACTATCACTTAGTTGGATTAATGATTCTGGAGACATAAACCATACTGCAGGCTAATTATTCTCTCAGTATCCCTGGTTTTGGATCATTTTTTCCTTGGATTACTCTAACCCATCACAACCATCCACAAGTCATCGGTCTAAATTCCGCACAGGCCACAACCGCACTGTTTTGTGAAATGATGCGGTAGCGATGGTTTTGCCGTGGGGGCTGAAACTCACACTCCAGAACCAATCCTGATGCCCTTTAAATTGGTTGCGTTCTTTGATATCGTCGAGGATATTATTTAATGTTTGGGAATTACGGTGATTATCAAAATCTAAATTATTTGATTGGTGTTGATTATTCATGACCTAAATTTTGGTGATTGTTGTTAAATGGGATTAATATCAAACCAGCATCCATCTTCATTAAGATATTAGACCTCTTGCAAAATTGTTTCTGTGGTATTATAAAGGGGTTTAGATTTTAGATATTTTGGTGTTCTTTGCGATATCTAAGAGTAATCCAAGGAAAAAATGATCCAAAACCAGGGATACTGAGAGAATAATTAGCCTGCAGTATGGTTTATGTCTCCAGAATCATTAATCCAACTAAGTGATAGTCTAAGAGGTTGTTTGAAAAGTCGATCCTTGTGTCATGTCGAATGCAGCGGAGCAGAATGAAACATCTCAGTACACTCTCAAAACCTAGATTCTAGAGCCTCCAGCACGCTTCGCGTTCACGCAGTGTTCCGAAGGCATACTGTCTATTTCATTGCGCTAATGGTGACAATTTACACCTCTTGAAACTGTTCAAACATGCTCTAAGGTCGTTAAGGCGGAACTCAAAATTCAAAATTCAATTCGCTCACAAATTTCAACTGATAATTCAACTGGCTTATTATCCTCCTTATCATAGTAAATATAATCCTGTTGAGCGTGCTTTTGGTTGGCTTGAGCAACATTAGTGTGGTAGCTTACTCGACACCGTTGATACCGGACTACGATTCGCTTCTACCCTAACTTTCAAGGGCAAAAATCCTGTGGTTATTTTGGTTGAAACAACTTATCATACAGGAGTTAAACTGACAGAATAAGCAATGGCGGACATCGAAGAGCTGATTCACCGCTTACCAACTTTGAAAAAATGGTTTGTTGAAATCTTTTATTGAAGCGACTGACGTTTTGGATCATTTTTTAGTTGGAACAGTCTTATATCCCAAGGTTTGCTAGATTGTAGAAGCCAACTTTGGTGAGCTATATGCCTCCATACTACAGATGCAACTAAACGTATATGGTTGGTTTTCCACACCTAATAGTACGGCTAGTACCTCTGGTTAAGAACCTTAGTTTTCCTCAACTAAGTAGCACAATTGTAAAAGACCTATCGAACTTTACATCAAAAGCTTCCTTTGTAGATCATGATTTTCTCCCTGAATACGGTGAAGCAACACGGTCTTGGAGGTCTCCCCCATTGGACTACTTAAGAATCTCCGTGGCTGTCTTTCCGGAGAGAATTCAATAACAAAAACTAAGTAGTGTCTCTATTCCTTTACCTTAATCTTTCAGCTACTTCTGCTTTCTTACTTCTAACTTTTACCCTTGCTCTATGGCCCGCGACTATTATGAAATTCTGGGTGTCTCTCGTGACGCCGACAAAGAAGAAATTAAACAGGCTTATCGCCGCCAAGCCCGGAAGTATCACCCAGATGTGAACAAAGAACCGGGTTCTGAAGAACGATTTAAAGAAATTAATCGTGCTTATGAGGTTTTGTCTGAGCCAGAAACGCGTGAGCGTTATAACCGTTTTGGTGAAGCTGGTGTATCTGGTGCAGCAGCTGGCGCTGGCTTCCAAGATATGGGTGATATGGGCGGTTTTGCTGATATCTTTGAAAGCATTTTCAGTGGCTTTTCTGGGGGAATGGGTAGTCCAACCCAGCAGCAAAGACGACGCAGTGGACCTGTGCGCGGTGATGACTTACGGCTAGACCTGAAGTTAGATTTTCGGGAAGCTGTATTTGGTGGTGAAAAGGAAATTCGCATTTCTCATTTAGAAACTTGTGAAGTGTGTAGTGGTTCTGGTGCTAAACCAGGTACTCGTCCCCGTAGTTGTGCCACTTGTAGTGCTTCTGGCCAAGTCCGGCGTGTGACTAGAACGCCGTTTGGTAGTTTTACTCAAGTTTCTACCTGTCCTACTTGTAATGGCACAGGGACGGTAGTTGAGGATAAGTGTGATGCGTGTGATGGTAAAGGCGCAAATCAGGTCACGAAAAAGCTAAAAATTACTATTCCGGCTGGGGTAGATAATGGTACACGCTTACGAATCTCTCAAGAAGGTGATGCAGGTCAACGTGGTGGACCTGCTGGAGATTTGTATGTTTATTTGTTTGTGAATGAGGATGAAGAATTCCAGCGAGATGGAATTAATGTTCTCTCAGAAATCAAAATTAGTTACCTGCAAGCGATTTTAGGTTGTAGTTTGGAGGTGAATACTGTTGATGGTCCTGTGGAGTTGATTATTCCGGCGGGAACTCAGCCAAATACGGTGATGAAGTTGGAAAATCGTGGTGTACCCCGTTTGGGAAATCCTGTTAGTCGGGGCGACCATATGTTGACGGTGTTAATTGATATTCCCAATAAGATCGCGCCGGAGGAGAGACAACTGTTGGAACAATTGGCTAAAATTAAGGGAGACAGAACTGGTAAAGGTGGTATAGAAGGATTTTTGGGAAGTTTATTTAAGTGATGATTATATCTTCTCTATTAACTCCTGATGCTCAACTGGACTTGCGTGGTACTCCTTGTCCTATTAATTTTGTGCGGACAAAACTACGTCTGGAACAAATGCCAAATGGAGGTTTACTAGAAGTCTGGTTAGATGCAGGAGAACCTATTGAGCAAGTTCCTGATAGCTTGACTATGGCGGGTTATCACGTGGAAAAAATTACGGACTGTTCTGGTTATTTTTCTCTGTTAGTACGCCGTCCGGTAACTGTTGGATGAAAGGGTATACAGTTCCTACTGCTGGACAGTTGGTGGGTACGGTATTGGCTGTACAGGCTAATTTTTATCGTGTTCAGCTGGATGGGGAACAAGGAATAGGGAATAAGGAATTTGATTTTATCCCAGTCCCCAGTCCCCAGTACCCAGTCCCTAATCTCCTGTGTACCCGCAGAACTAGGTTGAAGAAAATTGGCCAACAGGTGATGGTGGGTGATCGCGTGATTGTGGAAGAACCTGATTGGGCTGGAGGACGTGGTGCGATTGCTGAAGTTTTACCCCGACAAAGTGAGTTGGACAGACCTGCGATCGCTAATGTTCACCAAATATTGCTGGTGTTTGCGGTGGCTGATCCACCTTTGGAACCTGTTCAGTTGAGTCGGTTTTTAATTAAGGCTGAGTCTACAGGGGTTGATGTGCTGTTGTGTTTGAATAAATGTGATTTAATTTCCCCACAGGAACAGCAAGAAATTAGCGATCACCTGTTTGCTTGGGGCTATAAACCACTATTTATTAGCGTCCAAAATGAGATCAATATTCATCAAGTTGACGAATACTTAAGTAATAAAGTTACAGTGATTGCTGGCCCTTCTGGTGTGGGAAAATCCAGCTTAATTAATGGGCTAATTCCCGATGTTAACCTGCGAGTGGGAGAAGTTTCTGGTAAATTAGCCCGTGGTCGCCATACTACCCGCCATGTAGAATTATTTGAAATGCGTAGTGGTGGTTTATTGGCTGATACTCCCGGTTTTAATCAACCTGATTTGGATTCTAGTCCAGAAGAATTAATATATTATTTTCCCGAAGCAAGAAAAAGGTTAGAAGTGGCTAGTTGTCGGTTCAGTAATTGCTTACATCGAGATGAACCTGATTGTGCTGTGGGTAGTGATTGGGAAAGGTATGAGCATTATTTAGAATTTTTGGATGATGTGATCGCATATCAGAATTATCTTAAACAACAAGCTGATCCTGAATCTACATTAAAACTGAAAAGCAAAGGTAAAGGTCAAAACCAGTATGAACCGAAGTTAGAAAGTAAAAAGTATCGTCGTGTTTCTCGTCGTCTGCAAGTGCAGAATTTACAAGATTTATATACAGAAAGTGAAGAGTAAATACACGTAGACCAATCTCTTTACGGAATCAAATCATAAATAAAACGATTTTAGCGACTGTGTTCCTGACTAGAATAGGATTTTCAGGCTTTGATACCTCTCTTGTGATTTTTGTAAAACTCGGCTCTATTACTGAAAAAATAAAAACCTAGTACAGTACAGCGTAAATAAACGAACCATTGCAAATCTCTGAAAAGCTCACGCTGTATACATTTTGAATTTTGTTGCGCAGCCTGCTTACTGGAAGTACTATTTTGTTAGCCTAGCTCTTCTGAAAGAAGCATTTTGAATTCACGGCGGTACTAGATACCTGACGACCTATGAATTTTCAATCTTTTGAAAAGGGATCTCTCATATAGCAAGGTAGGCAACTGTTAGCTATCTTCGTCCAGATCACCAGAACCCAACAGACTTATAAACATAAGTTATAAAACTACTGTGATGATCCCGATATAGTCTTAAAATATTGTTAATTTCTGCCCAACTCTCGACCTTCAACTTACAGGAACACCCCAGGACCATTATGGCTATAGGCTACGTTGCGCTTGTACTCCATGCCCACTTGCCCTTCGTTCGTCACCCAGAAAGTGACTACGTGCTGGAGGAGGAATGGCTATATGAAGCCATTACCGAAACTTACATCCCCTTATTGAAAGTATTTGAAGGCTTAAAGCGAGATGGCATCGACTTTAAAATCACGATGAGTATGACACCGCCCCTAGTGTCGATGCTGCGTGATCCTTTGCTGCAAGAATGCTATGATGCACATCTAGCTCAACTAGAAGAACTAATAGAACTAGAAGCGGAGCGTAATATTCATAATGGGCATTTGCGCTATTTAGCTGAACATTATGCCACTGAATTTAATGAAGCCCGTCAGGTTTGGGAAAAATACGACGGTGATTTAGTGACAGCTTTTAAACAGTACCAAGACTCTAATCACTTAGAAATTATCACCTGCGGTGCTACTCATGGGTACTTGCCGCTGATGAAAATGTATCCACAAGCTGTTTGGGCGCAGATTCAGGTGGCTTGTGAACATTACGAGCAAACTTTTGGACAAGCACCCAGAGGCATTTGGTTGCCAGAATGCGCCTACTATGAAGGCGTAGAGCGAATGTTAGCGGATGCCGGATTACGCTATTTCCTCACTGATGGACATGGCATATTATACGCCCGTCCCCGTCCCCGCTATGGTACTTATGCCCCGATTTTCACAGAAACTGGTGTAGCTGCTTTTGGTCGGGATCATGAATCTTCTCAACAGGTATGGTCTTCGGAAGTAGGCTATCCTGGTGCAGCAGAATACCGGGAATTTTACAAAGATTTGGGCTGGGAAGCTGAATATGAATATATTAAGCCCTACATTATGCCCAATGGTCGACGTAAGAACACGGGAATTAAGTATCATAAAATTACCGGACGTGGTTTAGGTCTTTCTGATAAGGCGCTTTATGATCCTTACTGGGCAAAGGAAAAAGCGGCAGAACACGCTGCTAACTTCATGTATAACCGTGAACGCCAGTCTGAACATTTACATGGAATTATGGGTCGTCCCCCGGTGATTGTTTCTCCCTATGATGCAGAGTTATTTGGTCACTGGTGGTATGAGGGTCCATGGTTCATTGATTATTTGTTCCGCAAGTCATGGTATGACCAAGGAACTTATGAAATGACCCACTTAGCTGATTATTTGCGCGCTAACCCGACACAACAAGTCTGTCGTCCTTCCCAGTCCAGTTGGGGTTATAAGGGTTTCCATGAATATTGGTTGAACAATACAAATGTCTGGATTTATCCGCATTTACATAAAGCTGCGGAACGGATGATTGAAATTTCCAAATTGGAACCAGAGGATGAGTTGCAATGGAAAGCTTTGAATCAAGCAGCGCGGGAGTTATTATTAGCACAATCTTCTGACTGGGCGTTTATTATGCGGACAGGAACAATGGTTCCCTATGCGGTGAGAAGAACGCGATCGCACTTGATGCGGTTTAATAAACTGTATGAAGATGTGAAAATTGGCAAAGTTGATAGTGGTTGGTTGGAAAAAGTAGAATTAATGGATAATATTTTCCCCAATATTAACTATCGAGTTTACCGTCCTATGTAGGTAAAAATCATCTGGGGTGGGCATTTTGCCTGCCCTAGGTATCAGATTTATACATAATAGAATTATCTCTTGAAATTCATTTCCTGGTTAAGTATTCCCCTGCTAACCATTGATTCTCCTATTCTGGTAAAAAATCTGATTTGACAACTAAATTAGCATCAAAAGGATATTCCACGCGAAAAATAGATAAACCTGTTTCTGAGGCTGCTAAATCTCTCGCCTTTTGATAACATTAATAGGACTTACCCACTGATAAAGTAGCAAAATAGTGTAGTGATAAAAAATGTCATCTACTTAGGAGGTATGGGAGAATTAGAGAAATAACCAAACCTTCTACAGCAGAATGCAATCTGGAACATTACACTCTGTTATTGCCATCAGAACCAAAGCATGAGGGATGTTGTAGATTGGCAGAGATATTGGAAAACGTTTCACATGACAGTGTGAATAAATTATTGCTCAGAGAGACATAGGAACCGAAAGATTTATTCCATACAGTAAAGAAAATCATAAATATAGTAGGAGGGATTGCAAGTGTAGATGACACAGTAGTATAAAAATTGTATCGTGACCCAAAAACTGCAGTATTAATCAGTTATTTTTGGTCTGGGAAATATCATAAGAGCATCAAAGGAATAGATTTAATCACACTGTACTACAGTGATGTGTATGGAAATTCAGTACGAATAAATTAAAGAATATACGACAAAAAGGAGGGAAAGACGAAGAACGATTATTTTCAGGAAATGCTCAAGGAAGTGATTGATTGGGGTGTAAAACCAAGAATAGTTACAGGAGACAGTTGGTATTCAGGGGTAGAAAGCTGAAAATTTTCGAAAAACCAGAAGTTGGGTTTTCTATTTGGGATTGACAAAAATAGAACAGTATCAAATAAACTGGAAAAGTATTGTCTATTAAGGAGTTTAGAAATTCTTGATGAAGGTTTGATAACTCATTTGAGAGCATTTCGATTGATCAAACTGTTTAGACAAGACTTCAAAAAAGAAGACTCTAGAGACTATATAGTGTATCTACCAGATCAAGAAGCTCTCAATCAAATCACCAAAAGTGAATTTGTGACAATTCATAATACTCATTGGGGGATTGAAAGTTTTCATAGAGCCATCAAACAAGTATGTGGAATTTATCGATTTATGGTTAGACATAGCCAAGGAATTGAAACACAGAACTTATTCACTTTAGTTGTGCGCGACTAAATTGTGGAAAGTCTTACCAATGCTGGTACTGCTTAATACCCATGGATGACTGTTCTTCTCAATACGTAACTTCTATAATATTTAAATTTAGTAGTGTTCTCTGACAGCGGACTCAAGTAATTTCAACTAATGCTTCACCAGAAGACAAAATTTCCAAAGCTTCTAGTAAATTTGCACTCAAAATCTCTCTCACCGTAGCATTATAAGTATTACCACAGGTTAGCCAGATGACTTGCGGTGGTGGTGTTTCCAGACGATCAACTAAATCAACAAAGTCGCTATTTTTAGTGATAAAGATAACTCCTTGAGCTTTTGCACCCTCAAAAGTGTCCTCATCTTCAGCATCTCTTAGTCCCACATCACGCAAGGCTAAGGCGATTATACTAAATGTCTGAGTAATCCAAGTAGTAATAGATGGTGATAAGTGTGCATCAACCCAAATTATCATGCAACTAACACCGGAGAAAACAACAACTTAAACCCTATACAACCAAGGTTATTACCTATGGCTGAGAACAACTATCGATCAACTTCGCACAGGGGAGTTTTCTGATCTTAATTTAGAGAATTTATTAGAGGAATTAGAAACTCTAAGTAGAACTAAAAAACGGACAGTTCAAAATTTATTAATTAAGCTTCTTGTACATCTACTTAAACTTAAATCTTGGGATAAGTAGCTGGGTGGGAGAATTTATAACTATGTCATGGCGAATGCAGCAAAGGGGAATCAAGGAATCCCGAGGGCTTCAAGTAGTTTACATTTTGTTAAATAGTTATGTTTATTTGTGTCTATCTACTTAGTGAAAGAGAACGTAATCAAGGACCTTGGAAAGGTGAAACTAGAACATTTCGCAGACAGATAAAAGATGAACTTAAAGATAGTCCCAGTTTAAAACATTACATCTTAGAAATATTTGATGAATGTTATCAAGACGCGAGAAAGGAAGCATCTGCTCGCTCACAACTTCCCCTCGATACATTCCCTCTGATTCCCATCGGTTCTTTAGAACAAATCCTCGATGAGAATTGGTTTCCTGAATATAGCTGCAATCATCACGGTAAAGACAATTAAAAGAGATACACAAATCACCTTTCCTCAAGGAGGATCTAGCAGTGCAGCCAGATTTAATCGGCTTAGAAATTGGCAAAGGGGAACTAAGACACTTAACGGGACTTAAACACAAGTTAAGAGTAAAAAGAGGAGTATAATGCAATTTCGGTGTAGCTTTCACGTTAAAAGAAGCTGATGAAAGAAACCACTG
>ERZ1034427.81-NODE-81-length-20613-cov-2.979959_pt1 | contig 20613 bp, 20 predicted proteins | sample MGYA00520607_ERZ1034427 | MGnify/ENA primary metagenome ERZ1034427 (study PRJEB33736, sample SAMEA104288489) | Azolla caroliniana | place: Brazil | collected 1987 | study: EMG produced TPA metagenomics assembly of the PRJEB19522 data set (Is there foul play in the... | reverse complement strand
TTTGGTCTTGGGCGTTCCAGGCGGGACGATCAGCACTTGAACGAAGGCGGGGAGGGGCAACGCCCGCACGGCCGCTAACGTCTGGGTGTCGTCGGCTTCCAGAACCACCAGAGCCTGGAGCCGGTCGCGCGGATAGTCGATGGCCGCCAGGTTGCGGAGCAGTTCGCCCACGACCTCGGCCTCGCGATAGAGCGGCGCGATGATCGTGTAGGCGGGCAGGTCCTCGTCCGCCAAGGGTCGTGGAGATTTGGCCGGGAACGGCGTGCAGGCGGCCGCCAGCCGAGTCAGACCGCCCAGCAGAAAGATCGCGAAGAACAGGTGGTGGATACCGGCCAGACCGGTGGTCGGCGCCAAGGCCATGGCGACCGCGATCGCCAGACCCGCGATCCCTATCGTCGCCGCCTGAGCCGGCGTCAGCGAAACGTGGGCGCCGTCGCGGTCCGGCGCGGCCGCCCGCTCTTCCGATGTGCCTGGCTGGGATAGGGGCGCAAGTCCGCCCGCCGGCGCGAACGCCGGGTCCAACCGTCTATCCTCACGCGCCATGATCGCCCCAAGACGCCAGATCGCCCCAACGGGGTGGATAACGATGTCTCAACCAAAAAGTGTCAAATGGAAAAATGCGCGTTTTAAGATGTTTTCTCGCGCGCGCGAAACCTCGGAACGGAAAATGCGCAGCCCACGCACGTTCTTGCGACGGCTGGGTGATTCCCGTTTAGTGTCGGACCGGGGAAACGCAGGGGAAGCCAGTTCCGTGACGGTCGTTTTGAAGAAGCCTCAAAAGTCCGCTCGAAAGCCGAAGGGCGACGGGCACTTGCGGCGGGGCGAAATCCTGGAGGCCGCGGAGAAGATCTTCATCGCCGAAGGCTATTCGGGCGCGACGATCCGCAAGATCGCCGACGCGGTCGGCGTGTCCTCGACCGCGCTCTACATGCACTTTCGCGACAAGGACCAGATCCTGATGGAGATCAGCAATGACGCGATCGAGCGTCTGCTGGCCCTGAACACCCAGATCGCGGCCCAGCCGGTCGATCCCGTCGCGCGGGTGCGCCTGATGCTCGAGGCGTACATGACCTTCGCGCTCGACAATCCCAACACCTATCAGCTGGTGTTCTGCAGCACCGGCGAGCACATCTCGCAGGACAAGATCTCGGACCTCCTATCGCTTGGCGATCGCTGCTTCGAGAAGTTCAGCGAGCCGGTGCACCAGATCGCCGCCCAAGGGCGCCTGCGCTCGGGCTCGGCGGTCGAGGCGGCCGAGGTCTTGTGGGCCGGCTGCCACGGCCTGGTGTCGCTGCTGATCACCAAGCCCTCGCGGGGCTGGTCGTCGTCCGAGGGTTTGATGAAGGTGATGCTGGACGGTCTGCTGCACGGCCTGGTCACGGACTGATTTCATGAGCGCCGCCAAGGCCTTGCGCGCCCTTGTGGCGGCGCTCGCGCTCGCGCCGGGTTTCGCCCTGGCGGCTCCGCGCGTGATGTCGCTGGACTCGTGCGCCGATCAGTATGTGCTGGCCTTGGCGTCGCGCGATAGCATCGTCGGCCTCTCGCACCGCGCCGTGTCCCGCGACAGCTACATGCGGGACGTCGCCGTCGGCCTGCCTTTGCGAAGGGCCACGTTCGAGAACCTCGTCGCCGCTCGGCCGGACGTGGTGGTGCGCCTATGGGGTGGCGACGCGCGGCTGTCCAAGGCGCTGGAGAAGAAGGGCGTCGCGACCGTGACCCTCGATGACGCGGCCGACTTCGATGGCGTCCGCGCCAATGTCCGCAAGGTCGCGGCCGCGCTGGACCGCCGCGCCCAGGGCGAGGCGGTCGTCGCGCGGATGGATGCCCAGCTGGCTCGGGCGGCCGGGGCGGGGAAGGGCCGTTCCGCGCTCTACCTGACGCCGGGTGGCTTCACCGCCGGGTCGGGCACGCTGATCGACGCGATGCTGAGGGCGGCCGGCTACGCCAACGCGTCCAAGACGCCATACTTCGGGCCCGTCTCGCTGGAGGGGCTGGTGATGTCGCCGCCGACGGCCGTGGTGCTGGGGCTGTTCGACATGGCCCGCGCGGGCGCCGACCGGTGGGGACCCGGACGCCACGCCGCGCTCCAGCGCGTGGTCGCGACCCGAACGGCCGCCTCGCTGCCGGCTTCGGTGGTCGGCTGTCCCGGCTGGTTCGCCGCCGACGGCGCGCGGATGCTGGCGGAGGCGTCGCGATGAGCCTCGTCCGGCTTTGCGGGCTGATGCTGCTGGTCCTGGCGCTGGCCGCCATCGCGGCCGTGGCCTTGGGCGAGACGCCGCTGATCTGGAGCCAGTACGTCCAGGCCCTGGCTCGGCCCGCTTCGCCGCCCGGCGAGGTGCTGTGGACGATCCGGGCGCCGCGCGTCGCGGTCGCGGCCCTGGTGGGCGCGGCCCTGGGCCTGGCCGGCGCCACGATGCAGGGTCTTCTGCGCAATCCGCTGGCCGACCCCGGCGTGCTGGGCGTCTCGGCCGTGTCGGGCCTAGGCGCCGCCATCGCGATCTCGGCGGGGCTCGCCGTCATCCCCGGCGCGATAGAGATGTCCGCCCTCATCGGCGCCCTGGTCGCTGGAGCCTTGGTCGTGACCCTGGCCGCGCGGTTCCGCGAGCCCGAGGCGCTGATCCTGTTCGGGGTGGCGTTGTCGGCCTTTGGTGGCGCGCTCACGGCGCTGGTCTTCAACCTCTCGCCCTCGCCGGTGGCGATGGCCGAGATCCTGGCCTGGCTGATGGGCTCGGTGCAGAACCGCGACGCCATGGACGCCCTGCGGGCGCTGGTCCCGATGGCGATTGGCGCGGGGCTTTGCCTGCGCGCCGGGAACGGCCTGCGGATGCTGACCCTGGGCGAGGAGGCCGCGCGGATGTCGGCCCTGCCGATGGCGCGGCTTCGGGTCTACGCCGTGGCCGGGGCGGCCTTGCTGACCGGCGCGGCGGTGGCGGCGGCGGGCGTAATCGGCTTCGTCGGCCTGGCCGCACCGCACCTGGTGCGAGCGCTGGTGCGGGACGATCCCAAGCGCATCCTGTGGCCTTCGGCCCTGGCCGGGGCGCTGCTGCTGGTCGTGGCCGATCTGGCCGCGCGCCTGATCCCCACCGAGCAGGAGCTGAAACTGGGCGTCGTCACGGCGCTGTTCGGCGCGCCCGCCTTCGGCCTCCTGGCCTGGCGCGCCGCCCGGAGCTGGCGGTCATGAGCGGGGTCTGGACGCTGGACGCCGTGACCGCCCGTCATGGGCGCAAGACCGTGCTGGAGGCGGCCAGCCTGACCGTGACCTCGGGCGAAGTGGTCGGCATTGTCGGTCCGAACGGCGCCGGCAAGACCAGCCTGCTGCGCGGGGGGCTGGGTCTCCTGCCGCTGACGTCTGGCCAGGCCCGGCTGTCGGGACGGCCGGTCGGCGCGCTCAAGCCAGACGCGCGCGCGCGGCTGGTCGGCTACCTGCCGCAAGAGCGACGCGCGGCCTGGAACCTGCCGGCCCGGATGATCGCCGCGCTGGGGGCGAGCGATCTCTCCGAGCCCGAGGCCGACGCCCTGGCGCGCGCCTGCCTGACCCGTGTCGGCGCTGGCGATCTGGCCGAGCGGGGCGTCCTGGACATGTCGGGCGGAGAGCGGGCGAGGGTGCTCTTGGCGCGGCTGCTGGCGACCCGCGCGCCGCTACTGGTCGCGGACGAGCCCGTCGCGGGCCTGGATCCCGACGCTCAGCTTCTGACCCTCGACCTGCTGCGCGCAGAAGCGGCGGGCGGAGCCGCGGTGGTCGTCACGCTGCATGATTTGGGGCTGGCGGCGCGGACCTGCGATCGGGTGGTCGTCGTCTCGCGGGGGCGCATCGTGGCCGAAGGGGCGCCGCGCCAAGCGCTGTCGAGCAAGGTTCTGGCCGAAGTATTCGGCCTGGATGGCGGGCTCGTGGACACGCCTGCCGGCTTGGTGCTGGCGGCGCGGCGCGCTTAGGGCTGCGCCGCCACGGTCTCCGCCGAGGCCACCGCCGCGCTATAGCTATAGCCGCCGCGCTTGAGCTCGCTGGAGAGCGTCAAGGGCGTGACGCCGCCGTTCAGCCGGGCGCGATAGACCATGGTCGTTTCCAGGGTGCGCATCACGTAGTTGCGGGTCTCCGAGAACGGGATGCACTCGATGAAGTCGAGCGGGTCGGTGGTCGCGCCGCGCGGGTCGCCGCACTGGCCCACCCAGCGCGCGGGACGACCAGGACCGGCATTGTAGGCCGCCGCGGCCATGATGTACGAGCCGCTGAAATTGTTGACCATCTGCCCCAGGTACACCGAGCCCAGGCGCATGTTGTAGGACGCGTCGGACAGGCGATCGACCGAGTGGTCCTCGCCCAGCTTGCGCGCCACCAGCGAGGCGGTGGCCGGCATCAGCTGCATCATCCCGCGCGCGCCGACGCCCGAGCGGGCCTCAGGGTCGAAATTGCTTTCCTGGCGCGAGATTGAATAGACGAACGCCGTCTCGGCCGCGCCAGGAACCGGCGTGAAGTGATGGTCCAGCAGCGGATAGCCCCGCTCGGCCAGGATGATGCCCCGTTGGGCGGCGGCGCGGACCGCGCGCATGGCCAGGTCCTGGTCGCCGTAGCCTCGCGCCATGTCGACCAGTAGGGCGGTCTCCTGGGCGTTGGGCAGGACGTCGTCGATGTAGAGCATCAGGCCGCGGAACTGGTCGCGAGCGCCGATGTCGGCCAGGATCCGCGCGGCGCGGACCTGCTCGCGGCTGTAGAACCGCGCGCGATCGGCGGCGGTGATCACCGGATCGCCCTCGAGGCGCAGCTCCCGGAGGCCCGCCTTTTCGGCGGAGAGCTGGCCGTAGAAGGTGGTGATGTAGCGCGCGCCCTCGAAATAGAAGGCCTGGGCCGCGATTGGGTCGCCTTGCGCCTCGGCGGCGCGGCCTTGCCAGTAGAGGGCGCGGCTCTTGGTGATCGGCGAGGCGCCGACGGCGGCGATCTGGGCGAAGTGGGCGGCGGCGGCGTCGGGGTTCCTCAGCCGCGAGAGCGCGATCCAGCCGGCGAAGAACTCGGACTCGGCGATCTCGGTCGGCGTCAGGGCGCGGGTGTTGCTGGCGGCGGCGTAGGCGCCGGCGTTGTCGCCCGACTGCAGGGCCGCGACGACCAGCTGCTTGCGCTCTTTCCAGATCGTCGCTGAAGCTTCTTCCGTCGGTGGCGCGGGGAAGTTCGCCACCATCGGCAGGGCCAGGGTCTCCATGCCCTTGCGGCGCAGATAGGCGGCGCGCTCAAACACCACGCCCGGCGAGTCCTGCAGGTCGGGCGTCAGGTTGTTGTAGAGGTCGTTGGCGTTGGCCGCGCTCTGACGATAGGCCATGCGCGTGCGAGCGGCGGCTTGCTGGCTCTCCGACAGCATCGAGACGATCTCGCGCGCAGCGGGGCCCTGTTGGCCATACAGCAGGATGTCGGCGCGGCGGACATAGTCGTCGGGCGTGAGCAGGGCGCCGAAGCGCGCGATCATGGCGCGCTGGGCGTCGGCCTCGAACACGGTGTCGCGGAACGTGCGGCGGATCAGGTCCGTCGCCGCCTGCTGGCGGCCGGTCGCCTGCAGGGCGCTGGCCAGGGTCATGACACCCTCCGCCGTCGCCGGCTGGGCGCCGCCGAACCAGGCGACGATACGCGCGGGATCGAGGCCCGAGGTCGCCAAGGCGCGTTCGGTCGCGGCGTCGCGCCGCGCGCCACGCGGCCAGCCAACGAGCTCGCGGCGGGCCGAGTCGAGGTCGTAGAAGCCGAGCGCCTCGGCGTTGCTGTCGACCAAGGCCCACAGCGCGATCTTCCGGGCCACGGGATCGCTCAGGCTAGCCATCGCGGCTCGCGTCCCGGAGACATCACCGCGCTTGGCGGAGGACAGAGCCGTCCGCAGGTTGGCGGCGTCCGTGTCGGAGATGGAGCTCGCGCCGGCGCTGATCGACGAGGTGACGAGGTCGGGCGCGGCCGTCTGGGCGTCGGCGACGCCGCACACGGCGACGATGCAGGCTCCTCCGAGCATGATGCGGAGCAGAACTGAAGCCAAAACGCACTCCTCAACCAGGCCCCGGGTCGGAGCCTTCGAACCCCTCGCCAGCCGGGTACGCGCCAGCGGAAGGGTCGTCCTCGAATCGCAAATCCGGATCCGAAACAATATCAGGCCGGATTATGTTTAAAGGAGGGTTGGCGGGACTTGACCCGAGGGCCTCGTCCGATCAAACCGCTCCAGCCTCGACGCGCCCGGTTGCGGGACGGCGGGGCAGGGACATATTGTCCGCCTCCTTCGTCCTGCCGCAACCGACGCGGCGCCAATCTCACGGCAATTTGCAAGTCATGGTCCATTCCCCGTTCAAGGGCGTCATTCCAGCCCTCGTCACGCCGTTCAAGGACGGGGAGGTCGACGAGAAAGCCTTCGTGGCGCTGGTCGAGCGCCAGATCGCGGGCGGCGTCCATGGCCTGGTGCCGGTCGGCACCACCGGCGAAACCTCGACCCTGTCGCACGAGGAGCACCGCCGCGTCGTCGAGCTGTGCGTGAAGACCGCCGCCGGCCGCGTGCCGGTGATCGCGGGCGCGGGCAGCAACTCGACCGACGAGGCCATCGAGCTGGCCCAACACGCCAAGGCGATCGGCGCCGACGCGGCCCTGGTCGTGACGCCGTACTACAATCGTCCGAGCCAGGAAGGCCTCTACCGCCACTACGAGGCGATCAACGACGCCGTCCAGCTGCCGATCTTCGTCTACAACGTGCCGGGCCGCACGGGCGTCGACATCTCCAACGAGACCCTGGCGCGCCTGTCCAAGCTGCCCAACATCGTCGGCATCAAGGACGCCACCGGCGACCTGACCCGGATCAGCATGCAACGCCTGATGTGCGGCGAGGACTGGGTAATGCTGTCGGGCGATGATCCGACCGCGCTCGGTTACATGGCCCACGGCGGCCACGGCGTGATCTCGGTCACGGCCAATGTCGCGCCCGACGCCTGCGCCGCTTTCATGAACGCCTGCATGCAGGGCGCCTGGGAGACGGGGCTCTACTGGCAGGACCGGCTGGTCCGCCTGCACAAGGCCCTGTTCCTGGATTCCTCGCCGGCCCCCACCAAGTTCGCCCTGTCGCACCTGGGTCTGTGCACGGAAGACGTTCGTCTGCCGATCACGCCCTGCGCCGAGGCCGTGCGTCCCACGATCCTCGACGCCATGCGCGAGGCCGGTCTCTGACCATGGTCAAGCCGATCGCGGAAAATCGGCGCGCGCGCTACGACTACTTCATCGAAGAGACGTTCGAGGCGGGCATCATGCTGACCGGCACCGAGGTGAAGAGCCTGCGGACCGGGCGGGCGAACATCGCCGAGTCCTACGCCTCGGTCGAAGGGCGCGAGATCGTGCTGATCAACGCGGACATTCCCCCCTACGGCCACGCCAACCGCTTCAACCACGAGCCGCGCCGCCATCGGAAGCTGCTGCTGCATCGCAAGCAGATCGACAAGCTGATCGGCGCGGTGCAGCGCGAGGGCCGCACGCTCATTCCGATCAAGCTCTATTGGAACGAGAAGGGGCTGGCGAAGCTGGAAGTCGGCTTGGCCAAAGGCAAGAAGCTGCACGACAAGCGCGAGACCGAGGCCAACCGCGACTGGCAGCGCGACAAGGCGCGCCTGATGAAGGGCGATCGCGGCGACTAAGGCGCGTCGCGGGGCGGGCCAGGATCAGACCAGGCCGACCAACACCAAGAAACCGAGCACCAAGCCGAGGCCGAAGCCGGCGACGCTGGCGACTAGATAACGGCGGACGTCCCCCCGGACGTCCGCTCGGACCTCCGTACGCGTTTGAGCCATCTGAAGTCCCACTCCCGAACGCCGCTTGGGCGTGACGAATCAATCCACGATTCAGTCTTAGCGTGACTTGAACCGGATCGGTCCGGGTCAATACGCGACCGCGACAATTGTTCGCGGCATAGGCAGCGGAACCGTCCCGATCAGGGCGCGTCTCGGGGCGTCTTTGCTTGCTGGAATTCCAGGTCTGGCAACGCTGTCAAATGATCGTCGCGCGTCGATTACTTCGACGGTGGATTAGCCATTCTCGAGGGCCAGAAGCGCGAAGGTCGCCAGCCAATGTTCGCCCATGTAGTCGCCCGAAACATGCGGGATCGCGGCGGCCAGATGGTTCACCGCGGCGCTGATCGCGTGAGGTTTGGCGGGGTCGGCTTCAGACATCGCGCTGGCCAGGGTTCGCCAACACCAGGCGCGCGACAGGTTCAGGCCATCGAGGTGGGCGATCTTGCCGTCGGTGCGGTCGCTGACCCTGGCCGGGGTGAACAGCGTCGCCGGATGCTTGCGCGCCAGATCGGGCAGGAAGCGCGGGAACCAGAGTTCGAAGCGCCCGGGCGGCAGCAGCCGACGCATGGCCTCGGCCTCGATGAGGGCGGGCGACAGGAAGTCGTCGCCGGACGGCTCCCAGCCCTGGCACGCGGCGTCCTCGCCGTACCAGAGCAGGGCGCGGTCGCGCAGCAGTTCGTAGAACGCCTGGTCTCCGGTCATCTCGGCGTATTCGTAGGCCAGGACCAGGGCGAAGGCGGTGTTGTAGTGCGTGCCGGCCCGGACCGGATAGTCGGCGACCGGCAAGAAGGCCGCGAACCGAGCCTTGAACGCGAGGGCGAGCGGGGCGTGCGTGGCCGCCCACGGCCGGTCGTGGCGCAACAGCTCGGCCTGAAGCATCAGGCTCCACGCCCAGCCGTAGGGGCGCTCGAACCCCCGGCTTTCCGGGCGCGCCAGATAGGCGACCTCGCCCGCCACCTTCTCCTCGGTGAAGGCGTCGTCGAACAGGGCGATGATCGTCTCGGCCTCGGGCATCTCGGGGCGCAGGCGCAGCAGGGTCGCCAGCAGCCAGTATCCGTGCACGCACGAATGCCAGTCGAAGCTGCCGAAGAAGATCGGATGCAGCTCGCGCGGCGAGCGGACGTCCGCCGGCCCAGCCATGACGTGATCCAACTTGTTCGGATACTCGCGGGCCAGGTGTCCAAGCGCGATCCTGGCGAACCGCGAGGCCGTGGAGCGAGCGAGGCTCATGGGCGAGCGGCGTGGAAGGCGAGGGCGTTCATCAGGATCACATTGACGATCAGCATCAGGACCGCCGTGGGCGCCTGGGCGCGGATCACGGCGTAGCGGTCCTTCAACTGCAACAGGGCGGCCGGCACAAGGTTGAAGTTGGCCGCCAGCGGGGTCAGCAGCGTGCCGCAGAACCCCGACAGCATGCCGATGGCGCAGACCACGGCCGGGTCGCCGCCAAAGCGGCCGATCACCAGCGGCAGGGCGATGCCGCCCGTCATCACCGGGAAGGCGGCGAAGGCGTTGCCCATCATGATCGTGAACGCGGCCATCCCCAGACAGTAGGCGGCGACGGCGGCGAAGCGGCTGTCGGCGGGCGTGACCATCACCGCCAGTTCGCCGATCGTCTTGCCGACCCCCGCCAGGGCGAAGACCGCGCCCAGCGCCGCCAGCATCTGCGGTAGCAGGGCGGCCCAGCCGACGAGGTCCATCAGCCGCCGCCCCTCCTGCACGGCCGCGCCGGCGGGCTGGCGGAACAGGATCTGGGCGAGGACCGCCGCGACCAGGGCGGCCAGGGCCAGCGAGATCAGCGTCGCCTGCTTGGGATCGACCAGCGGCGCGCCATGCAGGGTCAGGCGCTTAAAGGCCAGGGAGCCGGCCAGGACCAGCACGGGAATGACCAGGGCGGGAATGAACAGTCGCGGGCCGTAACGGGCGGCGAGGTTTTCGCGCTCCTCGGGCGAGGTGGTTCGCGGAACCCCGACGCCCAGCTGGCCAGCGCCCGCGATCAACGCCAGGGCTAGCGCCAGCACGCCGTTGCCGAGGTCGCCCAGTTGGTCGCCAGCCAGGAAGCTCAGCGCGAACAAGCCCCAGAAGGCGGCGTTGCCCAGGCGCTTGTTGTTCTCGCGGTCAGCGAGGCTGAGGCCCGCGAAGGCGGCGAACATCAGGCCGGCCAGGAGATAGACGAGTGGCAGGCCGATCACGCGACATCCTCCGTGGCGGGCTTCAGCGTCCGATCGAACAGCAGTAGGCGCGCGCCGTGGACCAGGAACGCGGCGATGGCCGACGGGATGGCCCACACCGACAGGGCCAGCGGCTCGACCGTGATGCCGCTCTGATCCAGGAAGCCCACGATCAGCAGGATCGAGCCGATCGCCAGGAAGATGTCCTCGCCGAAGAACAGGCCGACATTGTCGGTCGCCGCGCTCATGGCCCTCACGCGTTGACGGTCGTCCTCGGAGAGTGGCTCGGCGGCGGCCTCGGCCATCGGGGCCAGCAGCGGGCGCACGGTCTGGGCCTGGCCGGCCACCTGGGTCAGGCCCAGCGCCGCCGCGATCTGGCGAAGGGCCAGATAGGCCAGAAGGATCCGGCCGGCGGTCGCGGCGCGCAGGCCCTGGATCGTCCGCCGCGCCTGCTCGCGCAGCCCCGCGCGCTCGAGCACGCCGATGGCGGGCAGGACCAGCCAGGCGACGCTGACATAGCGATTGGTGTTGAAGGCCTTGCCGAACGCGGCCAGCACCTCGACCGGCGTCAGGCCGGCGGCCAGGCCCGAGGTCAGACCGGCCGCGATCACGACCAGCAGCGGATTGAAGCGCAGGGCGAAGCCCAGCACGATCACCGCCACGCCCAAAAGGGTCAGCATCCCCAGCGACTCCCCATGTTCGTCGCGACCGTCCGACGCCGCGATGATGCTGGCAAGGCCATAGCGCCGGGCCGCGCCCGCGAGGTTGGGCTTGACGCCTCGGCGGGCTGGCGCGACGCTCAACTCAACAATGATAACCTACGGGAGGCACCCATGGCCGACGGCTCCACGCCGATTACATCCCTCAAGGGCAAGGTCAGCGACGCCGAGTGGCAGGCGCGCGTGGATCTGGCGGCGCTTTACCGCCTGGTCGCCCTGCACGGCTGGGACGACATGATCTTCACCCACATCTCGGCCCGCATTCCGGGACCCGAGCACCACTTCCTGATCAATCCCTACGGCATGTTCTTCGGCGAGATGACCGCCTCGTGCCTGGTGAAGGTCGATCTGGAGGGCAACATCGTCGACAAGACGCCGTACTTCATCAATCCGGCGGGTTTCACGATCCACTCGGCCGTCCACGCCGCCCGCGAAGACGCCCACTACGTGATGCACCTGCACTCGGACCAGGGCGTCGCCGTCTCGGCGCACCGCGAGGGCCTGCTGCCGTTGACGCAACATTCGTTGATCGTCTTGCCTCAGCTCGCCTATCACGACTATGAAGGGATCGCGCTCAACTTGGACGAGCGGGAACGGCTGGTGGCCGACCTGGGCGACAAGAAGCTGATGATGCTGCGCAACCACGGCACCCTGTCCGTGGGCGCCACCGCGGCCGAGTGCTGGTTGGGGATGTTCTTCCTGGAGCGGGCGTGCGCGCAGCAGGTGATGGCTCTGTCGATCGGACGCGACAACGTCCTTCTGGCGCCCGACGGCGCCCAGGAGGAGGTGCGTCGCCAGACCGGCATGGGCATGGGAATGATCGGCGGACTGGCGTGGCCGGGCTGCCTCCGAAAGCTGGACCGCGAGCTGCCAGGCTACGCGGAGTAGCTTCGTCTTCCACGACGATGAAGGCCGCCGCGATCCTGTGGGGCGCGGCGGCTTTTTCGTGCCTGGGTCTGACCGAGGCGTGGGGCGGCGCATGGCCGATGGAGCCGGGCCGAACCCAGGTGATCGCCAAATACGAGCGCGCGACCGCCGACGAGGGCTACGACCCCAGCGGCGACCTGGCGCCGATCGCCTCCCGCCGGGACGAGGTCCTGTCGGTGTTCGTCGAGCGAGGCCTGACGCCGCGCCTGACGTTGCAGGCCAAGGCCGGCGCGACTCGCGGCCATGACCGCTGGGTCTCCTACTCCGGTCGCGGACCGATCGAAGCGGGGATTCGCTGGACCGTTCGGCGCGATCCCCGGTCATCGCTTGCCGTTTATCTGGGCGCCGGCGAGGCGGGCGTTGGCCGAAACGCGGGCTACGCGGCGCCTGGAACGGGCGGCTTGGATCTCGAGGCGCGTGTTCTCTACGGGCGCTCGGCGGCGTGGCGCGGGCGCGAGGTGTTCGTCGATCTGGAGGCCGCGCGGCTCAAGCGGCATGGCTTGGCGGACGAAACGCGGCTGGACGCGACCCTTGGCCTGAGGCCGGCCAAAGCCTGGCTGGCCTTGGCCCAGCTCTATGCGGGGCAGGCGGATCGAAGTGGTCTCGACGCGCGGTGGATCAAGAGCGAAATCTCGGTCGCGCGGACCTTTGGCGACTGGAGCGTCCAGGTCGGTTGGCGTGACACCGTCGCTGGTCGGGAGACCCCTCGCGACCACGGCGCCGTGCTCGCCTTGTGGCGGCGCTTCTAGCTTATTTCAGGGTTGCAACACTCAGTCATCCGCCTGTCACTGGACGCCGCTTTAGGCTGCGGTCATATCTCGCCGCACCTATAACTTCGCCGTTCGCGGCGCCCGGAGCCGTTCGTTGATCCGCAGGCACTTCTTTCTCGTCGTGGCCCTGGTCGCCATCGTTCTGATGCTGATCGTCGGCGGGGCGAAACTCGCCTTCGGCGCCAAGGAGAAGCAAGGGCCCGGCGCGGGCGGCGGCGGACGCGCGACGCCCGTGTCCCAGCTGGTGGTCGGCCAGCGTCCGTTCACGGATCGCATCGAGGTGCTCGGCGTGGCCAAGGGGCGCCAGTCGGTCACCATCACCTCCAACACCGCCGAGCTGATCACGGCCGTGCATTTCTCGGACGGCCAGGTCGTGTCGCTGGGCCAGGTCCTGGTCGAGCTGAAGGCCGATCAGGAAAACGCCGGAATCGCCGAGGCGAAGGCAAACCTCGCCCAAGCCGAACGCAACTATCAGCGCTGGAAGACCCTGGCCGACAAGGGCATCGCCCCGCGCGCCACCGCCGAGCAGTATCTGGCCTCGCTGGAGACCGCGCGCGCCGTCGTCAACTCGGCCCAGGCCCAGAAGCTGGATCGCGTGATCCGCGCGCCGTTCTCGGGCCGCGTTGGCATTTCGGACATCGCGCCAGGCGCGCTGATCAGTCCCGGCACGGCGATCGTGAGCCTGGACGACGTCTCGGTGATCCGCGTCGACTTCTCGATTCCGGACCGATATCTGACCACCCTGCGCGTGGGGCTGCCGATCACCGCCAAGCCCGACGCCTTGCCGGGCGAGACCTTCCAGGGGCGCATCGCCCAGATCGATACGCGCATCGACCCGGCCACGCGGGCGATCAAGGCGCGCGCCGAGTTCCCGAATTCCGACAGCCGCCTGAAGCCGGGCATGCTGGTCAAGGTCGCGATCGACCAGGGCGTGCGCCAGTCCGTGGCCGTGCCCGAGGCCGCCGTGCAGTTCGAAGGGACCCAGGCCTCGGTGTTCCTGATCGCCAAGGGCCCCAAGGGCCAGGTCGCCCGCCGGACCAACGTCGCGACCGGTCTCGACCAGGGCGGCTATGTCGAGATCCTGTCCGGGCTCAAGGTCGGCGACAAGATCATCGCGGACGGCCTGAACCGCGTGCAGGACGGGGCGCCGGTCGGCGGCGGCCAGGGCAAGCCGGGTAACGGCGGCGAGCGCAAGGCCCGCTGATGATCTCCGATCTTTCCGTCCGCCGTCCGGTATTCGCCGCCGTCGCGGCCATCATTCTCTGCGTCATCGGCCTGGCGGCCTTCGCCGGCCTGCCGATCCGCGAACTGCCGAACGTCGACCCGCCCGTCGTCTCCGTCTCGACCACCTATCGCGGCGCGTCCGCCGAGGTCATCGAAGAGCGCATCACCCAGGTGATCGAGCGCCAGGTGGCCGGCATTCAGGGCATCGACCGGGTGAACTCGTCCTCGCGCGACGGTCGCTCGCAGATCAACATCACCTTCACCCTGGACCGCGATCTCGACGACGCGGCCAACGACGTCCGCGACGCCGTCAGCCGGGTGGCGTCGAACCTGCCCGATCAGGCCGATCCGCCGCAGATCGCCAAGGCCAACGCCGACAGCTCGCCGATCATCATTCTGAACCTGACCTCGTCGACCCTGTCGCCGCTGGAGCTGGCCGACTACGCCGACCGCTATCTGGTCGAGCGGATGTCGACGGTTCCGGGCGTGGCCCAGGCCGGCCTGAACGGTCAGCTCTACGCCATGCGCATCTGGCTCAACCCCGACGCCATGGCCGCGCGGGGCGTGACGGTCGATGACGTCGAGACCGCGCTGAACAGCGAGAACGTCGAACTGCCCGCCGGTTCGCTCGAAAGCGCCGCCAAGGACTTCACGATCCGGGTCAGCCGCGCCTATTCGAAGCCCGAGGACTTCGCTCAACTGCCGGTGCGGGCCGCCGACGCCAACGGCTTTATCGTCCGCCTGGGCGAGGTCGCTCGCGTGGAGGAGGGCTCCGACGAACGTCGCAAGATCTTCCGCGGCAACGGCCAGAACCAGGTCGGCATCTTCCTGACCCGTCAGTCGCAGGCCAACGACGTGGCGATTTCCAAGGTGGTGGACGAGGAAATCAAGGCCATCAACCAGACGCTGCCGCCGGGCACCCAACTGGTGAAGGCCGTCGACAACTCGATCTTCACCGCCGAGGCGATCCACGAGGTCTGGATCACCATGGGCATCTCGGTCGCCCTGGTCGCCCTGGTGAACCTGGTGTTCCTGGGCAGCTGGCGATCGGCCCTGATCCCGTCGGTCGTGGCGCCGATCTGCATCCTCTCGACCTTCATCGTGCTGGCCCCGCTGGGCTTCTCGCTGAACCTGCTGACGCTGCTGGCCCTGGTGCTGGCCGTCGGCCTGGTGGTCGACGACGCCATCGTCGTGGTCGAGAACATCCAGCGTCGGGTGGACGAGGGCGAGCCGGCGCCGGTCGCGGCCTTGCGCGGCACCCGGCAGGTGTTCTTCGCCGTCGTGGCCACCACGATCGTGCTGATCTCGGTGTTCGCGCCGCTGATGTTCCTGCCCGGCTATACCGGCCGTCTGTTCGTCGAGCTCGCGGTGGCGATCGCCGCCGCCGTCGGCTTCTCGGCCCTTCTGGCCTTCACCCTGTCGCCGATGCTGGCGTCCAAGCTGCTCAAGCCCGCCCAGGGCGAGGGCTGGCTGGCGCGACGCGTCGACTCCGCCATGGACAAGCTGCGCGACAGCTATCGCAACTCGCTGGAGGCCCTGCTGGGCGCGCGGGCGGCGGGTTGGGCCACGGGCCTCATGGTGCTGATCCTGGCGGGCGCGGCGACGGGTCTTTTCATCGCCCTGCCCAAGGAAATGGTCCCAGCCGAGGACCGCGGTCGCGTCGACGTCTCGATCAGCGGCCCGGAAGGGGCGGGGTTCGACTACACCTCCAAGATCGCCGACCAGGTCGAGAAGGAGCTGGCCAAGTACCGCGCCCAGGGCGTGGCCGATCGCACGATCATCGCCGTGCCGCGCTTTGGCCAAAGCCAGTTCAGCACCGGCAACGGCGTGCTGGTGCTCAAGGACTGGGGCGAACGCGACAAGACCGCCGACGAGGTCGCCGCCGAGCTCAACAAGACGCTCGGCAAGATCACCGGCGCGCGCGCCGTGGCGACCGTGCGCGGCGCCTTCCAGCGTGGCGCGGGTGGCGGCGGCACCAATGTCGACCTGATCGCCGTCGGCAATGACTATGTGCAGCTGTCCAATTGGCTCAAGCCGATCCTGGCCGCCGCGCAGGACAATCCGGGCTTCTCGCGTCCGCGCATCGACTACGAGCCGACCTCGCCGCGGCTGTCTGTGCAGATCGACCGCGACAAGGCCGCCAGCCTGGGCGTGTCGACCCAGTCGATCGGCCGCGCGCTCGAGACCATGTTCGGCTCGCGCCGGGCCACGACCTACATCAAGAACGGCCAGGAATACGACGTGATCCTGCAGTCGGAGCTCGAGCAGCGCCGTAGCGTCGACAACCTTAACCAGTTGCAGGTTCGCACCAAGGCCGGAACCCTGGTGCCGCTGTCGACGGTGGTCACGACGGAGTTGCGCGGCGACACGCCCGACCGTCCGCGCGTGGATCGCCTGCGCTCGGTGACCTTGACGGCGCAGCTCGCGCCCGGCTTCACCGTCGAGCAGGCCGTTCGGTTCCTGCAGGACCAGGCCGCCGCTCACCCGACGCCGGGCGTCAGCATCAAGTGGGGCGGTCAGGCCAAGGACTATCTGGAGGCCTCCGGCGCGGTGGGCGTCGCTTTCGGCTTCGCGTTGCTGCTGGTCTTCCTGGTGCTGGCGGCGCAGTTCGAAAGCTGGATCCACCCCGCCGTCATCATGCTCACCGTGCCCCTGGCCGTGCTGGGCGGGCTGTTCGGCCTGCTGGTGATGGGCTCGACCATCAACACCTACAGCCAGATCGGCCTGATCATCCTGGTGGGCATCGCCGCCAAGAACGGCATCCTGATCGTCGAGTTCGCCAACCAGTTGCGCGACGAGGGCCTGAAGGTGCGCGAGGCGGTCATCGAGGCCGCCGCGCTGCGCCTGCGTCCGATCGTCATGACCTCGATCGCCACGGCCATGGGGGCGCTGCCCCTGATGCTGTGGACGGGGGCGGGCGCTGGCAGCCGTCAGACGATCGGCTCGGTGATCTTCATGGGCGCGATCGTCGCCACGCTGCTGACGCTGTTCGTGGTGCCGGTGTTCTACAACCTGCTGGCGCGCTTCACGAAGTCGCCGGAATGGATGGCGCGGCAGATCGAGGAATACGAGGCCGGGGAAAAGAACGGCGGCGGTGAAAGCTCGCCAGCCTAACACCCTTTGGAGCGCGCTGGAGGAGACCGTCTGGCGCGCTCTAGCGGCCAGGCCTCACGGGCCTTTTTTCGACGGGCGATCGACCTCGAGCAGTTCGAGACGCCAGAACATGTCCTCGCGCAGCGTGTAGCGGTGCAGGACCATCAGATCCGACCAAAGCTTACCCGCAAGGTTCCAGACCACCTGGTTGGCGAGGACGACGACGCGGCCTTCGTCGTCGAGCACCACCTTGACCGGCGCCATCTCGATCCGAAGTCCGCGATCGTTGTAGGCCCAGTACTCGCGAACCGCCTCGGGACTGGTCAGCGTTCCGCCGCGCGTCACGTCCGGCCATTCCAGCCTTGGATGAACCAGGGCGCGGAACGCCTCGAAGTCACGCCGCTGGTTGGCGTCGTACAGACGCTCGATCCGCGCCTGGAGGTCGGGCGGAGCGGGTTTCACGTCACGGCGCCGGCTTGTAGCCCGTCTCGACCTTCAGATAGGCGATGAGGTCGACCCGGTCCTTCGGGTCCTTCAGGCCCGCGAAGGTCATCTTGGTGCCGGGCATGAAGCCGCGCGGGTCGGCCAGCCACTTGTCCAGGTGCTCGGCGTCCCAGGTGAAGCCCGCGGCCTTCACGACGTCGGAATAGGCGTAGTCGGGCTTGGAGCCGGCCTTGCGGCCGAAGATCCCGTACAGGTTCGGGCCGGTCATGTCCGGGCCGCCCTCGGTGATGGTGTGGCACGAACGGCAGAGGGCGAACTTGCTCTGGCCATTGGCGAGGTCGCCGGTGTTGTAGGGCGCGGGCAGGGCGGCCAGGGCCGCGGCCTTCTCGGCGTCGGTCGGAGCGGCCGCCGCGGGCGCCGAGGCCGGAGCGTCCGCGGGCGCTTCCGAGGAGCTTCCGCCATCCTTCGAGCAGGCGACCAGCGTCAGGGCGAGGGCGGCGAAGGCGGTCAGTTTCAGCGTGCGCATGAGGGTTCCCGACTGACGTTTCGTCGCGGGCTCCGCGGCGCCACGACGCATTCCAAAACCTTATAAAATCTGGGCCCCGGCCTTGTCACCCAGCAAGGGTCCCTAACGGTCAAGCCTGCGACAATTGGCGATATCTATGTGATTCTCTAAGCGAAAAGTGAAATCGCAAACCGTGGGTTCGCACATAACCATTTGACGCTCGTTAACCATAAATCCTACCCCTTTTCTCACGGAGCGGGCTGGCTCCGGGCAGGGCTGGGAACAAGATCATGGACTGGAGCGAAGAACGCACGGCGACCCTCAAGAAACTCTGGCTGGAGGGTCTCAGCGCGAGCCAGGTCGCGCGCCAACGGGGCGGCGTCAGCCGCAGCGCGGTGATCGGCAAGGTTCACCGCCTGGGCATCACCGTCCGCGAAACGCCCGTCCGACAGCGCGCCTCGTCCATCCGCGTTCCCTCGCGCATGGCCTCCCGTCAGCGCCCGACGCGCGAAGCCACCTCGGTGGCGCGTCCGGCCGTCACCTTCGAGCGGGTCGAGGAAGACCTGCTGCCGACCTCCGGCATCCTGGGCCTGGGCGCCCACTCTTGCCGCTGGCCGATCGGCCATCCCGACAGCGAGGACTTCGGCTTCTGCGGCCGTCCGAAGGTCAGCGCCCGCGGCTCCTATTGCGAGCAGCACAGCCAAGGCGCCTTCCGTCGGGTCGGCTCCAGCGAGGCCCTCGAAGCTTGGGCCCTGAAGGGCGTCAACGACAAGCGCGTCCAGCCCGCCCTAGGCTGAGCGACATCCACCCCAACGTCTTCAACTCACGCACGATCGCCGAGACAATCCCATGAACATGGTCCTGATCGAGAACGCCGCCGGCAGCAGCCAAGTGATCACCATCATCGAGGAGTTCGCCGGTCACTCGGTGTCGCGCGACCTCAATCCGGGTGACCACGCCGAGATCCCGGTCACCCAGTTCAAGTCGATCACGGTGCGCGAGACCTATCCCGACGACTGGTTGACCCGTGGCCGCAACCGCAACCGCGCCGCGGTCGACGCCTAGGCGTTCGCGCCGTGTCGAGGGGGGCGAATTCTCGCTTAAATTGAATGAGATGACCCCGCGAAGCCTTTCGCGGGGTTTTTCGTTTCCGTTCCTGTCGCGCTGATTGCGTGACCGTTAACCTTATGACAGACAGAGCGCCGCTTTGTGGGGGGCGAAAACGATTATGCGTGAGGGGGAAGAGCGCGCGACGCTGGTAGAAGACCATGCGCTGCCGCTGCCGAGCTACCTGAGCTATCTGCTCTACCAGACCGAGCAGCACCGGCGGGCGATGGCCGCCGACCTGTTGGCGCGTCATGGCCTGACCTTCGCCAAGTGGGTGGCGATGATCTCGCTGCGCCGGTTCGGCGACCTGTCGATGACCCGTCTGGCCAAGCTGGCCGCGACCGATCGCACGACCCTGACCCGCTCGATCGACAGCTTGATCGCCGACGGCTTGGTCCAGCGCGAGACCTCGACCACCGATCGCCGTATCGTCGTCATTCGTCTGACCGAGATAGGTCGCGCCTTGCTCGCCAAGATCCGCGCCGAGATCCGTCCCTTGAACCATGATGTCTGCGCGAACCTGACGCCCGAGGAGCAGACGGCCATGGCCCGATCCCTCCAGAAGATGCTGGGCGGTCTGATCGCCGAGCCGGACTGGAAGGACGACGTCCTGGCCTTCAGCGCGCCCGCGCCGTTGGCGGCGGTTTAGTCGTCGAACTTCACCCGGCCGCGTCCCGACTTCACCGTCCCGCGCTTGGCCTTGCCCTCGAGGCGCTTGAGCTTGCTGGAGTAGGTGGGCTTGGTCGCCTTGCGCGGCTTGGGCTTTTCGGTCGCGCGGCGGATCAGGTCCACCAGGCGCGCCAGGGCGTCCTGGCGGTTCATCTCCTGCGAGCGCGAGCCCTGGGCGAACAGGATCAGCACGCCGTCCTGGGTCAGGCGACTGCCGGCCAGCGTCTCCAGCCGCGCCTTGACGTCCTCGGGCAGGGACGGGGAGTTCCGCACGTCGAAGCGCAGCTCCAGCGCCGTCGAGGTTTTGTTGACGTGCTGGCCGCCCGGACCCGAGGCGCGCGCGGCCTTCCAGACCAGTTCGTCCTCGTCGATCCGCAGCCAGGACGTAATCTCGATCGTCATTGTGGTTTCGGGGACGGTGGGACCACGCGCTTGGCCTTCACCACCAGCTGGTCCAGCGCTTGCAGGAAGCGCGAGCGGTCGGCGTTGGCGAAGGCGGCCGGACCCTTGGTGACTTCGCCCATCGAGCGCAGGTGCTCGCCGATGGAGCGCGAGGCCAGGGCCACGCCGATCGTGTCGTGGGTGAACACCCGCCCGTTCGGCGCCACGGCCGCGCCCCCCGCCTTCAAAACCCGGTCGGCCAGGGGGATGTCGTTGGTCACCACCACGTCGCCCGGCCCGCAGCGCTCCGCGATCCAGTCGTCGGCGACGTCCGGACCCGCGTCGACCACGATCTGCTCGATCACCGGCGTCGCCGGCACGCGAATCCAGCTGTTGGACACCACGAAGGTCTTGAAGCCATGCCGTGCGGCGACCTTGTAGGCCTCGTCCTTCACGGGGCAGGCGTCGGCGTCGATGAAGAGCGTGGCGGCCATCGCGCGACCCAAGGAAAAGAGAGTGGTGCCGGCTGAGGGGATCGAACCCCCGACCTTCGGTTTACAAAACCGCTGCACTACCGCTGTGCTAAGCCGGCATGGGCCCAAGGACCCGAGGTCAGGGCTTATGCCGTTTGCCGGAGCGGACGGCAATACCCGTGCGGGTACGGGCATAAAACACCCTCTCCCCAGGGGAGAGGGTGATGGACGGAACGAGCGTTCGCGGCGACCTGTCCTCCCCCTCCCAGACCTGTCGTATTCTGTCTTCACCTCGTCGCGAGGAAAGGGCGCATGGCCAGCGACCATCGTGGCGGCGGGGGG
>ERZ1034427.80-NODE-80-length-20737-cov-45.936080_pt1 | contig 20737 bp, 17 predicted proteins | sample MGYA00520607_ERZ1034427 | MGnify/ENA primary metagenome ERZ1034427 (study PRJEB33736, sample SAMEA104288489) | Azolla caroliniana | place: Brazil | collected 1987 | study: EMG produced TPA metagenomics assembly of the PRJEB19522 data set (Is there foul play in the... | reverse complement strand
TCTGTATGAGTCAGTAGAACAGCTATTTAAGTCAGGGATCAGTACAGGTTTTCAAGAGCTTCAACATAGCACATATAAGCCCGAATAAACAGGGCATGGTCGTCATGAAATCCGCAACTATGTGATGTTACCTGGAATTGGGTTTCAGCTTGACCCTGATTCAGTTTGGTCAAATCTAAAAAGTGTTGGGATGGTAGAATCTATCGGACAAGTGGATGATAAAACAACAGTAGAGACTCCTTATTTTATGAGTAGTCTTGAGTCAAATGGAGAACAATTGGCTAATTATGTCCGCAGCCATTGGGCAATAGAAAATTCATTGCATTGGGTATTAGATGTAGCTTTAAAACAAGATGACTGCCGGATTAGGAAAGATAATGCTCCACAAAACTTTGCAGTAATGCGGCAGATAGCAGTCAATCTTTTGGGTAAAGAGAACCCCGTGAAGCGGGGGATAAAAAATAAACAGTTTTTGGCAGCAATGGATAATAACTCTTGAGACAGAGTTTTAGCTTTAGCCTCAACTAACTTGTCAACAATTTACTTAATATTTTCTTCTACTTATTTTTACAGATAAGTTTACTTATTTATGGATGAATAGTTAGCTCATTTATCCTTAGCTAAGAGTTATTCAATTGCAGATAAGCTAATTCATCGCTTAATAAAAAAGTGATTGATTTTGTTTATATATCTATCAAGCTTTGCACTTAATCTTAATATAGATGATTTTAAAGTCCTCATTAGTCTTTATTAGGAAATAAGGTGCGTTTCCCCTGGGGTGCAATCAAACCGACAAAACCGATCATTCCCATGATCAGGATTTCCCGTATTTACACCCCATAAAGTTTTCATAATATCCACTGCTGAGATGGGATATTCACCCCTAAGCACGTTCATTACCATTGCTACCCCAATCACTGCTAGTAAAAAAAAACAGCATGACTGGTACACGCCGATCTATACGAAAAGACATCGCTGAGGAACGGATAACCAACCAATCAGCCTTCATTTTTTCACCTTTGATTTAGCCAAGTAGACAAAAAAGGGAGCACCAACCACTGGTGTCATGACACCTACAGGTAATTCCTGGGGTTTTAGGAGGACACGGGCAGAAATATCTGGATTCTTTCGAAGTGTATCAATTGTACTTACCACATTATTCTGACGATAGAGATTCAACACATTTCTGAGTACCAGTTGCTGACGGGTACTGATTATTACCCAAAACTTAATACGTTCAACAATTAACCCTACCGCCAATACAGAAGACAGTAGCAGCGGCCACATCACCACACCACCTGCTGTAAACAGATTTTTGATATCCATGTCCTATTTTCAAGCCCTTGGTAGTAGATTTCCTAACTAGTTCAGCAACTATAGTTGCTATGACTTCTCAATTCAAAATTAGACAAAATGAAAATATCTATGAATCTTTTGTTACATTTCTGGAAATGGATACAGTCTATCCTGTGGTTAAAATCGCTGTAATTATTTCCCGGCAAGAGATTATAGCTAACATTCACAAATACAAAAGCTAAAAGTGATTAATTAATATTTGTAGATAATTTCTGTTAATCTGCTAAAGTTACTGAAAATAGGTAGCAATAAATTATGAATTTTTCCAGTACAGACCTAGAGCAGCGAGAAGACGAATTAAAGACACGGACCACCTTTTTAACCTATAGTTTCATTGGCTCGTTGACTCTACATATTGGGTTGCTGGCTTCTGCTATTAGGAATCTACTCACGAAAGTGCCCCAAGAAGAGCCAGTAGAAATTACTTTTGTAAAGATTCCACCGGAAGAAATAAAACCTATACAACAACCAGAAGAAGACATAAAACCTAAAGTTGTTGATAATTCACAGATTTTCACCAGTACAAATAATAATTCTGATTCCTCTCCGAGCGTAGTTTTGCCGCAACCACAAAAAAACACAGTAGTTTCGTCTCAACCTGCTGTGACTCTGGCTCCCAAAACAGAACCTCTCAAACCTTTACCTTCGATTACAAAGGAAAGTATCTCACCAAAAAAAGTAGATACTCAGCCTCAAGAAGTTTCTTGGTCAAAAGATACTGCTATTAAACCCTTATCTACTGAAATAACTGCCGTTCAACCATCTTCACAATCCAGTTGTAATCTCAGTCAGTTGTTGGTAGGAATTAGAGATGGGAGAGCAAATCAAGAAGTTTCTGAACCGTCTCAAGCTTCTTCCGATGGTGGTGGAAATTCCGTAGGAATATCTAACTCATCAGGACTTCCTGATAATGGTGGTAGTGCTAGTGGTAGTGGTTCACAAGTTGGAACTGCACCTACATCTCCCAAAGTAGGTACTAACTCTGGTAGTGGCAATGGACCTGCTGCTTGTCGGGAGTGCAATACAAATTATCCAGATTGGGCGAAGAGAAGAGGTGTAGAGGGCAGGGTTAAAGTGGCTGTTGATACGGATTAATAGTAATGTTACTAACATGCGCTTGTTGAGCTCCAGTGGTAACTAGAAGTTGGATGCAGAACATTTAGAACGATCGCAAAAATGGAAACTCAAACCCAGTTCAGGGGGTAGACAAGGTGTCAGTATTGGTACTGAATATACGATCTCGCCGGTTCTCAACGATATCGCCAACATAATATAAGAACGCAAGAAACAAAGAGAATCAGAACAAAGAAACGCTGAATCTACTAAGGCTGAAACCCCAAGATGCAGCAGAAGATTCGTAACATCCGTTAGTGAAAATATTCCCAAAGAATCAACTAGAGCAACTAGAAGAATTGGTCGTCGTAGAAATATAGCAGTATCAACGGAATTTGCTTCCACTCCATCAACAAATAGAGGACAGCGTTTACGAGAAGCTCTCAGAAGAAGAAGAATACATCAAACAGCAACTAATACTGCTTCATCTTTAGGAGAGACAAGGAAAAGAAGACGAAGACGGGAAATCACTCCGGCTTCCTCCATCAGTACCAATAATGAAAGTATTCCTAAATCTAGCAGAGGGCGGCGACGTTTGGAACAACCTGCTTCTTCCGAGCAAAATCAATAACCATCTCCATCAAGTAATTAATTCATAATTTGATACAGGTTTTATTTTAGTTTGGTGGGACATGGGGAAGGGGAAAGGGACTCAGGTTTACCGTTGAACACTTCCCCAAACCAATTGACAACTTCCAGACTCACAAAGCGAGTAATGTTCAAAGTTTCAAATTTAAACCAACGTCAAATCAGGATACTCAGCAAATAGATCATCAGAAGTCAAAGTATCTCCTTCTGCTTGGGGAGTCCACAAAACTTCAATTGCTAAAACTTGCTCACCGGGAAGACCACCAATTTTTCGTAAAGCTTGACGCAATTCGTCACTGCTGTTAATTTTTCCAATTGCAAATTTACCCAAAATTGCAGCTAGTAAGGTGACAATAATATATTCTCCAGGCCCTTCACTAATCAGACGGGTAGGGTTATCTACATCACCTGCTAATTCTTTAGCCAGAACAGATTTTAGCTGGTTGTTAACGTTGGATAGGGTTTCTTCGCTAAATTTGCTGCGTTCTGCTAATGACAAGTGGTTAAATTGAGATTCCGCTGAGTTTAATTTTGCCTGTTGTGTACTACCACCTGCATATACCCAATATTCAGGATGACGTAATAAAGCTAAACTCACTTGTTGTAAAATTTCTGCTTTCCCTTCTGGAGAGTTGGTATCAGCTTTTTCGGCTATTTGGTTGAGTTCCGTTTGTAACTCTCTCGCTTGTGCTAACAAACCAACTTGTAAGCTACTAACAGAAACTTCGGGGTTACTACCATAACCTACATCTTCAGTTTGTTCACTGGTGACACGACGAAAAGATTGGACTAAGAAGTTAGCGACCGCTAAGAATATTAAAATTGTAAACACACCACCAAAGCCACCCCCAATACCCCAAAAAGGAATCAAGAACGGAAAACCAAAACCGCCACCACCAGGATAATAACCCCCACCATTAGGAGGTGCGTAGGTGCGTGGTGTGTAAGTGCGGCTAGATGGCATTCTAAAAGAACCGCCACCAATTCGTCCACCTGTACGTGCTGCTAAAGCACTATCAGCATTACCCAAAGCCAGGCCTAACAAGAGACTGAGGACAACAGAGATTTTTAACAGCGGTTTGAGTATTTGTTGTATTTTCTTACGCATAATTATCACAGAAAAACACTATTTTTAAGATTTCTCCCCCACTGCTAGGAGTTTAACAACGTAGGAGACACCACCAACTACAAGCAAATACATTTGAGATTCTTATACCCATTGGAACAAAGAAAGGGACAGATGAAAATATGAAAACGTTACATAGCAACACTTTCACCATTCAAAGTCCAAAATTATAAATCCAAAATGGTATGAGCTATATATTCAATCTACCGTGTCTTATCTTGGGTTGGCAGTCAACAGAGGGGGGATTTCTTGCGTTGATAACCCTACCGCAAAACATCTTTGCAAGTGCAGAACTTTGGAATCAATTAATTATTTAATAATAACTCAGTATTAGCACTTAGGAGCTTCCTGGTATAATTATTACCTCTAATAGCTTGCGTAATATGAGGTCGAAATCTTTTCTTACCGTGATTATTTTTTTCCGGATTAGGAAAGAAACCCTAGCAAAGTTGGGCAGGGGTTTAAAGTTATTATGGCAGTGACTAATATAATTAGTAATACTATTTTGATCTTAAGTAATACAGGATTCAAAGATGTAGACAATGAGCTAATAGTCATCATCAATTAGTTATAAACTTCCTTAATTTAGGTATCAAAGTACCGATCTTGATTGGCATTTTGGCATGAACATTTATGAGTATAAAGCTATAGTATTGGAGCGATTAAATTTATTAATGACATCAGTATTATCCTCACAAATTGCTGGATAACACTCCGATAAGATCAGGTAATGCAAAATTCATAGTCCTTCCTTCATTTGTAATGTGATGTATTAGCCTCATTTAAATCCACATTCAGGCTGAAGTGAATTTCTTGTGTACATCAAAATCATTCCAACTTTATAAAAATCTGACTACATTTTTTGACAGCCTATCTGTTTAAGATTACAAAATATCCCATTTCGAAACTCACAAAAACTATTAACAATCAATTCGAGAATTTGAAGTTTATTTAGAACCTGAATTATGGAACATATTTCACAAATAGGGACACATATTAGGGAGAAAACTGCTTATCCAGATATCCTTGTTATCTCCCGCATATTTCAGCCACAAGAAGCTCTCATTGGAGAATATATATATAATCGCTGTTTACAAGACCCAGAAAGAGTAATCGTCCTAACCGCTAGTTGTTTAGGAGATAGAATTTTTGATAAATCTCAAGATTTTCCTGTTTATCGTTGGCCTAACTTTAGTTTCTGGACTAGTACATTATTCACTAAATTAGTGAAGCCCATATTCAATATTATTGGCTCCGTATTACTAGCCATAAAGCTTTATTTCCGTTATCATTACCGCTACATTGAATGGTGTCACGGTTACGATTTCCCCGCCTTACTCCTACTAAGTTATATCTTACCTATTCGCTTTTTTATCTACCTCCACGGTAATGATTTAGTTAGTAATTTACGTAATCCATTGTGGCGATCACTATTTAAACTTACGCTCAAACGAGCCGAAGGAATTGTTTGCAACAGTTCCTATATTCGAGATATTTTAAGAAAAAACTTTCGGCTAGATACTCCTACTCATGTAATTAACCCAGTAGTAAGACCAGAAAAATTTGGTACTCCTACCAGTCCCAGTCATCTCGATGATTTACGTATCCGGTTACGTCAAGCTTATAATATTCCTGAAACAGCTATTCTGATTCTTTCTGTTGGTAGATTAGTTCAACACAAAAGCTTTGACCGCATCATAGATAACATTCCTTTACTATTAACTATAGGCATAGATGTCCATTACATAATTTGTGGCACCGGACCTTGTGAAAAACAGCTAAAATCCCAAGCCCAACGCTTGCGGGTAGATAAACGAGTACACTTTGCAGGCCATGTACCAGAACGAGAATTAGCTAGTTATTATGTAGCCTGTGACATTTTCTCCATGCTAACTTTGTGGGAAGACAAAGATAAAAGTATAGATAACTTTGGCATGGTTTACTTAGAGGCAGAATACTTTGGTAAGCCCATAATTGCCTCTCGTTTAGGGAGTATTTTAGATGCAGTTCACCATGAAGAAAATGGCCTGTTGGTAAATCCCAATTCTGGCTATGCAGTTTTGCAAGCTTTTAAACGCTTATGTCAAGACAAACAACTACGAGAAAAACTCGGTCGTCAAGGACAAGAATTTGCCAAACGGAAAACATATCACCGTTGGCTATATAATCCAGAGTCTCGTTATTCTTGTTTATTGAATTAGAGCGTAGTTATCATTTACCAGTTATCAGCTTACCATTCAAAGAGTTTTTACAGCTATCCTCCTTGAGGATTAGGATATAGATTTTTTCAATTATTTAGGTGTATAATCTCAGCCAGTTCTATCTTTAAACAGAAATAGAGGAATCCTCTTTGATTTTTGAAAAAACTCACAGTATACCTTGAGGCTTGAATAGTTTTCAGAGATGTCTACTGGTCTGACAGGAATCAAAGTTATCCCTTGGATAACTGCAGGAGAAAGAAAACCAAAGGTTTTGCCTACCTATCGAGATCGGCGTGTTAAAAGTGCCGAAAATTTTGTCTCTTGGCTAGGTTTATGTCCTGGTAGTCGTATTTAGTGGTGGTAAAGTTCTTACTCCCTTCCCAGTATGAAATTAGGGGTGTGGGATTCCACATTACGCAGAAGCATTATCCCTCTACCCTATTACTATGACCTTATTCTTTTAGTGGGAAGGGAGTAGTTCTAAAACCCGTCAAGTTGTGAGGCAGCGCAGTCTTCGGGAGGCAGTCCGTTGGGCGGCGCCGACATGGAGGAAACCACGGCAGTTCCTCCATGTCGGCGCTTCACCTTCCGCCAGGGTGCGACTGCTGAACCCGAAGGGTTAATCCTGCTGTCACTGCTTTTCCGGTTGCAGTTCTTTCCCAATCTGCTATTGGCGCTTTCTGTAGTCGTCAAAAAGCTCAACTTGGCGCTCCCAAGGCGATAACTGCTACTGCTCATAAATTAGCTCGTCTTTTTTATTACCTGTAGTCTACTAGTGAGGTTTATCAATAGCTTAGTGCTGATCATTAGGAACAAAAGCATAAGGAGCGTATGGTTCATAACCTCAAGAAATCTGCTTACAAACTTGGTTGCCATGTATGTATATCGTTAACCCTACAGCACAAGAAGTTTCTTAGAAGAAATCCCGGCTAAACAGATAATTTTCCTTAACTGAACCGTATTTACCTAAAACCATCTTTTTACAAGGCATCTGAAGTTTCTCAAAAAAATTTTTCTTAAGCCCTTGCCAAATCTAAAACCTGCTGCTAATATTTTAAAAAGCGGGACAAAACGGGTCGGTGTCCGAGTGGTTAATGGAGACGGACTGTAAATCCGTTGGTTTACGCCTACGCTGGTTCAAATCCAGCCCGGCCCACCACTTCTAGAGATGTGAGTTACAATAGCTGAGTGCCGAGTAAACTTCTCAGCTTTGTAACTTATAACTCAGAAACAAAATCCAGATTTATGCCCGTGTGGCTCAGTGGTAGAGCACACCCTTGGTAAGGGTGAGGTCACGAGTTCAATCCTCGTCACGGGCTTTCTGATGTAAAGTGTTGCTATGACAGGCTTCTGGAGGTTCTAGGCTGATTATAGAAATACTCTTGTATGTACTTGCTTAACTGCTAAATCATACCAATTTTGTACCATTGGAGGAAGATAGAGATTTTAATTAATAAGTTTTCATTTTGCGCTCACCTGGTTATTTTGAGATTTTGCTTATAGTCCATGAGGTGGTGGGTATGTGTGGGTAGGTGAAACTTAAAACGTACTATTCGCTGCCCCGTTGCAGTCAGCATTCATGTAGAAATTATTTGCTGTACGATATTCATGTAGAAATTATTTGCTGTACGATACAAGTCTTGCTGAACATTGTCAAAAAGGTAGTCAAGTAATTATTGTTGGTGCAACTGGGAAGATTAAGAAACGCTTGGAAAACTTGGGAGTTTTAAGGTTTAACCAGATCAAACCTCATTTGTTTCTGATTTTGATGATCGCTTTACCAAGCTTTGAGATTAAAACTCAAGCAAGGTCGAAAGACATGGAGAACCCTTATATTTAAACTACAAAAGGTACGCCCCATGAATCCCCGCGCTCTGCTGTTAGTAAATTATCATTCTCGGCAAGGAAAAGAAAGTCTCTTGGCTGCTATTCGTTGTTTGGAGGCGCTGGGTTTTAATGTGATTGAAGAGTTTACAGAGAATCCTGAACATTTGGGTGATGTTATTAAGCGATACCAGAAGGAAGTTGATTTGGTAATTGTTGGTGGAGGAGATGGTACTCTTAATGCTGCTGTCGATGCCATAGTTGATACTCAGTTACCTTTGGGTATTTTACCTTTGGGAACTGCTAATGATTTGGCCAGAACTTTAGGTATTCCTAATTATTTACCAGAAGCGTGTCAAATTATCGCTGGTGGACAGTTGCGACGTATTGATTTGGGTTGGGTAAATGGGAAGTATTTTTTTAATGTTGCTAGTCTGGGTTTGAGTGTAAAAATTACTCAACAATTAACTAAAGAGGTGAAACGCCATTGGGGAATATTTGCTTATGCGGCAGCTGCTTTGCAGGTAATTTGGAAATCTCGTCCTTTTAGTGCAGAAATTCGCACCAATAGCGAATCATTTCACGTTAAGACTGTACAAATTGCTGTGGGGAATGGGCGGTATTATGGTGGTGGGATGGCTGTATTTCATGATGCGTCTATAGATGACCAACGATTGGATCTTTATAGTGTAGAAATTAACCATTGGTGGCAAATCATACCGTTATTGCCTGCTATACGTCAAGGTAGACATATTCATTGGCGGAGTGTTCGCGCTATCCAAGGTCAGGAAATTGAGATTTATACTCGTAGACCCTATCCTATTAATACAGATGGGGAAATTACTAGGTATACTCCAGCTTTGTTTCGGGTGATGCCCAGGGCTATCAGTGTTTTAGTCCCTCCTTTATAATGAGTGTAATGTGGCAATTCCTATAAAGTAGCACGACAATGAATTTGAGGTTTTCTCAAGATATTCAGTCTTTAGTGCAACGTTTAGCCGAACAGCCACTAACTCTGGGCAATATTTTGGGGCAAACTTGAGAACGGAGTTTTAGTGTAGTAATTGCATTATTGGTCTTACCTTTTCTCTTCCCTATGCACCCAGGTTTAACTGGGCCTTTTGGGGCTGCTTGCTTGCTGTTATCTGTACAGATGCTTTTAGGCAGAAGATCGCCTTAGCTTCCTAAAAAAACCGCTAACTATCAATTTCCTCGGACTTTTGCTCAAATCATCTTAGAAAACCTCTGTCGAGTTACTAGGGTATTGGAGAAAATCAGCTGTCCCAGCTTGAAACAAATAGCTTCTCATCCTTTAACCTGGCAAATCAATGGGTTTTGTATTTCTTGGTTGACAATATTACTAATTGCGCCCATTCCTTTTAGGAATCCTATCCCCACTATTGGTATTTTACTTTTGGCAGTTGCAACTATTGAATCTGATGGTTTGCTGATATGTATCGGCTATGTGATTACAGCTTTGATTACCTTGTTCTTTGGGTTTATTGGTTATGCGCTATGGTTGGCTCCCGGTTTACTCTCTGATATAGTCAATCTACCCATATCTACTCAATAAGTATAACATACTTATTGAGTAGATATGGGTAGATTTAGATAATTATTTTTATTCAGTTGCCAGCCCTTCACATTTACGCCATTTTTGATTTGGGATTTTAGATTTGTCAGTCCCTAATTCAAAATCCACATTCCTGTGATGGTATTTTTTTACAAAAAAATATACCATCCCCATCAGAGGCTTGCTATGATATAGCACCCAGGTTAAAAAGCTGAGCTCAATGAACAGAAAAGTTAATTTTCCATCTTCTGCTTTATCAGAGTCCTGACTTAAATCAGAAAAGTTCTATATTTTAAAGGACCTTTTTACTGAAAAAAATACAGAATTAAGCAATTAAGAGTTCCTAAAATAAAACCCTCAGGTTTCAGCTGAGGGGTTAAATCTAATTAAGGTGCATCTACTATTTTTTTATCCATCTACGATATAAGTATATCCGGAAGGTTTCGACTAACCAGACAGTTTTTCGTATAAAGTCGTAAAATGTTTTAATTAAACCCCCAGTTCCACCTGAGGGCGGTTAATCAATTAAGGTATATATACTTCCCTCTGTGTGTCTGTTACATCAGGATGAATTTGAGAAAGAGGGAATAAATAAGGAATGAGGCTCATTTTGTTACTCAAGCTATCTGGAAGCAACTTGTGGTTCTGCCCAAATTTGTGACTCTGTAACACCAAAAGTTACTGGCTGATCTCCGTCTGTGGTGACATTCACTGTCTTACCATCGCTGGCAACTTGCACGAGAGGCCAATTTTCTTGACCTAGTTCACCAGATCGGAATAGGGCATGATCGGGCTGTTTTTTACTCCAACCTAACAATATTGCTATTTTTTCATGCTCATCGTCAGCTTGGATGGGAGCAACTGTTTTGACATTATTTTCCTGTCGATCCCAAATTACAGCCTGGTCTGTTACATCTGCTGTGTTAAAGATGCCTAGAAATTTGCGGGCTAAAAAGCGATCACCTTTTTGAGACCAACTGATCGGAACTAAGACCCCTATTTTCCCTTCAGCCTGAGATTGTGTTTCCGACACAGCCTGTTTTAATAAAGGATCATTAACGTTAGCCGTTTTAGCCATTACCCGCAAACTCTTGGTTTGTCGGTCTTCTATAAACAATAAGCTAGTCACTCGGCTGTTGTGCATTTCTGGGTTGACTTCCAATTGTACACGGCTATAAACAGCATATCTACCATCAGGAGAAACCACTGGTATGCTGCGATAGTACCGCACTCCAGAATGCCCTTGACCACCAATTGCTTCTTGTGTCGTCATAATCCACTGCCAAGGAATTGGATGGGGACTACCCATGGGATCATTTGGTAAAGCATCGGCATCCCTTGGTGGTCCATCTATAGGAACTTCTTTTATTAAGGGTGGCTGTGATTCTCTAATACTAGATGTTACTAATCCCTCATGATCGAGATTTTCACTCCCTTGAGAGTTAAGACCACCCAAAGCATGATTTTTGGCTGCTTTTAATTTTTGGATTAAACTAGTTTGGACAACAGGCGTATTTGGTAACTGAGCCTGTTTTACAAGAGGGGAATTATCAGTAACATTTATATCATCGCTTGAGTGAGAATTATTTTGTCCTACCCCAGAATTTACTAATATTTCCCTTTTTTGATTTATAGATGTATTTGCTAGTCCAATCCCAAATTTGCCTGGCAAAGAAGTAAGTTCACCTATATCTAAATAAGATTTTCTAGCAACAATTGTTTTTTGGGATTTTGAATCCAATTCGTTCAGCCCAGAACTACTTTTTGCTGCCTGTGATTGTTTCGCTAAGGATGTGTGAACTGATACTCCTATAAAAGGAGCAACTACTATAATAACAACAGCGTACTTAAGAAATGGTTGTACGCGGAACCATCCTGACAGCAAAAGGGATTTCAGCATAAGTGGACTCTCTAAGGGGCGGTTGCTATTGTGAGGATCAATGTCTATTCAGGCGACTGGGAAAAGCTATTATTATGTATAACAACAAACTAGAGGCTCTAAGGAGATAATCTCTCTAAATTTTGCATCACTTTACAAAAGTTTCAGTATCATCATTCACACCTTTACAATATTTAAAATTTGTAATTTCTCAGGACAATCTGATCACATAAAATACTATTGTTTTTCACTCCAGTATTTTTGATGTGACTATAAATTTAAGTTCTACCTGTATTTAGCATTAACTAAAATAGCAGGTAACCTTAAAAAGGGTATAAGCTAGTTTTTAGGCAAATTAAGAATCATGCCTAAGTCTTCAGTTTAACTGTCTTAAATGCAGTAGCACTAGCTACTGCATTTAAGACAGTTTTATCTATGAAAAATCTGCTATAACAATGTCAACCTCGATAAAACGAAAGATTATCTTTATAAAGGCGATTTAGTCTTTGGAAAATCTAGGATGGTCATTGGACAATCAACAAATGCCTCATTGTTATTTATCCCAAGGTATAAATTGCTAGTTTACTACCACTTAGATACTATAAAGAATATTTATACTATCTAGCTAAGTGTGATCGCTTAACTACAATAAAGTATAACTTTGGTATTATATCAAATAAGTAGATCCTGAACTATCCAGCCTTGAGATATAATGCAATACTTTTACTCGTAGAGAAAACGAGCAGTAATTAAAATTAACTGACCAGCTTGCCAAAGCATTGTACTTGATCAAGAGATTTTTGTTGCACCGATAATCAATAGTTTACCACTAAATAGCTAAAATTTAATATCCTCACAGCCAAACTGCACTGCGTCTTTTTCATGGATATCGTGATTTAGTCAATTTTGGGCAGTCAGTTGTCAGTGATTCGTGACGCAATTAATATTGAGTAATGATTAATGACTAATAACTAATGAAAATTGTATTTTTTGGTACTCCCCAATTTGCTATTCCCACCCTAGAAAAGTTGTTGAATCATACAGAATTTGAGGTTTTGGGAGTTGTCACCCAACCGGATAAACGCCGGGAGCGTGGAAACAAATTAATACCTTCCCCAGTAAAAGTACTGGCTACTGCTCACAATCTACCTGTATGGCAATCTGAAAAAATCAAAAAAGATACTGAAACTTTAACCCAACTGCAACAACTAGCAGCAGATGTGTTTATTGTGGCTGCCTATGGACAAATTTTATCTAAGAAAATCTTAAAGATACCGAAATTGGGCTGTATTAACGTACATGGTTCAATCTTACCCAAATATCGCGGGGCTGCTCCCATTCAATGGTGTTTATATAACGGTGAGCAAGAAACCGGAATCACTACCATATTAATGGATGTGGGAATGGATACAGGAGATATGCTGCTAAAAGCCATAACACCAATTAACTTGCTAGATAATGCCCAGATTTTAGCGGAGAGATTAGCAACTCTTGGTGCAGATTTACTAATAGAAACTTTGTACCAGTTGGAAAAACAAGAGATTCAACCCATTCCTCAAGATAACGATGCAGCAACTTATGCATCTTTGATTCAAAAGCAAGATTACAATTTAGACTGGTCAAAGAATGCTATTCAATTACACAATCAAATTAGAGGCTTTTATCCTAACTGCATAACGAACTTTCGCGATCAAGCACTGAGAATAACTGCTACTATTCCTATATACTCTGCTTATATACACCAGTTGCAACTGGAACTACAAGAAAAAATACATAACATACCTGATTTGTCAACTATATCAAGTCAACCAGGGGAAGTGGTCAGTATTGTTAAGGGAATGGGAGCGATTGTACAAACTGGTGAAGGTTTGTTGCTGTTGAGAGAAGTTCAGCTAACTGGGAAACGTCCCCAGTCAGGATGGGATTTTGTGAATGGTACTCGCTTGAATGTGGGAGAGGTTATGGGTAATTCGTAATAATGCCTCCGGCTCCCGTGAGAGATACGTAATTAGAAAAAACTCTTATCTATTACCTGTCACCTATTCCCTGATTCTCATAAAAACGGCATGACTCACAGGGTCCTTGTGGGTTGACTGCACAGCGGATAATTTCTGAATGAGCATTGTAGTCACAACTAGCATCACCTATAACCCAGCGTCCCTGTACTAAACTTTTTTCTGATGGTCGTTGGGCTTTTTGTACGTAAATAGCGATATTATATAGATGGTAACACCCCGATTTAAGCTGATATTTATGACGACGCTCTAAAACTGCATAGGTTTTACCTTCAAAATCAAGATAGTTTCCTGGTTGGGGTGTCCAATCAAGCAGTAATTTACCAAGAGACTGAGACGGGTTTGTGAGAATTACCTCAGTTGGTAAAGAGTCTGGTTCTACCATAAGTTTATGTTATGTGCTTTACATTATAAAAATGGTATCGTAAGAACAGACTCTAGATGAATGGATTTAACTAAAACGCTGTAATTGTCCCACTGAAATTGAGCGGATACAAAATTAGAAACTTAAATTGTGGCCACAACTGCGCCGATTTGGCTAATATCATAGCCACCGAGGATTTGTAATTGTGAGTGAACGAGCCGATGTCCGAGAGTACTCAGTAATTGTTGTACAGGTGGCTCTTGCATATATTCTTTCAGAATGACTAAATCATATCGTGACCGACGTAGGGGGACAAATCCTAGTCCAAAGGCAATGGCAACAGAGGCTGTACTAATACCAGCATCCACCATGTCAGATGCGATCGCCCATCCCACCTCTTGATGACTATTCATAATCCACTCAAACCCTTGTAGTGATTGGAATGGTATTTTCTCCTGTTGTAAAGTTTGCTCTAATAGCGATCGGCTACCAGAACCCACCTCACGATTGGCGATCGCTGCACCCATCTCCACTACATCAGTGATACTTTTAATTTGCTTCGGATTCCCAGCTTGTACCATCAACCCTTCTTCCCAAACTCCGAGAGTGATGATTACTGCTTCCTTTCCCACCAGCACCTTCCGCACAAACGGAGTGTTATATTCTCCCGTTTCCACATCATATAAATGCATCCCGGCAATATGCGTCTCACCTCTGCATAAACTGTGCAATGCCCTCATACTATTAGCAAAGTTGTATTGTACCCGAAGTTGAGGATGCCACCGTTCTGTACTTCTAGCCCAGAGGGAAATCACAGGCGAACACCCAGCAATCACAACTGTGTTATAAAGCCTGTCCATATTATCATCGAGGAGACGGACATTCAGCTTATTGCTATCTGTCAGCCTTTCACCTTCACCATCAGCAGGAATCATATCTTGACGAAAAGCATCCTTACCAACCAATGGATAAGCTATCCATTGACCTCCCACTCGCGCTAAACTCACTCTTAATTGTTGGAGGTTGTTAACAGGTTTGGTAAGCACCGCTTCGATTTGAGGTAAATCCTGCTCTAGCCAGAATAGTTCCTCCACTTGACAACCAAGAGCTTTAGCTAGGCGCAATGAAATCGCTACAGAAGGAGCATATAGCCCTGATTCAACACCACTAATAGTTTGACGAGTTACAGCAGCAAGATTTGCCAATTCCTGCTGGCTCATACCCAAGCGAGTTCTAATAGACTTCAAGTTATTACGGAGGTCGTTGTCCTGCTTCATTAGCTCTATACTCTCTATTTCCAGGTTAAATGATATTTTAGAGGTTAAAATATCTCTTTGTTACTTATATGAGCAGGAAAAGGGAAGGCTAGTACCGCCGTGAATTCAAAATGGTTCTTTCAGAAGAGCTACGCTAACAGGATAGTGCTTCCAGCAGGCTACGCCAACGCCAACAAAATTCAAAATGTATAATGAATACGGCGTGAGCTTTTCAGTGATTTGGAATGGTTGGTTTATTTACGCGGTATTGTACTGGTGATTTAGCATAATAAGTACGGTAGAGCCATCATTTTTATCTAAAGCATTAATAAATTATGTCAACCAATCTCTATCAGCAGATACTTCACCAACTCTGAATTCCCAAGGTACGCCTTTATTAATAGGAGGACAAAGACGAATAATTGCTCTTTGGGAAAACAGCTTTAACTTTTTAGATAACTCGGGCATAGCATTAAAAATATGCCAATACATTTCTCTATCAGGACAAAGAATAATTAAAATTACACCACGGGAGTTTGTCTTGATACACCATTGACAATTTGATAATAAAACTTGGATAATGCGATTACAATTCGCATAAAAATGTTTGCCAATCACTTCATCTAAATTTTTCAGTAACATCTCATCAAGATATGTGACTTGAGAAGGTGGTAAATCATCTGGGGGAAGGGAATGTTTATTCATAACAAAAAAACTCAGAAAATAGAGTAGATAAAAGAGAATGGGAAACACAAGAGTAATTACCCATTCCCTAAAAATCAACCAATACAAACTAGGGAACACAGAGACTAAATAATATAGAGTTATTTATGCTTGATAACAGAGTAATTATGATGATGGATAAGGTGGACGGGAATAGCCCACCTTTCTGCTCTTAATAGAAGCTTTTACGGCTTCGTTTTTTCAGTGAAAGCAAGTGCCTCACTTCTTTTTCTCTGCACTAGCAACTATTTCTAAGTCACCTTTTTTCAGTGCTTCCAATGCTTCGCCTTCTAAGTCTTCCTGTTTCTTGGCAGCTTCTTCTTGAGCATTGCTCACATCAGATAATCTTACTGCATTTTCTTCGCTTTCTAAAATACCAAATTCAATCAACAAATCTTCTAGCTCATCCATTTCAATAGGTGTAGGAACGGCAAGATTTTTATTGTTGATAATCTTGTCTGCTAATGAGCGGTATTCATTAGCTTGGTTACTATCAGGCGCGTACTCGTTAACAGTCATCCGCCGCAATTCTGCGTGCTGCACAATATTGTCACGAGGTACAAAGTGAATCATTTGGGTGCTTAATCGGGATGCAAGTGTGGTAATCAGTTCATCTTCCCGGTCAGTTTTACGACTGTTACAAATTAAGCCACCCAAGCGCACACCACCAGTGTGAGCATATTTAAGAACACCGCGAGCAATGTTATTAGCTGCAAACATCGCCATCATTTCCCCAGAGGTCACGATGTAAATTTCTTGAGCTTTCCCCTCCCGAATTGGCATGGCGAAACCACCGCATACAACGTCGCCTAATACATCATAGGATACAAAATCTACGTTTTGGTATGCACCGTTTTCTTCCAAGAAGTTAATCGCAGTGATAATACCACGACCGGCACAACCTACACCGGGTTCAGGTCCTCCAGATTCCACGCATCTGATACCCCGGAAGCCTGTAATTACCACTTCTTCTAGTTCCAGGTCTTCTACAGCACCCCGTTCCGCAGCTAAGTGCAATACGGTGGTTTGGGCTTTACAGTGAAGAATTAAACGAGTGGAGTCTGCTTTGGGGTCACATCCAACAATTAAAATACGCTGACCCACTTCTGCCATTGCTGCTAAGGTATTTTGAGAAGTGGTAGATTTGCCAATACCACCTTTACCGTAAAAAGCTATTTGTCTAATTTTATCGTCGGACATGATTTTTGCTCCTAGACATTTTTAGATTTGATAGATTGGGGATGATGAGAAGTTCATACTGTAGGACTACAGTCGTCATGGTGTGTAAAACAATGCGGGAGGCGCACGTTCTACGGCAACATTTGTAGAGATGAAAAACATATATAAGTGTTGCTAAATCATTAGTCAGCTATCTCTTTTCCCATCAATGACTCATGACTAATAACTAACGACTATGGGAAAATGGCTACAGAAGAAATTGAAATTTATGCAGAGTTTTCCCCTGTTCCATACAACCAAATTTAGGAGAAACTTAGAAAGTTATAAACTTAAATACTGGCAACAACTTCCCGGATTTTGCTGGTATCATAATCGCCGAGAACCTGTAATTGCGAAGTAAGAATTCAGGGGTCAGGAACCAATATGTATTGTTTTGCCAGGTATTTCGTGCTTTTGCTCTGTTGATTCACTATAAATAAACAATAACACAAACTTTGCTAATTTACTTGCTTCCCGCAAGATTTTTTGCAAATTGAACTAAGTTATCTGTTGAATATAGCTGAAACACCTCTTGCTGCAAGCAATTCAGAATTTTAAAAGTGACGAAATTTTTTGAAAAATCACAACTTTATTTTCGCATCTCTCAAATTAACTGGTAAAATGGAACAAATAATACAGTTGTGACAATTAACTTTTGGTTTTAATAATTTTAGAATTTGCAAACAAAATCTGCAGCAGGTATTTTAACTTAAAATTAAAAATAAGTTGACTTTGGGTAGGCAAGATACCCACCCGAAAAGATTTAAGAATTTATTGTTTAGAAATCCCTGAAAACTAAAAGTCTACTATTAGTCAGTCGCAATGATAACATCAATTGAAACCTAGACAGCAAGAGAATTTTACTCCTGACTTCTGACTTCTGACTCCTGCTGTAATTTTACCAATTACGGATCTAAAGATATGTGACGAGTATTTAACCGCATTAGATATTAACTACCAAATAGGATCACTAAAAAGATGTATGGTTAATTCCTCATTTCCTGGTCGAACTGGTGTGATGCAGGCACGGATGATTTCTCCATGATCTAGTTCCACTGTGCAAGCATGACAAGTTCCCATTAAACAACCTGTAGGAATTGATACCCCTGCTCTATCTGCTACATCTAATAGGGATTCTCCTATTTCAGCATTAACTGTGACATCTTCTGGTAGAAAACGTATATTGATAGTCATTGGTGATTAGTGCTTGGGGACTGGGAACTGGGAACTCGGTAAGATTTTTTCCAATTACGAATTACCTAAGATATAAACGGAGTTAAATTTAAATGGCTTTCTATTTCGGTGGCTAAAGAGTCCAAAATCTGTTCTCGCTGTTCTCGGTAGTTAGCAACTCCTGTGGGTAAGGATTTCAAACCTCGCTGTTGACGAAGGCGATTTATCCAAGCACGTCGCCAAGGACCGTTATCAAATATTCCATGCAGATAAGTACCCCAAACGGACTGACAATTATCTACTAAGCCTAAATTAACATCATCAAATAGTGGTTGACAGGTGGGTTTATCGGTTGGTTGTTCTATGCGCGATCGGCCTTGGTGAATTTCAAACCCATTGACTGGTAAACCCATTTGGGGATAATTAGAACTCACTTGACGCTGACGGGCTATTTTTTGTCCTGTAATCACAGTTTTAATAGGTAACAAATTCAATCCTTGATATCTGCCTGCTTGCCCCTCTATCCCTTCTGGGTCGGCGACAATTTGGCCTAGCATTTGAAATCCTCCACAAATGCCTAAAATTGTTCCTCCTGAAGCTGCATAGTTTTGAATTGCTTCTGCCATACCACTTTTCTGCAGCACGGTTAAATCAGCTATAGTAGTCTTTGTACCGGGAATAATTAACGCATCTGGATGTCCTAAATCTTGCTTGGGACTCAAATATTTTACTGAAATTGTCGGTTCTGATTCCAGTGGGTCAAAGTCAGTAAAATTGGCAATTCTTGGTAAGCGAATAACGGCTATATTGAGTTCAGCATGGGTTTTCTGGTATTTTCGTTCCAGCAAGTCTAGTGAGTCTTCAGCAGGAAATACTTCTTCTAAATATGGGATAACACCAATAACTGGAATACCAGTGCGTTCTTCTAACCATTTGATTCCTGGTTCAAGGATTGATCGTATTCCCCGGAATTTGTTAATTACTACCCCTTGAATTAAAGCTCGTTCTTCTGGTTCTAATAATTCTAAAGTCCCTACTACATGAGCAAAAGCACCTCCTCGGTCAATATCGACTACCAACAGAGTGGGTGCATCCAGATATTTTGCTACTCTCATGTTGGTTAAGTCGCGGTGTTTTAGGTTAATCTCTGCGGGACTACCGGCACCTTCACAAACTAAGACATCAAATTCTGTGCCTAAATGCTTTAAGCTTTCTTCTATTGTTCGCCAACCAATGTCAAAATACTGCTCATAATAATCTGTGGCGCTAACTTTACCGATGGGTCTACCTTTGAGGATCACTTGGGAGGTCATATTCCCTTGGGGTTTAAGTAAAATTGGGTTCATTTCCACTAATGGGGATACACCCGCTGCCCAAGCTTGTACAGCCTGGGCATAACCTATTTCTCCACCACTGGGGGTAACATAAGCATTTAAAGCCATATTTTGTCCCTTAAAGGGCGCTACTCGCCATCCACGACGGGACAAAATCCGACAAATAGCTGTGGTAATTAGTGATTTTCCTGCGTGGGATGTTGTCCCCACAACCATAATTGATTTCATAATTTCTAATTTGTAATTCGTGATGGAGAATAGGGAACAGGAAACGGGGAACAGGAAACGGGGAATAGGGAACAAGTAATTAATTATTCTCTGTGTCTGTCGCTTGGGATTGTTGCATTCTGTCTCTAGTTCACTTTGACTTGCTTTACTTAGCTTGTCAATTTTTCAGGAGGAATATGGTGTATCAGGGAAAATACGGCGGAGTTTAGGATTTTGGGAAAAAGATAAATATTCCCTGTTTTCCCCTATACCCCACATATACCCTATCCCTTACTAAAAAGGCAGTCTAACCCAACGGATGAAAGCATCATAGAGGTGATCGCTCAATGTTGGTATACGTAATTCTTGTTTCTGTAATTTTTCTAATAACTGATGTCCAAGGGGTGTAAGACGAAAACCGTCTGTAATTCCTTGTCCATCTACTTCTCGTCGCAATATTCCTACTTGAATCAGCCAGTTTAAATGATTGTGACAGACTAGTTCTGATAATGGACGTTGGGTATAACCTTGTTTAATCCCATTTTCCATGGTGATCGCACTCACAGGTACACTTTTAATTTGCATTGTCAGAAATAATGCCAATCTGAAAGGCGAACAAATTAGCGAGCGCTTGGCTCGTTCTACTGTAATCTGCGAATAAACAAAGGGTTTTGGATTGGTGTAGTTAGCAGTAGTCATAAGTTTAAGACTGGGGACGTGGAAGATGAGGGTGATGAGGGTGATGAGGGTGATGAGGGTGATGAGGGTGATGAGGGTGATGAGGGTG
>ERZ1034427.79-NODE-79-length-20994-cov-2.790439_pt1 | contig 20994 bp, 20 predicted proteins | sample MGYA00520607_ERZ1034427 | MGnify/ENA primary metagenome ERZ1034427 (study PRJEB33736, sample SAMEA104288489) | Azolla caroliniana | place: Brazil | collected 1987 | study: EMG produced TPA metagenomics assembly of the PRJEB19522 data set (Is there foul play in the... | reverse complement strand
CCATCGCCTCGAAGTCCACGATCATGGGCTCGATCCCCAGGGCCTCCAGGAACCGGCGAAAGCCCGCCTGGCTGACGGCCGTGGTAGCGTCGTTCTTGAGCGGGTGGAAGTTGACCGGGTCGCTGTCGGCCAGCGCCTTGTCCAGCACGAAGCGGACGCGCTTTTCGGTGTCGTTGATCAGGCCGAAGGCGGTGACCGAGCCCGGCGTCACGCCCAGGGTCTCGAGCATCATCGCCTCGGGTCCGAACGACAGCCGGCCAGAGCCGATCACGTGGTGCAGCTTCTTCAGGTCGATCTTCGTCTCTCCCAAGGCCGAGATCAGCCACAGCTGGCCCTTGGCGTCCTTGAGGAACAGGTTCTTGGTGTGGCCGCCGGGCAGGGCGGCCTTGATCTCCAGCCCCTCCTCGACGCGGAACACCGGCGGGTGGTCGAGGGTCTGGTGGTCGACCCCGTGGGCGTCGAAGAAGGCGAACAGGTCGGCTCTGGTCTTCATGCGGTCTCTCTAGACGGCTGGAGGGCCGCAGGGCTAGACCAGACGGCAAGGGCAGGAAGCCAAGAAAAAGGACCGGCATGGAACTGGAGTGCTATCCCACCGAGAACCGTCCGCCCGAGATCGTGCCGGGCCGACCGCAGCGCGCCTGGATGGACCGGTTCGCCGAGCGCCATCCCTATCGCTGCCTGCCGCTGACCATGGCCAACACCACCGGCTGGGACATCATCTGCCCCGTCGGGTTCTCGATGACCTGGGATGGCGGGGCGCACCAGGATTGCATCAAGTTCCAGCCCGACCATCCCTATCCGGGCTTCACCGATTTCGTGAAGTCGCACTTCACGCGCGGGGTCGTGACCTTCCACACGGGCTATCTGTTCCGCACGCCGCCGGGCTGGTCGCTGATGGCCATGGGCCCGCCCAACCACATCAAGGACGGCATCCAGCCGCTGGCCGGGGTGATCGAGACCGACTGGCTGCCTTTCCCCTTCACGATGAACTGGATGTTCACCCGCCCGGGCACGGTGCGGTTCGAGAAGGGCGAGACCTTCTGCTTCATCATGCTGATCCAGGACAAGCCGATGGAGGCCTTCCAGCCGGTGATCCGCTCGATGAACTCCAATCCCGAACTGCGCCGCCAGTACGACGTCTGGGCCGAGAAGCGCACCGAGTTCAACAACCTGATCTTCAAGCGCGACCCCGAGGCCACCAAGGAGGCTTGGCAGCGCTTCTACTTCAAGGGCGAGTACCCCGAGGAGATCCAGGCCGAGGCCCCCAGCCACCACGTCAACAAGCGCCGGATGAAGGCTCCGAAGCTGGGGGTCTAGCGGCGCCCGCCACCCTTCCGCCGCAACCGGCAAGCGCGGCCGTGACTCCGCCCGCCTTCCCCCCTAGGGTTCCGTCCGGAGCCTGAGTATGGGCATGGGGGAAATCGAATGGATCGTCGGCTGACGGCGCTAGCCGCCTTGTCGTTGATGTCGGGCTCGGCCCTGCCGCAAATGGCCCTATCGCAAACCGCGCCGCCCAGCGCCGCGAGCGCCGCCAAGCCTGACAAGCCCGAGAAGTGGAACGTCAACGCGCCCCAGGGCGTCGCCACGCGCGAAGTGCGCATCGCGGTCGACAACGGCACCTGGATGAATGTCGACGTCTCGCGCGACGGCAAGCTGATCGCCTTCGACATGCTGGGCGACATCTATGTCATGCCGATCGCGGGCGGGACGCCGACGCGGATCGCCGAGGGCCTGGCCTATGACCAGCAGCCGCGGTTCTCGCCCGATGGCAAGCGCATCGCGTTCACCTCGGATCGGGCCGGCGGCGACAACATCTGGGTCATGAACCTCGACGGAAGCGACAAGCGCCAGCTGACCAAGGAGGACTTCCGCCTCCTGAACCAGCCCAGCTGGAGCCCGGACGGCCGCTTCATCGTCGCCAAGAAGCACTTCACCACCGGCCGTTCTTTGGGCACCGGCGAGGTCTGGGTCTACCACGTCTCGGGCGGCGGCGGCGTCCAGCTGGTCAAGCGCGCCAGCGAGGCGCTGCAGAAGGAGCTGGGCGAGCCGATCTACGCGGCCGACGGCAAGAGCATCTTCTACACGCGCAACGTCACGCCCGGCCCGATCTTCGAATACGCCCAGGACTCCAACACCACCCTGTTCGACATCGAGCGCTACGACCTGGAGACCGGCGAGGTGACGACCGCCGTCTCGGGGCTGGGCGGCTCGGTGCGGCCGACGCCATCGCCCGACGGCAGCAAGATCGCCTTCGTCCGCCGCGAGCGGACCAAGTCCAAGCTCTATGTGAAGGACCTGACCTCGGGCGAGGAACGCAAGATCTATGACGCCCTGGACCAGGACGTGCAGGAGACCTGGGCGGTCACCGGCGTCTATCCGAACATGGCCTGGACGCCGGACGGCGCGACCGTGGTCTTCTGGGCCGGCGGCAAGATCCGCCGCGTGACAGTCGCCGACGGCGCGTCCAGCGTGATCCCGTTCAAGATCGACGACACCCGCGTGGTGGTCGACGCGACCCACCCGCAGGTCGAGGTCGCGCCCGATCGCTTCGCCACCAAGATGCCGCGCTGGGCCAGTGTCTCGCCGGACGGCAAGTCGGTGGTGTTCGAGACCCTCGGCAAGCTCTGGATTAAGTCCACGTCGGGCGGCGAACCGCGCCGGCTGGTCTCGGGCGAAGAGGCCGAGTTCGAGCTTTACCCGTCGTGGTCGCGTGATGGCCGCGCCATCGTCTTCGTCGGCTGGACCGACGCGGGCCTGGGCCGTCTGCGCACCGTGTCGGCCAGCGGCGGCGCGGCCAAGGACGTGATCGCCCAGCCCGGTCACTACGGCGCGCCGCGCTTTTCGCCCGACGGCAAGACCATCGTGTTCGAGCGTCGGGGTGGCGGGGGGCTGACCTCGCCGCGCTGGTCGCAGGATCCGGGCGTGTACCGCGTGGCGACCTCGGGCGGCGTCCCGGTGCGGATCTCGCGCGGCGGCGGCGATCCGCAGTTCGGCGCCTCCAACGACCGGGTGTTCATGCTGATGTCCGAGAAGGACAAGCGGCAGCTGGTCAGCACCGACCTGAACGGCCAGGCCAAGCGCGTGCACGCCAGCGGCGACATGGTCACCGCCTATCAGGTCTCGCCCGACGGCCGGAACGTGGCCTTCCGCCAAAACTACGAGGCCTTCGTCATGCCGTTGATGCCCGGGACCCAGGAGGTCTCGGTCGATCAGAAGGGCGGTCCGCTGCCGGTGACGCGGGTCAGCGCCGAGGGCGCCGAGTTCATCAACTGGTCCAAGGACGGCAAGCAGGTCCACTGGAGCATGGGGCCCACCCTGTTTACGGCCGAGACCGACGCGCTCTACGCCAACGCCCCCGCCGCTGATGGCGCGGGCAAGGACGACGCCAAGTTCAAGCCGGTCAAGACCGGCCTGTCGCTGTCGATGGAGGCGATCGCCGACAAGCCGACCGGCGTCGTCGCCCTGACCGGCGCGCGCATTGTCACCATGGCCGACAAGAGTGGCGGGATCATCGACAACGGCGTGATCGTCATCCGGGGCGACCGCATCGTCGCGGTGGGACCCAAGGCCAGTACGCCCGTGCCCGCCGACGCCAAGGTGGTCGACGTCGCCGGCAAGACCATCATCCCCGGTCTGGTCGACGCCCACGCCCACGGGCCACAGGGCGACGATGATCTGGTGCCGCAGCAGAACTGGTCGGCGATGGCCAACCTAGCCATGGGCACGACGACGATCCACGATCCCTCGTCCCGCGCCGCCGAGATCTTCGTCGCCGCCGAGCTGCAGCGCGCCGGCAAGATCCTGGCGCCCCGCACCTTCTCGACGGGCGAGATCATCTATGGCGCCATGGCGCCGGGCGTTTATGCCGAGATCAACAGCCTGGACGACGCCCTGGCCCATGTCCGCCGGCTGAAGGCGCAAGGCGCCCACAGCGTCAAGAACTACAACCAGCCGCGCCGCGAACAGCGCCAGATGGTGGTCGTCGCGGCCCAGAAGGAGGGCATGGAGGTTGTGCCCGAGGGCGGGTCGCTGTACGCCATGGACGTGACCCTGGTCCAGGACGGCAACGCCACCGTCGAGCACAACCTGCCGGTGGACCGCTTCTACGACGACATCGTCAGCCTGTGGTCGCAGACCAAGACCAACTACACCCCGACCCTGGTCGTGGCCTATGGCGGTCTGGCGGCCGACCCGTACTGGCGTCAGCACATGGACGTCTGGGCTCATCCGCTGCTGTCCAAGCACGCCCCGCCGGCCCTGCTGGCGGCCCGTAACGTGCGCCGCCAGGCAGCGCCGGAAGAGGACTATGTCGACGCCGCCACCGCCCGCGAGGCCAAGAAGCTGGCCGATCGCGGCGTCCAGGTCGCGATCGGGGCGCACGGCCAGCAGGCCGGGCTTGGTGCGCACTGGGAGCTGTGGTCGTTCGTGCGGGGCGGCTGGAGCCCGGTCGAGGCCCTCGCGGCCGGCACCATCAACGCGGCCCGCTCGCTGGGCTACGCCAAGGACGTTGGCTCCCTGGAAGCGGGCAAGCTGGCTGACCTGCTGGTTCTGGACGCCGATCCGACCGTCGACATCCGCAACAGCGACAAGCTGTTCCGCGTGATGCTGGGCGGCCGCCTCTACGACCCGGCGACCCTGAACGAGACGGTGACGGGCAAGCGCGTCCGCCAGCCGTACTGGTGGGAGCGCTCGGGTGAGACCTGGAGCGGCGGCCAAGGCGGGGAGGCGCACACGGACGACGTGGGGTAGGGGGGGCGTTTAAGCTAAAACCGTGTCATCCCGGCCGAAGCGTAGCGAAGCGCCGGGACTCAGGGGCCGCGCGCTCGGCGCTCACGCACCCCTGGGTCCCGGATAAGCCCTGCGGGCTTTCCGGGATGACACGATTTGAGGAGCTGCCGTTTTCTCCTAAGCCGCCTTGACCGCCCCGGCGATGGACTTGACCACTTTCCGGACCAGAGCCGGGTCGTCGCCCTCGGCCATGATGCGGATGAGGGGCTCGGTGCCGGAGGCGCGAACGACGATGCGGCCCGAGCCGTTCAGCTGCGCCTCGCCGTCGGCGATGGCTTCCTTGACGGTCTTGGCCTCGAGCGGCTTGCCGCCGGCGAAGCGGACGTTTTCCAAGAGCTGCGGCACCGGCTCGAACTGGCGGCCCAGCGCGCTCATCGGCTGGCCGGTCTCGACCATCACCGCCAGCACCTGCAGGGCGGCGATCAGGCCGTCGCCCGTGGTCGAGAAATCCGACAGGATCAGGTGGCCCGACTGCTCGCCGCCGACATTGAAACCGCCCTCGCGCATGCGCTGCATCACATAGCGGTCGCCCACGGCGGTGCGCTCCAGGGAGAGGCCCTGGCTCTTCAGGCAGCGCTCGAGGCCGAGGTTGGACATGACCGTCGCCACCACGCCGCCGCCTTTCAGGCTCCCCGCCTTGGCCAGCGCGCCGGCGATGATCGCCATGATCTGGTCGCCGTCGACGACCACGCCCTTCTCGTCGCAGATCACCAGGCGATCGGCGTCGCCGTCCAGCGCGATGCCGATGTCGGCGCGATACTCGCGAACCATCTTGGCCATGGCCTCGGGATGGGTCGAGCCGCACTCCTCGTTGATGTTTGTGCCGTCGGGGCTGACGCCCAGCGAGATGACCTCGGCGCCCAGCTCGTAGAGGGCGGTGGGAGCCACCTTGTAGGCCGCGCCATTGGCGCAATCGATGACGATCCGCAGGCCCGACAGGTTGCGATGGCGTGGGAAGGTCGCCTTGACGATCTCGACATAGCGCGCTTGGGCGTCGTCGATCCGCTTGACCCGGCCCAGTTCGCGCGGCGCGGCCAGGCCTTCCTGCAGACCCTCGTCCATCAGGGCCTCGATCTTCAGCTCCTGCTCGTCGGACAGCTTGTAGCCGTCGGGGCCGAACAGCTTGATGCCGTTGTCGGCGAAGTTGTTGTGGCTGGCCGAGATCATGACGCCGAGGTCGGCGCGCATCGAGCGGGTCATCATCGCCACGGCCGGGGTCGGCAGAGGACCGAACAGGCGCACGTCCAGGCCGACGCTGGTCAGACCGGCGACTAGGGCCGGTTCGATCATGTAGCCCGAGAGGCGGGTGTCCTTGCCGATCACCACCAGGTGCCGGCGCTCGTCCTGCGAGCGGAACAGCTTGCCGGCCGCCAGACCGACGCGCAGGGCCACCTCGGCCGTCATCGGGTGCTTGTTGGCCTGGCCGCGGATGCCGTCGGTGCCGAAATAGGCGCGCTTGCTCATATGATTTCGTCGTCTCTCGGCGAGCGTATAGTCGTTGGGTCGCTCATTGCCCCAATTCTGAGCCATTCAGAAGAGATTGGCTCGCTGAAATTCGGCTCGCGAAACGATCCGAAATGCAGATTTATCAGAGCCACTCCCGGACGAGTGCTAAACGCGGCGTCGTAAAGCTAGCGCTCGCGCCCGATCCGGTGACGCGTTCTACAAGGGATCATGGCCCATGTGCGGCATTATCGGCATCGTCGGCAAGCAACCGGTCGCCGACCGTCTGATCGAAAGCCTCAAGCGTCTTGAGTATCGCGGCTACGACTCGGCGGGGATCGCCGGGGTGGTGGATGGAAAGGTCCAGCGTCGTCGCGCCCAGGGCAAGATCAAGGCGCTGGAGGCCGTTCTCGCCGACGAGCCGCTGAACGCCGCCACGGGCATTGGCCACACGCGCTGGGCCACGCACGGCGCGCCGAACGTCAAGAACGCCCACCCGCACACCGCGGGCCGCGTGACCCTGGTCCACAATGGCATCATCGAGAACTTCGCCGAGCTGAAGGCCGAGCTCATCGCCGCCGGCCGGACCTTCGAAAGCGACACCGACACCGAGGTCATCGCCCAGCTGATCGACGCCGAGCTGGCGACGGGTCTCGCCCCGCTCGACGCCTTCAAGGCCACGCTGGACCGCCTGACCGGCGCCTACGCCCTGGCCGTGCTGGTAGAGGGCGAGGACAACCTCGTCCTCGGCGCTCGTCGCGGCAGCCCGCTGGTCGTGGGCGAAGGGCAGGGCGAGATGTTCCTGGGCTCGGACGCCTTGGCCGTCGGCCCCTTCACCAACCGGGTGATCTATCTGGACGAGGGCGACTACGTGGCGCTCGACCACGACAGCCACCGCATCTTCGACGCCTCGGGCGCGTCGGTGACCCGGCCGGTGCGGGTGGTCCCGACCTCGGCGGTGATGCTGGAGAAGGGCAACTACCGGCACTTCATGGAGAAGGAAATCCATGACCAGCCGGAAGGCTGCCAGCGCACGATCGCGGCCTATGTCGACACCCTGACCTCGCGCGCCTCGGTCCCCGGCGACATCGACTTCGCCAAGCTGGAGCGCATCCAGATCGTGGCCTGCGGCACCTCGTACATCGCCGGCGTCGTCGGCAAATACCTGATCGAACAGCTGGCCGACCTGCCGGTCGATGTCGAGATCGCCTCGGAGTTCCGCTACCGCACCCCGGCGATCCGCAAGGACGCCCTGGTCGTGGCCATGTCGCAGTCGGGCGAGACCGCCGACACCCTGGCGGCCCTGCGCTACTGCAAGGCCAAGGGGATGAAGAGCGCGGTGGTCGTCAACGCCACCGAATCGACCATGGCCCGCGAGGTCGACGTGGTCTGGCCGATCCATTGCGGCCCCGAGATCGGCGTGGCCTCGACCAAGGCCTTCACGGCCCAGGTCAGCGTCATGATCGCCCTGGCCATCGCCGCCGCCAAGGCGCGCGGAACGATCGACGCCGCCGAGGAACGGCGCCTGGTGAAGGTGCTGCTGGAGGCCCCGCGCCTGATCGCCGAGGCCATCGGCCTCGAGGACGCCATCAAGGAGATCGCCGCCGACGTCGCCAAGGCGCGGGACGTGCTCTATCTGGGTCGCGGTCCAATGTCGGCCCTGGCCTTGGAAGGCGCGCTGAAGCTGAAGGAGATCAGCTACATCCACGCCGAGGGCTACGCCGCCGGCGAGCTGAAGCACGGCCCGATCGCCCTAGTCGACGACCAGACCCCGATCGTCATCCTGGCTCCCCACGACAGCTATTTCGAAAAGTCGGCCTCGAACATGAGCGAGGTGATGGCGCGCGGCGGCCAGGTGATCTTCATCACCGACACCGAGGGCGTGAAGCACGCGCCGGCGGGGGCCAAGGTGGTGGTGACCGCGCCGGCCAGCGATCCGCTAGTCTCGACCCTGGTCATGTCGGCTCCGATCCAGCTCCTGGCCTACCACGTCGCCGTGGTGAAGGGCGCGGACGTCGATCAGCCGCGCAACCTGGCCAAGTCGGTGACGGTGGAATGAGGCGTCCCGCGCGCTAGCGGCCGCTCCGCCGCGCCTCAGGACGTCGCGGGCTTGTCGAGAAGGTCGAGCAAGCGGTGTTCGGACAGCGTTTCAAGGATCGGATACAGATCCCAGACGGGCGCGCCGCACAGATCCGCGATCTCGAAAAGCGACTTCGAGCCGTCGGACCAGGTGATCAGGTCCATCATCAGCCTGACCGCCACGCCGCTCGATTTGGTGGAAAGGGTTGGGTACAGGCCCCTCTTGCCCAGTTGCGGCTCGCACAGGACGGTCGTCCTCGGGTAGCAGTTCCGCTCGACCGCCTCCAAGGCGAGCCGGAGGGCGCTATACCCGCCTTCCAGGCCTTCCGGGGTCACGACGTCGACCAGATTGTCGAGCGACGTATGGTACTCCAGATACTCCCCATATTTCGTTCGCATGATCGAGGCCATCGGCAGGTCCACGCCCGGGGCGCAATATTGCCGCTCGTCGCTGCCTCTATCCTTCCACGTGTAGGACCTGTACTCGCCGCCGATATGGGCCAGAACGTGCTTGATCGCGACATCGCTGATGGTCTGTCCATGCCGTGATGGCAGGTAGGAATAGGCTCTGTCGTCACCGACACAGGTCACGTTGAAGCCGGCCACGACCCTGGACTTCAGCAAGTCCAGGTTCCGGCTCAGGTACGCTATCGACCCGATCGTTTCGGGCACGAAAACGATCCGATAGCTGAAATTTCTCGACTCCCTTTCAAGAAGCCACTTGGCGATGTGCGCCGTAACGGTGGGGCCGGAAAGCTCGTTGTTAGCCATGGACGGATGGCAGACATAGGTCGAGATGAAGATCTCTTCCTCGGACTCGCCCCTGATCAGCAATTCGCCGTAGGTGAGAGCGCCGTCGAATAGCTCGGAGTCGATGAACACCTCGTACTCACCGTCTTCAAGCGCGTCCCTTTCGGACTGGGCGATGCAGAACCCCCAGCGCTCCTTGTAGTAGGACGTGACATACGGGATCGCCGTGGGTTGGTCGGGCAGGGAGTACAGGTGCTTTTGCAGCGCCTCGAGGCTCATCCTGTCCTTAACGGGCGTGCTGTACCCGACCACGTGAAGATTGTTCGATCGGAAGTCGCAGATCTTCCGGCCGGAAGGATCGATGATGTAGGCGTCCCGGATCTTCCATTCCTTGGGAACGAAGACCTGTGTCCCGCTTGGGATCTCGTGGATGCGAAGCCCCGGCGCGACCTCGCCCAGTATTCTCAGCGTCTCCCTGACGCCATCACCCGTAAGGCTGCGATCTATGCTCCACAGCCTTGTCGCCAGCTGGTGAATTTGAATTCCGATGGTCATTCTTTGTTCTCGAGGGCGTAGAGCGTCCCCAGGGCTTTTCCTTGATCGATAAGGTCGCCCACGAACTCGAACATTCGCCGGCTCCTTATGATCCTCAGGCCCGAGCCGACCCGTGGTCTGTCGCCCTTGTAGAGCCCGTGGCTCCAGAGCAGTTCGCCGGCCGGATTGACGTCGGTCAGCACCCCGCGTTCGAGGTTCCTGACGTAGAGCTTGTATGATCTCTCGCGCGTCTCCCCATGCCGGTCCGTGTAGTCCGCCGTGAAGCTCTTGAAGTATCGGTAGTCGACCTGCTTCACCTCTTCGACATGGTGGTAGAAGGTCATGCTGTTCTGGTCGTCCAGGTCCAGCACGGCGATCTTTCCGTCCAATTCCCTGAGCATTCCGAAGGGCGACCGCTCGGAATAGCCGCTTTCGTTATCGACGTTCTCGAAAAGACGAGCTTTGTCCCCGATCACCGCGAAGGAATAGATGGGGTGACCCGTCCTGACGGCCTCTCCGCGCAATCGGCCGGCCTCGGTCAACGCCCCCATGTGCGATGGGGTGCTTCGGATGTCGAACGCCACCCCCTTGGTGAAGTCGAAGTTGAAGAGCGGCAGTAGCAGCGTCCCCTTGGGACCAATCGCGTCCAGGAAGCTTTGGAGTATGTCCTCGGGCGAGATCGGATGGCCGGCGCGCCGAAAATCAACCAGCGTCCGCTTGATGTTGCTATGGACGAGGACCGTGTCGCCCGGCTCCATCCCCGCGCCAAGCCATCTGTTCTTCAGGTCTTCAAGCATGCTCGCCTCGGCCACTGAATCGACAGCTCGCGGGCGTCGAGCCTAGCAAAGGCGGCCGCGGCCGAACAGGCGGCCCCAGGCGATGACGTCCCGGGCTAGCGGCTCCGTCAGTCGCCCGAGGCCAGCAGATAGTCCCGGGTCAGCGGAACCGCGTCGCGCTTCTTGGCCAGCTGGATCTGGAAGACCATGTGACCGCCGTGCCGGAAACCCAGCTCCGCGCCCGCCAGGTAGAACTCCCACATCCGCCGGAACCGTTCGTCGAACATCTGGGGGATGTCGGGATCGGCCATGAACCGCTCGCGCCAGATCCGGCAGGTCTCGGCGTAGTGCAGCCGCAGGATCTCGATGTCGGTGATCCACAGGCCCGCCTTCTCGATCGCCGAGACGATCTCCGACAGGCCCCGGATATAACCGCCGGGGAAGATGTACTTCTGGGTGAAGGCGTTGGTCGCGCCCGGCCCGTGCATCTTGCCGATCGAGTGGATCAGGGCGACGCCGTCCTCGTCCAGCAGGCGGGCGATGGTGTCGAAATAGGTCTGGAAGTTCGGCGCGCCGACGTGTTCGAGCATGCCGACCGAGACGATGCGGTCGAAGGGCTCATTCAGGTCGCGATAGTCGGTCAGGCGGAAGTCGATCCGGTCCGACAGGCCCGCCGTCTCGGCGCGTTGCCTGGCCAGGGCCAGCTGCTCGGTCGACAGGGTCACCCCGGTCATCCGCGCGCCGAAGTCCTTGGCCAGGGTCATGGAGAGGCCGCCCCAGCCCGAACCGATGTCCAGGGTCTTCATGCCGGGCTGGATCAGCAGCTTGCGGCCGATCAGCGCCTTCTTGGCGGCTTGCGCCTCTTCCAGCGTCATGTCTGGACGCTCGAAATAGGCGCAGGAGTACTGCATGTCGGCGTCCAGGAACCGCCGGTAGAGATCGTTCGACAGATCGTAGTGGTGCGCGACGTTGCGGCGCGAGGCGACGCGGTCGTTGACCTGCTGGATCCTGCGCTTCAGCGCCTTGCGGAATCGGGTGAGGGCAGAGCCGCGCTTCGGCTTTCGACCGCCGCTCTCGCCGACAACGGTCAGCAGGTCCGAGATCGTCCCCCGCTCGAAGACGATGTCGCCTTCCATGTAGCCTTCGCCGAGGCCCAGGCTGGGATTGGTCAGTCGCCGCAGGCCGCGGTTGTTGATCCGGATCACGACGGGCGGGCCCGAGCCGTCCCCCGCCTTGACGACGCGGCCTCCGGGCAGGTGCGCCGTGAGGTCGCCGGTCTTGATCATCTTGGCGAGGAGAGCTTCGATCATTCGACCAACTTAGGCGGTCTTGGCCCCGCGACAACCTGTCGCACACGGAGGAAAGCGCATGGCGATCGAAATGATCCCGATCGGGCGGGTCGAGGGCGGCCGAGATGTTCCGGGGGACGATGACTGGGGCGAGAGCCGGGCGCGCGTCGTCCTGGACGTCGAGCGCTTCGATGACGAGTCGCTGATGGGCCTGGACAGCTTCAGTCACGCCGAGATCGTCTATGTCTTCGACCGTGTCACCGACGACCAGATCGTCAGCGGCGCCCGCCATCCGCGGGGCAACAAGGCTTGGCCGCGCATCGGCATCTTCGCCCAGCGCGGCAAGAACCGTCCCAACCGCATCGGCGTCTCGGTCTGCGAGATCGTGGCCGTGAACGGCCGAACGCTGGAGTTGAGGGGTCTCGACGCCATCGACGGCACGCCCGTCCTGGACATCAAGCCGGTGATGAGCGGCTTCGCGCCGCGCGGCGAGGTCCGCGAGCCGGACTGGGCGCGAGAGATCATGGCCGCGTATTGGTAGGGCGGCCTACATCTTCCGGATTTCAGGGCAGGCGTCCGGTTCGGCGGTCCAGCTGATGCTGGCGATCTTCCAGGCGCCTTCGGTCTGGACCAGGGTGAACACGTCCAGGCCGCAATGGACGCTCTTGCCGTTGATCGACAGTTCGTAGGGCGCCGAAAGGGTGGCCAGCGCGCCGCGACGGATGATCACCGGCGACCACATCCATTCCTTGGCGCCGGCCGGGGGTTTGGTCCCGAAGGTTTCCTCGAAGCCGAAGCGGCGCAGGGCGATCGCGCCGCCGGGCCGCGTGTTGAGCGACATCAGCTGGGCGTTTGGCAGCAGCGTCGCGCGCATGGCGGCGACGTCGCCCTTCTCGAAGCCGTCGAAGAACGCCTGGGCGGTCGCCAGCACGGCCTTGTCCTCGGCCTCGGCGGGCGGCGGCGAGGCCTGAAGCGCGGCCGCGATCAACAGGGCGAGCATGGCCGATCAGCGCTCGTCGGAGAGACGACGCAGGAAAGCCTGGGCCGCCTCCTTGTGGCGGGGCTTCAGCGTACGGCCCAGGATCGCCATCAGGGCCGCGAAGACCGCCGCGTCGTCGGTGAAGCCGATGACCGGCAGGATGTCGGGCAGAGCGTCGGTCGGCAGGACGAAATAGGCGAGCGCCGCCAGCATCATGCCCTTGGCCGCCGTCGGCGTCTCGGGGTCGCGGGCGCACCACCAGACCGACAGCGCGTCGGCCGCGAACGGCACCTTGGCGGCGACCTTTCGGATCTTCGGCAGGAAGCCGCGCTCCACGCGCTCCTCGTTGACAAGCACCGTGGCGGGGACCAGCGCCTTGGCCGGGTCCAGCACGTCGTTGACGTTTACGTCGGGGGACGGTTTGGCGTCGCCGCTCATCGGTCTAAACCTCTGTTCCAAGTTCGATCCTAAACGCGAACCGATCAAACGCGAAGCCAAGGGGAAACGCCCATGAACCTCGACAACACCGTCGCCGCCGTCGTCACGGGCGGCGCCTCGGGCCTCGGCGAGGCCACCGCCCGCGCCCTGGCCGCCCAAGGCGTCAAGGTCGCCCTGTTCGACATGAACGAAGAGCGCGGCCAGCAGGTCGCCAAGGAGATCGGCGGGGTCTTCTGCAAGGTCAACGTGACCAGCGACGCCGACGTCGACGCCGGCTTCGAGAAGGCCCGCGCGGCTCACGGCCAGGAGCGAATTCTCGTGAACTGCGCCGGCACCGGCAACGCGGCCAAGACCGCCAGCCGCGACAAGACCACGGGCGAGACCAAGCACTTCCCGCTCGACGCCTTCGACCGCATCATCCAGATCAACCTGGTCGGCACGTTCCGCTGCATCGCCAAGTCGGCCAAGGGCATGCTGGACCTTGAGCCGCTGGAGGACGGCGAGCGCGGCGCCATCGTCAACACCGCCTCGGTGGCGGCGGAGGACGGCCAGATGGGCCAGGCGGCCTATTCGGCGTCCAAGGGCGGCGTGGTCGGCATGACCCTGCCGATCGCCCGAGACCTGATGGGCGAGGGGATCCGCGTCAACACCATCCTGCCGGGCATCTTCAACACCCCGCTGATGAACGGCGCGCCGGAAGCGGTGAAGGCGGGCCTGGCCGCCTCGGTGCCGTTCCCCAAGCGCCTGGGCAATCCCGAGGAATACGCCCAGCTGGCCCTGACGATGATCACCTGCGGTTACTTCAACGGCGAGGACGTCCGCCTCGACGGCGGCATCCGCATGGCGCCGCGGTAGGCGCATAAAAAATCCTCCCCCAAGCGGGGGAGGTGATCGCGAAGCGATCGGAGGGGGAGGTGATGCGGAAAACCCGCTGACACTTCCCTCTCCGTCGCTCCTTCGGATCGACACCTCTCCCTTGGGGAGAGGATTTCCGACCGTTACTTCGGCGGCGCCGGCCGCTGGATCGTGCTGGCGAGGTTCGCCATGATCTCGCGGGCGTCGTAGGCGCGCGGGTCGCCTTGCGGCTTCTGACCCTTGTGCATCACGATCTCGGCGCCGGCCTCGAACTTCTCGACGGTGCGGATCTGGGCGCGGTCGGCGAAGAAGGGGTCGCCCCAGAAGGGGTCCCAGGTGCGCCAGCCATAGCCGCCGCCGTAATAGCGCCAGGATGGGCGCCAGTAGCCGTACGGATAGCCATAGCCGAAGCCGGGGCGCGCCAGCGGATCGGGCTCGACATAGGTGCGGGCCGTGCGATCGGTGCGGTGGTCGGCGGTCTCGAACCAGTCATAGCCCTGCTGCACGGTCAGCTCGGCCGAGCGATAGAGCAGGTAGCGCTCGACGGTCTCGCGCGAGGTCAGGCTGTTGCCGGCGAAGCTGACGCGATAGCGGTCGCCCTCCAGCTTCAGCTCGGAGAAGCCGCCGGTGACGGCGCCGGACGTGACTTTCGGCTGATATGGGGTCGGCGTGGCGCAGGCCGACAAGGTCGCGGCGAGCGCCAGTGTCGCGGCGATGGCGACCTTCTTCATGGACATGACGTGCTCCTTCAAGCGGAGTCCTAGGTATTGGACACAACTCTGGCTGGGCTTTGTGGTTTCGCCAAGGCGCAGTTTGCAACCGTTTTGAAATCTGGGGAGCCGGGGCTATCCGCGCGAGACGATCAGGGCGGCGGCGGTGATCAACAGAACGCCGACCACCAGGGCGAAAACGCGCCGGAAGCCCGGTTCGTTCATCCGGCTGGACAGCGCGGCGCCGCCCAGGCCGTAGCTGGACATGCTGATCAGGTCCATGCCGATGGTCGCGCAGGCGAACATGACCAGTTGCGGCGCCAGCGGTCTTTTGATGTCCAGGAACGGCGGCAGCACGCCGGAGAAGAATAGCAGGATCTTCGGATTGGCGATCTGCACCATGAAGCCGTCGACAAAGGCCGATCGGCCGGCGCGGACCGTGGCCGAGGCGTGGCTCTCGAGATTCTTGATCCCGGCCCACAGCGACTTCAGGCCCAGCCAGACCAGATAGGCCGCGCCGCCGAGCGCCAACACGTGGAAGGCTTTGGGAAAGGCGATGATCAGGGCGCCCAGGCCCAGGGCCGACCCGGTGAACCACACCAGGGTCGCCGTGTTCATGCCGACCACGCCCAGCAGCGCCGCGCTCTTGCCGCGCTCCATGCCCGTGGCGATGGCGAACAGGTTGGCGGGGCCGGGCGTGATCGCCATGACGAACATGGCGACCAGGAAAGCGCCGTAGCGGGCGGGATCGACGGGCAGGTGGTCCATGGCGCGGATATAGGCCGCCGCGTGATGGGCCTCCAAGCCTCCTCTACGCGCCGATCACCGCATAGACCCAGATCGCCCGTCCCAGGGCGCCGAACACCAGGACCGCTGTCGCCAGCGCCTGGATGATGAAGCCGACTTCGCGCTTCTTCGGGTCGGCGGCGTAGCCCAGGGCGTAGATGATCCGGCCGATGATCCAGACCACGCCCATGGCCGCGGCGAACAGGTCGTTCCAGTAGATGGCGAACAGCCAGAGCGCCGGCAGGTAGATGACCAGCCACTCCACCGTATTGGCTTGGACGCGCAGATGGCGCTCCAGCTCTGGATCGCCGGTCATGGCCGGAGCGTCGATGCCGCTCCGCCGCCGCGCGCCGCCGATGCGGAAGATCATCCAGACATAGACGAGCAGGGACAGCAGGGTGACGATCGCCACCAGGGCGTGGGACTGATGCATGGCTCGTGTTCCTCCCGACGGCTTTCGCGCCGCTACGCGGCGACACTATTCGTATTCGCCCTGAGTTTGCACGCGACGATCAAAGGCCTATGAGGCGAGCGCACGCCGGGAACCCCGGCCGGGTTTCGTTCGCTCCTAGGACTCAACGATCCCCTTCGCGGAGGCTTCGTAAAGCCATGCATGTGGACTCAACGGCGATCCAAGCGATCGACTACTCCCCCGAGCACGGCAAGCTGTTCGTCACGTTCCAGGACGGTGACGAGTATGTCTATGTCGGCGTCCCCGAGCGCGTCAGCCGAGCTTTCTTCCGCGCGCCGTCCAAGGGGCGGTTCTTTCAGCGGATGATCCGGGACCGGTATCCGTACAATCGCGTGTAGGCTTGCGCCTCCAGGTTGAGTGGCTAGTCTTGCCGACTCAGGGAGACGCCGATGCGCCTTGCGACCGCTTTTAGAACCGCCACGGGCCTCGCGCTGATCGCCGGCGCGGTATGGGCCGTGCACGCCATGGCCAATGACCGCGCGCCGCCGCCAAAGGACTTTGTCCAGTATGGCCAAGCTTATCAGTGGAGCGTCGCCCACGGCATAACTGGCGGTCTTCTACTCGCTGGACCCCCGCACGCCGACGGATCGAACGTCGACTTGGTGCTGACTTGCTCGGGCTTGCGGTCTGGCGGGGTGCAGGCTCGTTTCTACGCTCCGGTCGCCTATGCCTCGCAACTTCGTGTCAGGACGGTCGACGCGGTGTTCCGCGTGTCTCGGGGCATAGAGACCCAGGGCCACCGCACCTTCGTGGAAGGGCAAGGTGATATGCCGGATGGCTATCTGAGCTCACTGGCGCGCACACCGAGTATCTCGATCGAGTACGCCGATCGCGTGACGAATTTTCCGGGGCCTGGCAAGGCGCTGGCGGAGCACTTCGGGCGCTATTGTTCCGAGCTCGCCAGGCGGGCGGCGCGCGACGAGTAGAGACCAAGAAAAACGCCGCGCCCGGGGATCGGACGCGGCGTGATTCAGAGGGGGGTCGAGCCGCGCCTAGCCGCGCTTGTCGCGCTTGGCCAGCACCCGCAGGCGCAGGGCGTTCAGCTTGATGAAGCCGCCGGCGTCGCGATGGTCGTAGGCGACCTTGCCTTCCTCGAAGGTGACCAGATCCTGGTCGTACAGCGAGTACGGGCTGGTGCGGCCGATGACCGTGACATTGCCCTTGTAGAGCTTCACGCGGACCTGGCCCGAGACCTTGGTCTGGCTGTAGTCGATGGCCGCCTGCAGCATCTCGCGCTCGGGCGAGAACCAGAAGCCGTTGTAGACCAGCGATGCGTACTTCGGCATCAGCTCGTCCTTCAGGTGCATGGCGCCGCGGTCCAGCGTGATGCTCTCGATGCCGCGGTGGGCGGCCAGCAGGATCGTGCCGCCGGGGGTCTCGTAGACGCCGCGCGACTTCATGCCGACGAAGCGGTTCTCGACCAGGTCGAGACGGCCGATGCCGTTGTCGCGGCCCAGTTCGTTCAGCTTGGTCAGCAGGGCAGCCGGCGACAGAGCGACTCCGTCGATAGCCACGGGGTCGCCCTTCTCGAAGTCGATGGTGATGATGGTCGGCTTGTCCGGCGCGTCTTCCGGCGCGATCGTGCGCATGTGGACGAACTCGGGGGCCTCGACCGCCGGGTCCTCCAGGACCTTACCTTCCGACGAGCTGTGCAGGAGGTTGGCGTCGACGCTGAACGGCGCTTCGCCGCGCTTGTCCTTGGTGATCTGGATCTGGTGCTTCTCGGCGAAGTCCAGCAGGGCCTCGCGGGACTTGAAGTCCCACTCGCGCCAGGGAGCGATCACGGTGATGTCGGGCTCGAGGCCATAGTAGCCGAGCTCGAAGCGGACCTGGTCGTTGCCCTTGCCGGTCGCGCCGTGGCTGACGGCGTCGGCGCCGGTCTTGCGGGCGATCTCGATCTGCTTCTTGGCGATCAGCGGGCGGGCGATCGAGGTGCCGAGCAGGTACTGGCCCTCATAGACCGTGTTGGCGCGGAACATCGGGAAGACGTAGTCGCGCACGAACTCCTCGCGGACGTCCTCGATGAAGATGTTCTCGGGCTTGACGCCGGCGGCCAGCGCCTTGGCGCGGGCCGGCTCGATCTCTTCGCCTTGGCCAAGGTCGGCCGTGAAGGTCACGACTTCCGCGCCGTACTCGGTCTGCAGCCACTTCAGGATGATCGAGGTGTCGAGGCCGCCCGAATAGGCGAGCACGACCTTCTTCACGGACTTGTCGGCCATGAGGGGGTCCTTCCGGAGAAACACAAAGTCGCGCGCCTTCAACGGGATCAGGGCGCGCGGGGCAAGCGCAAATGAGCGCCGCTAGAGCGTGCCCTCGTCCTGCAACGTCTTGATGGCGAACCGCAGGTGGAACAGCTGGCTCAGCGCCAAGCTGGCGGCGAGCGTGGCGCGGACCAGGAAGATGATCATCGCCTGGATCGGATCCTTGGTGAAGGTCGACTGGGTCAGGGTGAAGGACAGCAGCACGACGATCGCGATCAACGGGATCGCCAACAGGCCGAGCGGCTTGGCCAGCCGCGCGACCGGCTTGCCGTCGCGGTTCCACAGAAGCGGGATCGACACGTCCTTGCCGATCCGCTTCCAGGCGCCCTGGGCGGTGGCGGCGATGATGGCGAGGGCCGCGATCGACAGGCCGTCGCCGAGAACGCGAAGGGTCGTCTCCACCGCCTACACCGTCACCTGGGCGCCCAGCTCGACCACGCGGCCGGGCGGGATCTTGAAGAAGTCCGTCGGATTGGCGGCGTTCTTCATCAGGTAGATGAACAGGCGGTCCTGCCACAGCGGCATGCCGCTGTTGGCCGACGGCACGATCGAGCGTCTCCCCAGGAAGAAGCTGGTCGCCATGATGTCGAACTTCAGCCCCTGCTTGCGGCAGACCGCCAGCGCCTTGGGGATGTTCGGGCTTTCCATGAAGCCGTAGTTGACGATGACCTTCTTGAAGTCGTCGTTGACCTTTTCGATCTTGACCCGGTCCTCCTCGTTGACGCGCGGCGTCTCGGTGGTGCGGACCGTCAGGATGACGTTGCGCTCGTGCAGAACCTTGTTGTGCTTGAGGTTGTGCATCAGGGCGACCGGGGTCATGTCAGGGTCGGAGGTCAGGAAGATCGCCGTGCCGGGCGCGCGGTGCGGCGCGCGGGCGCGCAGGATCTCCATCAGATCGACCAGGGGCACGCTGTCGCGGCGCGTCTTGGCCGATAGGATGTTGGCCCCGCGGGTCCAGGTCCACATGATCAGGACGAGGACGCCGCCAAACACCAGCGGCAGCCAGGCGCCGTCGGGGATCTTCAGCATGTTCGAGGCGATGAACACCGAGTCCAGCGCCGCCAGCGGCACCAGCAGCAGAGCCGTCTGCCACAGGGTCCACTTCCAGATCCGGCGGATGACGACATAGGCCAACAGGGTGTCGACGAACATCGCGCCGGTCACGGCGATGCCGTAGGCGCTGGCCAGCTTGTGCGAGCTCTGGAAGGCGAACAGCAGCACCAGCACGCCGATCAGCAGGAACTGGTTGACCGCCGGGACGAAGATCTGGCCGGCCTGGGTCTCGGAGGTGCGCTTGATCTCGATGCGCGGCAGGAGGCCCAGCTGCACGGCCTGCTGGGTCATGGAGAAGGCGCCGGTGATCACCGCCTGGCTGGCGATGACGGTGGCGATGGTGGCCATCAGCAGCACCGGCCAGTAGGCGAAGCTCGGCACCATCTCCCAGAACGGATTGTGGCGGGCCGCCGGGTGGTCGAGCACCAGAGCGCCCTGGCCAAGGTAGTTCAGCGCCAGGCAAGACCAGGCACAGCCAGGCCGCCTGGATCGGCCGCTTCCCGAAGTGGCCCATGTCGGCGTAGAGCGCCTCGGCCCCGGTCACCACCAGGAACACGCTGCCCAGGATGACAAAGCCCAGGAAGCCGTTCTCCAGCAGGAAACGCAGGCCGTACCAGGGATTGAAGGCGCGGAAGATCGAAAGGTCGTCCGCCAGGTGCCAGGCGCCCAGGGCGCCGAGGATCAGGAACCAGACCGCCGTGATCGGCCCGAACAGCGCCGCCATGCGGTGCGTGCCTTTGGCCTGAACCAGGAAGAGGGCGATCAGGATGCCGGCCGAGATCGGCAGGATGTAGGGCGATAGCGCCTTGCCCACGTGGGGCGCGTCCTTCAGGCCCTCGACGGCCGAGAGCACCGAGATGGCGGGCGTGATGATGCCGTCGCCATAGAACAGGGCCGCCCCGACCACGCCGAGGAAGAACACCGCCACCGAGCGCTTTCGGCCCGCGCCGCCCAGCGCCTTCTGGGCCAGGGCCATCAGCGCCAGGGTGCCGCCCTCGCCCTTGTTGTCGGCGCGCATGAAGAAGATGACGTACTTGATCGTGACGAACAGCGTCATGGTCCACAGGACCAGCGACACCACGCCCAGCACCGCGTGCTCGGTCGCGGTCGTGCCGCGCGAGTGCGCCAAGGCTTCGCGCAGGGCGTACAGCGGGCTCGTGCCGATGTCGCCGAAGACGACGCCGATCGAACCCAAGGCCATGGCCAGGAAGCCGTGACCCTTCAGGTCATGGCCGTTCCCGGACCCATTCGGCGGGCCGCCATCCTGCGCTGGAATGTCGGAAGACGCGGGGGCGCAATCGGAAGCGGGTGCGCCTGAGGCTTCGGAAGCCATTCAATCCCTCCGGGCCGCCCTCGCAAAACGCTCTGGGCCGACCCATATCGATCAAGCGCGGCGCGATACACCCAATTCACGACGGGTTCAATCATCCCCTAACGTCGCATCGCGTGACGCGCCATCGGATTAAGCAGTTTTCAGTTGAACGCGCCCGCGACAACCTTACGTTCTCGGTAGAGATGTCCGACAGTCAAAAATTCCCCGTGGCGGCCCACGCCCTGGCCTATCTGGCGCACAAGGAGGCGTTTTCCGCCGACCGCGCCGTGGCCAGCGCCGAGCTGGCCGCGTCGGTCCCGACCAATCCGGTCGTGGTCCGCCGGGTCACCGCCATGCTGGGCAAGGCGGGACTGATCGGCGCGCGCGCCGGCGCCAACGGCGGCGCCTGGCTGCTCAAGCCCGCCGAGACCATCACGCTCGATGTCGTGCTGAAGGCCGTCAATGGCTG
>ERZ1034427.78-NODE-78-length-20995-cov-36.854155_pt1 | contig 20995 bp, 19 predicted proteins | sample MGYA00520607_ERZ1034427 | MGnify/ENA primary metagenome ERZ1034427 (study PRJEB33736, sample SAMEA104288489) | Azolla caroliniana | place: Brazil | collected 1987 | study: EMG produced TPA metagenomics assembly of the PRJEB19522 data set (Is there foul play in the... | reverse complement strand
GTAATTGGTAATTGGTAATTGGTAATTGGTAATTGGTAATTGGTAATTGGTAATTTAAAAATAGCTTTCTTTTCTTTTGGTACTGATACAGTTACTAATCTTCAGTCCTGGTTCTTTAGTAAAATGTAAGCATTAAGCTATCAGCCATCAGCAGTTAGGTTTTTCAGGCTAAATTTAGGCAACATAAGGAACACGCTGCTCTATTACTTTGTCTCCATCCAATTATCACCCGCACGCACATCCACCACTAAAGGTACACTTAAACTCATAGCATTTTCCATCACCGACTTAATTTGTAATTGCAGTTCTCCCCATTCTTGAGGAGGAACTTCAAACACTAATTCATCATGAACTTGCAACAACAACCGCGCTTGATAATTCCTCAAAACTTCATGTAATTGCACCATTGCAATTTTAATAATATCCGCACTCGAACCTTGAATTGGTGCATTTGCAGCAGAACGAAGTAAACCAGCATTATAAGCACCCAAATTCTTTAACTTGCTCAAATTAATATCTTCTAAATTTCTGCCTTTTAACTCCTTTAAGCTTTTACTAGTAAAATCAAAATAACGCCTTCTTCCCAAAATAGTTTCTACATATCCTTGAGAAATAGCTTCTTTTTTCACCTTTTGCAAATATGCAAATACCTGGGGATATCGTTCATTAAATCGCTTAATAAATTCACTAGCATTAGCTTTATCTACACCTGTAGAACGTGCAAACTTCAGCGAACCCATACCATAAATTACACCAAAATTAATTGTTTTGGCAAAACGTCTTTCTTCTGATGTCACCTCATCTTTTTCAAAGACTAATTTAGCTGTGACAGTGTGAATATCTTCATTTTGCTTATATGCTTGTACCAGCACAGGTTCTTGACTCAAATGTGCCAAAATTCTTAACTCAATTTGAGAATAATCAGCAGCTACCATCAACCATCCAGATTCTGGTAAAAAGGCTTTTCTAATTTGTCTACTAAAAGCCGTACGAATAGGAATATTTTGCAAATTCGGATTAGAAGAAGATAACCTACCGGTAGAAGTTGCAGTTTGGTTAAAATCAGTATGTAACCGTTGACTTTGGGGATGTACCAACGCTGGTAATGCATCTACATAAGTAGATTTTAATTTTGATAAAGTCCGATATTCAATAATCGCATCAACAAAGCCAGTATTATCAACTTCTTGGAGTTTTTCTAAAGTTGCTGCATCTGTAGAATAACCAGTTTGAATTTTGCGGGAATGTTTAGTACTTAAACCAAGTTTATCAAACAGAATATAACTCAATTGTTTGGGAGAATCTAAATTGAATTTCTGACTAGCAATCTCAGTTGCTTGTATTTCTAATTTAGCTAATTCAGATTCCAATTGCTGAGATAGTTCTTGCAGATAACTAGAATTAATTCTCACCCCTGTATATTCCATTTCCGCTAACACTGCTTCTAGCGGTTGCTCGACTTCCACCAATAATTTAGCTAAATCTGGTGTTTTATTCAACTCACCACGCAATTTATCAACTAATTGAAATGTTGCATAAACTTGAGTACCACAATAATACGCTACTATATCAATTCCAATATCAGCAATAGTTTTTTGTAGTTCTTTTTTACCAGTTTTGGTAACAATATCATTATATTCTGTTAGCTGTAATCCCAAATTTCTTAAAGATAAATCACTTAAATTATGGGTAGTATCTGGATTGATCAAATAACTTGCTAACATCGGATCAAATACTACCCCTACTAAATTAATTCCCTGACATTTGAAAATTAATCTATCAAATTTGGCATTCTGAAGAGTTTTTGGATAATTAGCATTTTCCAAAATTGGACGTAATGCTGATACCACTAAGTCTAATTGTAAATTATGCCCTATTTTATGCCCAACAGGAATATAAGCAGCTTCATCAGATCCTGTTCCCCAACAACAGCCAATTCCTACTAAAGCTGCATCTCTTGGTTCTAAGGCGGTGGTTTCTGTATCCCAAGCAACAGGTTTTTCTAGGTTAGTACATTTTTGCAGAATGGCAACTAATTCTTGTAATTTATCTTCAGTGTTAATAATACGTATCTGAATTGATGAATCAGGTCGTTTTTCTGTATTAGCTGTATCTTCTGCACTAAAGAACCATAAATCATCATCTTCTTGAGTGGTATTGATTTCTTCTACCTTTGTTTCTAGAACCTGTCCACCGAGTTTTTGTTGTAGTTCGTTGATTTGGTCTAAAAATTTCTTTAATTCTAATTTCTCTAGAATTGGAATTAACTGATTAGTGTCAAAACCTGTTAATTGACAATCTTCTAAATTAACTTCTAACGGTACATCCACAACTATCTGTGCTAAATAACGAGAATGCGAAGCATCTTCTTTACCTGCAATCAATTTTTCTTGTGTTGAACCTGTAATTTCGTGTAATTTTGCATAAATCCCATCAAGGGAATTATAAGTATTTAGTAGTTTTACTGCTGTCTTTTCACCAATTCCTCTAACTCCAGGAATATTATCTGATTTATCACCGCATAGAGCTTTAAAATCAACGATTTGTGTAGGTAATACGCCTAATTTTTCTTTAACTTGTTCTGCTTGAAATTCGGTGATACTATTTGCATAACGTTTCAAAGCTTCAGGACTGAAATTTAAAACTGTAATGCCCTTATCTCCATCAATAAGTTGAAATAAATCCCTATCACCAGACAGAATTTTCACCCGATAACCAGCCGCAGACGCTTTTTGTGATAAAGTTCCCAAAACATCATCTGCTTCATAACCTGGTGCTGTAAAAATCGGTAAGTTTAAACCTCTCAATAACTCATTCAGGTTTTCTAAATCGGGAATAAAATCTTCTGGTGTTTCTAAACGATCCGCTTTATAAGTATCATCCGCTTCATGACGAAAAGTTGGCAGTCCTAAATCAAAAGCTACAGCTATTGCTTGGGGCTGTTGAGTGGTTATTACCTCTAATAAGCACTTAATAAACCCAAAACAAACGCTAGTAGGAATACCTGCTTTTGTCCGGAGTCCTCCGTTTTTACCTTTAGCAAAAGCGAAGTAGGAACGAAAAGCAAGAGAATGTCCATCTACGAGAATAAACGTAGGATTATTGCTGATTGTGGAGTCTGAAGTCAAATTATTAAAAGAACTTAGAGGCACTATAAAATTATAGCTGGTTTTTTATGTAAGTATTACTTAGATATATTAGGACTCCTATTAGATTTTTGATAGCTTGCGTGCCGTAGCCATCAAAAACTCGGTACACCTAAATTCTCTGAAACCTGTTTGCCTTTTGCCTGACTACGCAAATAATTATGGCTACGCCTCCCGTCAGGGATACAGATATCAAACTGGTTTTCTATACTGCAAACGGGTGAAAGTTGGACTTATGTCATACTGATAGCGGAGGGTCGCGTAAGCCATGGGTAAGGTAGTGCAGTCAAGTATCTCGGAGATTCTTCACTATCTCTTTCAGAGACCCTCAGCGAACATTCAGAATGACACTTTTAAACAGTTTCCAGTATATATATCTTTCCATTACACTTAAGTAATTTCCAAATTTTTATATAAATTTGGTTTGATTGCTGAGCAATGACGTGACATATATAACTTCTATTTGATAATCAAAAATTTATGGTTCTTCGTATTTTACTTACATATTAAGCCGTCAAATTTAAATTTATACTTGTAATCATAATAAAATATAGAAACTAAATTAGGTATTTTCACTAAAGCGGTAAACAGAATTTTATTTAGAGTTAGATATCTAGTTGTAACTGCAATTTTTTTGACACAGCAATCTACACATGAGCTCTAAATTTTCTAGCACTTTCGCTGCGGTCAGTACCTTAGCTGGAATTGTGGTAACTGCTGGAACTTCTAGTGCAGCTTCTATTAGCTATACTGCTTCTTCTGGTGATTATGCTATCACAAATTTTAATCAAACACTCAGTTTACAGCAATTTGATACTTCTCTTAGTATACTGACCAGTGTTACCTTGGATATTGTTGGCTTCATCAATCGAAATGCAAAATTTGAAAGCTTAGATGCTGCTTCATCTCTAATCAGAGCAAACGTTAGTGCAATACTCAACTTAACTCAGGGTGGTGTAACCTTATTTTCACTTAATCCCTCTAATAGTAAGTCTTATCAAGCTACTGCATTTGATGGCGTGGTTGATTTTGCTGGTACTTCTGGAATCACACTTGATATCATCCTGGATGAAGATGTCGCGACTCGGACTTTAACCAATAATCTAGAATCATTTATTGGTTCTGGTAATGTTAACTTTTTGCTTTCAGCTATAGCTGACTCAAGTGTTACAGGATCAGGTAACATTCTTTCTCAAATCGGTACACTTGCTAAAGGAAAACTTACAGTTACATATAACTACGATGCTTCCACTTTGATTAAGATACCTGAAGCCTCCCTCCACTTTACTGGGATTTGTTCTAATTGCTGGGTTTAGTTTGTTGTCACAAGCAAAAAAAAGCCGACTTAAAGTCTCAAAGTCATAGATTTCTGTAATTGAGAGATTTTTTCACCCTGTAATCAAATTTAGGATTGAACAGTCTACTGTGTGAATATATTTAGTTATTTTTAACGTATCTTCTACCAAGGTAGGATAAATTGCTATTTTTAGGTAAAATATTTTTTACCTAAAAAACTCTCTATTCTGTGCCACAGACTGTTAACCTTTTACTGGAACTTTGATTCTGGGGAACTTATGCATAAAGCATCTGCTGTTGCAAATGATATTAAGCTATTAGTTTTAGATATAGATGGTACGATCGCAGGGCATGACAATCAAGTAAGTGAAACTGTCAAGCAAGCCATTCAAGCAACGCAAGCGAGGTGCATTCAAGTGGCTATAGCCACGGGTAGAATGTATTGTTCAGCTTTGCGGTTTCATCAAGAAATCAATTCTACTCTACCATTGGTAGCCTATCAAGGAGCTTGGATTCAAGACCCAAGTAATCAAAGAATTCATCGTCATTTGGCTGTTTCCAGGGAAATTGCGCAGCAATTACTAGACTATTTTGAACAACCTGAATTGCTTTCTCTGCTGTCTATCCATTTTTACATCAATGACCAGCTTTACGTGCGGGAAATCACCACGGAAACAGAAAATTATGCCCAACGCTGTGGTGTTACTCCTATACCCGTCAGTGATTTACGTCAAGTCTTAAGTAACGAACCCACTAAGGTTTTAGCTTTGTGTGATGACGCGAATTTAATTCAAGCACTTTTGGGTAATTTACGTCTTCAATACACACCAGCAGAACTATATATGACAAGATCTGTTGCTACTTTCTTGGAAGCAACTAACCCTGTTGTCAATAAAGGAAGTGCTGTACGTTATCTCGCAGAAGAAGTGCTGGGATTAGAAAGCGATCACGTCATGACTATTGGTGATAACATCAATGATGTAGAGATGCTGGAATATGCAGGTATTGGTGTAGCTATGGGTAGCGCCCCAGATTCAGTAAAAGCGCTCGCTAATTGGGTAGCTCCGAGTGTAGAAAATGATGGAGTTGCGATCGCAATTGAAAAATTTTTGCTCTAAACATGAGAAAGCACACCAGCCACTGGCTGTGTTTCGTCTCGGTATCCTTGCTGGTTCGCTCCTCACAAACCAACTAATATAGCCTAGTAGATTCATTGCATCAATAGGATTTTATATTTTGGATTCACCCCACGGATAAATCCGGGGGCTTGTACCATCAAAATAATTATTACTCAAAGTTTTTCAGTTGATCTCATAGGAAATAGGGCTACAGGAAAAACCTGAGATTATTTACAACTCAACAGGTGCAAACACGCCTAATTTCGTTTCTAACACAGCCCTCAAGACCAACTGAGTAGCTATTAACAATCCCAGTCTGGCTTGCGCTAACTCCAAAGACTTAATTTTCACTTCACCCCAAATTCGGCAGTGACACCAAAAGCTTTCAAAAGCTTGGCTTAATTTCAATGCCGCTTTTTCCCAATTAACCGAGCTACTAAAATCAGAAACGACCAAATCATCCACCATTTTCACCAACTGATGAATGAGTCGAATCTCCTCTAATTGATGGAAACGTAGTGTTTGATCAGAATTTAACCAGGGTATAGCCTGTGCGGACAGAAAACACTGAACACCAGCATCATTATCTGTCAGTTGAATTAATCCCTCTTGGTGAGCTAATCGTAATAACGAACAGCAGCGTGCGTGAGCATATTGGACTGTAAAGAATGATTTCTTTTTATTTCTCAGGAAAGAAGAGTCAGGGGGCAAGGGGGAAGGGGCAGAAAGTAATATATTATTCTCCCCATCTCCCCATCTTCTCATCTCCCCTTTCATACTCTCTAACCTTAAACTATCGACGGTCAGATTATGTAACCACCACGCTAAAGTAGGATCAGTTAGTTCTATATGAATCCAATCAGGAGGAACTATTTGCACACTAAAAATTTGCCCACAATTTGCTGATAAATAAGCAGCAAGTTCCCTGAGAATTGCCATTCTATGTGAATTTTTAGATGCTGAAATTTGCTGCCCTAGACTGGAAATATATAAAATTTTTTCAGCATCTGTGTCTTGATATAGAGGAATTTTTCCCCTTCCTATGCTTAGAATTTCTTCATCCTTAGTATAAACACTTAGAAAATTCAAAAAATGGAGATATACTAATTGTTTATTTGAGGTATACTTCTTAAAAAGTAGCCAATAATGCACGTAGCTATTTGGGGAACTTTTGTGATTATCACCATTTTATCCTGTTCCATCCACCTTTAGATAGAAGTTTAGTCTAGGTAAAGAAAAATGAGAGTAGGATAAAATTTCATGAATAATTGATGTTTAGTGAGTAAACTTTACTACCCTCATTGTACAGTAAGAAGTATAACAAAAGAGTAGATAGCAAAAACTGCTTTGTACTCTTTGGATAGCTGACGCTGTTAGGCGTTAAGCCTACCCTGTTAACACAAAGACACTCCTTGCACCTTTTTATTTAGTCTTTGTCTTCAGCCGAACGCTCTTTGTTACCTATGCAATCTCAATCCTCCTTTTCCGAAGCATCACGGCCTTTTCTAACTTGGCAACGAATTCTTGATTGGGCTCAAGAACACTACCGCTGCCGCACCTTCAGCAAAGATGAGCGCATTCCCGCCAGACCTGGCTTGCTCTATTTAGTCCAAAGGGGTGCAATCCGCATGGTAGGAACAGCCCAAGTTAGTGCCACTGCCAGCCAGTTAACATCTCGACGCATCAATAGAACCCCAGAAGAAGCCTTCTTAGGTTTTGTGGGAGCAGGACAACCTTTTGAAATTGTGGCTCAGTCACCATTCACTCTCCAGTCTTATGCCCACGTTGACCAAACTGCGGTGTTATGGATGTACTGGCATGATTTAGATAACTGGCCTCACTTCCGTCGTGAAGTAATGGATGCCTTTAGATATCAACACCAACGCAAGCTCTTATGGCTCAGTGCATTGGGACAGCGACGCACAATTGACAGACTACTAGGATTCCTCACATTGCTGATTGAGGAATATGGAGAGCCAGCAATGAGCGAAACCGATCCCGATGTAATTCGTGGCTATTGTCTCCCCTTCCCTCTCACTCATGCCCAAATTGGTAGCGCCATTGGTTCAACTCGTGTCACAGTTACCCGTTTAATGGGTAAATTGCGTCAACGTGGACTAATCCTCACCCAAGGGGATAATTTGATTTGCTTGCCAGCAGAGTCAATTAACAGAACCAACTAAAGCGCAATCAGAAGCTAGCTTGAGAGCGTATTAACTTGGTACTTGCTATTTTATAAGCCATAACTAGCAGGAGTCAGCGGATTTTAACAAACCCAGTTGGGTAATGAGTTCCTGTCCCTGCTCTGTTAGCAGTAAGTTAGCATAAGCAACACCAGCTTGCTCTTCAGTTTGACCATTCTGTTTGACCACCACAAACAGATTGCGGGTAATCGGGTATTTTCCTGATTGAAACGCTTTAATGTTCAATTGGTTCCGTTTATCAGGACATTCATTAGGGAGAATAAATGGTTCTTGATAGGGAGCAATGTATTGTCCTGGCATTCGTCCCAAGGGTAAGGGTTTAATCGAACATTGAGGAACAACCTCTGGGGCAGATGGGTAATACATTCCACCAGGACTATGAGCCAACTTTTTTAAGGCTTGGGTGGTCGTGGAGATAAACTCTATTTGGGGGCTGAAAGCTTGACCACCCAAAATGTCTTGAACAAAAAGTTCTACTGTGCCGCCATTATTGATACGACGAGAATACGGCTTGATCGGCAAATTGGGGCCACCAACTTGGTTCCAATTATTGATCTTGCCTGTGTAGATTGATTTAAGTTAGTCTATTGTCAATACTGGGATATTCAGGTTGGGGTTAACGGCTACTGCTAAGCCATCAATAGCTACAGGAATTTGATTGAGTTTAAATCCACGCTGCTGGGCGCGGCTTAACTCTTGATCTAAAATTGGTTGGGAGGAATGGACAAAAGTTAGTTGACCATCAATTAATGACTGTATCCCTGTACCAGTGCCTGGAGCCTCATTACTGGGTTGTACATAACGTAGCCGAAACTCTGGTCTTGCTGCTTGAATTGCAGGGTCAATTGTCAGTCGAATTAGACCCCAAGATGTACTACCTAAGTAGTTAAACAATCCGGTAGCGACATTCTTTACAGCAGAGAAGCTGGTACCTTGAGGTTGTGCCGATGTGTTCTGTGGTTGGTTTTGATTACTGGAGCTAGAATTATTTGACTGGGAGCTAATAATTTTATTCAGGTCTACATTTGACTTTCTGCTAAACCAGCAAAAACCACCAGTTATCAATAAAATCGTTGTTAACAGAGATATTGTCAGAACCAGAGTTTCATTTTCTTGAGACATGATGAATTAATCCACTGTTCGATGGGAATAGTCAGAAACCTTATTACAGCAGGAGTCAGGAGTCAGGAGTAAAACTCTCTTCCTGTGGGAGCAAGGCGATTTTATGAGGTGGGGCAAAAAGTGTGCTTTTAGCTACGCCAACCACAGATATGGCTAAAATATTTTACTAGAATTAAAGTAAAAGAAATCACATCAAACAAAGAAAATTGCAAGACAAAGTATCTTCTCAAAATATCCTAAGGAGACTTGCATTCAATAATTTATGGCTGGTGGGAATAAGCTGCTTAGGTCAGTAATCAAATAAGCGTGTATTGATTACCATAGAAAATTCTGTTAAATGGGAGTTGCAGGTCTAAAATATTAGACAGTTTCAAGATGGATAAAAGAGGTAAAAATGGAATTACAGAAATTATGCCAACTTCCAGCTATCCATTGACAAGGAAGATGTAACATAATTTCCGCATTTTTTTTTAACCAAAATTTAATGTTTCCTTTCATTCTTAAACTGACAACTTGTATCTATATTTTTGTACGGTAAGTGATTTTTATCGATGCCTGTTTTGGGTTTAGTAATCGCACACTTACTTTTTACCACACCTCACAAAATCGCCTTGCTCCCCTTGCTGTCTAGGTTTCAATTTAGACTCATTGATCTGCAATCTGCTTTATTGTTTTAAACATCTTCTGAAATTCTGAGTTCGGATGCTCAATCCCCATCTGAAGTTGAATCAGGTAGAAATTTAAGTATTTCCCCAATTACCCGTAAATACAAATGCCTCTTAGGGTTGGCGTTGACCTGGTGCAAATTCCCGTTGTTGGTATTGTTCTGGTAAGGTTTGGGGATCGCCTGGATAACCAATTGCGCTCGCAGTTATTGGCTCATACCCCTCTGGAAAATTGTATAGTTCTCGCGTCTTGGAAGCCCCTCAAATCCTCCTATTTGGTGGACAAATAACCCTAAGGAGGTAACCTGAATGGTGAGACTACAAACTGCAAACTGCTGCCCCCACATCATAAATAGCATGGCAGTTTGGATTGCCATTTTTCTCATTCTCAAAATTAAGCTTGGCTACCGCAATCATCAACACAGGAGCATGTTTCGCCCATACTTGATTTGCTTCAACCAGACAACTGAGTAACTGGTTAAATTGTGTGGGATTTTCCTGTATCGCCACAATAAAATGCCAAGGTTGTTCGTTGTAACAAGACGCTGTCCAACGAGCAGCTTCCAATAAACTACAAATTGTTTCTGCGGCAATGGGTTTGTTAGAAAATGCTAACGGACTCCAACGTTGTTGCAATAATTGATGAATTGGATACTGGGAATTAGAGGGTTTTTCCATAATGAGGTTGTGTTAAATTTTTCAGTTTTAGTTTTTGGGAATTGGCTCAAAATCATACCCAGTGCGCGAGCGATTACCGGGAACAATTTTTACAAGTTGGACTGAGGTATTGCGATCACCTGATGGTAAAAAGCGAATTTTCCCAGCAGCACCTGTGGGAGAAAATTCAGGTGATAAAAGGGCTTTATGGACTCCAGCACAGCTGGGATCGGTTTCTAATGCCGCGATTAAGGCTCTTGTGGCATCATACGCCAAGGGAGTACCCCAACTCACATAACCACCCCATAACATAACTGTCGGGATTTTTCGGGAAAATCGGATTTGGAATCAGCATCAATATGCTAGGGAACTGCTACTACCATTCCTACAGCTTTTTCTCTACCAATTTCTAAAGTTTTCAGTGTGTACACATCATCTCCTCCTAATAATGTCAGACGTTTTTGGTTCACCTGAACTACTTGCACTGCTTTTCCTCCTAATAATGTCAGACGTTTTTGATTCACCTGAACTACTTGCAATGCTTTGTCTAAAGTTTCGGTGTTACCAGCTAACATTAAAACTTCTGCATTTTGCCCAAGCGCCTGTTCTACACTTTTAGCTGCACTAGAATTTGCTTGAGATCAATCAGATTCGCCAGTTACTTCTCGACCCTCAAGTAAAATATATGTCTAATGCTGCACTTGGGTCAGTACCAATAGGTAAATATGCAACAATGCTATAGTTCTTTATCAAGCCGATATGGGCATTATTCAGATATATAACTGCTTCTAGGTCCTTTAGTTTTAGTTTTAGGGATGCTGTGAAGTTAGTGATCGCTTGCTCATAATTTTTAGCAGCTATAGCCCTAGTGCCATCTTTCTTTTTTAGCTAGAGAAATATCGCCATGACTGAATATTTTTTCTCCAAAACTAATACGTTCGCCAATTAATTTATTACTGTTATTAGTTTCATTACCAGTAGTGCCACTTTCAGATTTTAGTACAGATTTCTTAATAAAAAACTAAATACCACCACCTAGTATGCCTATTGTTAACAGCAGGGATATAACTAAAACCTTAGGTTCATTTTTTTGGTACATAAACTATTTTCAATTGAGTTGAATTTACTATTAAATTGTGCAATCTCTTTCTCCGGCAGCATATTGTATCAAAAATCTCTGATAATTCATAACTAGTACCAGATGCTTTTAAAGCATTGAGGATTATATTTCATAAATCAATCGAAATAATGTTGTTACAGCAATGGCAATTAAGGCGGTAGCAACTGCGAAAATAACTACTTGCAGAATGAATGCCCAGGCTACTCCGTAACAATGAGAGAGATCAAAAATATAACGACAAAAGTAATTCCGGGGATAATCAATAACTCAAATTTTTCTAACCAGGTCTAGTTTGAGCAAAAATTAAACCACTTAAAATTACAACGGCAATAGGCAAAGTAATAATGGGGTTTTTAACTAGACTAAGAAGTGTGATCGCTATTAAAGCCCCTTCAAATCCACTAAAAGCAGCCCCAGCTAATAATTCCCATGTAGCAAAAGCCGATTGTACTGGTACTGGTGGAAGTGGCTGTGGGAAGAACTGTGGGAGGCGGTGGAGACAGGGCTTCTAGAACTTCTGCAGCTGAATGAAAGCGTTGATTGGCAGCAGTTAGCAGCATTCTGTCTAAAATATCAGCTAGTCTGTCCTTGACAGTGGCTTGTGTGCACCATTTCCACTGATTATTGTAGGCATCAAATAGTTTATTTGCTTCTTCCCCAGTGAGTAAGGTAATGAGGCCAACTCCTAAGGCGTATAAATCTGTAGATGGAAACACTTGATTTCCAGACATTTGTTCCCGTGGTGCAAATCCCATAGAATAAATTCCTGTGGAAGCAGTAGAACCACCAGGGGCATTAGTCACTTGTTTAACTGCACCAAAATCGAAGAGAAATAGTCTACCATCCCGACGGCGCATAATATTGGAGGGTTTAATATCTCTGTGGATAATGCCTTTGTTGTGGATAAAAGTTAGAACTGGGAGAATTTATGTGAGTATTTGTATTATCCCTATTTCCGAAAATTTGCCTTCTTGAACTAATTCTTCTTCTAGATTTTGCCCATCAATATATTCTTGAACTAGATAAGAAAAACTGCTCTTGTTGTCCAGGTTGTAAACTTTGGACGGGTACAGTAAACTTCCATGTTAGTTATTTGTCAATAGTCACTAGTCAAAAGTAGTTCGCTAATGACTACTGACTACTGACAAAATGTTTATTCTGCGTCAGCTAGGTTGGGCGTTAATGTATCCAATGCAGTTACCACTAGATTCTTTTGTGATAATTTTAACGTATCGCCATCCCATCCAGGGGTAGCAAACTGAGGTAAAATTTCCTGACTAAAAGCTTCTGCTGCTTTGGATCTATAGCGATTGGGATTAAAAATCAGCCACAGGGTTCGCTTGACAACTACACCTTCAATGGGAGTACGGTGTAGCACACCCATTTGTAATTCTTTCGCGATCGCAGAGGTAGAGACAAAAGCAGCCCCTAAACCAGACTGCACTGCATTTTTAATTCCTTCAATGGAATTTAGTTCCATTTCAAATTTAAACCGCCTAGTATCAATTTCACAGCGTGCTAGTACCTGATCAATGACTTTGCGGATAGTAGATTGGGAATCGAGAGCAATGAATTGCAGCTTATATAGATCGTCTTTTTGGATGGTATCTAATTTGGTAAAGGGATGGAATGTAGGTAAAATTAGTGCCAGTTCGTCTTCAGCATAAGGAACAATTTCCAAAGATTCTGTCAGTTCACCGGGGATCTCACCACCGATAATTGCTAGATCAACTTGTCCATTAGCCACGCTCCAAGCGGTACGACGGGTAGAATGGACGTGGAGTTGTACAGCTACATCGGGATATTTTTGTCGGAACATCCCAATCATGCGCGGCAAAAGATAAGTACCGGTAGTTTGAGAAGCTCCGACAATCAAAGTACCGCCTTGAAGATTTTGTAAATCCTCGATCGCGCGGCAAGTTTCTTGACACAGACTGAGAATTTTTTCACCGTAGCTCAGGAGTAGATGCCCTGCTTCGGTTAATTGAGCGCGTCGTCCTCCCCTGTCGAATAAGGGGACATCCAGCTGGCGTTCTAGATTTTGAACCTGTAAACTGACTGCTGGTTGAGAGACGTAAAGACTATCAGCGGCGCGTTTGAAGCTCCCTTCTTGAGCGATCGCTTTGAGAATGCGTAACTGATCTAAAGTGAAAGGAAGGTCAGACATAAGGCTCAACCCACAAACTTTGAAAGGAGCGGATTTGGCAATAAATCAGGGTGGATAGCTTTGTAGCTAGGCATGATTTATGACATTGTTAGATTTGAAGGCTTGATACGAAAAAGACATTACCACAACATCTTGACTAAAATCCTCTTGTGTATAATCTGTTAAAGGTCAAGATGCTTACCAATAGTAGCTTCTTTCATTGAGAATTTTAAATTTTTCATCTGGAATTGAGTTGTGTCTATGATGCCGAATCCTTGGTTCACCACCAGTCATTCTGTGATGCTGGGATTACAATTAGCTTTTGTGATCGCCCACAGCGGAGGCGCTGCTTTGCGTCCTTGGGCAGAAACACACATCGGACCAAGACTATATCGCATTTTGTTTGCATTAGTTAGCTTACCCTTAGCAGTGATATTAATTATTTACTTTTTTAATCACCGTTATGATGGCTTGCAACTTTGGCAGGTGCAAGGCATACCGGGAGTAAAAGCAGTCGTTTGGGTATTGTCAGCGATTTCGTTTTTATTTTTGTATCCTGCTACTTTCAATCTACTAGAAATTGCGGCTATTCAAAAGCCCCAAGTCTATCTTTATGAGATAGGAATTATTCGTATTACCCGCCATCCGCAAATGGTAGGACAAGTGATTTGGTGTCTTGCCCATACCCTCTGGTTAGGCACTACCTTTACTCTTGTTACATCAATGGGTTTGGTATTACACCACTTATTTGGAGTTTGGCATGGCGATCGCCGTTTGAGCAACAGCTATGGTGAAGCATTTGCCGCAGTCAAACAGCGAACTTCAATAATTCCCTTTCTCGCAATTCTTGATGGTCGTCAATCTCTCCAAGGGCATGAATTTCTTCGTCCTGCTTACTTGGGAGTTGCCATTTTTATATTCCTGCTTTGGTGGTCTCACCCTCTGTTAATCCTGGGAACGAGTAGGATACCATGGTAGTTTTAAGTGATCCCCAAAATACACTGAACATAACTAATTTCATCAAATCCCTGCTGTTCAATCAGCCCCAAATTGATGTAGAATATCTTAGAATAGATGTCAGTAAAAGTTAATTAACAGTAAGTAATCTCTTGCCAATTACTAGCTTTTACTAAAATTGACTCAGATCACACTTCTGGTCTAGAATATTCAGTAAATCAGCGAAAACCTATCCATCCACTTTGATAACGCTATCAGCTAACCACTATCAGCAATGGTAAATAACTCGCCACTGGTGGAAGAAATCTACTAATCTGAGTAAGGTTTAATAGTTCGCCCTTGGTGGGAGAAATATTTTAAGTTTAATGCTGACTGCTGTTTTATACTGATAAGTTGTTTCACTAAATGTGACAATAACTAATCCTCTTTATTTAGGCAATAACGCCCAAAAAGGAGTAGGATTTCTAGTAGGCAGCTAGATATGTCGTTTCATCCTGTAGACCAGATAGCACACACTGCCATCATGATATTCGGATTTAGGCGTTACTGCTCACTTAGGATTCCGTAAACAAGAGTAGCAGGAAGAAAATGCTAACTATGGCGAGCATTTTGGGATTAGGATCATTGCTCCCATACTCCTGATCAAGCATTCATCAAAGTCTAAAAACGACTAGGCTTTGAACAGCAGGAAACCGCAATCAGGAGTTGAACATAAAAGAAGCCACCGTGAATTTGATCGCGCTGGCTTTTTTGTCAACCAAATCATAATAGAATCACTTGCCAATCCCTGCTACTGGTAGTTACTTTGATATAAAAACCTTATAATTCAAGAGGCGTCATGGTGTTGTCGGTCAGTGAACGGACATTTACTCAGGAAGTTTTAGAATCTCCGATTCCAGTTTTAGTTAATTTTGAGGCTCCTTGGTGTGGCTTGTGTCGGATCATCCACCCATTATTGCTGCAATTTCAAACTCAATGTAGCGATGAAATAAAACTTGTAGGGGTTAACGCTGATGAAAATTTCAAACTATCTACCACTTATAGACTTAAGTCTCTACCAACTTTACTGTTGATTGAAAAAGGTATAGTCCGACAACGCTTAGAAGGTTTTCGCAGTAGAGACGACTTTCGTATGGCTTTAGAAGAAATTAAACTCAGCTACAGTAGTAGTTATAAAATTTACAATAGCTCAGAAACAGCTGACTTGGAGTGCCAATCGGCGTAATTGTGAACAGGTAAGAGGGGGAGGTTTTTCTTCCCAGTACCGAGTACCTAGTACCCAATCCCCAGTCCCCAGTTCCCAAATATAAAACCATGCTTAACACCTCACCCGAATCTGATTGGGTGGGGTATTTTATTATCAATCAGGCCGACATCATTTGTTTGTTGTTCGTGTGAAATGAGGTTTATTTGGTTTATCCTGATTGATCCAATAAAATTATAGCTGTCACAATTATTAATAGTTCCGCTCTGGACAGTTGCCTGTGGAAGAAACTTGTACAGCACTGTCCTAAACTTGTCAAGAATTCTAAAAGTAGGCGTCAGTGATGGAAGCAATCTATCAGTATGCCTGGCTGATTCCAGTATTACCTCTTTTGGGAGCAATGCTGGTCGGTCTAGGGCTAATCTCAAAAAATCAGGTGACAAATCGCCTGCGACAGCTTAATGCAGTGGTAATTATCTCCCTCATGGGAGCAGCTATGGGACTGTCGTTGGCCTTGCTGTGGAGTCAATTTCAAGGACATGAGCCTTATCTCCGCACGCTGGAATGGGCAGCAGCAGGTAATTTTCACTTGACTATGGGCTACACTATTGACCACCTAACAGCCCTGATGTTAGTGATTGTCACAACAGTAGCCTTCTTAGTCATGATTTACACCGATGGCTATATGTCCCATGACCCTGGGTACGTGCGGTTTTACGCCTATCTCAGCTTATTTGGCTCTTCAATGTTGGGGTTGGTCATCAGTCCCAACCTGGTACAAATTTATATCTTCTGGGAATTAGTAGGGATGTGTTCCTACCTCCTGGTTGGCTTTTGGTATGATCGCAAAGCGGCAGCAGATGCTTGTCAAAAGGCATTTGTAACTAACCGCGTTGGTGATTTTGGCCTACTTCTGGGTATTCTGGGGCTATTTTGGGCAACAGGTAGCTTTGATTTTATGATCATGGGTGATCGCCTGGCGGAACTGGTAGAAACAGGTTCTGTCAGCAATTTTCTCGCCATCCTGTTTGCGATTTTAGTCTTCCTTGGTCCAGTTGCCAAATCTGCCCAATTCCCCCTCCACGTCTGGCTACCAGATGCAATGGAAGGTCCTACACCCATTTCTGCCCTCATCCATGCGGCGACAATGGTAGCAGCAGGTGTATTCCTGATTGCGCGCATGTACCCAGTATTTGAACACGTTCCCGCTGCAATGACCGTGATCGCTTTCACTGGGGTATTTACAGCGTTTTTGGGGGCTACAATCGCTATTACCCAAAACGATATCAAAAAGGGCTTGGCTTACTCCACCATTTCCCAACTCGGTTACATGGTAATGGCTATGGGAGTAGGCGCTTATAGTGCGGGATTATTCCACCTCATGACCCACGCCTATTTCAAGGCGATGCTATTCTTGGGTTCAGGTTCGGTGATTCACGGTATGGAAGGCGTGGTTGGTCATGATGCTGTTTTAGCACAGGATATGCGGTTAATGGGTGGACTGCGGAAATATATGCCCGCCACCTGTATCACCTTCTTAATTGGTTGTTTGGCCATTTCCGGGATTCCTCCCTTTGCTGGTTTTTGGTCAAAAGATGAAATTCTTGGTGCCGCTTTTGCTGCTAACCCCCTGTTGTGGTTCATTGGTTGGGTAACAGCTGGGATTACCGCTTTCTATATGTTTAGAATGTATTTCTCGACATTTGAGGGCAAATTTCGGGGTAATGATGAAAAAATCAAAACCGAACTCAAAAATGCTGCGGCTGGGGTTGCTGAAAAATTAGGTGCTGTGGAACTAGCACCTAACTTTGGACCTGGGGCGATGAAAAAAGGTGAACTAGATAATCATTCTCATGACTCCCACGGATATCACAGCACTTCTCCCCATGAGTCTCCTTGGACAATGACTCTACCGTTGTTGGTGTTGGCTGTGCCTTCAATTTTGATTGGTTTGGTGGGTACTCCCTACGCCAATTATTTTGAGCAGTTTATCTTTTCTCCCAATGAAAGCCTGGCAGAAGTGATGGAAAAGGCTGCGGAATTTGACCCCCATGAGTTTTACATTATGGCGGGTAGTTCTGTGGCTATTTCTGTGGTGGGGATTACTTTGGCGGTGCTGATGTATTTAGCCCAGAAAATTGACCCTGCCGCGATCGCATCTAAAATCAAGCCACTGTATGAATTATCCTTGAACAAGTGGTACTTTGACGATATTTATCATCGTGTGTTTGTGCTTGGTTTGCGTCGTGTTGCTAGACAAGTGATGGAAGTTGATTTCCGCGTTGTTGACGGTGCGGTTAATTTAACTGGCTTCTTTACCTTGGTTAGTGGTGAAGGTTTGAAATACCTAGAAAACGGTCGGGTTCAATTCTATGCCTTAATTGTTTTTGGGGCTGTTTTGGGCTTGGTGATTGTTTTTGGTGTTACCTGATTTTAATGGGGGTGGGCGTTTGTCCGCCCCTAGATTATTTTTTTCAGGCAGAGCCCCTCCAGACGCAGAGAGTAATTTTGTTTTGCGCAATCGCTCTTAGCGATCCCGAAGGGTAGACGCTAAGGAGCAAAGGTGCAAAGTTTTAGATTTTGAATATGTGGATACCCAATCCATCCATTAGTTATAGAAGTTACGCATTGACAAAAAAACTCATCCATGAGGATTAAGCAGCAATGTAGTCGCGCACAACTAAAGTGAATAAGTTCCTTCGCAATTCATACCAATTAGAAATTATGTTTTCAGAGCGCATTGTTTCTAAACGAACAAATGCTTGAAGTGAACAAAATATCTGTGTTTCAATTCCTTGGCTATCTCTAACCATAAATCGACAAATTCCACATACTTGTTTGATGGCTCTATGAAAACTTTCAATCCCCCAATGAGTATTATGAATTGTCACAAATTCACTTTTGGTGATTTGATTGAGAGCTTCTTGATCTGGTAGATACACTATATAGTCTCTAGAGTCTTCTTTTTTGAAGTCTTGTCTAAACAGTTTGATCAATCGAAATGCTCTCAAATGAGTTATCAAACCTTCATCAAGAATTTCTAAACTCCTTAATAGACAATACTTTTCCAGTTTATTTGATACTGTTCTATTTTTCTAAATCCCAAATAGAAAACCCAATTTCTGGTTTTTCGAAAATTTTCAGCTTTCTACCCCTGAATACCAACTGTCTCCTGTAACTATTCTTGGTTTTACACCCCAATCAATCACTTCCTTGAGCATTTCCTGAAAATAATCGTTCTTCGTCTTTCCCTCCTTCTTCTAGTATATTCTGTAATATATCGGTACTGAATTTCCATACACATCACTGTAGTACAGTGTGATTAAATTTATTCCTTTCATGGTCTTATGATATTTCCTAGACCAAAAATAACTGATTAATTCTGCATTTTTTGGGTCACTATACAATTTTTATACTACTGTGTTATCTACACTTGAAATCCCTCGTACTATATTTATGATTTTCTTTACTGTATCGAATAAATCTTTCGGTTCCTATGTCTCTCTGAGCAATAATTTATTCACACTGTCATGTGAAACGTTTTCCAATATCTCTGCCAATCTACAACATCCCCCATGCTTTGCTTCTGATAGCAACAACAGAGTGTAATGTTCCAGATTGCATTCTGCTGTAGAAAGTTTGGTTATTTCTCTAATTCTCGGACACCTGCTAAGTAGATGACATTTTTTATCACTACACTATTTTGCTACTTTATTAATGCGTAAGTCCTAAATTATTAAATTTACACAAATTAATATAATTATCATCGACAGGATAATCACATTATAATTGGTGACGCACTAAGTAATATACTACACCTCTTGCAAAATTGTTTCTGTGGTATGATAGAAAGTCTTAGATTTTATGTATTTTTGGTGTTCTTTGGGCTCCCTAATTCAAACATAACCGTGTAACTCTAACTTTTGGCTAAAACAAAGACAACCGCCCATTAGAACATAAAATTGACTCTGCAAGAGATATAGTATATATATACTACATAAATAAGAAATTGGTATTCTTGCGGAGAGAGGCAATATGAAAGGAGAGCTTCTCAAAAGATTTTTTAGAGCGATCGCTAGTTCAGATCAAGAAGCAATTGATAAACTCCATATCTAGTTATAGAAGAAAAACGTAGCAAAGGACATACTCTTCTTCCTGACCAATTAGAAAATATCACTAAGGAGAAACCTAAAGATCAATCTCCCGACTCCATTAGACCTACTTATTCTACACCGGAGAAATTACAGGGTTTAAGTGAACTAAGAACCAGTCAGCGATTTAATCTTCCTCTGGTAACAACTATACCAAGGGATAAATTACGTCATTACATGATATTGCCTGAAAAAATTGAGAAGCGTTTTCAGCGAATTGAGTGTGAATATGTAGCAAGAGATAGACTAGCTCATCATGGACTGCGTTACAGGCAAACAATTCTTTTGTATGGACCTCCTGGCTGTGGAAAAACGCTAGCTAGGTGCAGAGCGTTTAGCTTGGAATACTGGCTTACCACTTTTGAAAGTTCGGTTTGATGCAATGGTGTCGTCTTTTTTAGGAGAAACTACGAGTAATTTGAGACTTGTATTTGAGGATGCTTCAAAAAGTCCATGTTTGTTGTTTCTTGATGAATGTGACTCGATTGCTAAGACGCGAGAAGACTCACAAGAAGTAGGAGAAATTCAGCGAGTTATAAATACATTTTCGCAAATTTCGGATGAGTATCAACCTTCCTATGGGCTGATGGTAGCGGCTACGAATCTGAATAAATCTTTGGATACTGCCCTGTGGAGAAGATTTGATGACTTGATTGCAGTACCCAAACCCGGAGAACAAGAGCTAGATTTTATAGTAAAAGAAACACTATCTGTTATTGAAGTGGGATCTATCAACTGGCCAAGGATTATTGAGCAGATGAGAGATTTTCCTGCGGCTCAAGCTGTGAGAGTTGCACAAGGTACTGCTAAACGCGCAATCCTTGAGGGAGAGGAGTTAGTGATTCAGGAACACTTAGAAGAAGCGATCACGGAAATCAAGGTTTCTTAGTTTTTTGAGAGTAAAATCTTTGGTGTCTGGAGAGAAAAATGCTTGAAAGTTATCAGGATATAAATCTTAAATTAACAACAGAAGGACGTGCGTGCTGCATCACCACCAAGAGGACGAGGACAAAAGAGTCAAATAACACTTGTTAATCTGAATAATCGGGGAGCATTCCACTATTGGAAGATATACAAGTGTTAGGAGAATATAAGGATAAACAAGTGTGGATTAGCAACCATGAACCAGGATAAAAGAACGGCTCAAAGCCTAGTTAGAAGAATAGGCAACATTTTTATATGAAGAAGCAGACAAAAGTCAGATAACAG
>ERZ1034427.76-NODE-76-length-21120-cov-33.568858_pt1 | contig 21120 bp, 28 predicted proteins | sample MGYA00520607_ERZ1034427 | MGnify/ENA primary metagenome ERZ1034427 (study PRJEB33736, sample SAMEA104288489) | Azolla caroliniana | place: Brazil | collected 1987 | study: EMG produced TPA metagenomics assembly of the PRJEB19522 data set (Is there foul play in the... | reverse complement strand
ATATTTGAATAATGTTTCCTGTTGCAGCTACTTCTGATGGGTTGATAAAGCTTTCGGTATCCGATTTATTTAATACTGATGTACTATACCTCACCCATCGCCTGTGCCAGTTGCCTAAGTCCTGATGAATACTTTTATAAGTATATTACAATGGTTAAGAAAGTTGCCTTATTCAACCATAAAGGTGGTGTTAGCAAAACCACTACTACTTTTAACTTAGGTTGGATGCTTGCTGCAAAAGGTAAGAGAGTCATCCTTGTATATACTGATTCACAATGTAATCTTACAGGTATGGCTCTAAAAAAAGAAGAATCTGAACACGATGAAGCGAGAATAGAAACCATTTACAATACACATTCCAATATTAAGACTGGTTTGGCTTCGGCTTTTTAGTCAGAACCATGAGCTATTGAAGTGGTAGATTGTATTTGGATAGAAGGCCAAGAAGGTCTATTTTTATTACCTGGTCATGTGGGCTTTGGTGAATACGAAGTAACATTAGGAGAAGTAACATTAGGAATTGCACAAGAACTAAGTGGTTCAATTCAAACACTTAAAAACTTGCCAGGTGCAATTTCTGCTCTCTTGGAAAAAACTGCTAATTAAGTTTAATACTGACTATATTTTAGTTGATATGAGTCCAAGTTGAGGATCTATCAATCGAAGTTTATTAATGACAAGTGACTTATTTCCAGTGCCTACTACTGCTGATTTTTTCTCTGTAATGGCAATTGATTCACTATCTAGAATCCTACCAAAGTGGTGTGCTTGGGCAAAGATGGCGCGCGTGAACCCTATATGAAAGGAAGCTGCTTATCCATTTCCTGAATTAAAATTAAAATTTTTAGGCACTATAGTTCAAAACTATAGAATCATTAGAGGTAAAGAAAAAACAGCATTTCAAACTTGGATAGAAAAAATTGAAAAGATAGTTACTGATAAGCTAATTTCTCTAGAAAGAAATAACTTGTTGTTACCTAATGCAGTATATACTGAACTGAGTATTAATAGTAGTTCTACGACGACTAAAACTTCTGATCTCAATAGTTTAATTGCTCATTCACAAGAACACTGTACACCAGTTTATGCCCTCAGTCCGGCACAATTAAAACAACAAGGTACAGTTTTAGAAGAAACTCAAGTCAAACAAGAAGAATTTCGAGCAATTTTTTGCGATTTAGCAGATAAAATTATTGCACTATCATTGAGTTATGCAGTCACCCCTTGATCAACTTCGTATTAGTATTCAGCGTGTTCGGGATTTAATTTCTCTGCATAACTCTATTAAAGCTCAAGCTACTGCTGCTCTCGATGTTTCAGATATTTTACGATCTGCCCTAGTCTTAGGTGTAAGTGCCTTGGATTATTATGTTCATGACGTTGTAACATTGGGTATCCTGGAAATTCATCGAGGAACACGCCCTGAACCAGCAGTTACCGCCAATGCTACTCAATCAGCTTTTTCAAGGTTTAAAGTCTCGCTGGGTAGTGCGCGTGAAGATAGAACAATAGCTATAGATATTTATTCCTAATTGGATAGAGAGTGAAATACAGCAGAGTTATGGGGATGATATTTTAGAGCATTCTCATCATATCTATAGTTTAATTCCTGTCTAAATAAAAAAAATAACAATTTATGGTTAGAAAATGAAATCACAAAAGAGTTCAGCAAACTAATTTTTCAGACACAAGACAATATTGCTGATGCAATTAGGTACATATCAAATAAAAAATTATAGGATGAAGTTGCTATTAAAATCAGTGGAAATATTAAACAAGCTATCCAGATAAAACAGTAACTTATTTTGATTGTAGATCGTAGAAACAAAATTGCCCATCAAGCAGATATAGATCCCACGTTAGCTTTAGGTAATCGCTGGCCTATAGATGAATTACTGGTTGGTAATTCAATAGATTTTATTGAACAGGTAGTTGAGAGTATTCATCAAACTTTATAGCTGTGTTATTTTTCCCTAACCACCCCCCCAATTTAGATAAAATGTATAAGCTGAGGTAAACCCCGACTAACCGAAATGACAAGCACCACCACACCAAAAATCAAACTCCCCGAACTCCTAGCACCTGCGGGTAACTGGGAATGCGCTCAAGCACCAGTAGAAAATGGTGCAGATGCGATTTATTTTGGTTTAGATAAGTTTAACGCGAGAATGAGGGCTGAGAATTTCACCGAAGAAGATTTACCGGAATTAATGGAATTGCTGTACCTGCGGGGAGTCAAAGGATATATCACCTTAAATACCCTGATTCTTCCCCAGGAACTGACCCAAGCGCAGCAATACCTCAAAACAATCATTTCTGCTGGTGTTGATGCTGTCATTGTTCAAGATATTGGCATTTCTCGTTTAATTCGTCATCTTTCTCCAAACTTTCCCATTCATGCTTCAACCCAGATCACTATTACTAGTGCTGCGGGGGTAGAATTTGCCGAATCTTTGGGATGTCAATTAGTAGTTTTAGCACGAAAATGTTCTATTAAAGAAATTAATAAAATTCAACAACAAATATCTCAAAAAGATGCCGTTTTACCTTTATAAGTTTTCGTGCATGGTGCTTTGTATGTTGCATATTCTGGACAATGTTTAACCAGGGAAGCATTAGGAGGAGGTTCTGCACATCGGGGAGAATGCGCTCAAGCTTGTAGAATGCCTTATGCTTTAATGGCAGATGGTGAAGTTGTTGATTTAGGTAATCGGACATACTTACTTACTCCTCAAGATTTATCCGTTTTACAAGTTTTACCGCAATTGGTTAAATCTGGGGTCACTTCTTTAAAAATTGAAGGAAGACTAAAAACACCGGAATATGTTGCCAATGTGACTCAAGTTTATCCAAAAGCGTTGGATAAAGTAGCAACAATTAATTTAGAAACTTTACAGACAAAGTCTCTACAACTTGTGTCTAATGGAAATAAAGATAAATATAATTTAGAAATGGTATTTTCTCATGGACTGTATCCTGGTTGGTTTGAGGGGATTAATAATCAAGAATTAGTTCACGCAAGATTTGGTAAAGAACGCGGTGTTTATTTAGGGGAAGTTACCCGCGTTAGAAATGAACAAATAACAGTGAAATTGGCAGCACCTGGTAAACCTGGTGATGATGTGGTGTTTGACTGTGGACACCCAGAAATGCGAGAAGAAGGTGGAAGGATATATGGGGTTGTAGAAGAAGGAAACGAGGTAATTTTAACTTTTGGTAGAGATGATTTGGATTTATAAAAATTTATAAAGGTAATAAAGTTTGGAAGTTTGGACAACTAGTGAGCCAGAACTAGATAAACAAATCCGTCAAAGTTATGAGGGAGAACATCCCCAATTTACAAGACCTATTAATATAGACTTTTTTCTATGGTAAAACTGGAGACAAATTAATAGCTGTTGCTCGTGATGAATTTGGTACTTTAGTTAAAGTATAATCAGAAATATTGCTGGTTGAAGCACACACTAAACCCCTGACCACAGAAAAACTACAACAACAATTAGGACGTTTAGGTAACACGGCTTTTTGCTTAGAAACTATCACAAATAACATCAATTTTAATGCTATGTTACCCGTCAGCGAATTCAAGAAAATGCGTCGGTAAATTGTCACCCAGTTAGAAGCATTAAGAAGTAAACCCAAATTTTGGCAATTAAATCATCATGGGAAATGGCAAGATTTCATTACACCTCAATCTTCTCCAGTTTATGCTTCTCCTTCCCTGATTGTTTTAGTCAGAAACATCAACCAACTCAAAGTAGCATTACAAGCAGATATTAAAACCATATACTATGAATTTGAAAACCCCCGCAACTATCGAGAAGCAGTAAAAATATTCAGAGAATGGAGAGATTTTGCAATAAACTCAGTCCCCAGTCCCCAGTATCTTTGTAGCACAACCTCGGATATATAAACCTGGAGAAACTTAGATTTTCAAACAAGTGAAAGATGCTAAAGCTGATGGTTATTTGATCAAAAATTATGACCACTTAGAATATTGTGCCAATGAAAGATGTATTGCTGATTTCTCTTTAAATATTGCTAACCCCTTAACCACATATTACTTGAAACAACGGTTTAATCTAGAAAGATTAACAGCATCCTACGACTTAAATATTAACCAACTCTAAGATTTAATTACAAATTACCCACCACAACGTTTTGAAGTAAAAATACATCAATATATACCAATGTTTCACATGGAATACTGCGTGTTTTGCCCTTTCCTATCTGAAGGAACAGATTACACTAACTGCGGTAGACCTTGCGAAAAACAGGAAGTTAAAATTAGAGACAGAGTAGGTAATGAACACATCGTCAAAGCAGAGGCAGGATGTCGAAATACTATATATAACGGGACTGCAGAAACTGGTGCGGAACATGTGCAGAGATTAATTAGTTTGGGGTTACAATATTTCAGAATTAAATTTCTCAACGAAATACCAGAACAAGTTACCAAAACAATCCATTATTATCAACAACTTTTGCAAGGCGAAATCACGGTTCTCAACTTTGGCGAAAATAGAAGTTACAAAATTAACTAGGTGTAGCTCGTGGTACATTGAGTATGATGTAGCTAACCTGCTATAAGTAGTGTTACAATTTTTGTAAAGAGTTTTTACTAGTTAGTAAGTACAATTTAGCACCCCAATGTCAGCAACTACAATCACAAGTCGAATCTATTTTACAACTTTTACACCAAGAAGCGGCTTTGCATTCTCAAGATATTACTTCTATCCAGATATCTTGAGATAAAGCCGTTTCTCCTAGATTTGAAATTGTATTTGCAGGTGCTTTTAGTGCAGGTAAATAAATCTTGATTAATGCACTCTTGGAGAGAGAACTATTATATAGTCCAGAAGGACACGCAACTGGTAAAGAATGCAAAAGTGAGTATGTACTAGCACATGGAGAAAGAGTTGTTTTAACTTTTTTAGGTGAAGCAGACATCAGAGAACAAGCGGTTTGTTTGTGTCAATAATTGGGGTTTAATACAGTTGTAAATATCAATAAACCTGATCCCATTGATTGACTCCATCAAGGTTATAAGGCAATTATTCAACAAGAAGGAGGAGAAAGTAAATCACAACGTGCAAAACAAGCAAAAGCCTTGATTTTATTGTTACATGGATATTTAGTAAATCGCGATTGCATCATTATAATTAATAATGCCACATATTCAATGGAACAATTTAACCTTTCTAACCTCAAAGAAACTGCTGGATATGCGCGAGGTGGTAGTAATGGCGCAGTTTTGAAACGGATAGAATATTACTGTCATCATCCGCTTTTAGAAGATGGTACCATCATTATTGATACACCAGGAATTGATGCACCTATAGAGAAAGATGCACAATTAACTTATGCAAAAATTCAACATTAAGATACATCAGTAGTAGTCTGTGTTCTCAAACCTGCGTCAGCAGGAGATATGACAAAAGAAGAAACAGAACTGTTGGAAACAATGCGGGAGAATACAGGAATAAGAGACAGAGTTTTTTATATCTTTAACCCCATAGATAAAACTTGGTACAATAACCAACTTAGACAAAGATTAGGAGATTTAATTAATCGCCAATTTCGAGATAGTAGGAGAGTTTATAACACCAGTGGTTTACTAGGTTTTTACGGTAGTCAACTTAAACAGACCACGAGATTAGATAGATTTGGGTTAGATTCAATTCTTGCAGAAAGTGTCAAAAGCCTCGATGGTAAAGAAGAAATACGGCAATTTGTGAATGGATTTAATCGTTATTATGCTAATTCTGGAAAACTATCTCGCAGTCAATTTCGTATTTCTTTTAACAGCTTTGAAACTCCCAATCAAAACTATGTGAGAATTTTCAGTGAACAGGCAACACCACTCATTAACCAACTCATCCAAGATAGTGGAATTGAAGACTTTCGCACACCAATTACCCGCTATCTCACAGAAGAAAAACGTCCAGAGTTATTTAAAGATCTTGCGAATGACTTAGGCGATATTGTCTTAAACTCAAGAAACACTATCAAATTGTGCAGATTAACTTAGATAGTCAACCACGAGAAATCGAAAGTATGAAAGAATATGAGTTGCAAAAATTAAACCAGTAACTCCAGCAAGTTGGGAGAGAGTCTCATCAACATATTAATGATAAAGTCAACAAGCTAATTAATAATAATTGTGAAAAATTTGCAGCATATTTTCGGCAATTAGAACCACGAATTATTCGTCGTCTTGATGAATTATTAGATACATTTTCCATAGCTGATGCTTATCGTCGTGCAACTTTGAGTCATCCCCGGAATGCAACTGCAGCTTTATTAGCTATTTTAGTAGAGGCTTTTTATTACCTATCAAATCAATTGGAAGATATTTTCTTTGAGTCTTGTCAACCAGTAATTGCTAATCTATTTCAACAGCTAATGGAAAAAATTAGAAAATCAGAATACTACCGCCAATTGTATCGGTTATTAGGTAATAATGGAGGAATAGAATCAGAGGTAAAATTAATTGAACAAGTTATTACTCAAGCTTTAGTAAGTGCTGCAAGCGTAGAGTGAGATCCCTTTGTCAGAGAAAGTCCTAGATTTTACGATGAAGGCACATTTTCAATTTATCCATTTCGGCAAACATTACAACAAAGTTCTCAAGGTTACGACCCAGAACGTATCATCGAAGCAGAACCTGCTATTAGACAATTATTGAAGTTGGACTTTGAAACCAAAGTTTCCCACACCATTCGTAAATCTTGCCGTTAAACTATTAATCAAACCATCAAAACACAGTTATTACCAATGGGGAAAGAAGAGGCTGATGATAACAACAATATCCCCATGTAGGTGCTTATTTAGAGAGAATATTGCAGCAAGAAGCTGAGGAAAAGATTGCTAATAATCAGCGTTTATTAAGTGAAGTTGATGGCAATATTCAGGAATATAATACAGCAATTGTGGGAATTAATAGCTGCTTATAAGGAATGCAGTTATATGAACATTTACTACCAGTAATTGGGGGAGAATAGGTATAATATTTTGGGTGAATGCATGGTTTTTCTGTGTTCACCTAGTTTTATGGTTTTGTTGGACAAACCACAGAGAGAAAGAGAACACAGAGGAAGAAAGAAATGGAAAATAATTTTCAGTTGATAGAGTGTAATGATGATGATATAATTGAATGTAATGAATTAATTTATAAATTTAGTAATTTGAAAAAAGCATGAGAAATACTTGTTGACAATGAAGGACTTCTGGAAAAAGTCTGGAATCTATTAATAATAGAGGAGAAAATTGATTATTTGGAAGAGGGTGATTATACTCTTAAATTTTTTCAAGAAGGTATGGATGCAGCAATACTAACTTTAGGTTCTAAATCTTGGAAGAAAGGGAAATTAAAATTGAGTCTAGGTATTAAATTTTATGCGGCGGGAGAAATAGAATAGACTAAAGAAACACCAGAAATTAAAGAACCATAATCACCACTTGATGATTTACGACATAAGATAAATAATGCTACTTCATAAATTAATTAGTCCACCTTCGTGGACTATGTTTGTGTAAGTGCGATTTCTAATCGCTTAATTGTCTGAATCAGGATGTCCAGGATTTACAGGATTATTAATTGTTATAATCAATATCTTCTCAAAAACTAATTAATATAAAAATTGATAATTAACGATAAATCCATTATTAAACTTAGTGAAGTTGGTAAAAACTAAAATAAGCTATTAAGGAAATAGGAGGTAAAACACAAAATGATGAACCTTAAATATCAAATGATAATTCGATGGTCAGAAGAAGATAAGTGTTTTTTAGTAGGTTCTTCTGACTTTCCCGGACAAAATTGGCGGATACATGGAGATACTTATCAAGAAGAAGTTAATAATGGAATAGATACTTTAGAGTCATTAGTAATCGCTTATCAAACAACAGGTTATACCCTTCCACAACTAACATTTAATCAAGCTGCATACATCAAAGATACCCGACTTATTGCTATAAGAGTTGGATCCGGTGAATAATTAATCATATAAGTATGAAATCTTTTCCATGGCATAATTACATTATAGAATATGCACGTTATTACTCTCAAAAAGTTAACCAAGATTTTGATTAATTTCGTCAATCAATATCAATACAACGCCACACATCCCCATACCTCCAGAAGTGAGAAACTATATTTTTCAAAGGGATAAATATCAGTCTCAAAGCTGTGGTAAAACTTCCCAAGAAGCTAATCTCAGCATTGATCATATCATCCCTTTGTCTCGTGGTCGAAAAAACGATATTAGCAATTTACAAACGCTCTGTTTAACTTCCAACCAACGTAAAACAGATAAAATTGACCATCTTTTTCACCGACATTTCGACATTTAAACTCTTCTTTCTTTTTCTCTCTATGTTCTCTGTGTCTCTGTGGTTCGTTTAGAAAAATCTACATCCTTAACCCAAAATGCAACCACTACGCGCAGGAATCTTTAAATAAGCATCTTTAGCATTCCATTTTATTTCACCTCTACCATACAGTAGTTTTTGCGGTTGATTTTGTAATTGAATACAATCAAAACTAGCTGTAACTGACTCATTACCTACATTTACAGCAATAATTAATTCCTCATTTCCCAAAGTTCGCGCAAATACATACAGCGTTCTTTCTGCATAAAGAACTTGATAATTACCAATCCGTAAAGCTGGATATTGATGACGTAGTGAAATTAATTGTTTGTGAGTTTCCAGTATTTCCAAATTCCAATTTGCTTCTAACGGAAAACCACGACGACTGTCGGGATCTAACCCACCAGGTAAACCAACTTCATCACCATAATATATACTCGGTGCACCAGGGAATGTCAATAATAACAAAGTTGCTAGTTCCATACTAGCAATATCACCATCGGTAATGGTAATTAATCTAGCTGTATCATGACTTGCTAATAAATTAAGTTGTGTTAGCTGAATTTCCCAAGGATACAATTTTAATAAATCCTCAATCTTTCCAGCATATTCAGCAGCAAATAACGGTGGATAGGTTTCATAAGCACGTCCTTCTACCTGTTGTAAATCTACGCGATCACCTGCGGTAAATGCAATAGTCGGACCCGTAAATAAATAATTCATTACCCCATCGAATTGACTTCCATCCAACCACTCACGGGAATCTGTCCACACTTCCCCCACAATATAAGCATCAGGATTTATGGCTTTTACTCTTTCCCTAAATTCTTGCCAAAAACCTGGAGTTTTGATTTCAAAAGGTACATCTAAACGCCAACCATCAATACCGAATTTAAGCCAATATTCGGCAATTTCCATAATATATTCCCGGACTTCTGGGTTATCATGGTTAAATACTGGTAAAGAACGAATTCCTGCCCATCCTACATAATTTGCAGGTGCATTACCTGTGTATGGTGCAAGTGGCCAACCTTGAATTCTAAACCAATCTACCCAAGGTGAATGGGGTCCATTTTCTAAAATATCGTGAAAAAAGAATATACCCCGACTCCCATGATTAAAAACGCCATCAAGCACTATTTTAATACTGCGCTGATGTGCCGCATCTAGTAATTCCTTAAAAGCTTCATTACCTCCCAATAATGGATCAACTTGATAATAATCATGGGTGTGATAGCGGTGATTACAAGCTGATTGGAAAATGGGAGTAAAGTAAATAGCGTTAATTTCCAAACTTTGGATATAGTCTAATTTTTCTAAAATACCCCATAAATCGCCACCTTTATAACCTTGGAGTGTGGGGGAAGCATCCCAATCTTCCCATTTTGCATCATTTAACAATCGTTTATGTGGTTGTTTGCTTTTAGCGAATCTATCAGGGAAGATTTGATAGAAAACGGCGTGTTTAACCCAGTCTGGTGTGTGAATTGGCATATTTACTAAGAACTTATGAATTTATCAATATATCCAATAAATTCTCCCACACTAGGAACAGTATTAGCAAGTTTTATATATATAAATTCATAATCTAAATTAGATCCAAGCCTATTAAGTTGTTTTTCACTTTTATTGAAACCTTTTCCTACATGATTATAAATCTGCTTCAAATCATCCGAAGGTTTCCGTCTCGTTTCCATATCCTCAGTTTGAGGATTAAAACTAAAAATCTCCTGATTGCTATCTGGTGTGAAACTAGATTTCAGTTTAACAAAATGATTATATTCTGCTGAAAACCATACTTCTACTTCCATGATAGCACGCACTATATTTATATTTAGACGAATTAAACCCTTTGGTAATAAAGAATGTAAATTACTTTGCAGCTTAGATTTTTCAGATATGGGTGTTGGATCAACATCTTTTAATCTAATAACTCTCTCCTAGCTAGATACCATTAGCTTACCATACTGTTTTTTCATGTCAGAAGCCACTCTTTTGTGACCGAAGGAGTTTTATATTAAAACATAAGATTTTGTTACACAAATAATAAGTGGTTTCTTAACTGAATAAATATCTTGTCCAGATTGATTAGCATTTACAGAAGTTATCTCTATAGCAATTTTATTTTCTTCAGCAATTTCTTGAAGTAATGTTTCTACAAATATATGTTCTGTTTTACCTTCTACAAAAATAGCTAGTTTTCTCACTGATCTAGATGCTCCTCATTACCAAATCCTTTTAAGTAAAATTGAGCTTCAAAAAAGTCAAAATAGTTTTGACCAATGAATTTAAAATCTTCAAATATTTGTTTTGAATTATGTATATAATATTATGAAGTTTTGCCAATGCTGGTTGTCTCTCAATTACTGACTAATAATCTAAAAGAACACCATTCATAACCATTCATAACATAGCTATCATTAGTTGTCGTGATTAACTGAACTAATCCACTTTCAGATTCACATTTACTAATAAGTAACTTAATCATTACTGATGGTCTTTCAAAATATAGTCCTTCCCCAATATCATCTATTAAAATACAATTAGGCTTTTTAGCTAAAACCGAATAGTTTACTTGAATGATCAGAGATCATACTCTAAACATACCTTGAGATATTATTGCTTGCTCAGTTTTATCTTTTAGCTCATTTTCTTGAAGATAAAGATATTGGAAATGTGGAACTAATTCCTTTTTAGTTAAAAAAACCAGAGCATATAGTATTCTTATTCATATTTGAGATATGTTGTAACTGACAGATGCCATATCTGATTTTATAGCTTCAACGAAATTTCCTCCGAATTCTTCTTTGCCTGAATTGAATACTTTAATGACTTGCTATGTATTTTTTAAGCCTATCCTTATCGAGTTAGCAACTGTAACACGACCTTTTCCTAAATCTGTGCCAAATTGATAATATTTTAATGACTTTGCCCAATTATAAATTTCCTCAAAGAAATGATGTTGGATAGAATCTCTCCGTTTTAAAGCAGCAATTTCATGAATAGGAGTCTGAAAGTCGATTTCTATTTTTAGTTTTTCAGCCCAAACTTTACCCTCACCTGAATTATTCCTTTCAAGGAAAATCTCAGAGGCAATAGTTAATTCCTCTGTAACTACACGACCATTCTCAACTATTAATATGTAAACTATTATGTATTTTTTCGGTATTAGAAAAGATTAATTTCCATTTTCTTGACCTATGTTGAGGTCTGAGCATTTCGTCACCACATAGCAAATGCGCTAAAAAGTTAATAGCTCTAAGTATTCTTGACTTACCAGAGGCATTGTGACCAACAACTAAGTTTATATTACCTAACTGACAATCATCTAAACGCCACTCACTTGCCTTACCTTTATCCTCACAATATTCTATAAAGTCTAATCTCATATACTTACACTCTTTACACTTAATTAAGGTAATCAGGGCTGATTATATCCCATTAGTAATCATAGTAACTCTAATCTTATAAGAGAACCTTAGCCCTGATGTTGATTTGAGTAAGACCATTCACATTCACGAAGTCTGAGCGAACTTAAATAAAAAGTGCCGCAGAAACGTGGAAAAACTCTCCCAAGGCTTTAGCTTGTGCTTTACTAATGGATCTTTTCCCATTCACAATCTCTGAAATAACACCCTTTGAACCTATAACTTCAACTAGATCTGCCTGTTTAAGTCCTCCTGCATCGATTAAGATCTAATAGAATTTATTGGGGAGATGCTGATTCTAGAGAAAATTGGGAGTCTTCATACATTTCCACAAGAATAGATAACAGTTCTAATAGAGAAGTTTCGTCTGCAGAAACTTCTTCTCCAGATTCCATCAGCTTGTCTATAGATTCAATAGCAAGATTATACTCTTCGTCATAAATAATAACTTTAGGTTGGTCTTCTTTTAAAAGAGAACCGTGGCTTTTTCTGTTCAGTGTGGCTGAAACAGGTTTGCCAGTAGAGTCTTTTCCTGTCATCTGTCCATATCATTTAGCTGAAGTAACAGAAGATGAGTTTTTACCTCAGTAAGCACTGCATTGAACTAGTACTGCATTGAACTAGTACCGCCGTGAATTCAAAATGCTTCTTTCAGAAGAGCTACGCTAACAAAATAGTGCTTCGAGCAGGCTGCGCAACAAAATTCAAAATGTATACGGCGTGAGCTTTTCAGAGATTTGGAATGGTTGGTTTATTGACGCCGTACTGTACTATACTGCAAACGAGTGAAACTTGGACTTATGTCATACTGAAAGAGATGGCGAAGTATCTCGGAGATTCTTTACTATCTCTTTCAGAGACGCTCCGCGAACCTTCAGAATGACACTACTTTTAAACAGTTTTTACTATAGCATCCTAACCTATATTATCATTAATACATGAGTTCTATTTTACCTACCTAAACCCCATCTCAAAAATTCCTTCCCAAGATTCTTTGATCCCCCCTTATCAGCTGCCACTCATAGTCCTAAACTGTAGGTGAGAGTTGAAAGGCAGTCTGGAGAAATTTTGTGAAAAAAGTTTTAGCAATCATACTTGGTGGGGGTGCGGGTACTCGGCTTTATCCGCTAACCAAACTCCGAGCTAAACCCGCAGTACCTGTGGCTGGGAAGTATCGTCTGATAGATATCCCTGTTAGCAACTGCATCAATTCAGAAATCTTTAAAATCTACGTCCTCACACAGTTTAACTCAGCTTCCCTTAATCGTCACATCGCCCGTGCTTACAACTTCAGCGGTTTCAGTGATGGTTTTGTGGAAGTGTTAGCAGCACAGCAAACACCAGAAAACCCCAATTGGTTTCAAGGTACAGCTGATGCTGTGCGTCAGTACATTTGGATGTTGCAAGATTGGGACGTGGACGAATTCCTGATTCTTTCTGGAGACCACCTCTATCGGATGGATTACCGTCTGTTTATCCAGCGTCACAGGGAAACCAATGCGGATATTACCCTTTCTGTGATCCCCATAGATGATTATCGCGCCTCAGATTTTGGTTTGATGAAAATCGACAACTCTGGTAGGGTAATTGACTTTAGCGAAAAGCCCAAAGGTGAAGCTTTAGCGCAAATGCGTGTCGATACTACCGTGTTGGGGTTAACAAAAGAACAGGCTGAATTACAACCCTACATCGCTTCGATGGGGATTTATGTCTTCAAGAAAGATGTTTTGATCAAACTGTTGAAAGAATCTTTAGAGCGGACTGATTTTGGTAAAGAAATTATTCCTGATGCAGCTCAAAATCACAATGTTCAGGCATACTTGTTTGATGATTACTGGGAAGATATTGGGACAATTGAAGCATTTTATAATGCTAATTTAGCCCTTACTCAACAACCAATGCCGCCTTTTAGCTTTTATGATGAAGCAGCACCAATTTACACCCGCGCTCGTTATTTACCTCCTTCTAAATTGTTGAATTGTGATATTACAGAATCAATGATTGGCGAAGGTTGTATTTTGAAAAATTGCCGAATTCAGCATTCAGTTTTGGGAGTGCGATCGCGGATTGAATCAGGCTGTGTAATTGAAGAATCCCTACTCATGGGTGCTGACTATTATCAGCCATCAGTTGAACGCCAATGTAGCTTAGAACAAGGTGACATCCCTGTAGGCATTGGTACAGACACCATTATTCGCAGAGCAATCATTGATAAAAATGCCCGTATCGGTCACGATGTCAAAATTATCAATAAAGATAACGTCCAAGAAGCCGAACGCGAAAAACAAGGCTTTTTCATCCGTAGTGGAATTGTTGTTGTTCTCAAAAATGCTGTAATTCCTGATGGTACAGTCATTTAGTCAGTTGTCAGTTGTCAGTTGTCAGTTGTCAGTTGTCAGTTGTCTCAGTTGTCAGTTGTCAGTTGTCGAAACTAATTAATCAACCCAAAATAGCTAATGACTAATGACCAATGACTAATGACTAAACTACTTTTGCTGATTGGTCTTCCTGGTAGTGGCAAGTCAACGTTGGCAAAACAATTACTGACAGAATGCCCCCAGATGCAGCTAATTTCTACAGATGCCATCCGGGGGCAACTCTTTGGTTCCGAAGCAACTCAAGGACCGTGGTTCTTGATTTGGCGGGAAATAGAAAGACAATTTCAGCAAGCCACTATTCTACCTATCCCCACTATTTTCGATGCTACCAACGCCCAGAGAGGAAATCGCCGGAAAATCATAGAATTAGCCCCTGATTTCGGTTTTAATCACATTACTGCGCTATGGGTAAGAACTCCTCTTTGGCTGTGTTTAGGACGTAATAAAGAGCGCGAATGACAAGTTCCTCAAGAAGTTATTTTGCAAATGCACCGCCGACTCCGGGATGCTCCCCCTAGCTTAGACGATGGACTAGATAGGCTGACTTGCTTTCCCCAATTGCATGAGTACGGTAATTTCGCTGGCACTATGAGCGACAACCACACTAGATTTTTGATATCCTTTGCTAATTTAATAGCATAATCTTGTTGTCTGGCATTAGGCTGGGCAAACAGCAAATCTGATTTTTTAGAAAAAAACATAAAAATTTTTACAGGAGACTGGTAGATGGCTGCAACCGACTTTAAAGACTATTACTCAATTTTAGGAATCAATAAAACCGCCAGTCCAGAAGATATTAAACAAGCTTTTCGTAAACTAGCCCGTAAATTCCACCCTGACGTTAACCCTGGTAACAAGCAAGCAGAGGCAAAATTTAAAGAAGTTAACGAAGCTTACGAAGTTCTCTCTGACCCGGATAAACGCAAAAAATATGACCAATACGGTCAATATTGGAAGCAGGTCGGTGAAGGTTTCCCTGGTGGTGCTGGGGCAGATATGGGTGGCTTTGACTTCAGTCAATACGGCAGTTTTAATGATTTCCTCAATGATTTGTTCGGTGGTGCAGCACCTGGGGGTAGGAAACAAAATTACTCTTATCGCACTTCCACTGGTAGACCAGGTGGCGGTTTTAACCATTTTGGTTTTCCAGATGCTGCTGCTGGTACTGCCCAAGATAGCGAAGCTGTAATTAGCTTAACTTTTGCTGAAGCATTCGCTGGAGTTCAAAAACGCTTCAACTTAGGTAACGAAACAATTGATGTTCGCATCCCCGCAGGTGCAAAAACTGGTACTCGTCTGCGGGTGCGGGGTAAGGGTCCAGTTAACCCCATGACTCAACAACGGGGAGATTTATATTTAAAGGTGGAACTTCAATCCCATTCTTTTTTCCAAATTGAAGGTGATAATCTGGTGTGTGAAGTGCTAATCACTCCTGATGAAGCTACTTTGGGAGCTGCTATTGATGTACCTACACCCGATGGGAATGTAAATGTGAAGTTGCCTGCGGGAGTTCGTTCTGGTCAGTCTCTGCGCTTACGTGGTAAGGGTTGGCCTCTAGCTAAAGGTGGACGTGGTGATCAGATGGTGAAGGTGGCGATCGCACCCCCAAAAGACCTCAGCTCACAAGAGAGGGAATATTATGAAAAAATCCGGGCTATCCGTACTTACAACCCCCGCAGTCATTTGGTACAGGTGAAATTATAAAAAAAGGGTGTAGGGGTATAGGGGAGGAAAAACAAGTTTCTCTACTTCCCCACTTTGTTGGCGTAGCCTGTTGGAGGAACTATTTTGAATGTTGAATTCATATTATCCTGTTCTAGACATTAACAGTTTCCGAAAACCTTCTATCATCTCTGGTCTTGCTTAGGTAGTTTGCTATGCTGGACGCGGAACTAAGTGATCGTACCACGCTTTTAATGTTGGATAGTCATCTAAGGAAATGCCCCCTCTTGGCACCCAGAGTACAATACTTCCCGCTACAATTTCAGCTAAAGTTAGGTTCTCGTTGCCAAAGTAGGGACGGTCATCCAGTTGATTCTCGAAAAAATTCAATGCTGTACTAATTTTTGTCTTAGCTTGCTCAATTGCTTCTGCATTTTTTCCTGGTAAATCTAATATTACTGGCATCAGTGGAGTAATAGCAGGTAATAATTCATTCACACTGACTATTTCCACCATTCGCACAATTGCTAAATCTTCGCCATCTTTTGGCAACATCACAGGAGTTGGATATTTAACTTCTAAATAGTCCAAAATTGCTAAAGACTCTATTACATTAAAACCGTCATCTACCAAAGCAGGAATGTGGTGGAAGGGGTTAATTGCTAAAAATTCTGGTTTAAACTGTTCTCCACTTAGTTGAACTTCTACCAGTTCAAATTCCAGGCCTTTGTCTATTAATGTAATCCAGACTCGGCGTGAATTTTGAGAAATTGGCAAATGATAAAGTGTGAGCATCATTAAATCTCACAAATTTAATTATCAATTCCTATCCTACAGGTTTTCAGGGAAATAATTAATATCAAGTAGCTTTAAATGCGCGATAGCTTATCCACTTTTCCTGAATTGAATCGTTCTAGTAATGTCTCTATACTAGCATTGTGATCTAAAAAAGAAAATAAATGCCTGTAAAGTAATTTACCATCTTTATCTAATACAAACTGCGCTGGTAAAGGTGCTCCTAATGCTTGACCTGCTTTGTAAGTCCGAAAAACATAACAACTAGGATCACTCAATAAAGGCATTTTTAAACCTAAGTCTTGCACAACTATTTGACTTTGCTTTCTATCGGTGCTAGTAATCATTAAGACTTCTATTCCCCGATTTGTAAATTCCTCATAATTTTCATTCAAAGCTTTAATATGGGGATAGCAAAATGGACAATATTGTTTTTCTGTGAAAATTCGGGTAAATGCAAGTAAAACAGGTTGTTTACCGCGATAATCCGATAATTTTAAGGTACGATTATTGGTGATATCGGATAATTTAAAGTCTGGTGTTCCTACTCCCAATCTGAAATCATCTAATGCTGGTTTTGGTAAAAGATTACGGAGGAATCGCTCATTAAATAAGCCAGTAAAATATGTGGATGTCAGCATAAATAAATATTACAAATTAAAAGCTAATAATTAATCGGGGATTGGTAATTGGTGATTGGGAAAAACTCTTGCCCAGTCCCCGGTCACCAGTCACCAGTCCCCAGTAACCTACACTGCTGTGAAATAAACTTTAGACTTCACAGGGTCAGGAATCATTGTTTTTTCTCCAGGTTGCCAACCAGCAGGACAAACTTCGTCGGGATGAGACTGAACGTACTGAATGGCTTGTAATGTACGCAGAGTTTCTTCAACGCTACGACCAAAGGCAAGATTATTAATAGTAGCGTGTTGAACTACACCATCTTTATCAATGATGAACAAACCACGCAAAGCAATGCCAGCTGCGGGGTCGAGAACGTTGTAAGCAGCGCTAATTTCTTTTTTGATATCGGAAACTAGGGGATAATTTAAATCGCCTACACCACCAGATTTACGATCTGTTTGAATCCAAGCGAGGTGTGAGAATTCGCTATCAACAGAAACACCGAGAACTTCTGTGTTAAGCTTCTTGAATTCTTCGTAGCGATCGCTAAATGCTGTGATTTCAGTGGGGCAAACAAAGGTAAAGTCTAAAGGGTAGAAAAACAGGACGACATACTTACCGCGATAGTCGGTAAGTTTGATTGTCTTAAATTCCTGATCCATAACAGCAGTTGCTGTAAAGTCGGGAGCCTGCTGACCAACGCGAAGGCATCCTTCTGTTCCGTAAGTGAGCGTCATTAACCTAGTTCTCCTTCAACTTATATCCATTTTTTAGCGGGTAGGTTCGCGGTTCTCCGGTAAAGTTAGCTTTGATAATGTTAGAGGTCGGTAACTATCCAAACAGCACTTCCTTAACCCTTAGATGTTTAACTGTTCGGTTCTAGAGCAAAGGACTAGCTTCACATCCCTTGGTAGGTCTTGAACTCTTACCTCTAACGTAGTACCCAACAAGGTACTTAGTCTGGTCAGATTAGGGCTTTTCAAGCCCACTCCTGAAGGCGTGGGCTTTCTGACAGTTTAATTACGATCTGTTACAACTATATCATAGTCATTACGATTTTGAGTAGCCAATGACGGATTTAGATACTAGAGAATGGTTATTAACCAATGGCTTGGGTGGTTTTGCCAGTGGTACAGTTTCGGATGTGCATACAAGGACTTATCATGGTTGGTTATTTGCGGCTACGAATCCACCTTCTGTCCGAAAATTCTTACTTTCCCATTTGGAAGCAAGTTTAGAAATAACTGGAAAAGCAATAGCACTGGGAACAAATATTTGGGGTAGTGGTGAAATTGAACCCAGAGGCTATAAATTCCTGCACCATTTCGATATTAACCCTGTTCCCAAATGGGTTTGGAGTGGGGATAACTGGCAGTTAACCAGACAGTTGGTGATGCCAAATGGGAACTGGAAAAGGCAGGGGAGCAGGGAGCAGGGAGCAGGGAAGAATAAATTACCACTTCCCAATACCCAGAGAATTTTGATTCAATATCGGTATGAGGGTAAGGAGCGAGGGATTTTAAAACTAAGATTGTTTATAGGCGATTGCAATTTTCATCATCAACAAACTGGCTGTAAAGAAATACAGTTTTCTCAATTGGTCAATCAACAGATGGTTTGTTTGCAAATAAATGATGGTGGTCAATTTGGTACACCTTGGCATCTGCACTGGACACAAGGAGAGTATCAATCCGATGGATTATGGTATTGGAATTATAGTTTACCCGAAGAAACAAAACGGGGATTAGGCGATCACCAAGACCTTTATAGTCCCGGTTCTTTAACAGTTAACCTCCAACCAGGAGATACTGTCACCCTAGAAGCTCAAGTAGGTTTACCCGACTCTCAATCAGCAATTCTTTCCCCTGATAGTTTTGCAGAAGCAGTAGACGCAGAACAAGAAAGACTTACTCAAATTTTCGGCTGGAAAGAAGAAGCAGGGAGCAGAGGAGAAAATCGCTCATTTCCTAGTCCCCAGTCCCCAATTCACCAAACCCTACTTAAAGCCAGTGATCAATTTATTGTCTATCGAGATTCTATAGCTGGCCCTACGGTGATTGCGGGATATCACTGGTTTGGTGATTGGGGACGAGATACTTTAATCGCTTTACCGGGATTGACACTAGTTCCAGAACGCTTTGAAATAGCAAAAGGACTGTTACAAACTTTTGCCCGTTATTGTCGTCATGGGCTGATTCCCAATGCTTTTCCCGATGTTGATAGCGAACCTTTTTATAACAGTATTGATGCTGCTTTATGGTGGATTGAAACTTTAGGACTTTATTTAGAAGCTACTCAAGATTGGCAGTTTTTGGTAGAGCAATTTCCAGTTGTGCAGCAAATTCACACAGCTTTTATTGGTGGTACTCGCTACAATATCCAAGTTGATGCCATTGATGGGCTAATTTCTTGGGATGCTGATGGTGTGGCTTTGACTTGGATGGATGCACTGGTGGAAGGATTACCTGTTACACCCCGCTGCGGTAAAGTAGTAGAAATCAATGCTCTGTGGTATTCGGCTTTATGTTGGTTGAGTCAGTGGGCAGAACGATTAAGCCAAATAGATGCAGGTAATTTTTTACCTTTGACTAATCAAGCACAACGCTACGCACGGCAAGCAGAACAGGTAAAAAACTCGTTGCAAAAGTTCTGGAATCCACAACTAGGTTATTTGTACGATTTCATTGACCCAGATGATCACCGGAATTCGCAAATTCGCCCCAATGCAGTTTTGGCTTTATCTTTACATCATTTCTTGGGAGCGTTTTTACCCGGAAGTACCCATACCTTTTGACTGGCAACCACTTTTAGATCACTTCTTATCTAGTGCTTGTCTGGGTTCAATTTCGGAGATTTTTGATGGTGATGCACCGCATATATCCAGGGGTGCGATCGCTCAAGCTTGGTCTGTTGCTGAACTGATACGCTATTTTAGATGATTCGTAAGGTTTTTCGTGCAAATATGCAAAGCATCAAAGACGCAAAGAGAAAGATAAGGGCTATGAAGCGTTATTTACATTAATTAGAATATTAGCATCTGTACAGGTATTATTTTGTACTTGATTATTCGTAATAATTGCCTGTTTAATTGCCTACTTAGTATTTTATAGATTATGATCTAATTATGACAAGCACCAAAAAAATTACTTACAAGTAAGATCGTATGGATTTTGTTGTTTTAGATACGGAAGACAACCCGATTTTAAGTGAAGTAGCTATTATTGATAATAGACCTCATGCAAAATTGTTTCTGGGGTATGATAGAGAGTTTTAGATTTTATGTATTTTTGGTGTTCTTTGGGCTCCCTAATTTAAACATAACCCTGTAACTCTAATTCTTGGCTAAAACAAAGACAAATGCCCATTTTTATAACATAAAGTTAACTCTGCAAGAGGTCTAGTCAAGGTGTGGTAATTTATGAAGGGTTTTGTGATGGTAATTCCCATGGATTTCAAAATGTTTTACATCTCAAAGATCTAAAAACCTTATAAGCAGAATTTCTAACTATTGTTCAAGATAAAAAAATTATCTGTCACTATGCAGAACATGATATAGATATCCTCAAGGGGAGTTTTAAACAAGTTGGTTTAACTTGGGAAAATTTACAATTTGATTGTACTTGGCTTCTGGCTAAAGACTATTTTCCCAATTTAGAAAGCTATTCTTTAGAATATAGAAATCATATTTGATTTTTGAAAAAGACTAAGAGATAATACCGAGAAACTGTCTTATCTAATAGCTAACAATGAGCAACCAGGAGCTAAAATCTAAAATTGCAGAACTACAAGAATTTATAGATGAGCGTCCAGATGCAAGGGAAGTAAGAAAAGCATTGGCAGTGAAGCTGGTTTATCAAAGC
>ERZ1034427.75-NODE-75-length-21197-cov-32.416753_pt1 | contig 21197 bp, 17 predicted proteins | sample MGYA00520607_ERZ1034427 | MGnify/ENA primary metagenome ERZ1034427 (study PRJEB33736, sample SAMEA104288489) | Azolla caroliniana | place: Brazil | collected 1987 | study: EMG produced TPA metagenomics assembly of the PRJEB19522 data set (Is there foul play in the... | reverse complement strand
GCAGATAAGCTAATTCATCGCTTAATAAAAAAGTGATTGATTTTGTTTATATATCCATCAAGCTTTGCACTTAATCTTAATATAGATGATTTTAAAATCCTCATTAGTTTTTATTAGGAAATAAGGTGCGTTTCCCCTGCTTAATACATTTTTCTCTGCGTTCTCTGCGCCTCTGCGGTTCGTTATATCAAAAGTTAGATCCCCAACTTTTCCCAAATGTCAGGGATCTAAATATTAGCTACCCAGTAATGGTCCCAGTCAAAGGAGAACTAGCACTAGCATAGTCTTTCATCGGCATCCTTCCCGCTAAATAAGCCATACGGCCCGCTACAGTTGCTAAGTTCATCGCATAAGCCATTGCTGGGGCATTTTCAGCCAGTGCGATCGCACTGTTAATTAACAACGCATCCGCACCTAATTCCATCGCTTGTGCAGCATCCGAAGGCTCACCAATACCAGCATCTACCACCACAGGTATCGTGGCATTTTCAATAATAATCTGAATATTGGCAGTAGTTTTCAGCCCTTGTCCTGAACCAATAGGCGCTGCTAGAGGCATCACCGTTGCAGAACCAACATCTTCTAAACGCTTGGCTAACATCGGGTCTGCATTAATATAAGGTAAAACAGCAAAACCTTCTTTTACCAATTGTTCCGCAGCTTGCAAAGTGCCAATCGGATCTGGAAGCAAATACTTAGAATCAGGTATAACTTCTAACTTGACAAAATTATTATCTTCCTGTCCTAATAACTTTGCCATTTCCCGTCCTAAGCGTGCCACTCGAATCGCTTCTTCCGCAGTTTGACAGCCAGCAGTATTAGGCAACATCCAGATTTTACCCCAATCTAAAGCTTCCGCTAAACCTTCATGTCCCGGTGCATTGGTTTGTACCCGTCGCACTGCTACCGTCACAATTTGACAACCACTAGCAGCAACGCTTTTCTGCATGACCCCAGTGCTGCGATATTTACCAGTTCCCGTTATCAAACGAGAGTGAAAAGTTTTACCAGCAATTATTAATCCTGAATCTTGCAGTTTCAGCTCCGCAGGTTGTAGAGATAAATTTTTACTATGTCCGTTAGTGAAATTAGCAGGATGAGTAAGCATGGATGTTGTCGTAGATGACTGGTTTTGAAAGCGCGAATAATGGAAATTAGTTAAAAGAGGATCAGTTTTTTGTGACAAAATCAAATCACCAATTAACACGGCTGTGACTGGTGCAAGCAAAATACCATTGCGATGATGACCAGTAGCGAAGGTTAAGTTTCTACAGTGACTATCACCTAAAATCGGTAATTCATCGGGGGTAGCAGGGCGAAATCCCCACCACATTTCTTGGATGGGATAATTTTGTAATTGTGGAAACAGACGAGTTGCAGCTTGGAGTAAACTTTGAATCCCCGCTGGTGTGTTATCGGGAGTAAAACCCACATCTTCACTAGTTGCCCCTAAAATTATAGACGGATAGCTACGCTCGCCGCTGACAACGCGACGGGGGACAATATAAATATTGTCACCAAATAACACCCGCGTCAAAGGTAATTCTGTCACAAATTCTGGTACTCCCAAACGCAGCATTTGGCCTTTGCGGGGACGCACTGGTAAAGGTAATAATTGATTTGCCCAAGCACCAGCGGCTAAAAGATAATGGTCAGCACGAAGTAAACCAATGTTAGTTTGAACACCTATAACTTCTCCTTGCTGTTGAGCGATCGCTTCTACTGTTACTCCATCCTTGAATTCCACACCCAAAGACACAGCCGCATTCCGCAAGACTTTGACCAAAGCCCGATTATCAACTTGCCCGTCTTCAGGATACCACCAGCCGCCAAGTACATCCACTCCCAAACCTGGCTGATATTCGTGAATGGGATCTTTGTCTAACCAATAAGCTGGGGACTGGGGACTGGGAATAAATTCTTTTTTCACCTCTGCTCCCCTGCTCCCCCGGTCAGCGTAAGGGATTCCTCTTTGGCTGACTTCATGCTCCCCTGGTTTTTTATACAATGGTGCGAGGATGCCACAAGGCCAATAACCTGTATTTAAACCCGTCAATTCTTCTAATTTGCTTGTCCAGTCGGGATATAAAGCACGCGCTCGCCAACACAAAGACAACATCGCTTCATTGGCGATATTTTCTGCATCAGGAGCTAACATTCCTGCGGCAGCATAGCTGGCAGCAGCAGAGTGATCACGGCAAAGTACAGTCACATTTGCACCACGTAATTTCATCTCCACAGCGCAAGCCAACCCGATAATGCCACCACCAATAATTAAAACGTCGCTAGTCATTAGTCAATAGTCATTAGTTATAAGTCATATATAATTACATAACTCATAACTAATAACTTATTTACTCAAGACTAAGAACTCAAGACTCATAACTTACCACAAAGCACGAATAGGTTCTTGGTCTTGATTCGTATTACCTGAATTTGAGCTAGTCTCAGTTGTGGAATTATCATTATTGGTGTCTTGTGCATTATCAACCGTTCCAATCGGCTCAGTAGAAGCGTTATTTTGAGCTACACTGGTTCGGCTGGTTTCATCAGAAAAACCATTCCCGTTGGCAGTTGCAGAATTATTCCCGTTAGCAGTTGCAGAATTATTTCTAGTAGCCGTTTCAGCATCATCCCTAGTAGCTGTGCTATTAACATTAATATTAGCCGGAAGAACCCTAGATGCTCTGCGTCCAGGTGGAACATTAGCAGTTTGCTGTCCACCCATTGGAAAATTAATCCCTAGGAAAGTACCTAGTAAAATTGCCACACCACCAGCCATCAAAATCAAGGGTGTCCATCTACCCATCTTGTTTCTCTCCTTTTTAACCTTCTGGTGTCTAAACTAATTGAGAACCTTGACCGATCAACGAAGCCTACTCAAACTTACTCAAAGTTGGAAAGTCTGGTCATTCGTAGTGGATCAAGCAATACAGGGTTAAAGGGCAAACCCTTTATTCCTTGGTCAAGGATATCAGGAATTACTTTTCTCATCTTAAATTAAATGACCCATTAATATCGGCATTTAATAACCTAATTATTCCCGATTTTATACAATCCTCTTGCCATTCTCTTCCCCATAAATTCAGGTTTTCTATAACCATACTTAGGTAAAGCATCACCATCTAAAGCACTAGATTGGGATGTATAAGATTCTTCCGTAATTATTACTTTTATTCCTTTACTTTTAGGAACAATTCTCCCCTCAATTATTTCCTTTTGTGATGTAGTAATTCTGATGTTACTCATTGACAGGAGATAAATTCGCTTTTTTAAGGCTTGGTTTGAGATTGATTCATGAGTATATGGTAAGAGATTTCGCCCTTTTATGTTATCTTTATATTTAGGAATTGTCGGTTTTCCTAAAAATTTTTCTGGATGTTCATTCCAGGCTCTTATACCATGAAGGTAACTTGTCCATGATGAATCTAATGTTCTGATAATTTGCGTACTAGCTTTTGTTGGTAAAGCTTTGTAATCATCAGTTTGAGACAATTGGTGATAGAGTTGATTAAAGTTCAATTTCTGGTGGTGTTGAAAGCAATGTTGCCGATAATGGTAATTAGCTAAGTTAAACAAATTTTCAGACAAAAACGCCTTATGATCAATGGACGACCAGAAAGGGTGGTTTTTTGTGATGATATGACATTCAACTAGCTTCATGGCTGGATAATACAACGAAAATAGTATTATGAAAAGTAAGAACCGCCAAAACCTACTCATTATTCGTGTTTAACTAGAAAAATGAGCTAAACTGAGGAAGTTTAGCTAAATTTTGGGTAACTGTATTGATACCCAAAAATTGATAGATTTTTGGTACATTCACATCACTTAAAACCTGAGTTTGACAGGCTAAACGTAAGTCAGTTATAGGAAAATGTAGAGCAAGCGAAATCGCCGCGTTTGATCAGGCCAATTCGCTGCTGACAGTTCGCCTACTACTGTAACCGCACAAGTACCACAACTGCCAACTCCTCGACAGACTTTTCACCCTATAATCTGTCACCTGCTATATATTGGCACATCGCCACAAAGTTGTCTCTTAGGTCTCAATTTTATGACCACAACTCCCTCAAATCAACTTTGGCTCTATGACACTACTCTCCGGGATGGTACCCAACGGGAAGGACTATCAGTGTCTATAGAAGATAAGTTACGCATTGCTCACAGACTCGATGAATTAGGCATACCCTTTATTGAAGGTGGTTGGCCAGGAGCTAATCCTAAAGATGTTCAATTTTTCTGGCAACTCCAAGAAAATCCCCTCAAACAAGCAGAAATAGTTACCTTTTGCTCAACTCGTCGTCCTCACTCTACAGCAGCACAAGAACCAATGCTGCAAGCCATACTGTCTGCGGGTACTCGCTGGGTGACAATTTTTGGTAAGTCTTGGGATTTCCACGTCATTGAAGGACTCAAGACCAGTTTAGAAGAAAACTTAGCCATGATCAGCGATACAATTGCATATCTCCGTTCTCAAGGACGGCGTGTGATTTATGATGCTGAACATTGGTTTGATGGCTACAAACAAAATCCTGACTATGCTCTCCAGACAATAAAAGCAGCCGCAACAGTAGGGGCCGAGTGGCTAGTACTATGTGATACTAATGGTGGTACTTTACCTCATGAAATTACGCAGATCGTTAAAAATGTTGTGTTGGCAACTGGGGACTGGGAACTGGGGACTGGGAATACAGAAAAAACTCTGACCCAATCTCCACTTCCCCAAATCGGAATTCACACCCATAATGATTCAGAGATGGCGGTTGCTAATGCCCTAGCAGCAGTCATGGCAGGAGCGAAGATGGTGCAGGGTACAATCAATGGTTATGGGGAACGCTGTGGTAATGCTAACCTGTGTTCTGTGATTCCCAACTTACAGTTAAAGCTTGATTATAGCTGTATCGGTGAACACCAGCTAAATCAACTTACAGAAACTAGTCGGTTTGTCAGCGAAGTTGTCAATCTTGCACCTGATGAACACGCGCCTTATGTGGGACGTTCTGCTTTTGCTCACAAAGGTGGTATTCATGTATCTGCGGTAGAACGTAATCCTTTTACTTATGAACATATTCAGCCGGAACAAGTGGGGAATCGTCGCCGCATTGTTATTTCTGAACAGTCTGGTTTAAGTAATGTCATAGCTAAAGCTCGGTCTTTGGGAATGGAATTAGATAAAAATGATCCCCAAGCCCAGCAAATTCTTCAACGTATGAAAGAATTGGAGAGTGAAGGATATCAATTTGAAGCTGCAGAAGCCAGTTTTGCTCTATTAATGTATGAAGCTTTGGGACTGCGAGAACAGTTTTTTGAAGTTAAAGGTTTTCAAGTCCACTGTGATTTAGTAGAGGTGAAAGAAACTACTAATTCTTTAGCAACGGTGAAAGTAGGTGTAAATGGTATAAATATTCTTGAAGCAGCAGAAGGTAATGGACCAGTGGCGGCTTTAGATGATGCTTTACGTAAAGCTTTGGTGAACTTTTATCCGCAAGTTGCCGACTTTGAGTTGACAGATTATAAAGTCAGAATTCTCAACGGAAATACGGGTACAGCAGCAAAAACCCGTGCTTTGGTAGAATCGGGAAATGGTCAACAACGTTGGACAACTGTAGGAGTTTCTACAAATATTTTGGAGGCTTCCTATCAAGCTGTAGTTGAAGGTTTGGAATATGGTTTGTTGTTGCATTTCCAAGTTGAAAAGGCTCTGAAAGTTTAGGATAAATATCTGAATTTTCATTATGATTATGTTATTGGTGGAAAAGGTGGGATCATATTATATATCTATATCAGTTTGATGTTTACCAAATTTATTATTTTCAACAGAGTATTTCATCTATATCAGTGTTACCTAAAATAGACGTATTGCAGAATTAATATTCTGTTATAATGAATGGGGGTTATATTTGTTTTAGCCAAAAGTTAGAGTTACACGGTTATATTTAAATTAGGGCTCGCAAATAACACCAAAAAAAATATATAAAATCTAAAACTCTCTATCATACCACAGAAACAATGTTGCCATAGGTCTAATAAATATTAACTTAAGTATATTAGTGTTGGTTGTCTGAACCAGGATATCCAGGACTAAAGGATTTACAGGATGATATCACTAGATTATGTAATTAGATGAGATAGTGATCGCATACCATTTCTCATCCACAAGATTGTGACCTTATCAAATATATAGCGTCTTGTCACTTTGCGTATTTTACCCAACTGACTAAAAATCACAAACAAATAACAATCCTGTAAATACTGTTTCAGACAATTAATTAATAATCTTGAAATCCAAAAACTTACTATAATATATGGAATATGTGCCAATAAATTTACAAATCTAATATTAGGCATACCCAAAACTCCGAACACTGTCAACCCCCCTGGCTGAAATCACCAAAACTCCTTAAATTATTGACTATATTCATTCTCAATAGTAATGAGAATATAGCCACTCTTATTGATAAAAACATTTTTCCCCAAAATCTCATACAAATAACTTATATATAGCAGAACCCGAATTTTTTTGAAATTATTAAAAACCTTCTCAATTTAGCCAATTAAGGAAATCCAAATCTACAAGTAATTTTTAAATAGTCAGATTATTAAATCTTTAGGTAAAGGCGGATGTGGAGAAGTATTTTTAGCTCAACATAGTCAAACCAAGAAACTTGTCGCACTCAAAATCATCTTACCTGTCGTTGCTGGTCAAGAAATGGGTGTGAAAATGTTTTTTAGAGAAACAGAAAACACCAAATATTTACAAATATTGATGTGATGGTAAAATGGTACTAAAAATTGGACCTTATGGTTTAGCTAAAGCCTTTGATTTAGCAGGTTTAAGTGGGCAAACTTTCACATGGACAAAAATGGGAACACCTGTATTATTTATGTCTCGCCAACAAGTCCTAGACTTTAAATACGCATTACCAGAAGTTGATGTTTGGGCGAGTCCCGCTTGTCTATAAAATATGTTAACGGGATATTTCCCCCGTGATTTTGTTGGTGATTCTTAGGCTTCTGTGTTGAGAAATGATCCTGCACCCATTCGTCAACGTGATAGTCATATTCCTGAAAAGTTAGCAAAAGTGATAGATTGAGCTTTAACAGAAAAACCGCAAATTCAACTTCAAACCGCAGCACAATTTAATTTAAGGAGGCGTTGGTAAAAACTCGATGAATTTAGGGAAAACTTTCCCAAGCTTGGGCAACCAACTTGCTTAACCAGCGTCGTTGTTGTCTATCTAACACCAGATCATCTTCTAAGACCTCGGCAGTTAATTCTTCTAAGGATTGACCCTGAGCGCGGACAAGTTTGACTACTCCGGCAATTACCGCAGCTACCAGTTCTTCATCAACTGGCTGTTGTCGGAGTGCGAAAATTTCTTGGGGACTGTCTGGGATAGGATAATTCATGGTATGAGTTTACAGAATTTCCAAAATGATTAATAAATTTAACAAACTATTAAAGTTTCTTAATTAAATCTTGATGCAACTGATAGGGCGGAGTGTAACGTACTTTCTGCCTTTGTCAAATCTTTCTTAGTGAGTAGATTGATGGGAGATGTCAACAGAATATGAAAGAGATTCTTTATGTAGAAGTTCCTACTCCAGATACTGGGGCTGTACGCAACTGGCTACAAGTGGATTTTGCACCAGGTAATGGAGAGAAATTGCTTACCCCAGAAGGTTTTCGCTTGAGAAACCCTGGTCTGTCTGTGACGGATAGTATACCAGATGAACTGTCTATATTTGTCTGGTCGGTACAGCGTACTACTTATCTCAAGGTATTCCGTTGGGCAGATAAACCTTTTGCTAATGAGAGGCAAATTCTTCAACGTCTAACGACAGGAATCCGCAGCCGCTTTCCCCATAGTTATCCAGAACCGCCGGAAATTGATGCTCAAAAGTCAATTTTCGCAGAGTTAGAACCTTATTATCCCCTAACTGTCAAGTATTTTCAGAAAATGCCAAATGGGGAATATGATCTGAAGCGTGCTTACTGGTGGGAGCAACGTTGGCGTGAAGGGGTGAGAAATCCTCAGCAGCCCCGTCAGGTGTTATTTTCTGGTCAAGGGGAAGAGGGAAACGAAAGTCCCAATCTTCAATATGACCTTATTTATATTGGTGGTGCTTTAGGTTCAATTCATGCGGCTTTGATGGCAAAGTTGGGCTATAAAGTGCTGTTGGTGGAACGTTTGCCGTTTGGCAGGATGAACCGGGAATGGAATATTTCTCGTGATGAAATTCAAAGTTTGGTAAATCTGGGTTTGCTGACAAGTGCTGAGTTAGAAAGCATTATTGCTAGGGAGTATAAAGACGGTTTCAATAAATTTTTTGATGCCAATAATCCTTCTGGCCTGAAAGCGCCGATTCTGCACACGCCGACGGTGCTAAATATCGCTTTGGATTCAGATAAGTTGCTGCAAGTATGTGGAGAAAAACTCAAAGGTGCTGGTGGTGATATCTGGGATGAAACTGAGTTTATTCGGGCTGATATCAGCGATGCACAGGTAACTATTACTGTCAAGCATTTACCTAGCGGTAATGAGCAGGAAGTGAGTGGAAGATTGCTGGTGGATGCAATGGGAACTGCTTCTCCTATTGCTTGGCAATTAAATGGTGGTAGGGCTTTTGATAGTGTGTGTCCAACTGTGGGAGCAGTAATTGAGAACGGGTTTGAGCATGGTGTGTGGGATGTTCAGTATGGAGATGTTCTCTACAGCCACGGGGATATTTCTCGAAGTAGACAGTTGATTTGGGAGTTGTTTCCTGGGGTTGAGGAGGAACTAACAATTTATCTGTTTCATTACCATGAGGTGAATGGGGAAAATCCTGGTTCTTTGTTGGAGATGTATGAGGACTTTTTCATGATTTTGCCGGAGTATCGCCGCTGTGATATGGATAAGCTGGTGTGGAAGAAGCCGACTTTTGGCTATATACCAGGGCATTTTAGTGTAAGTAATAGAGATCGCACCATTGCCTTTGATAGATTAATTGCTATTGGTGATGCTGCTTCCCTTCAGTCTCCCCTGATTTTTACAGGTTTTGGTTCTCTCGTTCGCAACCTAGAACGGTTAACTACCCTATTAAATACAGCCCTGAAACACAACCTATTGAGTTTTCAGTACTTAAATCAAATTCGTGCCTACCAAAGTAACGTTTCCGTGACTTGGTTATTTTCCAAAGGTATGATGGTTCCCACAGGGAAATTTATCCCGCCCCAAAGGGTAAACTCCATGCTCAATACCTTCTTTGGTTTATTAGCAGATGAACCCCCAGAAGTGGTGGATAATTTCATGAAAGATCGTTGCGATTGGTTAACTTTTAACCGTTTAGCCTTGAAAGCAGCCAGGAAAAATCCTGCTTTACTGCTGTGGATATGGCAAATGGCTGGGTTAAAAGACTTACTGAGGTGGTTTGGTAATTATTTCAACTTTGGTCGTCACGCCCTTATTAGCCTTTTGTTAAGTAGATGGTTTTCAGACTTCCTGAAATCAAGTCAATCTTGGTTAGAACCCCGTTATCCCGGATTATGGTTGCAATTATTAACCATTAATTATGGAATTTCTACTGGTAAACCACAGCGGCATAATCAGGTAGTTAAAGTTAACTCAAAAGCAGTAACTCAAATTGGTCATTAGTAATTAGTCATTGGTCATTGTTCATTGGTAGGACGTAAGACGTAAGACCTAGAAGGTTAATTTCCCCAATTGACTGTTAACTGTTAACTGTCACCTGTCACTTGCTATAGATTCTTCAGCATTGACCTTTGATTGATGATTCTGGGGGGGGAAAACTTGGTAATTCTACAGATGCTAAGGATTTACGTCCCTTGGGTGGACGCTGGGGATAAATCAACGGAGAAGGTGATTTATTTTCTGGGTGATATTCACCCATTGGTTCTAGGGAAAAATTGTGTAAAGGCAATTTAGAGGATGTAGACGATGAAACTTCAGCCCAAGAGTCCTCACTATCTCCTGCATTTATCTGTTTATGTGGAAAAGTAGGAGTTATTGGTGGTTCATTAGTTGGAGAGATTAACAAATTTTCTGCTCCAGCACCATAATTTATTTCCACTTCTAAATTCCCTCCTATTATCCTTTTTGGTTCTTCAGCATTTTCCGTAGTAGACGCTGAAGTTTCCCTGATTGACAAATTAGTTTGATGATTGTTTGGAGTATCTCCCGTAGTAGGTGGAGTTACTGATGTCGATTGGGAGGTAAAAAACATTTGAATAAGACTCTCTAACTGCTGGTCTAGTTGGGAAGAACCAGAAGACGCAGTTTCTGATGTAATTAATTCATCAACTTTTAAAGAGGCAGCGATTTTTGTGGATGTGAGAGTATTGTCTTCATCTGAACACAGATTAGAAGATTCTGAAATGGGAGCAGAGTAACTTTTTTCGTGAGGGGATGGAGTTGAAGGTCCTACCCAGGAATTATCGGTAAGCTGGTGTAATCCCCCACAGGCATCACTGACAAAATCTGATTCTGCTGACCAAGGTTTAATAGGCTGTGCATTGGGAAACAAAGATCGTGCTTTTCTAGAGAATCTTGTGTATCCACCAGTTACGTCGTGGGGATGATGAGCTTTGTCTTCTAGGGTGTCATAGTTAGGAACGGAGGTATCTAGACATTTTTCTAAAGCCGCTTTAAATTGCAGCGTTTGACGTTGTTGACGCATCAGTCGAGTCCGCAATTCGCGACCAGTATTTTCTGAGTGTAATAGCTGCTGAGACTGTTCACTGTAATTAGTTTGTAGCAATGAGCATTCGCGCTCTAATTGAGCTAGGCGCTGTTGGCTAATTTGTAACTGTGCTTTATGAGTTTCGATGAAAATATCTTGTCGTTGAACAGTTTGTATAGCTGTTTCTAACTGTTGAAACAAAGACTCAATTTGCTCTTGGGCAGCTGAAAGTTCCTGAGTTTGTTGATTTAGCATCGAATCAGTAACGCTGGAGCGTTTTTTTTGCCATTGCAAAATCTTTTCTGCTTCAGTTAATTCCTGTTTGAGTTGCTCCACCTGACTGTATAAATCACTGTTAGCTGTGCTTAATTCTTGATTCAATGTCAGTAAGTTTTGAAATTCCGAGTTCACAACGGCTTGTTTTTCACTGTCAGGTTCAGCAACCCAATCCTGTTGTGGATTATTTTTCAAATTCTCTGTATTTGGAGATTCACACTGGTGTAGGTGTAACCCATTGGTGACATCGGTGACTGGATTCAGGAGTGGCAAATTAGTCACGTCCATATGTTCATCATGCACAACTGAGTAAAAAGGACAACCCGCCTGCTCTGAAAGTGCCGAATTTGTTGGAGAATTTAGGGGTTCAATCACAGTGCCGTTATTTGAGGTGTCAGCTATATTCATCACTCTTGACCCACCTGCTTAAAAATATTCAGCAATACTATTGCCAGCATTGCTGATCAAATACATTCAATTGCCTACGGCAATCAGGATTTCCTCTAGAAGCCAAGTTTAACTCTCTTTCAGCATTAGTGGCTAGTACATGAAGGCAGCTATCAGCTAGAAAGCCTTAATACTCACGGAATTTAATTTTTTGTCTGGTTGCTAACTGTCTGTTTATTTCCGCCAAGTTGTACTAGTACAACTTGGCGGAAATAGATCAACCATGTTGTAAATTAGAGGAAAACCCTACTCCATAAGAAAGATTTTTGACTTTTGACTTTTGACTTGCGCCTTGCGGTACTAGTGATGAGAGAGTGTCCTAATTGTGAATCTAGAATTAAGGGATTTTAGATTTGGGACTAGTAATAATAAATACAGGCTCTTGGTTTTACAACCAGCATAGGAAAAAGGTTTGTGTCGAAACAAGCAGTTTAAAAACACAAGGTTTTGTGATCTCAAGCCAAGGGGTAAATCCAAAATCGCAAATCCAAAATCTAAAATTGCTTGATCCTAATAATACTGACAATGCTATGTCAGTTTCTTGTGCGTCAAGTTTATTTATGATGTAGTCTTTTTGTCCCTAAGTGGTAGAGGGTGTGAACCTACTTGACGTAGGTTAAAAGTTAGATTAACTTGCTAAAAAATATTATGATCCCCGACCTATTCACTCAACTACTGCTGTTTGGTAGATATTATCTGGGATTAAAGTATTAAATTTTACTAAAAATATAATAATTCAGAAGAAGGAGTATGGCTTACGCCACCCTCTAGTATAAGGAGAAAGAAAAAATTTTCCCCCTACACCCCTGCTCCCCTTAAGGTAGCCAGTGAGGATGAAAACCAACTAAGGGAAGTTGTTCTGGTTTGATTTCGATGTTGGCTACATCAGTGATGGGTAAAAGAGGCATTAACCACAGACTGCTGGTAGCAATCGGTTCACCATCATCAGTTTTTAAGGTGTTTGCAGGTAATGTGGTTGTTGAGTTTTCTATTGGTACTATTTGGTCAAACACTAGACCCAAACCGTCGGGTGCTAAACTCATGTGCACATTTCGTTGGGCTGGGGGTAGCATTAAAAGTGGTTTTTGTTGGTCGGTTTTGAGGTTAATCGCGACTAAATAAGGCTGTTCTATATATTGTTCTTTTGATATTAGTTGTGTTAGTAAGCAGTAGAGGGTGGGTGAGGTAGGATCAAAATTGCAACCAAGGATTGAGCCTGTGGTTTTTAATAGTTGTTTCTGCACCCCTTGATTGGTGACTAGGAATAAGTCTCGGGTGAAGTCAGTATTAAATTTGACCATTGCAGCTTGTGAACCATCTTTGGAAAAAGCTTGAACTAAGCCAAATTGGGGTAGAAAATCTAGAGGTTTGGTAGCTTCTCCTTGAAGGGATAAAATTGCTGTTCCCTGTCCTTGAGCAACTGCTACTGCTTTGCTATCAGGTGTGATGAGAAAATCGCCTGGTGGTTGACTTTGTAAGCGTTTTGCAGTGGGTTTTGTTCCTGAAATATCTTGAGTTGTTAATAAATGCCATAGCCCAAAGTCGCCTGGATTATCTATTTTGCCGCGTTGGATAACAATTGTTGCTCCATCAGGGGATAGGTCAAATTTTAAGTTTTGATAGTGCTTATTATCTAAAATCAGGTCTAGTTTGCCTGGTGGTTGTGGTTGTTGACCAGTTGTGCTAGAAATTCCTGTTGTAACTGTATATAGCTGGGCTGAGAGTATGTCTGGATTTTTAGAGGAACGAGCGGAAAATAATATTTTCTCTCCATCTGGAAATGGCTCGAAGTCCATCACAATTAGCTCTTTGGGGGTAAGTACCTTTTTTTGCCCTTGGGTTAGGTTATAGATTACTAATTTTCCCTGCTCTTGTTGATTAGCTCCTATGTAAAGTAGAGCGCGATCTCTTGTGATGAAGCTGCCCGTAAACGGTTGAATTTCCCTCTTTTTTCCTTCTTTCTGGGAAAATCTATCTGTTGCTCCTTGCAATGAAACTTTATAAGTTGTTCCATAAGGTGCTGGTGTTACTAGTGTGTAAACTAGTCTTCGCCCTGCCCAACTGATTTTACCTGCGAGAACTGGACAGATTGTTGAGTTTTCTTCTTCGCTTTTGGTTTCTACTGGACAGACTTTTAAATTTTCTTCTACGCTTTTGGTGTCCATTGGACGACTAAAAGTGAGTGTAAAAGCTGTGTCTTCTGCTCCAATTTGTTGATTCTGCCAGGTAAAGTTACGGACGATGGGCTTGACTGCATCACCTTGCCAGATGACAAAGCCAATCAGTAGACTCAAGAGGATCATGAGGGCGATCACAACACGATCTAGTGGTTGAATAAATTTATAAGATTTTGTCATTGGGTATTGAGCATTGGGTATTGAGCATTGGGCATTGAGTATTGGGCATTGAGCATTGGGCATTGAGCATTGCATTTCCCCCTATACCCTTACACCCTACCTCCTGTCACCTAATAACTATATGGATTTTCAGGTTGGGGAATTTTTTTGAGGGAGGAGGCTTTAATAGTTAATTGACGTTTATTGGCGATGTTTTCTGTGAACATTTGTCCTTCTACTTCCAGCCAGGTATCTGGTGGGTATTGATTGCGGTTTTCTCCCAGTTGAACTGGTAATCCTGCTGGATAGCCATCTGCAGCACAACAAGTAATCACAAATCGAGCTAATAACAAGTGGTTTTGATCTAGTTCTGGAGGATGGATTACAAATCCCTGGACTTTGACTTTCTGCCCTGTATAGGCATCGGGTTCTGGATAGACGTTAAGTGTGCGTACCCAGTCTATGAGCGAGCGCTCTTCTGGTCGAATGGTAGGGCGAAATGCTTGGGGTTGGGCGCGTGTCGCTCCCAATAACTCGGTGACACCCCGTTCAAGTGCTATTTGAGAGGCAAAGACGCGCGGGGTAATGATAAATCCTAAAATTGCTGTGGTTAAGAGTAAGGCACTACCCCAACCAGGAGGAAATAAATTTATATGTTGTTGTTGGTTATTAGGTGCTTCATAACGACGGCATTGTTGCCACAATTGTATCCCTTTGAAAAAACCAACAATCAATAAACCTATTGCACCCACAATTACTAACCAAAAGTAGTCAGGATGAATCAATAAATTTAGTTTGCCTGTGAACCAGTATTTGAGCATTAAAATTCCCCAAGCTGTGATTGCTATAACATCCAGCCAAATAAGTAACTGATTTTTGATTTTTTGTTTTTGTTTTTGGATTGAAGTCATTATTTATTGAGTTATTAAGTCAGTTGTAAGTTTCACAGATAACTGCCAAAAATTACATGACGTGCAGATTCAAAAATAAGGTAAATAAAAGTGTCAACTGTCCGGCTAAAGCAAATATATACAATAGGGCTTTAGGTTTGAAAATTGATAACATCAAACCCACACCTTTGATATCAATCATCGGACCAAATACCAAAAATGCTAACAAAGAACCACTAGTAAAGGTGGAAGCAAAAGATAAAGCAAAGAAAGAATCGACTGTAGAACAGATTGATACTACTGCAGCTAAAATCAACATGGCCAGAATTGAAGTAATTGGCCCAGCACCCAAACTGAGGATTAATTCACGGGGTGCTAAGACTTGAATCGCGGCAGCAATGGCACTTCCTAACACCATTACTCCTCCTAATTCCCGCAATTCTTGGATGATATTATCCAATAATAGACGGAGTTTATCTGCAAAAGGTTTATTGAGGTTAGAAGTTGCGATATTTGTTTGGTTTATACCACCTATCTTGGTAGATCTACCTGCTTTACCACCGAGAATATAAGTTCCTGATTGCAAGATAGTATTAGCCGTTGCTTGTTCTTCTACCTGGTAATATTTTCCCTTGCGTTTAGATTCTGGTTTAGGGGGTGGATTATATTTAATATAACGTGCGAGCGTAGGTTGTAAGAAGGGACTTAAGTCTTGTTGAAGGCTAAAAACAAAACCGATAATAGTAGCGCTCGCTAAAGACAATACAATTCTTAACACTACTATTTCTGGTTGATCTCTAAATGCTGTCCAAGTTGCCCAAATTACAATTGGGTTAATTGTCGGTGCTGCTAGTAAAAAGCCAATTGCTACCGGTGTGGGGACTCCCTGCATCAATAACCGCCGCGCTACTGGCACATTACCACACTCGCACACCGGAAATAAAAAGCCAATCATACTGCCAACTAAAGCCCCTAGTAGGGCATTTTTGGGCATTTTTTCTACCAATTTGCGTTCATCAATAAAAAACAGCAGCAAACTGGAGAATAACACCCCTAGCAGCAAAAAAGGCATCGCCTCGACTAGCAGACTCAGAAATAGGGTGAAACCATTGTTAAGTTGATTCATTATCATGTCGCAGTCAAAAGCGGTTTTGAGTTTTAGGGTTATGCCTAGTCATTTTATCCAAATCAGAATTAAACGGGGATCAATAGTAAATTGGGAAATGTAAACATTAGTATCTCTCAGATGATCTGAACCTCACACATACAGCATATTAACAGCCAAAGTCTTACAGAATCTAGGTTAAAAACCAAATCACAAGCCTTTTCTACTCCTGATTCAGCATTCTAGGACTTCTGTTGTAGTTTTGATTTCCTAGCTCAATCACCTAGCTTTAAGTTGACACTCCCCTGGCTAAAGCCGAGGGGATTCTTGGTTCACAGACTCGCCGTTAGACGACTGGTTGGCACCAATCCGCCCAAAAGGGCAAATCAAATCTCCCCAAGCGTAAGTTCCCGTATGCCTACGGTACTTAATCCTAGTTTTAGGATATTGACTAAAAAGCCAGACGCAAGCTCCTGGCTTTAGACATGGGGATAAGTCGGTAGTGGCTTCAGCCGCAGTAATAATATACAGCTAAAGTTTATATGATCTTTGTTTTCATTTTGTGCCATTATACAAAAGCGAATTGTATAATCATCCCCGGCTTAAAAGACATACCTCCCTGAAATTTTTTCTGCAAACTTCAATAATTTGGAGAAAATTCCTCTGGTTAATGAACGAAGCACCGTGAAAGTTTCTGTCCGCCTTTGTATATTTCCCGTGCGTAATCAGTCCAAGTACCTTGTCCCCAATATCGAAAACAGCTTGTTTGCAGCAACAAGTTATATAATAAATTTCGACGGTAGTAGGTTTTTTTGGTGATAGCTTCACCTGAGTTGTTGGCTAAGAAGTGATCAAACTTCCGATGAAATGAATTACTTAATTCATACATGGGAGATAAAACATTTTCGTATCCCTGCACCCAACTAATATGATTAGTCCATGATGCGCCATCTACATGAAAATTAGGATTAGTTTTTATAATTCCTTGTATGGCATTTTCTACAGCATTTGGTGAAAAATTATCTGCGGGAATTTGTTGCCAGATCTGATGTTGTCCCACTGGTTGACAAGGGGGAAAGTCTTCAGGTAGATAACCAGCATCTGCTAATAATTCTAAATATTCTGTACCACAGACAGCCACTACTCTGGTTTTACCTCCGCCATGCTGCACCATATCCCACCAGGCTTGTTTAAAACCGTTGGGAAATTCATTCATCATCACACCGCCGTTTTCACCATCACCAATTTGGCTGACGATTGGCGGTACTAAATTAGAAGCTAATTGTTGTTTAGACAAGGCTTTAGCTTCATAATATGGTTGCATTTGAGCGACTAATTTAGTATCTGCTCCTTGGGTTTTAATTAAGGTTGTAATACTAATTGTTTCTCCTTGGGAATTGCGAGCAACTAAACGATGTGGTAAATGTTTTTGCGTGATAGATTCACCAGTAATTGTTTCTATTGTATGTTCTTGTACTAATAACCAAAGATATCCAGATTCTTTGAGGGCTTTGATAAATCCAAATAGGATATCTGGGTGATTTGGTAGGTGCATTTCTGGGGGTGAAAATCCTTTGACTCGTCCTAGTGCTTCCCATCCAAAAATTGCCGCAAAATGATGTTGCCAAGCGATAATATGGAGTTTCATATCTGCTATGGGGGTGGAAGGAATTACAGCGTGACTCCACATTGTCCCGAGCCACTCTACATAAGGCTGATAGGTGGTATCGCAAGTAATCCGTTTGAGGTTGTCGAGGATGTCACTTCGTCCCATTTGTCGGAGTCCCCACAAAAGATTACCAGAATAATCCAACATGACACGGGGATTGCAACCTTGATTTACAAGTTCGGGGATCAAGTCTCCCATGCGACTGTAACAATAGGCAAAAGGTTTTGCATTGTGGTTGTCTCCCTCGTGTTGATGTTCAAACATATATTGCAGGTTGCTAATGAGTGAATTGCTATGTCCAGCTGGTATAGTAGGCTGGTGCATGTGGAGAGCGATTGCAAACACAGCGTCAATATCTGCTAATTTAAGATTGGTTGTTGGTAAAAATACAGCCTGATCATGGTTGACTACAGACAGCACTTCTGTTTCCCACCCAGAAATATTAGGTAAATCATTGATGATTTCGGGCAAAGTGGGCAGATTATGAGGTAATTTCAACATCTATATATTACTCAGAAACGATATATAACTGTTAATTCTGCACCGAATATTGACTAATGAATACTTCCAGTCACGCTATTTTAAGTTTGGTGATATTTAATCAACAAATCCGAACTCAGTTTACTGCAGCAATTCTGATCCGTGCAGTCCTTCCAGATATTCCCATCTTTGTGTTCTACTTTTTGATGAAGTTTGTTTACCGTTTACCAGAAAAACAGATTTTGTCTGAGGTTTATTATCAACCTTTTTGGCAAGCTGTTGTGAGTACGTTTCATTCCATTCCTTTAGCTTTGCTGGGTATATTAATTGGTCAAATTGCTAATTGGCAAGTGATTGAGGTGGATTGTACCACTAAGGATAAATCTGCTGTCAATCGCTGTAAAACTTGTTTCAAAACTACTGCTGTCCAATCAACATCTGCTGCTGTTGTTTGTTTTCCTAAAGTTAACCTAATTCCGCCCAAAGCGGCTATTTGTGAATACCCCATTGCTAATAAAATCGGACTGGGACTTAATTTTCCACTATTACAAGCAGCACCTGCACTAATGCCGATTCCTGCTAGGTTTAATTGACGGACTAGGGTTTTACCACTAATTTTTTCGCCATCGGCATATTCTAAATAAAAGCTGAGATGATGGGGTAAGCGGTGAATTCTGTCACCTGTGGGAATTAAACTGGGAATATCTGCTAATTTGGTAAAGAGGCGATCGCGCAATTCTGTTAATCTTAGTCTTTCTGTTTCTAACTCCTGTCCCGCTAACTCCGCAGCTACTCCAAACCCAGCAATAGCAGGTGTTGCTTGTGTACCTGAACGCAGTCCTTGTTCTTGTCCACCACCACCTAACAATGGTATTAAGTTCATGCCTGGACGCACATATAAAGCACCTGCACCCAAGGGACCATATATTTTATGACTAGATAAACTCAATAAATCAATACCTAAATTATTGACATCTATCGCTAAACGTCCCGCAACTTGCACCGCATCTGTATGGAATAAAGCACCATGGATTTTGGTAATTCTTCCTAGTTCTGCTATCGGTTGAACAGTTCCCACTTCACTTTGTCCATAAATCACTGATACCAAAACAGTGTTATGTTGCAAAGCTGCTTTTAAATCTTCGGGATTAATTCTACCTTTACCATCTACACCTAAACGGGTAACTTCCCAACCCCAATTTTCTAACATTCGCACCGGTTCAGAAACAGCCGAATGTTCCACACTAGAAATAATGATATGTTGTGGTACAGGATAACATCGAGCCACACCCATAACTGCTAAATTATCTGCTTCTGTTCCCCCAGAAGTAAAGATAATTGATTCGGGAACAGCATTAATTAAACCTGCAACTTGTATTCTTGCTTGTTCCACAACTAATGCTGCACGGTTGCCCCACTCATGTAAACTGGAAGGATTACCCCACTGTTGATTTAAGACTGCTTGCATTGTAGCGATTGCTTCGGGTCGAGTAGGAGTAGTAGCACTGTAATCTAGATATATTTGCATAAAACCATAATTGAGACGATCAAGTATGTACAGTTACTTTGCTAAATCAGTAAAAAGACCGAGTAATTTTATGTTAATGGGTGGACTTTTAGCATCTTTGGTACAACCAGTTTTTTACATAATTAGACATACACCTTATGGGCAATAATAAATAATGTCTACCCTCAATCTATTTTAATCAGATTACCGTGTCTATTTTTCCTCATATGAGATTTGATTTCTATCTTATATCTTTTTATTCCTATTGACTCTCAGTGGTTGTTAAAAAGTCCAATCTTCCAATCAGCTTCTCGCACCATTGCCACAAGAACCATTAATTCAAGTTTACTTCAACCATACTGAATCTTCAGAATGCCAAGAAACCTATCGTCAGCAAACCCATTTAGGAGACGACTTATAAAAACAGATTATTGATGCTATTTCTCAGGCAAAATCTACCATAGATATAGCAGTCCAAGAATTACTTTTCCCTAAAATTGCTCAAGCAAGCATTAGCTGTAGAACAAAAAGCTGGTGTCAAGGTCAGGATAATTGTAGAAAATAACTATTCTGGTCCTTGGAGTAGCTTGCCTGCAAGGGAAATACAGAAACTAGAAAAAAGAGAACAAGAACTATATCAAGAATTTCGCCAATTTGTTGATATCAACTAAGATAATCAAATCACAATAGATGAAATTAATTAACGTGATGCTTTACTACAGATGAAATTAATCAACGTGATGCTTTACTCATGATCCAAAACGCCCAAATTCCTTGGATAGATGATACAGCAGATGGTACTGCGGGTAGCAGTTTGATTCATCATAAATTTGGAATTGTAGATAATCGTTTTGCCATTATTACTTCTGCTAATTTTACATTAAGTGATACATCAGGAGGTTTTAGTAATTCTAGGAGTTGAGGTAATGCCAATAATTTACTAAAAATCGACAGTCTAGAATTAGCAACTTTATTTACTGAAGAGTTTAATAATATGTGGGGTGATGGTGCGGGAGGTAAGCCAAATAGTATAAAAAGATCTGTGCATTGCCACCTCATAAACTATACGTTCTAACGTAATAGATACCCATTACTCTGCTCTAAAGTCAAAGTGTCTGTAATACCCAGGTTATTCTATACGTTTAGCCCTTTAACCCGACTAATCATTTCTCTCGGTTGTGCTGTATTCGTATCAGGACTACTCCCGTCTTGGTTGCGTTTACCTACTCCTATTCTCTGTATTTGGAACTCTAGCGCCTATGTTTTTTTGGGGTTGACTTGGTGGAAAATGCTTAAAGCTACTGCGGAAGAAAACCGCTCTTATGCACAGCGTGAATACAAAGGTCGTTTGGTGATATACACATTCATTGTCTTGGCTTCTTGTATGAGTATGTTAGTGATCGCATGCCTCCTGAATTATCATAAACATGGGCTATTGACGATTTCCTTACCCCTACGCGTCATGCTTGCAAGTATGACGATTTTCAGTCCTTGTTTACTAGTACATACCTAGTACACACAATGTTTGCTCTGCTATATGGACGCACTTGTTACCAACATGATTGTGAAATCAATCTTGGAAATATAGCTGGAGGCTTAGGTTTTCCTAACGAGAACTATCCAGATTACTAGGACTTTTCATATTTTTCCTTTGTGATTGCTATGACTGGTCAATTCTCTGACGTGCAAACAACAGTACGTTCTATGAGGTGCTTAACTTTGCTGCATGGTGTGTTTTCCTTCTTTTTTAAGACTACCGTTCTTGCTATGAGTATCAATAATATATATATATATATATATA
>ERZ1034427.74-NODE-74-length-21280-cov-30.136584_pt1 | contig 21280 bp, 20 predicted proteins | sample MGYA00520607_ERZ1034427 | MGnify/ENA primary metagenome ERZ1034427 (study PRJEB33736, sample SAMEA104288489) | Azolla caroliniana | place: Brazil | collected 1987 | study: EMG produced TPA metagenomics assembly of the PRJEB19522 data set (Is there foul play in the... | reverse complement strand
CTTGGTTTCAGTTCTGTACTGGTAAATGCTTTGACCAAGTTTTTGGCTTTTTTAACCGACATTCCACACTTCATTTTGTAGTACAAGCACAGATGTAAAAGGTAGCAAACACAGGTTAAATATAAAAACAGAGTTTATCTAGTAATAAATATACCCAGTATTATAAATACTGCCAAAGAATTGATTCACGATTGCATAGTCTGATCTTTTTATAACTGATTGAAAGATTCAAATTAAACATTGTTGTCTAACTAGCTTTTTTAAACGCCATAAAAAAGTTGGATTTTCTGTGTGCATAATTTATTCTTTATGCTTACTTGATTGTTAAAAACAATATTTTTCAATAGATGGTTAATATAGTTTATCTGTACTATTTATCGAATTGCAGAATGTAGGATCAATAATTTCTGGATTCCCCTTCCCCACTTTTGTGAGAAGAAGGACAAGGTTCAGGGGAATGAGATTAAAACAGGATCGATCATTCTATGAAGTTCTTTTAATAAGTTGATAGTTTGGTTTGTGGTGGGTTATCTTGTCGTTAACCTACTCTACGGTTATTTCCAGTCGAGGAAATGGGGTATTTGCGTGAGGTCGTGTAGTAATATTTTTAGGTGATATCAGGGTTGGAATATAGGGCTTGAGGACTGTATCATAAATTATGAATTATGAATTATGAAGTTTAAATTTAAAAAATCCAAATTTAGCTTCACAATCCATAATTTACGAGAAATAGTGGGAAGTTTGAAATCCTACCAACCAGTAATAACCTGAAAATCCAAAAAATTTTCATGTTTTTACGTCCTTTAGGGGCTTTATCCCCAGTCACGCAGTCGGGACATCGACTGTTGGGTTAGGTGATGTCAGACGAGTTATGCCCGCAATCGTTGTTCAACCCCAGAATTCCACCCCTTCAAGGGGTGGGAGTATGTCAAAAGCTTTGAGACTGAGTGCAGAAGAAAAATCTAGTGTTGAGTTTTGAGTTAAGACACTGTAACCCAAAACTCATAACTTTGAAATTTCAGAAATCAGCCAAGCTTTTAAGCCATTTGATTTTCAATTGCCCAACGTGCTAATTCAGTACGGTTGTGGAGATTGGTTTTACCCAACATATTGGAAACATGGCTTTCAACGGTACGCTGACTGACATTTAATTCTTCAGCAATTTCCCGGTTGGCTAAACCCCTAGCTACAAACTGTACTACTTTCAGTTCTGTTGGGGTTAACTGGACATCGAAGGGAACCTGGATACGGGAACCATTTTCCCCTCCTTTTGTTTGGTGTTCTTTCCAACGGATAGTTTGCTTAAGTGAGGATTCTACTTGTGCTACGAGTTCTTCAGGTTCAAAGGGCTTGACCATATATACGTCAGCACCTTTGTTCAGTCCTTTAACTCGGTCTGCACTTTGTCCCTTAGCGGAGAGGAAGAGAACGGGAATCCAACTTGTACGTTCATTTTGTCGTACTTGTTCCACAAAAGTGTATCCGTCCATTTCCGGCATCATCACGTCACAGATGATCATATCTGGAACTTCATGTTCTAAAATTTCCAGAGCTTCTCGTCCATTTTCGGCTGTGATGACTTCGTATCCCCGGAATTCTAAGTAATCCTTCACCAGCAAGATGAGGTTAGGGTCATCATCAATCAATAGAAGTCGTTTGTGATCTTTCATGCTGGGCTCTTTCATAGCAGTGGCACTTGTCGCGCGTCGATCCATCAAGGTCTTGAATAGTTATCCTTTATGGTGGATTATTGAGATGTTGTTTTTTCCCACTTAACTTGCCTTTGCTGCCTAAAAGTCTAAAAGGTGATGGACACTTTGAAGAAAATAGTAGCTAGATGACAAAATTCCAGTAAGGATACGGAGAGCAATAGTATTTATAATGCGTTATTATATGTTGCTTTGAAAGGGGCGGGCTAAAAAACCTGATTGATTAAATAATAATCTGTCTGGCTGACAAGTTCAGTATTTAGCTGAAGATGGACCTGGCTCAAAACTCACCCGCACTTTCATTTGCTTACTTTTGCTCTGCTATATCCCTTGGATGTTAAGCCTCAATCAGAGGTTCACAAGAAACCAGGGAAGTTTCTGGCAAAGGATGGGTTAAAAATGCTTGTGCTTCAACCACCATTATGCCGATTAAGTGTTCTGGGATGATCCGCTCAATGACTTCCGGTTTTGTTTGGCTATACCAGACCCCATCTGGGTAAACTACCATTATCTGCCTAGAACAACAAACACGCAAGCAGTTAGTTTTAGTTCTGAAGATGCAAATGGGATGACTCTCGTGAAATGGGTTGATGTGTCGCTCTTTGAGTCGCAGTTTCCAGCATTCCCAGAATTCTAGATTAGCCTGTTTTGACCAGTTGTGAATCACTATCTGCTCAGAACAAACATAAAGCTGTTCGTTGAAGAATTGCCAGTCCTAGAACGTCTACACAATTACTTAGGGCTTTAAGTTCCTTGGCTTTAGTAGTTTTGGGGATTGGACAGCAATTCTTTAGCTCACTGTATTGTTACTCATTAAGCGACTCCCTGATTACAGTTCTATAACAATTTCTCAGCTTTGCAAATAAAAGTTGTCCATATAAAAATATTCATTACTTACGCAACAGAACCAGACAACAAAAACAATTAGGCATTTATACTTTACCTGAAGTAACTTTTTGGTTCAGGTAGAAGGTGACAGGTGACAGGTGAGTCAGCGTGGTCTTGGGGGAAACCCCAAGACCGACTGTCGTATCGCTAAAGCATTGACGCAGCCTGCCGGAGGCATCATCCGAAAGGTAACGGAAAGAAGGCAAAAGGCAGGATGGCAACAACTGACAACTGATAGCTGAATTTAGTTCGGAAACCCGTACAGAAAACATTATTGCCATTTGTCACTGCTTTTCGGTAGATTAGCACTCAGGAGTCGAGAGTGCTAACAAGCGAGCACAAATTAAAATTATGGCAGCTGTATCTCTAAGCGTATCTACAGTTAAACCTTTGGGCGATCGCGTTTTTGTAAAAGTGACCGCCGCTGAAGAAAAGACCGCAGGTGGTTTGTATTTGCCTGACACCGCTAAGGAAAAACCCCAAGTAGGCGAAGTAGTAGCCCTTGGACCTGGCAAGCGGAATGATGACGGTAGCCGCCAAGAATTGGAAATTAAAGCCGGTGATAAAGTGCTTTACTCCAAGTATGCTGGCACCGACGTTAAGCTCGGCACTGAAGAATATGTACTGCTTTCTGAGAAAGATATTCTAGCAGTGGTCAGCTAGTTCGGTGATGAGGGGTCAAACAAGTCAAAAGTCAAAAGTCAAAATTTTGAGTTGGCAAGTTACACCCCAGCAAATGGCTGAAAAATTGACAACTAACAAATAACCAATTCAAAAATTACACAGATTATGGCAAAGCGCATTATTTACAACGAAAACGCCCGTCGCGCCCTTGAGCGTGGTATTGATATTCTGGCTGAAGCTGTTGCTGTCACCCTTGGACCAAAAGGTCGTAACGTAGTTCTAGAGAAAAAATTTGGCGCACCACAAATCGTTAATGATGGTGTAACTATTGCTAAAGAAATTGAATTAGAAGACCATATTGAAAACACTGGCGTGGCTTTGATTCGTCAAGCTGCTTCTAAAACTAACGATGCTGCTGGTGATGGTACAACCACCGCTACCGTTTTAGCTCACGCCATTGTTAAAGAAGGCTTGCGGAACGTGGCTGCTGGCGCTAATGCAATTCTGTTGAAGCGCGGTATTGATAAAGCTACTGCTTTCTTAGTTGAAAAAATTGCTGAACACGCTCGTCCTGTAGAAGATTCTAAAGCGATCGCACAAGTTGCGGCAATTTCTGCTGGTAACGACGAAGAAGTTGGTAGCATGATTGCTCAAGCTATGGACAAGGTGGGTAAAGAAGGCGTAATTTCCCTGGAAGAAGGGAAGTCTATGACCACCGAACTCGAAATCACTGAAGGGATGCGCTTTGATAAAGGGTATATCTCTCCTTACTTTGCAACTGATGCAGAGCGGATGGAAACGGTGTTTGATGAGCCTTACATTTTGTTAACCGACAAGAAAATCGCTTTAGTACAAGATTTAGTACCTGTACTTGAGCAAGTAGCTCGTTCCGGTCGTCCTTTGGTGATTATCGCTGAAGATATCGAAAAAGAAGCTTTGGCTACTTTGGTAGTTAACCGTTTGCGCGGTGTACTCAACGTTGCGGCTGTTAAAGCTCCTGGTTTTGGCGATCGCCGTAAGGCTATGCTAGAAGATATCGCTGTCTTAACTGGTGGTCAACTCATCACTGAAGACGCTGGTTTGAAGCTAGATACTACCAAGCTGGATAGCCTGGGTAAAGCTCGCCGCATCACTATCACCAAAGACAACACCACAATTGTTGCTGAAGGTAACGATGTTGCAGTTAAGGCTCGTTGCGAACAAATCCGCCATCAGATGGAAGAAACAGAATCTTCCTACGACAAGGAAAAACTCCAAGAGCGTTTGGCTAAATTGTCAGGTGGTGTAGCTGTAGTTAAAGTTGGTGCAGCTACCGAAACCGAAATGAAGGACAAGAAACTACGCTTGGAAGACGCTATCAACGCTACCAAGGCTGCTGTAGAAGAAGGTATTGTTCCCGGTGGTGGTACAACCTTGGCTCACCTCACTCCCCAGTTAGAAACTTGGGCTAACAGCAACCTCAAGAATGAAGAGTTAACTGGTGCTTTAATCGTTGCTCGTGCTTTACCTGCTCCTCTGAAGAGGATCGCAGAAAACGCTGGTCAAAACGGCGCTGTAATTGCAGAAAGAGTAAAAGAGAAAGATTTCAACATTGGTTTCAACGCTTCCAGCAACGAATTTGTTGATATGTTGGCTGCTGGTATTGTTGATCCCGCAAAGGTAACTCGTTCTGCACTGCAAAACGCAGCTTCTATCGCTGGTATGGTGTTGACAACTGAATGTATTGTTGTTGACAAGCCAGAACCTAAAGATGCTGCTCCTGCTGCTGGTGCTGGTGGTGGAGATTTTGATTACTAAGGTCTTTTCCTAGTTTAAATAACGGCCGCTTCCGTAAGGGGCGGCTATTTTTCTGAATAAACCACGAAGAGGATTTGGTTTTCCTGATCCATCAAAATGTCTTTGACAGACTAGTAGTACCGCAGTGTGGAAGTAAAAATCAATACAGTGTAAGCGTTTCAGAGATTTGGAATGGTTAGTTTATTTACGCCGTACTGTACTATTTTTGGCTCTCAAACTCAAGCTGGTAGTAATGTTGTCGCTGCGTTGCTCACTTTGGTGAGAATCCTCAGGTTTTAAAAACGTTACGACAAAATTAATTATAGGGGCAGTTTTACAACCACCCCTAAAACCCCTCTTAATTTAAGATTTAGCAGCGCCCTTGACGAGCTTTATAATTACTCAGATATATTAACGAATTCAGAACTAGCTAAGGTTGGAGCAGTAAAGATTTGTGAGTACAAGTTAGAGGGTTCTTGACGAGCCACAACTGGTAACACTTGACGAGCGTGAGTAGCAACTTCAACAGTCTTCACATCATAGGTTTGTGTAGCTAACTTAGGATAGAAACCAATCCCGATTATAGGAAGTAATAAACAAGCGGTGATGAACAATTCACGAGGTTTAATATCAGCAACTACAGTATCTAAATGTAAGTCTTTGCTTTGCTTACCGTAGAACACTTGACGCAACATGGACAGTAAATAGATGGGAGTCAAAATCACACCAACTGCGGATAGGAAGATGACTACTACTTTGAAGCTGGAACTGTAAACATCACTGGTGCCAATACCCAGGAACACCATCAATTCACCGACGAAACCACTCATACCAGGTAAAGCCAGAGAAGCCATTGAACCGATAGTAAACAGAGCGAAGGTTCTGGGCATTACTTTAGCCATGCCGCCCATTTTATCCATCATTAAGGTGTGAGTACGTTCGTAAGTTACACCAGAGAGGAAGAATAAACTAGCAGCAATTAAACCGTGAGAAAGCATCTGTAATACAGCACCGCTGATACCAATTTCTGTGTAAGATGCAATCCCGATTAATACAAACCCCATGTGGGCGATGGAAGAGTAAGCTAAACACCGTTTGAGGTTGGTTTGAGCTAAGGCGCAACAAGCACCGTAAACAATATTGACTACACCTAAAATTGCTAAGATTGGAGCGAAAACAACGTGGGCATCGGTTAACATCTCTAGGTTGAAGCGAATTAGTGCATATCCGCCCATCTTCAACAACACACCAGCTAATACCATTGAACCGGGAGCAGATGCTTCACCGTGAGCATCAGGCAACCATGTATGGAAGGGGAAAATTGGTAGTTTTACACCGTAAGCGATTAAGAAGCCTGTATATAGTGCAAGTTCTAGGGCTTGGGGATATTCTTTCATTCCCAATTCTGTCATGTTGAAGGTGAAGTTATCACCATAAAAAGCCATTGCAAAACCAGCTACCAGAATAAATATAGATGCTGCTGCGGTGTAAATAATAAATTTGGTGGCTGCATAGCGGCGGTTTTTTCCTCCCCAGATGGAAATAAGCAAGTAAACGGGTACTAACTCAACTTCCCACATTAAGAAGAACATTAATAAGTCTTGGGCGAGGAATACGCCTAATTGGGCGCTGTACATCACCAACATTAATGCATAAAATAAACGCGGCTTATTGGTTACTTTCCAAGCCGCAAATACTGCGAGTGTGTTGATTAAGCCTGTTAAGAGTATCAAGGGCATTGATAAACCATCAATTGCTAAAGCCCAGTTAAAGCCTATTTGGGGTATCCAAGCGTAGCTTTCTGTCATTTGGAGGGCTGAACTTTGGAAATCATAACCCTGCCAAAGGGCAAAAATCATTAATGCAAAGTCTGCAAAAGCTATTCCTAGACCATACCAGCGAACTGTTTTACCGTCTTTATCAGGCATGAAGGGAATGGCCAGGGATGCCACTAAGGGCAAGAAAATTATGGCTGATAGCCAAGGGATTTGTATCGGATTCATCACTGTTGACAATCAATTTTTAGTTTTTCTTTTAATTACATTATATTAAGGAATCGTTACTTTTGTAAACAATTTCCTTTACATATTTTCAAATGAGAGGATTTTATAGTAATAAATACTTACCCAAATAGTCTCATAGCCATTTTATGAGTAAAGTTTTGTAACGTCAAGAAAAAAGCGGACTGATTTGCCGCTTCTTTAAGTTTGAATAAATATTCAAATTTTTGATGTTGATTTGATAAAGTATTGATTACTGGGTTTTAATACCTAAACTATGCGGTTGACAATTGTCCATACTTCTCGATGAGAACGAACGTGGGGAACGGAGATGGTTTTCAATCCGGTAATGAAGGGTTTATAGTAAACCTGCCAATACATGGGGGTAAGTTCATCAGCACAAGCTTTCAGAAGTTTAATTTCGGTTGGAAGTTACCCAGCGAGTTGATTAACTCTCTGTGCATGGGTTTGGGTAATTTTTTTGGCAGCTTCTAATTCTTCTTCTTGTTGGGAAAGACTTTTTGAGAAGAGTTCCGACTGATTGAGATAGGTTTGTCTCTGATGTTTTTGTTTTTCTAAAAAGGCGAGCGCTCTATCTATACCTTGAAGTTCCGCGGCAATTTGCGGATTTTCTCTGGCTTGACGGCGATATGCCTCAACTATTGCTAACGCTGAATCATTTTCCCCGGACTCTACATTAGTATTAGTCAGTGCAGCCCGTTCTTCCTGGAGTGCTTGAATTTGTGAGTTAAGTTCCTTAATGTTTGGCTGAATTTTCTCCATACATAATAATATATGGGTAATTGCTAATTAGTAATTGTCAAGAAAAATAAAGTCAAAAGTCAAGATTTAAAACCTCCTAACTCCTGACTCCTAACTCCTGACTCCTAAAAAATAGTTACTCCTTGGATATCGAGGGGTAGCGATCGCGCTACAGATTTAATTCCTACTTGTTTCCAGGCATTACTCATTGCTGTTGCTACTCCTGGTGTATGCAATTCATCTGTTAAAGCTAACAAAGTCGGTCCTGCACCACTAATTACCATGCCATAAGCACCAGCAGCCACAGCAGCAGCTTCTACAGCGTCGTAACCGGGAATTAAGGCTTGACGATAGGGCTGATGGAGCTTATCTTGTAAAGCAGCCCTTAACCATTCTTCCCGATGAGTTGCTAAACCTCGCAGTAATAAACCAAAATGGGCAGTATTGAAAATCGCATCACCACGACTGACTTCAGTTGGTAAAACTTGCCGTGCTTCTAAGGTTGATAACTCAAAATCAGGAATTGCTATCACTGGAACTATCTGCCGATGCCAGGTAATATCACAAATTTCCCAACCTGTAAGGCCAGTAGCTGCTAGACAGCATCCTCCTAATAAAGCTGGGACAACATTATCAGGATGTCCTTCCATTGCGATCGCTAACTCCATCACCTGCAAATCAGACAAAGGAGAACCCGCCAACACATTACCAGCAACCAACCCACCCACAATAGCAGTAGCAGAACTACCCAAACCCCGCGCCAGTGGTACACCCAACTTAATCTCTATTTTCACAGATGGCGATGTCTGCTCTATATATTGATATAACTTCAAAAAAGCCTGGTATAACAGATTACTCTCATCCGTTTGTACCTTTTCCGCTTCCGTGCCAGAAACTTGAATAATTAACCCCCTCTCATTTCGAGTAAACTTAAATTCGTTGTACAGCTTTAAAGCTGCACCAATGCAGTCAAAACCAGGGCCTAAATTAGCAGTGGTGGCAGGAACCTTAACAATAACAGTAGAAATGACAGACATTGTGACGATTAAAAATAAAAGTTAAAAATTAAAATCGGCTTATTTGACTAGCATCCCATGTAAAGAGACCATTTTTCCATCAGCCATCAGAAATTTTTTTACCTAAGGATAGGAGGGAGGCGGCAAGGGAGAGAATATTTTTAGCAATGCTCAATACCCAATCACCAATCACCTCAATTAAATAGGAATACTTTGGGGAATACAGGAAGGGAGCAGGTAAATGTAAGGCTTAGATAAAGAAGCATTACGATTAGCTATTTTCTGTTCTATTTCCAGCAAACCAGTTTGAAACTTCTCAAAAGCCTGTTTTGCCGAAGATTCTCAGAACAGGTTACCTAAAGTCAACAGTTATTTACTAGAGTATGAAGGTGTCATTGTTAACACGTCCACCAAAACAATTTGCTTAATCGTTTCCAATCTATTGGGCAACCTTGTAGTCAAAGGAATTATATTATTGCCATCTCTGGTAAATAAATCTGATAAAGATTCATAGAGGGCAAAGGGATTATTAGGATAGGAATCCATCCAGCATAGTCATATTGAGCAAAATTGACAGCCGAGTGTTGAGCAGTTGCCGTGAAAATGATTTTAGTAGCAATATTAATTAGATAAGCTATGCTATCCAACTGGTTATTTTTTTCAGGTGGCAGCAGACCCTTAATATTGCCATTAGTAATCAGTTTCTTCTTTCCATCGTTGTAATTCTTGATCATTAACTAGATCCGCATCAGTTTTATAATGGGTGTTCAGAACTAAATTATCGCTGATTGTTCAAGAGTAGTTAGTTAATTTCACTTAAATTTAATCCTTGACCAGGAGAATTTATTATCAAAAATTTTGTATATTGTCAGTTAAGAGATAAGAAACTTAATTTTGTGGTCAGATATGAAAGGGCTGTGGGGTTTGGGACAAACTATTTTTACCTCCAGCCCACAGCCTGTTTTCAGTTAGGAAGAAGTTGAAAAATTGACTGCAAAACTGTAACTTTTCCCTCTGAACAGAGAAATATCAGGTTTACTTCAAAGTTGCTAAAACTGAGTTAATTTCAGGTTCAGAGATTTTCGGTGTCAAGAATCCATCAGCATAAATGCGAGGATTGCTTTGGGAGATGATTGTATAAGATTGGCGAACATGAGTGTTTACAGCCACGGTCTTGGCATCATACATCTGCATAGCCACCTTGGGACAGAAACCAATGCCGATAATCAGCACTATAAAACAAGCGGCGATAAAGACTTCACGGGGTCTAGCATCACTGTATACTGCTTGGCTAGGTAGGAGGCAATCTGTACCAAAACAAACTGTTCCTTCATCTTCCTGATTTTCGAGCCCAGCATTATTAATGTCACATATCAATGCTGCATCATTGCCATAAAACACCTGGCGGGGGTAGCATGGAAAGAAGATAAATAGCTGTAAGGATGACTCCGACAGCAGTGAGAAAAACTGTGACGGTGCAGAAAGTAGAACTATACACATCACTGGTTGTCACACCAACAAAAACCGAAAGTTCACCAACAAAACCACTCATTCCTGGTAAAGCTAAAGATGCCATTGCACCTATTGTAAACAGTGCAAATACTATGGGCATCCCTTGACCAATACCACCCATATCTTTCATTACCATTGTGTGAGTGCGATCGTAAGTAACACCTGCGAGGAAAAACAACACTGAGGCAATTAAACCGTGTGATATCATCTGCAACATTGCCCCATTCATTCCTAGATCGGTGAAAGAGGCTAAACCTAACAGCACAAACCCCATGTGAGAAATTGAAGGAAAAGCCAAACGCCGTTTCATGTTGGTTTGGGCAAAGGAATTTAATGCACCATAAATAATATTGACAACACCAAGAACAGCTATCACTGGTGCAAAATAAAGATGAGCATCAGGCAGAAGTTCCATATTCAGGCGAATCAAACCATAGTCGCCCATTTTTAACAACATACCTGCCAAAATCATGGATACAGGGGAATATGCTTCACCGTGGGTATCAGGCAACCAGGTATGTAAGGGTAAAATAGCTAGTTTAACGCCAAAGGCTATAAATAAACCGGCATATAGTAGCATTTGTAAACTAAGGGGATAATCTTTCAAAGTCAGGGACGTGAGATCAAAACTCATATTGCCGCCACCGTATAAACCCATTGCCAGGGCTGCTACTAAAATAAATATAGAAATAGAAGCTGCTGCGGTATATAATATAAATTTTGTCGCTGCGTAGCGTCTTCTTTGTCCACCCCAAATGGAAATTAATAGATATATATACGGGAACAAGTTCCACTTCCCACATGATGAAAAATAACATAAAGTCTTTGGCAACGAACACTCCTACCTGTGAGGAATACAGCACCAACATCAGAAAGTAAAATAAGCGTGGTCTGCGGTCAACTAGCCAAGCAGAAAACATGGAAAGGGTGGTGACAAATCCCCCTAAAAGCACGAGGGGAACGGAGATACCATCAACTGCAACGCTCCAGTTTAGTCCCAACTGAGGCATCCAGGCAAAATTTTCTACAATCTGAAACTAGCATCACTAGCATCGTAATGCTGCCAAAAGGTATAACAGATTAAGGCAAAGTCAGCAATACCTACACCTAGGGCATACTAACGGATAATTTTACCGTCTTTATCTGGTATTACCGGAATCAGGAAGGATGCAAGGAGTGGCAACAAGACAATCGCGGTCAGCCAAGGAAATTGTTCTGCCATCATGTTAATAAGAAAAAATACTCATTTGTGTAATAAAGTTATTGTACTAATGTTTGTAACATCTTCTTTATAATTCTTTATCTCACATAGACATAGATAAATATCAATTGCTGGTTGAGGAGTTGAGGAGTATGAAGGATTAAAAAGTAATTCCCAATTTCCAAAGGGTTTAAGGGTGTAGGATAAGAATAATATTCCTCTTGCCCAATGCCCCATGCCTTGTTAAATGGTAAAAGTAGAAGTGATCGCTAATTCTGCATTTTTGACTAAAATCTCTTTTTCCAGGGCATACACTGGATATTGGGGAGTTCCTTCCAATAATTTCTCAATTCTCTCCCTTGCTGCTACTACAACTTTCTCATCCAAGCTACCGTTACTCAAAGAAGCGGTAAAATCCTCAGCTATTTGATATGTCCTTTCTATTGAAGAAGAATTGATATTGCGAGAAACAATAAATAAATCGCAACCTGCATAAAAAGCCCGCGCTACTGTTCCCGACTGGATAAACATCTCAGAGACGGCTTTCATATCCAAGTCATCGGAAACAACCACACCCTGAAAATTGAGTTCTTCCCGCAGGATGTGATTTAAAATCGTCCTTGACAATGTGGCTGGAACTTCAGCATCTATTTGCGGGAACAGGATATGGGCAGTCATAATCAACGGTATCTGTTCCTCAATCAATGTTTTGAAAGGTATTAATTCCCGTCTTTGCAATTCCTCTACAGTTAAATTGAGAGTTGGTAATTCCACGTGAGAATCTTGGCTGGTGTCTCCATGTCCAGGAAAATGTTTTGCACAAGTGATCATACCTCCTTGCTTGAGTCCCCGATAATATTCCCGCGCACGTTGACTAGCGGTTTCAGGAGTAGTTCCAAAAGCGCGGGGTCCAATAATTGGGTTTTGGGGGTTGGAGAAAATATCAGCAACGGGAGACCAAGAAACATTGATTCCTAGTGATCTTAATTCGCAAGCAGTTGCCTTAGCTACTTCTTGCGCATGAAATTTTAATAGATAACTGAGAGGAAATCGAGTAATCGGTAATGGCGTTCTGACAACTCTTCCACCTTCATGATCTATGGTCATAAACATGAAAGTACGTCCAGTATATTCACGTATACTGTGATTTAGTTGCTTAAAATTTTCTACCCAAATCTGATATGGTACACCATCAAGAAAGTTTTTGGCGAAAAATATCACCCCAACAGGTTTTAATTCACTTAACGCCCTTTTATCATCATCATTGAGGCTTGTTCCAGAAACACCGAGAATCAGATGATTACCAAAGCTTTGGATATGTTGTGATGGTGACATAACTGAGAAAATAAAGATTAAAATTCTCTCTCAAGCATAAGCCACGTGACAGGAAGCAAAAAGCAAGTTTTTTCCCCACACCCCACACCCTCTTTTTCCAGAAACAAGGCCAAATGTAACAGAATGCAAAGTATAATGAGAACAAGAAAACAATTAAGAAATATTGAAGAACAGTAGGTTGAAATGCGAGTAGCGATCGCCGGTGCCGGTCTAGCAGGACTTTCCTGTGCAAAATATCTCACAGATTTAGGTCACACTCCCATTGTCTTGGAACGCCGAGACGTAGTGGGCGGCAAAGTGGCAGCTTGGAAGGATGCTGATGGAGACTGGTACGAAACAGGACTGCACATTTTTTTTGGGGCTTATCCCAATATGTTGGAGTTATTTAAAGAACTAGACATTGAAGATCGTTTGCAGTGGAAAGAACACGCAATGATCTTCAATCAGCCAGAAGCACCAGGTACATACAGCCGCTTTGATTTTCCAGATATACCCGCCCCCTTAAATGGTGTGGTGGCAATTCTGGGCAACAATGATATGTTGACATGGCCTGAAAAAATTAGTTTTGGTCTTGGTTTAATCCCAGCCATGCTAAAAGGTCAAAAGTATGTGGAAGAAATGGATAAATACTCTTGGAGTGAGTGGTTAAAACTGCAAAACATTCCCCCCAGAGTAGAGAAAGAAGTTTTCATTGCTATGTCAAAAGCATTGAATTTCATCAACCCAGATGAAATTTCTTCGACGGTCTTGTTAACTGCCTTAAATCGGTTTTTACAAGAAAAAAATGGCTCAAAGATGGCGTTCTTGGATGGTTCACCTACTGAACGCCTGTGTCAGCCAATCATCAACTACATCACAGAACGCGGTGGCGAAGTACGATTAAATGCACCATTAAAAGAGATTCAACTCAACGAAGATGGCAGCGTTAAATCCTTCTTACTACGGGGTTTAGATGGGGCAGAAGATGAAGTATTTACAGCAGATATTTATGTATCTGCCATGCCTGTTGACCCTTTAAAGGTGATGTTACCTAAACCTTGGCAGGAAATGGAGTTTTTCCAAAAACTAGAAGGTTTGGAAGGTGTGCCTGTAATCAACGTACATTTATGGTTCGACCGGAAATTAACAGATATTGATCATCTGCTATTTTCCCGTTCACCCCTCCTCAGCGTTTATGCTGATATGAGTAATACTTGCCGTGAATATGCCAGTCCTGACCGTTCTATGCTGGAATTAGTTCTAGCGCCGGCTAAAGAGTGGATATCTAAATCTGATGAGGAAATTGTTACTGCAACTATTACCGAGTTGGAAAAACTCTTCCCGCAACATTTTGGGGGAGATAACCAAAGCAAACTGCTGAAATATCACGTCGTGAAAACTCCACGTTCAGTTTACAAAGCCACACCAGGAAGGCAACAATACCGTCCCTCTCAGCAAACTCCCATTTCTAACTTCTATCTGACTGGAGATTACACCATGCAACGCTACCTAGCCAGTATGGAAGGTGCCGTACTTTCTGGTAAGCTGACAGCACAGGCGATCTCGGAAGCACCACCGATAGCAAATTCCTCTGGCCTGCAAACGCTAACTCGACCGCCCGCAACGAATGCTGCAACTGCCTGATTCCCCCCCGCGCATGAAAACGCTGGTCTCTGTAGACGAGTCCTACAAACTTTGTCAGGAACTCACAGCCAAGTATGCCAAAACCTTTTACCTGGGTACATTGCTGATGAGTCCGGCAAAACGTCAATCTGTTTGGGCAATATACGCTTGGTGTCGCCGTACAGATGAATTAGTAGATGGCCCTGCATCTACTATAACCACGCCAGAAACCCTAGACCTATGGGAAAAGCAGCTGGAATCAATTTTTGCGGGACACCCATTAGACAATTACGATGTAGCTTTAGTAGATACACTCCAACGCTTTCATATGGATATTCAGCCCTTTCGGGATATGATTAACGGTCAGCGGATGGATTTATATCGCAGTCGTTATCAAACCTTTGAGGAGTTATATCTCTACTGCTACCGAGTGGCTGGTACTGTCGGCTTGATGTCAACCACGATTATGGGCATAGATACCAATATCTATACAGCACCATGGCATCAAGACCAACAACCTTATCTTCCTATAGAAGAAGCGATCGCATTGGGTATTGCTAATCAACTGACCAATATTCTTCGGGATGTCGGTGAAGATGCACGTAGAGGCAGAATCTACATTCCCCTAGAAGACTTGGCAAAATTCAACTACACGGAAGAAGACTTTTTTAAAAGTATTGTAGATGACCGTTGGCGTTCCCTGATCCGATTTGAAATCGACCGCGCCCGCAAATTTTATACCAAAGCCGATAGGGGAATTAGTTACCTAGCGGCAGATGCTCGTTGGCCTGTATGGTCTGCATCCATGCTCTATGGACAGATTCTAGATGTGATTGAACGCAATGATTATGATGTGTTCAATCAGCGTGCTTACGTCCCCCAGTGGAAAAAGTTACGTACCTTGCCAGCAGCTTGGATGCGATCGCAAGTGTTATAATCGGTCAATAGTTATTGGTCATTAGTCATTAGTTCAGTCGCAACCGACCACTGACCACTGACCATTGACCATTAACAAAATAACTATTGACCAAATCAAAAACATCTGATAATATTATTATCTATGACCTGGAGAGGTGGCTGAGTGGTCGAAAGCGGCAGATTGCTAATCTGTTGATGGAATCGTAAGGTCCATCCGAGGGTTCGAATCCCTCCTTCTCCGTTTTTAGCTGAGATGTAAAATATATATTTCGTATAAAATGTATTTTGTGTTTTAATATATAAATTAATATTTATTTAGGCATATATACTTCCACTCGGTGATGTTATTATTTAGGCTTTGTAGCCTTGATAGGATTGATCTGGATTTAAAACCTAGTATTATCCTACTTTCAAGCTGCTGAACATCCCAGGAGTGAAAGTTATCCATGTCGAAAATTAGTGTTTCCCTCGCTTTGACTTTAGTTACCCTAGCCAGTGGCTTTTTCATGGACGCTTGTGAAAATACCACCACCACAACTAACCAAACACCCGATGGAACTGCCGCTACCACAGCAGCGAACACCACAAAAATAGGTAATGCCAAAGGATTAAAAATTGGTAGTTTGTTACCAACAACTGGTGACTTAGCTTCCATCGGTCAGCAAATGGTAGGTTCATCTCCTCTTCTGGTAGAAACCGTTAACGCTTGCGGGGGTGTAAATGGAGAGAAAGTGAGTCTAGTAGAAGTAGACGACCAAACAGACCCCAAAGCTGGTGCTGCGGGTATGACCAAATTAGCTACCGTGGATAAAGTGGCTGGTGTAGTTGGTTCTTTTGCCAGTAGCGTTTCCACTGCGGCTATCTCTGTAGCTACACCCAATAAAGTCATGCTGGTTTCCCCTGGTAGCACCAGTCCCGTATTTACCGATAAAGCGCAAAAAGGTGATTTTAAAGGTTTTTGGACGCGGACTGCTCCCCCAGATACCTACCAAGCATTAGCTTTAGCTCAACTTGCTAAGAAAAAAGGTTTTAAAAGAGTTTCCACCGTCGTGATTAACAATGACTATGGTGTAGGTTTTGAAAAAGCATTTGTACAAACTTTTGAAAAACTAGGTGGCACAGTGGTTAATAAAGATAAACCCGTCCGCTACGACCCCAAAGCCCAAACCTTTGATACTGAAGCCGGTGCCACTTTTGCTGGTAAACCAGATGCAGTCTTGGCTGTGATGTACGCTGAAACAGGAAGTTTATTCCTCAAAGCTGCCTACCAACAAGGTTTGGCGAAGGGAGTACAAATTATGCTCACAGATGGAGTCAAATCAGATAGTTTCCCCGAACAAGTAGGTAAAAGTGCTGACGGCAAATATCTTCTGTCGGGTGCTATTGGTACAGTTCCCGGTTCTGATGGTAAAGCATTAGCGGCTTTCAAAAAACTTTGGCAAGAGAAAAAAAGCGGTTTACCAGGAGAATACGCACCTCAAGCTTGGGATGCAGCTGCTTTGTTAATCTTGGCAGCACAAGCGGCTAAAGAAAATACTGGCGTTGGTATTGCTGGTAAAATCCGGGAAGTAGCTGGTGGAGAAGGGACAGAAGTAACTGATGTGTGTGAAGGACTGAAACTCTTAAAAGAGGGTAAAAAGATTAATTACCAAGGTGCAAGCGGTAACGTAGATGTTGATGCTAATGGTGATGTCGTTGGTGTCTACGATGTGTGGACAGTAGGAGACGACGGCAAAATTAAGGTAATTGACAAAGTTAGCCCTAAATAGAAGGTCTAGGAGTGTAGGGGGAAATATGATTTTTCTTTTGCCTCATTTCACCTGTCACCTATTCCCCAATACGGTTCAGATAATCCTCCCCTGCATCCCCAGCTTGCCTAAACAGATAATTTTCCTGAACCCGTATTTGACCTATTCCCCATTCCCACCGCTGTCTTAGTCACTGGTGGTTATGCTTTAAAAGCCGCTGAAGTTGTAACCTACACCGACTAATAAACCGACATCAGTTTGATCGAAAAATCCCGCGTTTACAGCTGCTGTGGCGGTAAATCTGTTGTTGAGGGGTATATCAACACCACCAGTGACTAAGACAGCGGTTTCAGAGTTATCACCTATTTTTAGGGCTACACCTACTCCCACATACGGAGCGATAGGGAGGGATTCAGTAAATGCATCTCCCAGTGACTGAAAGGAAAAGTCGTAGGTGACAGGAATCAAAAATGTCGTATTGTCGCCTAATATGGCTGAGGGTCTTAGAGATAAAGACCTTGTGAAACCAATTTTGCTGATGACTGTAAAGTTACCGTCAGCTAAGGATGAATTCCCACCACTTAAACCAACATTGCCGCCTACTCCAATGTAGGTGCTACCACCACGGGTAGGTCTTGCTAAACTCACATCTGCTTGGGCTACTTGATTGGGCTGTTCTGTGTCTTCTGTTAGCATTATTGATGAAGTAGCTACTGTCCCTGGAACGGGTATCATGGTGCGATCGCCAATTTCCTCGGCGGTGGGACTGGGAAATTGCTGAAGTTCAGCAGCTTTGTTCGCTGTGGGTTCTCCACTCGCTTGAATTTCAAGCGTTACAGCGTTTGCGGACAGGCTACTACTTATAACTGCAAGGGTAGCTAGACTTGGCAAACAAAAAAGATTTGTACGTAGAGACATAATATTCACATTCACTCCTACAAGAATTGTGAAGACAACAAAATAATGATTGCTGTGGATTTAATGTAGCAAATTTGAGCAATACTCAACATTCAACACCAAAAAATCGTTTCTTACATCTTTATTTTGACGTATGCAATTCGGTCATGATCAATTATTAAATGCTGGAGGTGACAGGAGGCAAAAGAACAATCCTATTTCGGTTATATAAAACCTACACCCTGTTTTCGGTCAATATAGGAATCCGATTTGATTACTATAGTTTCTTTAAACCAAAACAAGTTGAATCGTCAAACTCTTGTTTGCTAATATTTTTGTTGCGAAAACATTGAAACAGGGTGACTGTTGATCGCTATGCCAACATCTACAATTGACGGTAAAGACACAGCAGCTATTCAAACAGCAAGAGAAGGGGTGGTTGTGTGCGATCGCTCTGAATGGGGAATCATCCGTGTAGCTGATGATGATCGTCTGCGGTTTTTACATAACCAGAGTACAAACGATTTCCAACGTCTCAAACCGGGTGAAGGCTGTGATACTGTCATGGTGACATCCACTGCCAGGACAATTGATTTAGTCACTGGTTATGTTTTAGATGATGCTGTGTTCCTGTTGGTTTCACCTGGTCGTCGTCACTTTTTACTGCAATGGTTAGACCGTTATATTTTCTTTACGGATAAGGTGCAGTTAACGGATATCACCGAAGACACTGCTACTTTTAGCCTCATCGGACCCGGTAGTGATGCCATGATTGAGAAGTTGGGTGCTGGCTCACTCATTGGTCAACCCTATGGTAGTCATATCTTGGTGGATGGGTTAAGAGTGGCTGTGGGTAGCGGTTTGGCTTTACCTGGATATACCCTAATTTTCCCGATCGCTCAGAAACAAAAAATTTGGGAGCAAATATTAGAATATGGTGCGTTAGAGTTGAGTGATAGCGGTTGGGAAATGTTGCGAATATTACAAGGTCGTCCTGCACCAGATTTAGAACTGACTGATGATTATAATCCGCTAGAAGTGGGTTTATGGCAGACAGTTTCCTTCAACAAAGGCTGCTACATCGGTCAAGAAACCATTGCCAGATTAAACACCTACAAAGGTGTAAAACAATATCTTTGGGGAATTCGCCTCAATGCGCCCGTAGAACCAGAAACCATAATTACCATTGGAGATGAAAAAGTTGGTAAACTTACCAGTTATACAGAAACTCCAGATGGTCACTTTGGACTAGGGTACATTCGTTCTAAAGCAGGTGGAGTAGGTTTAAAAGTGCAAGTAGGAGAAACTGCGGGAGAAGTCGTTTCCATCCCGTTTGTTTCTCACGAGTATCCGTAGCAGGATCAGTTATCAGTTATCAGTCACAGCAGATTGCAGTTCAATGAAGTACAGAATCTAAGTTGAAACCTAGACAGCAAGAGAGTTTTACTCCTGACTCCTGACTCCTGCTGTATCAGTTATCAGTTATCAGTTCACTGTACACTGTCTTATCTTACACCTTGACAAAACTCATCAATCCAAGAAGGTAAACTACGGGCATTACTACCAGATGAGATAGGAGAAAGGTCTTTGACTGGGATGGTCGTAAATTGACCATTGTGATTAAGTTCTTTGAGGGAAGTGGGAACTTGTTTAGTAACAGTGAGCGATCTCTTGGGTGTTTGTTCCCGTCCCACTCCAGAAAGCGGTTTGGCTGGAGAATGGTCATTCATTGGTGTGGCTAATCCCACCGCTGAAACAGTTTGGTGCTTTCGTTCCACACCTGACGTAATCCTTATTAATACCTGTTTATTGTCCTGGGGCGCTCTGGAATGGGGCTTTTGTGATACTAAAGTCTTGACAGAAGCAGGACGATTACTTTGTGCTAAGGGTGTATCGACAAGGGCAATCTTAGCGGGAGGCTTACTGACAATCTGATTTTTAGCCTGGGTTTTCGTTAAAGAACGCTCCGATTTTAATAATCGTAACTCTTCATCAGGATTAAAGTGAAGACCCAAAGCCGCGACTATTTGATCAGGATTATTATTCAAATCCAGGATAAAAGGAAGTATTTGCTTTAACTGCGGTTCTAAAACAGACAGAGTTGCCAAAATATAACCAGACGAAGGTCGTCGGACACCATCATAGGAACGCCAAATTTTCATTTTGACTAGCCAAGGACGGTTTTCCTCGCAGTAACCCAGCCACTTCAGTTTTAAAGATTGACGTAGCTGCTGAATGTCCATCAGTTGCCTCACTTCAGTGAACAATAGTACAGTATTTAGTATATTTTTAATTTTAGGTTGTTCTATCTAGGCCAGATGCCTAAAAATGGTGTCAATTAATTATTACCATGTTCGACTCAGCCTCTAATAGTACAAAACTACAGGCACAACTAGCCAGGAAATACTTTGAGTTACATCCTTCTGCACAAAAGATGATCCAGTTGTTTTCGGTAATTTATGCACCAATAGACAAAAATTCATTCATAAGTTGTCTCAGTAGAATTGGTGCGTTAGATGAAAACAATAAACCTTGGGTGACTAAAACCCTCAGTCGCCAAATTGATAAATTATTAACAGCAGGTTTGTTAGTACAGAAAAGCAGAACAGACCCTGAATGTCACCCGCTACTCACAGAAATTGCTACTCGTCATGCTGTACAAACAGGACAATTCGATATACTAGTTATAGTAGTAGAAGAAAAGCTATCAATACAAACTCACTGGCAAAATGGATCTCGGATTTTTTACTATCTGCGTCAGTGTGTTAGATAAATCCGCATTGGTCTTTATCGTCAAGATCCTGGCTTTATTAATAAGCAAATTGAAGATTACCATAAATATAGTTATAGCGAAGAAAAAATAGTTATAGAAAATCTCTTATAGCAAATATGTAATAACCACTTTGATGCAGATTGGTTTAAAACCCTACCACTAGGATTATATGAAAGTAGCATATCTAGTATGCTCCTCAATTCAGCATTGAAATTGTCTGAATCCGAAGATGCCTTTGCATTACTGGAAGAAGAATATTATGAACCTGGGAAATATTCCTCAGATTATCTGCATCTGATTTTGACAGAACAAATGCTGTTAAGAGGTTGTACCGAAGATGCACAAGATTGTTTGGAGAGGATATCCGAAGAATATCAAGATAACGCCGCCGTCTTTTGGGGTTGGTTGAGTTTTGTGCGGGTAAATATTAGAGAGGTCCGGAAATTTAGAAAGAAGTATGTGTGTGGCTTTCCATAGTGTTAAGATGAGGAAAGAGCCAAGGAAAGAATCAGGGTTGGG
>ERZ1034427.72-NODE-72-length-21483-cov-32.144064_pt1 | contig 21483 bp, 18 predicted proteins | sample MGYA00520607_ERZ1034427 | MGnify/ENA primary metagenome ERZ1034427 (study PRJEB33736, sample SAMEA104288489) | Azolla caroliniana | place: Brazil | collected 1987 | study: EMG produced TPA metagenomics assembly of the PRJEB19522 data set (Is there foul play in the... | reverse complement strand
TATAAGCCTGAGTTTAAAAAACCCTGTCGGGCAAAACTTGAAATAAACAACCCTCAAAAAACAGTATAATTATTAACTTTCATGCTAAGATATAGTTAAAAATGACCATTATATGATTCCAAACATTGTTTTTCTAAGAATTGAGTCTAGCTATCATATTTTATGTAGAGACATCGTTCTGCAATGGTCTTAACTAGATAAAAATGAAAAGTGGTGTATGAATTACAGGTCAAGCAAGCATTCTAGCTTATACACGATTATCATTCCCTATTAAATAACCAATTTATGAAAATGAAGCATAAACTGGACATCTAGATTTTCTATCATAAGTTGAGCTTTTTACTCAACTTATGATTCAAGTCACAATTTCTCCTATTAATAAAAGGTTTTAAACAGACGCAATATCAATTAATTGAGGTGTTTGTAGTTAAAATTTCGTGATTTGGTCATCTTGTGGAATTTCTATTCAGAAATAACTGAGCGCTCGCCTACCAGAAAACAGTTACAGAGTTTAGAAATTGTCAGACTTTTCGGAGAGTGACAAAACAGGGATACCTCTAACCTATCAACAAGGTTGTACTCCTGACTGCTGCTTAACCTAGAAAATATCTGTAATTTAGTTTTATTTTATATAAATTTAAATATGTGATACTGCTGAAACTTTCGATTACTAATAAATTTTAATTACACTTAGAAGCCGTAAAATCCACATCCACAACATGCTGCATGAATGACTACAGTAAGATTTACACAAAAATTTGGCTATCGAATTTTTGCTTCTCACTACCTTCATAAAGACTTTCACCTCATTTCAAATGAAAATTCATTTTTCCACTTATGCCAAGCTATCGACCATCTTTTAATTCTTCCAATCAGACTCCCAAACAAACTAACTTTACACAAAATTCTCGCAATGTGATGGAAATGCTAGTGGCAGAGGAAGTTGAAAAACAAATTGAATCCTTGCCCGTAAAGACAGCTAGTTTTATTAAATCATCAGAAGTAGCCGCTTATGCTTTAAATCGCTTACCCAGTTTATATGCAACCAGTCAAAAAGGGTGGCAGAAACAATGGCATCATGGAAAAACAGAGTTATGTCAAAAAATTACAATGGCCGTGGGTCAAGGAATAGTCGCGGTACAGAGAGACCCTTTGCGGGTTAATGATCCTCTTAGCTTCCAGGGAGACAATAAAGCTATGGAGGCTTTGGACAAACTTAAATCTGTCCTGCAACGTGAAGACCTTTCATGGGAGAATGTAACTGATGTAGTTGAGCAAACATTGATCAATACATCAAGAGGCAGAATCACCTGGCGTAGAGTTAGTGCTTCAGACAACGACACATTTGACTGGGAAAAACATCGGCTTTAACTTCCAGCAGCCAGCTAACGTTTATTAAAACTAGCCTCCAGACTCTTAACCTGGGTTTGCAACTCCTCCACTACTTGTAAATTGGATCGCTCCAGCAAAAAACCAGCCCAAAGAAAACTACCACTTAACAATGTCACTACACCCACCAAAATACCAGTCAACAATTTTACCTGAGAGCGTAGTTGTTTGATTTCATAAATCTGATATTGCACCAGAGACAGAGAATTGAGATTAGCATCTTGATTTTCCACTAATATTTCAACTTGGGAATTTTCTAATCTTGTAAACTCAATTTTACTTTTCAACCAATGAGCAATTAGTTTAGGACAATTATTCTTAAACCAGTACCAACCAATCATTCCAAATGCAGGCTTAGACATTTTACTTATCAATTTCAGAGTTGTATTAAGAGTTCCAAAACGGAATTTTTGATTAATCAAATTTCTTGAACCAGCATCATAGAGACAATTAATGATCAACTTAACTGTAGTCTCCTCTCTATAAATCAAATCCACCAACAAGAGAAGAACATCTTGCATAAGTTTTTCTTCTCTTTCTTTTTCTGTCAGCAATTCTGTCAAGTCACTTAATGATTCTAATTGCTTAGACATATTTTCTGTAGAAACTCTGAGTTTTGATGATGTACTTACCGTTAAGTATACCGAGATCACAAAACAAATTCCTCAGCCTAGATAATGATTATTCAATGTCTTCGCAATGGATTAATAACCGTTCTAGACCCTCAGCCAAGGAAATTAACTCTTGCCAAGAAGAACCACTCACTAAATTTTGAGCGTGTGCTCAATGATTTCGCAAATGTTCAGCCGATTTGAGGAATTGTTCACCAAAACGTTTTGACTTTAACCCTAATTGCTGAAACAGTTCAGGTTGATGTAATACCAATTCCCGCTTATCTCAAAATTGCAGATAGTCTAATAAATCTGTAGCTTCATTCCTTTCTTTGTTGACTTTCATGCCATAACTTGTTCGCAGCTTCCAAGCGGTCAGGTTTCAGGACTTTTTGCCATGAATCTTGAGGATAATAAAGCCGCACCAGTCGTAACAGATTCATTTCTAACAGCGTCACCAGGCCAAACAGCAGCATTCGCACAGGTGCTTTTTGTAAATCACCACAAGTAATAATCCCACTAACTTGATGACAATCCAATACAAACAATCTAGATCTGTGTTGTAGAACAGGTAACAACTTCATCAAGGGTGTACAAATGGCAATGAGTTCTAGAGGATGAAATATCCTTTGATAGTCGCTGCATTTTCCAGATTTACTATCTATTAAAGTAGTATGTTCTACATAGCCAGTGATACTTCCTTCTGTCTCCACTCCCACTACGTCAAAATCCTCTAACTGCATCCAATGAATAACTTCTAGTATATCTGCATCAGCCTGGACAGCCTTCAAAGGTTCAGCCACATATTCTATCGTGATACTATTTTCAAACAAGCTCCGTAAATCTTGAGAACGGGACTTTAGCTGTTTCATCTATCGCTAAAAATAAGACCTGAGCTTAGTATTTCATGAAAGTCCACATTTTGACTGTCTTCGATTAACCTTTTGGTAAGCGATTGAAACCCATGTTAATAGTTTTACTCAAATACTACTGTCCTATTTTTGTAAACTAACACACGATTTTGTAAATGTAACCTTACTGCCCTAGCTAACACAACTCGCTCTAAATCTTTACCTTTTCTAATCAAATCATCAACCTCATCCCGGTGACTAACTCTCACCACATCCTGTTCAATAATTGGACCTGCATCTAAATCAGCCGTTGCATAATGTGCCGTTGCACCAATAATTTTCACACCTCTTTCAAAAGCCCGATGATAGGGATTAGCACCAATAAATGCAGGTAAAAACGAATGATGAATATTGATAATTCGCGGGAAGTCTTTAATAAAGTCGGCACTGACAATTTGCATATACTTAGCTAATACCACTAAATCAATTTTGTAGTCATGCAGTATTTCTAATTGCCTGATTTCCTGCTCTTGTTTATTATCTTTAGTAATAGGAATGTGAAGATATTGAATAGCAAATTGTTCAGCTATTTCCTGTAAGTGAGGGTGATTACTAATAATTAAAGGAATTTCCGCATTAAATTCTTTAGCCCTTTGTCGCCAAATCAAATCAAATAAACAATGGTCTTGATGACTTACCCAAATAGCTAAACGAGGAACAGTATCAGAAAAATGTAATTCCCATTGTGCACCCAAAGGTTGAGCGATCGCATTAAACGCTGTACCAATAAAATCTCTCGGTAAATTAAAACCCTCTAACAGCCATTCTATGCGAGTAAGAAATAACCCGGCTTCAAAATCTGTATGTTGGTCTGCATGAATAATATTACCACCATTAGAATAAATGAAATTGGCAATTTTTGCCACTAATCCGCGTTGATCTGGACAAGAAATTAGTAAAGTTGCTGTCGGCTTAGTCATATAATTTTAGATTATAGATTTGGGATTCGTAAATAATATTGATAATATTATTTACAACATATTTTATATTTCAGAGGATACAAATCGCCTACTTTTCAGACATCCTCTGAGAGCATGTTTGAAAACTTTCTCGTGTGGTATCCAGCACTTGTAGATACCTCAAAGTCCCCCTTAAAAAAGGGGGTAGGGGGATATCAAGATTTTTGATACATAACCAAGGTATTTTAAAATACCCTCTGATAGTTGCTGTATTAATCTTTTTTTTACTATTTGTTGGAGTTGTAATTGGAGTCAGTTTAGGAAGCTCGGTTAAAGGCTGAGATTCACTATTTTTATCCGATTCCTTCCATTCCGATAAATCCCGATTTACAGCATTACTAAAATCTTTAGATACTAACAATAATATATTAAAATTATCATTGTTCTTCACTGCGGATTCAACTTTAGCATACAAAAAACTATTATTGAAATTAAGTTTACCTAAAATCAATTTATGAATTTGCTGATTTTTGAGTTTAATCTCAATAGTTGCTTGAGGGTTATCTAAACCAAATTCACTCAATTGATTATCTGGAATTGCTAAATTTTTATCACTCTTACCCTTTACTAATAAATTCATCAAATAGGAAACAATAGCATTCTTAGCTGGTTCGGAAATTGGCGATTTAATTACCCATTTTGGTGGTTCAGGTTTAGTACTACGTTCTAGGTTTAATGTTATATCTTTAGTCTTGATACTTAAAGATTGAACATCATCAGCGGTGAAAGTGAAAATTCTCTGCTGATTTTGTTTAACTTCCTCTCGTTGAGTATAACCTTTAATTTCATGACAGTAAACAAAAGTACCTAAACCCAAGGCTAAAAGTATCAAAATTAAAGTTGTACGTGGAAATTTCATTTTCCGTCATTGGTTATGAACAACTAACATTATGAACAACTGACTCATCTATCTTCTTCTCCACCAAATAATAGCCCCTGCACCAAAACTAAGAAAAGGTAAAAGCAACAAGGAAGATATACTTAATAAGTTTGCTTTGGCGGTAGACATTGTAATGCGGCGATTTGTTGGTTCTTTGGGGCGAATTGAAAGGGGTTGCTGATCTTGTTGACTCAGCCAAGTTACACAATTAAGGAATACATCTCCATTTAATTGTTGTTCAAATAGTCCATTTTTAGCAAAGTCTGAGTTTCCTAATACTACTAACCGTGATTCTTTGGTTGTAGGTTGAGAATTTGCATTAGTTGGTGAAGGTGTCGGAATTGGTGAAGATGTTGGAATTGGTGTAACTTGAGTTGATAACTTTCTTGTTAAAGCCACACCTAAAGTTAATGGACCTTTCAAATCTTTACCTTCATTAAACTCTAACTTCTCGCTTTGCTGGTCACTTTCAGCCCAACTGCTGGGATGAGGTTTTGTTCTGAGTAGAGGAGTAGATTCAACACCAGGAACTGAAGTAATTTCTAAAGGTCTGGCTAAAGGATATAAAGAAATACCGTTACCAAATTGTTTAGTTATTGGATGTTGTCCATATTCTGTTACCAAAGGTGCAGCAGGACCAAGTCCTAAACTTTGACCAGAAATATCAATAGCTAAACGGTTATCTAATTTTACACCCCAATCTTTTAACAAGTTGTCAATTTTTGGGTTGCTGTTGGGGTTAATCATTAGCAGTAAGTTACCGCCACGATTAAGATAGTCTTGTAAGGCTTGAACTTCACCTGAAAATAACTCTTGTTTTGGACCTGCAACGATGACGACAGTTGCATCATCAGGAACTTGGGGATTTTCTGTTAAATTGAGTGGTAATGCTGTGAAATTTTCATCTGTTAGTCCCTGAACTGCTTGTGTAATCGAATTTTGAGTATTTGTTTGATTATTGGTAATTTTTAATTCGCCGTGACCTTGGAGAAAGTAAACTTTGGCGGTATTATTACTAATTATTTGTTGCAGACGATTGGTTAATCTAATTTCTGATAGGCGTTCGTTGTCATTAACTGTCTGTACTAATTGGTGTTTATTTTCAAATTCTAGGTAAACTTCACCAAGATGTTGAACACCAAATTTTTCTGCTAGTCCTGGTCTAGCTTGGGGATCAACATATTCATATTTAAAGTTGGGACTTTGGCGACGATAATTGTCTAATAATTCTTGGTCTTGATAATTTTGATCTCTTGTAAATAACCAAACTTTCATAGGTTGTGGTAAGTTACGCAGTAATTCTTTAGATTGGGGAGCAAGGGTAAATAACTGAGTTTCTGTTAAGTCTGTTCTGAGATGGTAGCGAATACCTAGAAAATTGATTAATCCTAAAATTATTAATACCGCCAAGGTTGCAAGAATGGCGTTTGTACCAGCTTGGGTTGAACGCTGTTTCCACCATTTACTCCGCTGGCTTTGTAATACTACCCAAAAACCACTGATAAGAATTCCGGAAATCAGAAATATTAAAGGTATCAATCCCCATTCTGCTGATATTAAACCAACTGTTAAACCAGCAGTAATGAGGAAATGCCCTAGTAAAAATATAAGTTTCCAAAGTTGTTTTTTAATCATTGGGGACTGGGGACTGGGGACTGGGGACTGGGGACTGGGGAGATGAGGGAGAAATATTGTCTTTGACTTCTGCCTCTTGCCTTTTGCCTCTTGCCTTCTTCCACTGATAACTGAATAAACTGACTATTGACGTTGAAAACGCAGTGCGTCAATTGATTGGGCTGTGAGAAAGATGCCTAAAATAATGTAACTGGCAAATAATATTAAGGTGCTGGTGTCTAAGATCCCTTGGGTGAGGGTGTTGTAATGTTTGAGTAGGGATAAATGTCCTATGGCTGCTCCTATGGGACCAGGAATGGCTTTGGAGATGGAGTCAATTAATAGGAGTAAGATAATAACGGCAAATGTGAGGACGGCTGATAAAAGTGTGCTGTCTGTTAATGAGGAGATGAACATTCCTATAGATAATATTGCTGCTGCGAGTAAGATTAATCCTAAATGGCCGACTATGGGAATTATCGGTGACATGGGAGGATTTCCACCGCTGATGGCAATCGCTTCAAATCCCAGCAATGGTAAAATTAATGTTGTAAAAAATGTAAGTACCCCTAATAATTTACCGACTGCTACAGCCCAGTTAGTAACTGGTGATGTGGCTAATAGTTCCAATGTTCCTCGTTTGCGTTCTTCGGCATAAAGTCCCATTGAAAGAATTGGTATTATAAACAATAACAGCCAACTTAGTCGATCTAAAAATGCCCGCATAAATTCGTAAGGTACATCTATGGGTGGCACTGGTACTCCAAATTGTTGCCCTTGCACGTCATAAGCTGCAACTGTGGGCATTATTCCACCTGGACCGAGTAAAATCATCACTAGGAATAAACCAGAAATCAACCAAAATATTCCAGCTATACCATAAGCCAACGGTGAGACAAAATAACTCTGTAGTTCTCGACGATAAATGGCAATAATATTAGTAAGTACCATACCCATTTAAACGGCTTCTCCTTCTGTGGTTACTGTGTCTGCTTCTAGTGATAAATTCTTTTCTTCGGTGGTTAGTTGCAAAAACACATCTTCTAGGGTAGCGTTGACTCGCCGCATTTGATATAATCCAAAACCTCTGTGAATTAAAGCCGCAGCAATATCTTTGCCTGGTTCTGTTTCTGGTTGGGATATTACCCGCAAATGAGTGCGGTTGTGATCAGTTGTCGGCATTGATTCTACCAAAATCACTCCAGCTACATTTTTCAATACCTGTTTGGCGAGTGCTACTTCTCCTGTAATTTCTAATTCATAACCAGCCCCTCCCGTCAACTGTGTCATTAAGTTTTCTGGAGTATTAGTGGCTACAACTTTGCCACGATTAATGATGGCGACGCGGTTACAGGTCATGCTCACTTCTGGGAGAATGTGGGTAGAAAGGATGATTGTATGGGTTCCAGCTAAACTTTTGATTAAGTTTCGCACGTCAATAATTTGTCGGGGATCTAGTCCTACGGTAGGTTCATCCAGGATAATGGCTGGGGGATCGTGAACAATAGCTTGGGCTATACCGACTCTTTGTTTATAGCCTTTGGAAAGTTTGCGAATAATTACTTTGCCCTTGTCTTGTAAGTTGCAGCGTTGCATGGCTGCTTGGACTTTTTCAGGCCGATCACCTGCGGACACCCCTTTAATTCGGGCTACAAAGTGCAGAAATCCCTCAATCGTCATTTCGGAGTATAACGGCGGTGTTTCCGGTAAATAGCCAATGTTTTGGCGCACTGCAAGGGAATTTTCATGGATATCATACCCTGCTATTTTGAGTGTACCTCCGGTTGCTGGTAAATAACCGGCTAAAATCCGCATGGTTGTGGTTTTACCTGCACCATTTGGTCCCAATAACCCTAAAATTTCTCCTGGTTCAACGCTAAAGGTGACATCGGTAATGGCTGAGGTGGAACCGTAAATTTTACTCAGATGTTCAACTTCTATCATTTGTTGGTAGTCGTGAAAAATAAATTATCTAGTTAGAGTGGGGAGTGGGAAATATGGAAGAGGGAATAGGGAGATCCCTATTAAAAGTGGTTTTCAAACCCTCACCATCATGTCTGAATCGCTGTTCACTATTTACTGATTGAATTGAATATTCACAATATTGACACTTTTATCAAAATTGTGTGCAGCAATACCAAACTGCTTGACGCTCCCTGGTCTAAAGACGCGGGGGTTTTTGCTTCAAGGAGCAACCATGCTCAAATTTGTTTGGTAACAAATTTGAGTAGAAGGTTATCTCTCCGCAAGGGTTAAAAGTTTCGGTGGGCCCCACCGTACTTAAATCCTAGTCCGTCTGTTTTAATGCTTTTGCTCTAGATGGCTTTCATCCCCGACTTAAATGACATAGAACTCTAAAAACTTTCTGGCTTTTTAGAGTTCTATTTCGGGGTTTTCAGCCTATTTTATAATAAAATAGGATTTTCAGGACAAACAAGACAGATAAATTTAGATAAACGCAGATAAACATAGATCAACTCATGAATTCCATGACTCTGTGCAGTTTCACATTAAATAAATGCTTGAACAACAAGCTACACCATTTTTCTAAGCAGTCGGGGATCATTTAGCGTAGCTTGACATGCTAATACAAAGGATAATTAATAAAAATCTAATCAAAGTATATGCATATTCCTATTGGCAGATTTAGATTTCAGATTTGACATACTTCTTAATAAATCAGCAGCTTAACCGCAAAAGGTTCTAATCTAAAAATTGACTGATTTGTTTACTGGCAACTTTGTAGGCAATATTGCTGACTCATAAATACACAGATATGTCAAGCCTAAAACAATTCAGATTTAAACAATAAACGCTTATTATTAGGAGCTTTACAAATCTAATGAGTGTTAAAGCAAGTGGTGGAAGCTCAGTTGCTCGTCCGCAGCTATATCAAACCCTAACTGTAGCCACTATCTCCCAAGCAGAACAGCAAGACCGTTTTCTGGGAACTGCTGAACTGGGTGAACTAGCAACTTATTTTGCATCTGGAGCAAAACGTCTAGAAATCGCTCAAGTTCTGACAGAAAACTCCGAAATCATCGTTTCTCGCGCTGCTAACCGGATTTTCGTTGGTGGTTCTCCCATGTCTTTCTTAGAAAAGCCCAGAGAACTTGAACTAGCGATGATTGGCAGTGGTGGAGATGTCCAAGAAGGAATGAAACTAGGGACAGTCACCTACGTTGAAAGCCGTGGTGGCTTCTTAGAAAATCTCCGTTCTATCTTCAATACCTCCGCTGGTGGTCCCACACCTGCTGGTTTTAGACCCATCAACGTAGCACGTTATGGTCCTGGCAACATGGCTAAGAGCTTACGGGATTTATCCTGGTTCTTACGCTACGCCACTTATGCGATTGTTGCTGGCGATCCCAACATAATTTCTGTCAACACACGCGGTTTGCGGGAAATAATTGAGAATGCTTGTTCTGGTGAAGCTACCTTAGTGGCTTTACAGGAAATTAAGTCAGCATCCCTATCTTACTTCCGTAAAGATGCTGTCGCCAGTGAGATCGTGACTCAGTACATGGATGTGTTGCTTACTGAATTCCAAGCACCCACACCATCTACAAAAGTTCGTCAACGTCCTTCTCGCGATCAACAAGGATTACAACTTCCTCAAATTTATTTCAACGCTGCTGAACGTCGTCCTAAGTTCGTGATGAAGCCCGGTTTATCAGCTACTGAAAAAATAGAAGTTGTGAAAGCTGCTTATCGTCAAGTATTTGAGCGCGATATCACTCGTGCTTACAGCCTGTCCATCTCTGACTTAGAATCTAAGGTGAAAACCGGCTGCATCTCTATGAAGGAGTTTATTCGCCGTTTAGCTAAATCTTCTCTTTACCAAAAACAGTTTTACCAACCCTTTATTAACAGCCGTGTGATTGAGTTGGCTTTCCGTCACATTTTAGGACGAGGACCCAGCAGCCGGGAAGAAGTTCAAAACTACTTCTCAATTATTTCCAAAGGTGGTTTACCAGCATTAGTTGATACTTTGGTAGATTCTAATGAATATAGCGATTACTTTGGTGAAGAAACGGTTCCTTATCTCCGGGGTTTAGGTCAAGAAGCCCAAGAGTGTAGGAACTGGGGACAACAGCAAGACCTGTTTAAATACAGTGCGCCTTTCCGTAAAGTTCCTCAATTTATTACTACTTTTGCGGGTTATGAACAACCATTGCCTGACCAACATCCCTACGGTTCTGGTAATGATCCCTTAGAAATTCAATTCGGCGCGATTTTCCCTAAAGAAACCCGCAACCCTAGCACCAGCCCCGCACCTTTTGGTAAGGATACCCGCCGGATCTTGATTCACCAAGGGCCTGCTATTAATAACCAACTGAGCAATCCTCAAGCGCGGAGTGTAGCTCCTGGTACTCTTGGTGCTAAGGTGTTTAAGTTAGACCAATTACCTGGAACTATTGGTAAAAAAGCTGCCAAAGGTACAAGTGTTAAATTCTCAGAAAGCTCTACTCAAGCGGTAATCAAAGCTGCTTACTTACAAGTTTTCAGTCGTGATGTTTACGAAGGACAACGACTGAAAGTTGCAGAAATTAAGCTAGAAAATGGCGATATTACTGTACGTGAGTTTGTACGGATGTTGGCAAAATCCGATTTATTCCGTAAGCTGTACTGGACTTCTCTGTATGTGTGTAAGTCTATTGAGTATATTCACCGTCGCTTGCTAGGTCGTCCTACTTACGGTCGCCAAGAAAATAATAAGTATTTTGACCTTGCGGCTAAGAAGGGTTTCTACGCAGTTGTTGATGCAATTATTGACAGCGTTGAATACAGCGAAGCTTTCAATGAAGATACTGTTCCTTACGAACGCTATTTAACTCCTGCGGGTGTATCTCTGCGTCAATTGCGAGTTGGTACTATTCGTGAAGATGTAGCCAATGTTGATAAGGAAGTAACCCCACGCTTTGTGCAATTGGGCGCAGTTACCGAAATGCGGACCCAACCAGATATTGACTTCCGTATCAACCAAGGTGTTAGCAAGCACCGTGAACAAACCAAGATCTTCAAGCTGCTTGCAAATACTGTTGATAAAGTGGCAGTACAGACTTTAATTGGTAGTGCTTATCGTCAGATTTTTGAACGGGATATTGCACCTTACATCCTGAAAAATGAGTTTACTGTTCTAGAAACTCAGTTGGGTAATGGCGATATTTCTGTTAAGGAATTTGTTCAAGCTCTTGGTTATTCTAGCCTGTACCTCAAGGAATTTTATACACCTTATCCCAACACCAAGGTAATTGAGTTGGGTACTAAGCACTTCTTGGGACGCGCACCTATTGACCAAGCGGAGATTCGCAAGTATAACCAAATCTTGGCTACTCAAGGTATCAAGGCGTTTATTGGCACAATGGTCAATAGTGCTGAGTACGCGCAAGCTTTTGGTGAAGATACTGTTCCTTATCGTCGCTTCCCCACCTTACCTGCGGCTAACTTCCCCAATACAGAGAAGCTTTACAACCAGCGAACTAAGCAAAATGATGACTTGGTTGTACCTAGCTTTGAGACTGTGAAGCCCAGAATTAAGACTGAGAATACACCAATCTTAGCGAAGGCGATCGCAGATTTAGCGGCTCAAGCTAAACAAATTGATAAGGCTAACCCCTTGTTTATGGAATTGGGTCGTTCCTTCAATGATGGTCGTGGTCAGTCTGTAGAAGTTGGTGTTGGTACAACTCGCCGCAAACCAGCCCGTATTTACCGCGCAATCACTGGTACCAATTCTCCCGAAACAAATCAGGTAATTAATGCTATTTATTGTCAAGTAATGGACGTATTTAGCGGTCAAGTTCCTGAATGTTTACGCCGTAGTGATTTAGATAGCAAACTCCGTAACGGTGAAATCACTGTCCGTGAATTTGTCCTTGAACTAGCTAGTTCTGAAATCTACCGCAAACGGTTCTACACTCCCTATCCCAACACCAAGGTAATTGAGTTCTTATTCCGTCACATATTCGGACGCGCACCTGCAACCCAAGGTGAAATCCGTCAATATAACAAGATATTGGCTGATAGAGGTTTAAGGGCTGCTGTAGAAGGGATCGTGAACAGCCCAGAGTATGCTCGCTACTTTGGTGAAGATGTTGTACCTTACAACCGCTTCCCCTCTTTACCAGCAGGTAACTACTTGGGTAGTGTACAAGCAGACGCTGACCTGGTTAAACAATCTTGGTCTAGCTTATCTCCTGCTGTGTTAACTGGTCGTCCTGGTAACAGATAGGGTATTGGGGACTGGGGACTGGGGACTGGGGACTGGGGAAAAAACTAAGAAGAATAAATTCTTACTCCAATGCCCCATACCCAATGCCCAATGCCCTATTCCCTGTTCCCTGTTCCCTGTTCCCTACAAATGAGCAAATCTGAAAATGATTGTTACAAAATATTAAGAACAGTCATAAATGCTCAACATAATGCCGGAGAATAATTTGCGGAAGGTAGTTCAGTTTTGCAGATTGCGTGTGTAAATACCCAACCTGGCTCATACTGTGCTTAACACAGTGCTACTATCAACCAAGTTCTGGTTTCATTAGTTTTGGAGGAATCCATTAATGAGTATCGTCACGAAAGCTATCGTGAATGCTGATGCAGAAGCTCGCTACCTCAGCCCCGGTGAATTAAATCGCATTAAGAGCTTTGTTGCTGGTGGCTCACAACGTCTCCGCATCGCTCAAGTATTGACTGACAACCGCGAAAGCATTGTTAAACAAGCTGGCAACCAATTGTTCCAAAAGCGTCCTGATGTTGTTTCCCCTGGTGGTAACGCTTACGGTCAAGAAATGACAGCTACTTGTCTTCGTGACCTTGACTACTACTTGCGTCTTGTAACCTACGGAATCGTTTCTGGTGATGTAACCCCCATCGAAGAAATCGGTATCGTTGGTGTACGTGAAATGTACAGGTCTTTGGGTACTCCCATTGAAGCTGTTGCTGGTGGCGTTACTGCTATGAAGAGCGTTGCTTCTACCCTGTTGTCTGCTGAAGACGCTGCTGAAGCTGGTTCTTACTTCGACTATGTTGTTGGTGCAATGGGTTAAGTTACAGCTATTTAACTGCTGAAACTAAAACTGTTGCAATCAAGTTGGAAATAAGGAAATAACAACAATGCAAGACGCAATTACCTCTGTAATTAATTCTTCTGACGTTCAAGGTAAATACCTTGACACCGCTGCTTTAGAAAAGCTCAAAGGCTACTTCGCTACTGGTGAACTGCGCGTTCGTGCAGCTACAACCATTAGTGCTAATGCTGCTGCTATCGTTAAAGAAGCTGTAGCTAAGTCCTTGTTGTACTCTGATATCACCCGTCCCGGTGGTAATATGTACACCACCCGTCGTTACGCAGCTTGTATCCGTGACTTGGATTACTACTTGCGTTATTCCACCTACGCTATGTTGGCTGGAGATGCTTCCATCCTCGACGAGCGCGTATTAAACGGTTTGAAAGAAACCTACAATTCCTTGGGTGTACCCGTAGGCTCTACCGTTCAAGCTATCCAAGCCATGAAAGAAGTAACTGCAAGCTTGGTTGGTCCTGACGCTGGCAAAGAAATGGGCGTTTACTTCGACTATATCTCCTCTGGCTTGAGCTAGGAGTTAGGTTTGCACTTAATAAATTAGGTGCGGCTTTATTAAGGTTTGGAAATCAATTGTCAGTGCTAGAAAGTTCTCTTGCTGATTAATTGTAAGTGTTATCAGTCTAGTATTGATGGTTGATTCCCAGACTTGGAAAAAATAATTAAAGATTTTGACTCAAGATATTTGAGATAAAAAAGTTTTCCCAACAATATCAGGAGATTAGAAAAAAATGGCTCGTTTATTTAAAGTAACTGCTTGTGTTCCCAGCCAATCCAGAGTTCGCACTCAACGCGAATTACAAAATACCTACTTCACCAAGTTCGTTGCATTTGAGAACTGGTTCCGCGAACAGCAACGCATCATGAAAATGGGTGGCAAAATAGTTAAGGTGGAACTAGCAACTGGCAAACAAGGTATAAATACTGGTTTACTTTAATTTCTATAAATCAAAGATTATATTGGTAGATTTGTAAGGGGTCAGTTATGACCTCTTTTTTTGTAGCTATCAGCTATCAAGAACTATACTGGCGTTGTGGTGTTGTAGATGAAGACTGCCGAAACGGTTGGGTATTTAATAAATATAGTTTAGTTGATTGTTTGCAGAAAATTGATATTAAGATGGTATAGCAATCCCCCTCAGCAGTTTCAATATTTAATTGAAGCAAATTTATAAACCTCTAGGCATCGTATTAAGTATCCATTATCACCCAGCCACTGCTCTTTACTACGCCAGTAATAGACTGAAAAAATAAAATATACAGATGTTACGTCAACATCTGTACAGATTCTTAACTCTTATTTCTAAACAGGAAGAAACGTTAAATATTGTTCAGATTTATGAAATCGCCAATATCATAACGTCTTACTGCGGGCCACTGCATAACTATTAGCTGCTCTAATTACTCAACATTACCTCTAGCGGCTTTATTCTCTGCTAGTTCTTGTTCTATTTGACTCCGTTCATAGTTATTTGGACCAAAAGACCGTTTCAGTATTCTTCCCCTTTGCGTTTGAGCATATTGACGGGATTTTTTTGTCTACTTCCAGTTCCCAAATCTTTAGGAATTACTTCACCTGCTCGCTTCCCACTTTCAATATAATCATCACTACTGGATGGTGTTGTATAGACTTTTTCCTTTCGTCGCTCTTGAGTAGAATAAAAAGGTCTGACAACCTCATCTCTGACTATCTTCCTCTCTTTAGTAGAATAAAAAGGCCTGACAATTTCTACTTTGTGAGTTTTGTCTGAATAATAACCACTAGCGTGAACTGAAGCTACAGGTAAACTCAGCAGTAAGACTAAACTTACCAATATACTGAGGACTAATTTCCGGGATATTTGATCAAATATGCTCTTGATTTTTAACATTGGCAAATCTCCTCATCGCTTTTTTGCAAATGCCTGAATGTTAAAAAATTCTCATTGGGCTAACGTCTTCCCTGGGGTTAGTTATTTTAGAAACATCTGTTCATAGGGAATAGAAAAGGGAAGAAGATATGATATTAAGCTATGGTGACTAGAGGAGATAAATAAATATCTTGAATGGCGTGAAATAACTTCACTCCTTCTGCAAAGGGACGCTGGAAAGTCTTCCGTCCCGAAATTAAACCTGTACCTCCAGCACGTTTATTAATTATGGCAGTCCGCACAGCTTCGGCAAAATCATTTTTACCAGAAGCACCACCAGAATTGATTAATCCTACCCTTCCACAGTAACAATTGAGGACTTGATAGCGAGTTAAATCTATGGGGTGTTCAGTTGTCAAATCTGTGTAAATTCGCTCATTGGTTTTACCGTAACTCTTACCTGTGGCTTGAGCAACTGCACCATAACCATTATTACATTCGGGTAACTTTTGTTTAATGATATCGGCTTCAATTGTCACACCTAAATGGTTTGCTTGTCCGGTTAAGTCGGCGGCGAGGTGATAATCTTGATCTTGTTTAAAAGTGCTATTCCGTAAATAACACCATAAAACTGTTACTAAACCCAATTTATGGGCGTATTTAAAAGCTTGACTAACTTCTTGAATTTGTCTGGTAGATTGTTCTGAACCAAAGTAAATTGTTGCCCCTACTGCTGTCGCTCCCAAATTCCAAGCTTGTTCAACGTCAGCAAACATAATTTGGTCAAATTGATTGGGATAGGTTAATAATTCATTATGGTTAAGTTTGACGATAAAAGGAATTTTATGGGCATATTTACGGGCAATAATGCCTAATACACCTAAAGTTGTAGCGACAGCGTTACAGCCACCTTCTATTGACAATTTGACAATATTTTTTGGGTCAAAATAAATTGGATTGGGTGCAAATGATGCACCTGCGGAGTGTTCAACGCCTTGGTCTACAGGGAGAATAGATAGATAGCCTGTATTGGCTAATCTACCTGTGGAATAGATGTGTTTGAGATTTCGTAAGACTTGGGGAGAGCGATTGCTATTTACCCAAATTCTATCTATAAAATCTGACCCTGGTAGATGTAATAAATCCTGGGAAACTTTAGCTGTATAAGTAAGCAAGTCTTCTGCTTCCTTCCCTAACAATGACTCGATATAATTAGCTTCTAAAACTGTAGCCATAGGTTCTCGCAGTTTTGACACTATTATTTATTATTTATTTAAGTCTGTTGATGGGAATGTTTGCCCACTGTCTTTTGATAGATATAGGAGTTACGAGAATTGGGAAGTCAGGGTTGGGAGATGAGGGAGATGGGAAAATTGCTTCCCCATCTCCCTCATCTCCCTTGTCCTGCGCTATTTTACAGTTTTAACCCAATTTTTTCAAAATAATGCTGACATCAACGGCTAATTTTCGTCCTAATTTTAGCAACTGACGACACTGAGAAACATCTGCTTGATTATCCACGTTAGTCAGACACAGAGGAACTACTTGACTATGCAAACAGCTAAAGTAAAGTTCTTGGGATTTTTCTAAGGAAATGCCTAAATTTAGCTGATATCCCACATCAATCAACTTTTCCAATCTTTGGATATCTGTGGCAAAAGAACCATTGGCATCGTGTAACAGTTGCCAAAGTAATCGCACAATTAGCTGTTCTAATATTTGCTTACCTTCAGGTATATTGAGGTGACAACGCAGATGTTTAGCTTCAGTGGCGATCGCTTCTAATTCTGCTATATGATTCCAACTTAATTGGGCTTCGATAATATCTTGCTCAAGCGATCGCAAACTCATCATACAGCGATAACCCAATGCAATCTCCGCTGCTACTTGCAATTCTTGGGGAACAGCTAATTCATCCCGATGAAACGCCATAATCACACCGTAATATTCGCGGTATGTTTGGGTATATAGCTGGTCTAATCTTGTCAGTGTTTCCTGACTTAACAGCCGCATAATCCGGTGGCGTTCTTCTGCAAATAAATTCTGTAAACTAAAGGCTTCACCGCCGAAAATTTGCGTCATGACCAGGATCACTTGAGCCGCACTTGCTTGTTGCAGCGATGCAAATAGCTTTTCTTTCAAGTTACTGTAATCACGTCTGCCCGTAAATGGCTGAATACAGCAATGGAAATCCCAACCTCCTAAATGCAAAACTGCAAACACTAAATTTTCACTTTCCCAAGTAATATCAGACACTAGCTTCAAATGTCCTACTGCCATACTCAACGCGCCCATGCGTTGCATCTGGTAATCTAACTCATTGGCAGTGTAACAATATACTGCTTTTTGATAACTATGGAAATTTGCAGAAGTATCTTGTGTCGAGGGCGCATTGTTGTGATTATTAAACAGGGAAGTAATTGCGTAATGGGCTGCAACTTGTTTAAACCCAATTTGGGCAGTTAATACCAATTGACGGTAAATTTCTCCACCATGCTTAAAGTGTGGAACATTACTCTCTGCCAAACCCAACCGTTTCAGAAAGCCTTTTTCCAACTGCACACCCGCCACATCTCCTGCCAATTCTAAAGCGCGGGCGGCATAACGGAGAATCTGTGTTCCTTCTGGGCGGGAAATTTCTTCAAAAAACCAACCGCAACTAGTAAACATGAACAAAGCGTGACGCTGCATTTCCAACAAACGCAAAGCATCTATTTGTTCTGCTGCTTGTAGCTTGCGAGTTTGATGACGGGAGAGAAAACTGCTAACACTAGCTGGAGAGCGATCGCGCAAAACTTGAATATATTCATCCCTTGCTAACCAGGGATCCCGAAATAACTTACTTCCATATTCCTCATACACCTCAATCAATTGATCCCGCAACCAATTCAAAGCATTTCGCAAAGGTCGCCGCCATCTTTGATGCCATACACCACCTTCTCCACCACAACCACAATCATCTTGCCATCTGTCCACACCATGAGCGCAACTCCAGGCTGTAATAGACTTTAACTCCACTTCCCAACTGGGAGGATTTAAACTCAGATAATGAGCAAAATTTGTTACCGTCCAACCATGACGAGGAAACTCACCAATAAAAGCATAAGCTAAAGTTTTCTCCGTACCCTTCTTGTGATGTCCAAAGGTTTCCCCATCAGTGGCGACAGAAATTAACTGTGCTGGACGATGATCCCCGCGCACTGCTGCACCGACCCGTCCTGCAAAATGAGTGGAACTATACACCACATCACTAAAACCCATGTCCCGTGAAATCGGTCCATCATAGAAGAAAATGTCAATATAAGGTAAGCCTTCCGTGCTTTCTGACATAGTTGCCTTATTAGCACTTAGAGGAGAAGATACAACACTAAGGCTAGGCTTTAAATAACAACGATAGGGACGAGTGGGATCAATTTGACTACCACCAACTTCATGCCATTCTGGTTGGGGGTCATATTCAGAAGGGAAAGGACGACAACGCTGGGCTTGCGATGGTGCGAGGACAATAAAGCAAATATCTTCAGCCACCAAAGCTTCTAAAGTTGCATAATCTACAGCAGTTTCAGCCAGCCAGATACCTTCGGGATCACGACCAAATCGAGATTTGAAGTCTGCTTTACCCCAACGAATTTGGGTATATTTATCTCGTTCATTAGCCAAGGGCATGATGATGTGATTGTATACTTGCGCGATCGCATTCCCGTGACCATGCAACCTTTGACTACTCTTAGCATCAGCCTCCAAAATCCGCTGATAAACCTCCACATCGTAGCGTTCTAACCACGACATCAGCGTTGGGCCGATATTAAAACTCATGTACTCATAATTATTAACGATCCCCAACAACTCACCCTGGTCATTTAGCACTCTAGCAAAGGCATTGGGGCGATAGCATTCCCAATGAATACGTTCATTCCAATCATGGAATGGTGTAGCACTTGGTTGACGTTCAATCGCATCCAAATAAGGATTTTCTCTAGGTGGTTGGTAAAAATGACCATGCACAGTCACATATACACCCTGAGATTTTTTCAGGGGATCATGGGGATCATGATATGGCATTGCTTGGGAATCTTGGTTTAAGTCAAATGTTGAGCCAGAGCTAACTGGTAATTCAGCAGCAGAAGTCATAATATTTATATCCAAGGTAAAATTTTGGTTGTGGCAAAAGTATTATTATAGGTACATTTTTACAGTTGTTTGTGCAGACAATCGGGTATAAACAACATCTGATGAATAAAGCTGAATAACGACTTTGGCAAATAAGCTCTTGATCTGGCAATAAATCTGCATTATCGCGCACATATTTCTCGTCAAGCAAGAAATTATTAAATATTGCAATAAAACCTCATTAATGATAATGAAATTACCAGCAAAGCTAATTAGCCAAGAAACTTAATGGTATTTTAACCTATTAAAACCTATTCTCTGGATAAAACCCTGAATTAAACTCATATTTTTGCAACAAATGATTGCAATAGCGAGTTAAACCTCAATCTTATTATATATATATGCCGCTATTTAGGAAACAGCAAAGTTAAGATTAAGCTAGATTTTGATTACAGACAGATATTCCAATGTGTAATATTGATCTTAGGACTTACGCAAGTGTCACACTCAATATGTCTTGTAAGGTGCGTCAGACCTATAAATTGTTTGGTATCAACAAATTTTTGACATCTGACGCACCCTACTAATATGCCAGTTGCGTAACTGCTGCCCACTTACTTACACCCAAAATTCGAGATTATAAATGTCAACAAAAAACATCATTTTTCTCGGCTTGTTAGTTTTTATCCCCATCTCCCTAGCGGCACACTTTCTAGAATGGGGAGAATTGATAGTTTTCACCACCGCTGGATTAGCAATTCTACCCCTAGCAGGTTGGATGGGTGCAGCCACAGAAGAAATTGCTGTCGTCGTCGGTCCCTCATTAGGAGGGTTGTTAAATGCCACCTTTGGTAATGCTACAGAATTGATTATTGCTTTAGTCGCCCTCAATGCGGGACTAATAGATGTTGTTAAAGCCAGTATTACCGGGTCAATTATTGGCAACTTACTATTAGTAATGGGTCTTTCGATGTTATTGGGCGGACTGCGCTACAAGGAACAAACATTCCAATCAGTTGTGGCGCGGGTAAATGCTTCATCAATGAATTTAGCAGTAATTGCAATTTTGTTACCAACAGCAATGAACTACACATCCATTGGCATCAGTGAGAGAACATTGCAAAATCTCTCCCTTGCTGTTGCTGTAGTATTAATTCTGGTTTACGCCCTAACATTGCTGTTTTCCATGAAAACTCATGCCTATTTATATGACGTAGGTGTAGCAGAGATAGAAATTGAAGCAGAAGAAAAACACGAAAAAATCAGCGAAGAAAAACCAAATATTTGGATTTGGACTAGTGTATTACTAGTCTGCACACTTTTTGTAGCCTTAGAGTCAGAATTACTGGTTGATACTTTAGAAGTAGCCACATCCAAGTTAGGTTTGACAGCACTATTTACAGGCGTAATTTTGTTGCCCATAGTCGGTAATGCCGCAGAACACGCGACAGCTGTCACCGTAGCCATGAAAAATAAAATGGATCTTTCTTTATCTGTAGCAGTGGGATCAAGTATGCAAATTGCCCTATTTGTCGCCCCTGTTTTAGTCATTGCTGGACGGTTCATGAATCAGCCAATGGATTTAGATTTCAATCCCTTTGAATTAGTAGCAGTAGCAGTAGCAGTGTTAATTGCTAATAGCATTAGTTCTGATGGTAAATCCAATTGGTTGGAAGGAACTTTACTATTAGCTGCCTATACAGTTTTGGGCTTTGCTTTCTATTTCCATCCAGTATAGGGTATAAGGGTGTAGGGGTAGGAAAACCCCATCAATAAAATTGATGGGCTTGACATAAAGACACCACATTTCTGGCACGTAATGTCTCGAAATACATCTTTTTTTCTGTTTCCATATTTACAGGACTTAGGCAACTGGCACAGGCGATGGGTGAAATATAGTACATCGGTATAAATAAGTCGGATACCGAAAGCTTTATGAACCCATCAGAAGTAGCTACAACAGGAAACATTATTCAAATATTCATGAGAAAATAGGTAGGAAATTGTATTAGATAAATCTTGCTGACGGTAATGAGATTTACTAAACTTGATTACTGCCAATACTTATGAACTA
>ERZ1034427.71-NODE-71-length-21541-cov-2.953086_pt1 | contig 21541 bp, 34 predicted proteins | sample MGYA00520607_ERZ1034427 | MGnify/ENA primary metagenome ERZ1034427 (study PRJEB33736, sample SAMEA104288489) | Azolla caroliniana | place: Brazil | collected 1987 | study: EMG produced TPA metagenomics assembly of the PRJEB19522 data set (Is there foul play in the... | reverse complement strand
TATCCCATCTTATATGAATTGGTGACAACTCCATGAATATAGCCAAAGAGTGAGCATTGTGTAAAGAAAGAAGGCTAGACAAGAGGGCAATGGAAGGGGTGTTGGCACATCCACGATCACAACGACAACCACATGTCCTACTTTTCCCGTTCCCGGCACAAGGCCACATAAACCCTCTTCTCGACTTAGGGGAACGATTGGGCACTTCGGGCATATTGTCCACACTTGTCCTCCCACGGGGCATGTTGTCCAAGGGGCTCGTAGTCCCCGAGAAGCATCTCCTCATCCGCTTCGCGACCCTCGACCTCCCGTCGGAGATTGACGCGAAGCTGTCATCGGGAGACCAATCGTGGGAGATGTTTGAGATTGTCGACACCGAGATCCTCGGCGACGGCCGGCGACAGGTTCACCACGGTCGCGCCGTCGAACGGGTTGCGGCCCTTGATGGTCCGCTCATCGCGCGCGGGGGTGTCCGGCGCGGCCTCGGCGCGCACGGTCAGGGTCTGCGCGCGGTCGCCGCGCTGGATCTGCATCGGCACGCGGTCGCCAACCTTGTGCGTGCCGATCGCGAAGGCTCCCCCGCCTTGGTCGTTCACCGCCTGGCCGTCGATCGAGAGAATGACGTCGCCCTCCTTCAGACCCGCGCGGTCGGCGGACGAGCCGGGATAGACCTGGGCCACCAGCACGCCGCGCGGCGCGGTCATGCCGAGGCTGCGGGCGATCTCGGCGGTCACCGGTTGGCCCTTCACGCCCAGCCAGGGCCGCACGACGCTGTGGCCGCCTCCGAGCGCGGCGTTGACCACTTGCTTGACCACGGCCGCCGGAATGGCGAAGCCGACGCCGCTGGACGAGCCCGAGCGCGAGATGATGAAGGTGTTGATGCCGACCAGGTCACCGTCCATGTCGACCAGCGGCCCACCGGAGTTGCCCGGATTGATGGCCGCGTCGGTCTGGATGTAGCTGCCGAAGTCGGCAGCGCCGACGTCGGTGCGCGCCAGGGCCGAGACGATGCCATTGGTCACCGTCTGGCCGACGCCGAACGGATTGCCCAGGGCCAGCACCAGATCGCCGACCTCGAGCTGCTCCTGATCGTCGATCGCCATGACCGGCAGGCGCTCGCCCTTGGTGTCGATCTTCAGCACGGCCAGGTCGGCGCGCGGATCGTCCAGCAACACGGTGGCCGGGAACTCGCGGCGGTCGGCGAGCTGCACGGTGATGTCGCCGTTACCCTCGACGATGCCCTCGATGTTGTGGTGGTTGGTGATGATCACCCCGTCGGCGCGCACGATCGCGCCAGAGCCCAGAGAGCCCTGCACCTGTTCGCGCGGCGCGCCGCCGCCCATGAAGAAATCCCAGAACGGATCGACGCGCTGACGCACCACCCGGCGGCTGGCGACGTTGACGACGGCCGGAGCGGCCTTCTTCACCACCGGCGAGAACGAGGCCTTCATCGAGGCCGGATCGCTGGGCGCGCGGCGGGTCGGCTGGGCCAGGTCGGGGATCGACTGGGCGTTCGACTGCCCGTTCGGATTGGAGCAGGCGGCCAGCAGGACGACGATGGGCAGCAGGGCGCGAAGGTTGCGCATGGTCTTCAAGAATAGCTCCTCACGGTTCCTCGCGAACTCACCGGAGGTTTCTGGCGAGTCTAAGGCGGCGAAAGGTCAAGGTTTCGGCGTTGGCTTAAACCCTCATGCGCTCCGAGGTTCCAGGACGGGCGCGGGCCGGGCCTTGGCCCAGGCCAGCAGAGTGGCCAGCAGCATCAGGCTCGCGGCGATCAGCACCGGCAAGCCGGGCATGTGCAGGGTCGCGTCATGACGAACGGCGAAGGCAAACGGCAGCAGGAACAGCGACGGACCGATGATCGAGGCCACGCCCATCAGGGCGGAGTTGGCGCCTTGCAGTTGCCCTTGCTCGTTGGGCGCCACGCGGCGCGTCATCAGGCCTTGCAAGCCGGGCATGATCAGGCCCGACAGCGCGAACAGCGGCAAGCCGCACAGATAGAGCGGGCCCGTGGGCGCCAGGGCGTAGACCATGAAGCCCGCGAAGCCCGAGAACAGGCCGATCAGCAGCGCGCCGCGCTCGCCCACCGCCTTGACCACCCGGCCAACGACCAGGGCCTGCACGACGATGCTGGAGATGCCACTGGCCATCAGGGTCAGGCCGATCACACCCGGCGACCAGCCATAGCGGAAGCCCATGTAGAGCACGAAGACGCTCGGCAGCACGTTGTGCGCCAGCTGGAACAGGAAGCCGACGCCGGCCAGCCCCAGAAGGCCCGGGTGGCGCATCAGAAGCTGAAGAGAACCCAGGGGATTGGCCTTCTTCCAGTCGAAGCGCTTTTGGCGCCGCTCGGGCGGGAGCGACTCCGGCAGCACGAAGAAGCCGTAAAGCCAGTTGCACAGTGCCAGGGCGGCGCAGACCAGGAACGGCAGGCGATGGTCGAAGGTCCACAGCCAGCCACCGAGCGCCGGGCCGAAGGTGAAGCCGACACCGAACGCCGCCCCCATCAAGCCAAAGCCCTTGGCGCGCGTCTCGGGCGTGGTCACGTCGGCGACATAGGCGCTGGCGGTCGAGAAGCTGGCCGCCGTCATGCCGTTGAAGATCCGGCCCACGAACAGCCACCAGAGGCTGGGCGCGAAGGCCATGAACAGGAAGTCGACGCCCAGACCGAAGATCGAGGTCAGGATCACCGGACGGCGGCCGAAACGGTCGGACATCAGGCCCAGCACCGGCGAGCAGAAGAACTGCATCACGCCCCATGTCGTGGCGAACAGCACGTTCCAGTCCGCCGCCGCGGCCGTATCGCCGCCGCCGAACGACTTCACGAGGTTGGGCAGCACGGGGATCATCACCCCCAGGGACAACACGTCCATGATCGCGGTGATGAAGATGAAGCCCAGCGCCGCCTGGCGCCTGCCTCCCGTAATCCGCGTGTCCGTCATGCGTCGCCCTCCCCGGCCGACCCTAGTTGGCGGCTGTTCGTCCATGTCGCAAGCCCCGCCAGCAGAGCGCGCCACCATTCGCCATGTCTGTGCAGGAACACCGCGTCGGGAAAGCCATGACGCGCGACGTTGTCGGCGGGCACGGCGTCCCAGCCGCGATGCTCGACGGTGACGCGCGTCCCGGTCTCCACCGCCTCGAAGCGGACCTCGACCTCGGTTTCGACACCCGGCGCGAAGCTGGCCTGGCGCCAGCCGAAAACCAGGCGCGCGCCGCGCTCCCAGGCCCGCACGACGCCCACCTCGAACACCTTGCCGCTGGGCAGGCGTTCGACGAGGCGGCCATCCTGGAAGGCCATGACGCCGGGCGAACGTGGGGTGAACGAGAACAGGGCGTTGGGCCGCCACCACAGGGCGATGTCGTCGACGAAGGCGTCGAAAACGACCTCCGGCGGCGCGGCGACACGCAGGGCGACCAGGATCTTCGAACTCACTTCGAATTGCCCTCGACGTGCGCCTTCAGGGCCGTCAGCTGGTCGACCCAGTGGTCCTCGGCCGCCTCCAGCCAGGCCTTGAGCCGCGCCATGGGTTCGGGCCGTAGGCGATAGACCCGGACGCGCGCATCGAACTCCGGATGGCTCTCCTCGACCAGGCCAGACTGGCGCAAGGCGCGCAAATGGCGGCTCATCGCCGGTGGCGTTAGGCCAAGGCTCGCGGCCAGCTCACCGGCCCGGCGGGGCCGTTCGCGCAGCAGGTCGATCGCGCGCCGGCGGTGCGGATCGGCAAGCGCCGCCAGGATGCCGTCGAGCGCTTCGCTCAAGGCTGACCGCCCAGCAGCTTCTTGGGCGCGACATTGCGCCAGGCGTCGTGTAGCGCGCCGCGCGAGGTGGCCTCGTCGCAAGCGGCCAGACGCAGACGCGTAGCCCCGCCCCTGCCCCAGCCGCCCGGCACGGGGACGAACACCTCGGGCTCGGCGGCTACGCGCATCTCCTGCTGATCCGGGGTCAGCTTGACCATCGCCCAGTCGGCGTCCGGATTGCCTAGGGTCGCGAAGATCTTCCCGCACCGGAAATCCACCGTGCCCATGTGCGAGCTCTCGATCGCATGGGGCAGATCCAGGGCCAGCCGTCGAAAATCCTCCGGTGTGATCATGGCGCCGACGCGGTGATCTTGTGCCCGCTGCGCGCTTCCATTTCGGCGATCGAGACGGTCTCGACCGGCGCGGCGATCGTCCAGATGTGCCCCTCGGGATCGAAGCAGCGATAGGTGCGGTCGCCGTAGAACTGGTTCTCCGGTTCGGCGAAGATCCGCGCGCCGGCCGCGCGAGCGCGCGCCGGCCGCGCGAGCGCGCGCGCAATGCGCGTCGACGTCGCCGGCGACCTGGATATGCACGGTCTGGGTGGTCCGTCCGCCAAGCGCGGTAGGACTGGCGATCTCCGGGCGCCAGGACGAGCCGATCATGATCGTCGAGGAGCCGAAGGTCATTTCACAATGGGCCAGGCGTCCCTGGTCGTCCTCGACCAGCAGGGCGACGTCGAACCCGAACGCCGTCTCCAGCCACGAGACCGCGGCCTTTGGATCGTCATAGGCGATGGCGGATATCAGCCCAGGATGGCGCATGCGACGCTCCTTGCCATAAGGAGCAATATTTAACGCATGCAGAAACTAATTCGGCAAGAGCCCAAGAACCACGTTCTCGAGAACGCGCGCCCGGAGAGAGCCGGACGCGCATCCGCCAAGGACCGTCAGGCCGGCTCGAGCTGCTTGGTGTTCGCGCTCAGCTGTTTGACGTAATCGTCATCGCTGGTGAACGGGATTTCCTTCACGTCGATCAGCAGCCGCTGGTTCGAGCCGACGATCAGGATCTTGGGCAGGTAGAGGCCGTTGAATGTGCCTTGAACCTTGTAGGGCGTCGTTCCCTTACCGAGGGGCCCTGTCCACCCCATGACGTCGATGGCGAGGCCGCCCACGAAGTCGGGGTCACGCACCAGCTTGATACCCGTGGTGAAGTTCGGGGCGTTCCCCTGGACAGTGACGGAAAAGAACCCCGGCGTCCGCAGGCCCGTCCACACATAGGTGGCCTCGGCGGTGTCGAAAGGTTCGGGACCATAGAAACCCATAACGTTCTCCCTAAGCTGGTTGAACCGCTCCTCCGGTCGAGGAAGCGCGGGCGTCGCCGACGGTCAGTGGCGCCTGCTTCCCCTATACACCCAGGCACGCGGCGACACGTTCTTTGGTTGCATTTATTGACTAGAATCTCGCTATGCGCGAACTCCGGGCGGCGCTACGCGAGCCGAGCCAGGCGCGGCGCTCCAAGGGCCATGACGGCGACTTAACTTGGCGACCGTCCGTCGGCTGGCCATAGTCCCCGCGTCGAGCCGACTCGTTCGGCGTCCGGGATTCGCCGCATGTCGATCGCCCTCGAGGCCGACCGCCTCACCAAGACCTACGGGGCGGTGCGCGCCCTCGACGAGTTCTCGATCGCCATCCCGGCTGGCGGCGTGTTCGGGGTCCTGGGCCCGAACGGCGCCGGCAAGAGCACGCTGTTCCGGATCGCTCTCGGGCTCGTGCGTCCCACCAGCGGCTCGGCCCGGTTGTTTGGCACCGCGCCCGGCGACATCACCGCCCTGCGCAAGGTCGGGGCGATGATCGAGACCCCGCGCTATCCGCCCTATCTGACCGCGCGCGACACCCTGACGATGCTGGCGCTGGAGAGCGGAGCCAAGACCGCCGACGTCGGCGGCTGGCTGGAGCGTGTAAGCCTGACCCACGCCGCCGACCGCGCCACCAGCGGCTTCTCGGTTGGCATGAAGCAGCGCCTGGGTCTGGCGGCCGCCTTCCTGACCAAGCCCGAGCTGGTGATCCTGGACGAGCCGACCAGCGGCATGGATCCGGCCGGCATTCAGGAGATCCGCGCCCTGATCGTGGATCTGGCCAAGCGCGAGGGTGTCACGGTCATCCTGGCCAGCCACCAGCTGGACGAGGTCAAGCGCGTCTGCGACCGCGTCGCCATTCTCTCGCGCGGCAAGGTCGTGGCCGAGGGCGGCGTGGCCGAACTCACCGCCGGCGAGGCTAGGCTGCGTCTGACCCTGACCTCCCCCCTCGCTCCCGCGTTGGCGGTGCTGGGCGACCGCGGCGAAGCGGACGGATCCGACGCCGTGCTGGCCGACATCCCCCGGGCCGAGGCTCCGGCCGTCATCCGCGCCCTGGTCGAGGCCGGCGCCGAGATCGTCGAGGCGCGTTGGCGCGAGGTCGACCTGGAAGGGGTCTATCTGAAATCGCTGGGGCAGACGCCCACGGCAACGACCGTGGAAGGAGCCGCCTGATGCTCGCCGACGCCATAGCCGCCGAACGGTTCCGCCTGCTGCGCGATCGTTCGACCCTGTTCTGGGGGTTCTGCTTCGCGCCCCTGGTCGGCTTCCTGCTCAATGTGGGCGGCGACCTCTTCCTGCGCTTCGTGATCAAGAAGCCCATGCCCGGCTTGGCGGTTGGGCTGGTCGATCAGGTGATCAAGGCGCTGTCCGACGGCGCCTCGACCTTCGGCGCGCTGTTCCTGATGATCGGCGCCGCGGCGGTGCTGGCGGGCGACTACCGCTGGGAGACCTGGCGGCTGCTCACCCCGCGCAACACCCGCCAGAACCTGCTGCTGGGCAAGCTGTTCGTCGTCGGCGAGGCGGTGTTCTGGAGCCTGCTGCTGTCGGCCGCGCTCTCGGCCCTCGCCGCGCTGGTCGGCTCGGCCATCAACGGCAAGACGGTGGCGCTCTCGCTGCTGGACCGCAACCCGTTCGATATCGTCGGCGTGCTAGCCATCACCTGGCTGGAGGCCATGGTCCTGGCCGCCCTGGCGGCCTGCGTCGGGGTGCTGTCGCGCTCGACCATGGGCGTGGTGATCGCCTGCCTGGGCGTGCGCTTCGTCCAGACGATCCTGGCCGGCGCGATGCGGGCGATGGAGCAAGGCCCGCCCAGCTGGAAGCTGCTCTCCCTGCCGGTCTTCGACGCCGATCTTTTGCGCGCGGCGCTGCTGGCGCCAGATCAGCTAGGTGACGCCGGAGGCTCGGCCGGGGTGGCGCTGGTCGCGCTGCTGGCCTGGGCGGCGGCGTTGACCGCGGCGGCGGTGGTGCTGTTCCGGCGGCAGGATTTGACGAAGGAGTAGAGGTAGGAGCGATGGAACTCCGGACATTGGGCGGACAGCTGAAAGCTGGAGCCGCCTTCCGATTGATCGCGATCGGCTACGTCATCGGCGCGGGAGTGATCTTCGGTCCCTTGTTCCTGCTAGCGACCTTGGCCATGAGCCTTCAGCGCCCGGTGATGCTGATCGGCGGCCTGGTACAGCTTCTGCTGCTGCCAATCATTCTGGGGGTTCAGTCTGTCTTGTTGGGCGGCGTAGTCGTCCTGGGTCTTTGGCTATATCAAAAGCGACGACCGATCTTGGTCGTGGACGGTGAGGACGCACCTTCGCCGACCCCGGCGGATCGAGATGTAGACGGATCCGCCCTCTAACGAGGGTCGAAAGCCGACCTCTCGTTCCACGATGTCCCAAACGAAAAAGGCCCCGGATCGCTCCGGGGCCTCTCGTCTCGGCTTGCGCCGTGAATCTTAGTCTTCGGCTTCGTTCGTGTAGACCGGACCCGAGTCCTTGCCCTTTTCCGAGACGTCGCGATCGACGAACTCGATGACGGCCAGCGGGGCGTTGTCGCCGTAGCGGAAGCCGGCCTTCAGGACGCGGATGTAGCCGCCCTGACGGTCCTTGTAGCGCGGGCCGAGGACCGCGAAGAGCTTGCCGACTTGTTCGACGTCGCGGACCGAGCTGATGGCTTGGCGGCGAGCGTGCAGGTCGCCGCGCTTGGCCAGGGTGACCAGCTTTTCGACGATCGGACGCAGTTCCTTGGCCTTCGGCAGGGTGGTGACGATCTGCTCGTGCTTGATCAGCGAGGCCGACATGTTGGCGAACATGGCGGTGCGGTGAGCCGAGGTGCGGCCCAGTTTGCGGTGGGCGTAGCCGTGACGCATTTTCTTCTCTCCTGGGCGTGAAGCCCGAGCGGCGCGAAACTCGTAAGCGCCTGATGATCACCAATCCTGGTCTTTCCCGACCGGGTCAGAGCGAAGCGCCGGGGCCCTCCACCGCGGTTGCGGCTTCAAAAGGCCCAGGCCGCCTTCCCTTTCCGAAGAGAGGAGAAGCGGCCCGGATTAGCGCGATAGGCTTCGAGGTTCTTAGATTTGATCTTCGAACTTCTTGGCCAGGTCTTCGATGTTCTCCGGCGGCCAGTTCGGCACGTCCATGCCGAGGTGCAGACCCATGCCGGCGAGAACTTCCTTGATCTCGTTCAGCGACTTGCGGCCGAAGTTCGGGGTGCGGAGCATCTCGGCTTCGGTCTTCTGGATCAGGTCGCCGATGTAGACGATGTTGTCGTTCTTCAGGCAGTTGGCCGAACGGACCGACAGTTCCAGCTCGTCCACCTTCTTCAGCAGGGCCGGGTTGAACGGCAGCTCCGGCTTGGATTCGTCGGCCGACTTGGCCTTCGGTTCCTCGAAGGTGATGAAGATCTGCAGTTGGTCCTGCAGGATCCGGGCGGCGTAAGCCACGGCGTCCACCGGAGTGACGGCGCCGTTGGTTTCCACTTCCAGAACCAGCTTGTCGTAGTCCAGCGACTGGCCTTGACGGGTCGGCTCGACGCGGTAGGCGACGCGCTTGACCGGCGAGTACAGGGCGTCGACGGCGATCAGGCCGATCGGCGCGTCTTCCGGACGGTTGCGGTCGGCCGGGACGTAGCCCTTGCCGTTGTTGACCGTGAACTCCATCCGCACCGAGGCGCCGTCGTCCAGCGTGCAGAGCACGTGATCGGGGTTCAGGATCTCGATGTCGGCTGGGGTTTCGATCTGGCCGGCGGTGACCGGACCGGGGCCCGTGGCGCGCAGGGTCATGCGCTTGGGGCCTTCGGCGTGCATGCGCACGGCCAGTTGCTTGATGTTCAGAACGATGTCGACGACGTCTTCACGGACGCCTTCGAGCGAGGAGAATTCGTGCACCACGCCATCGATCTGGATGGCGGTGACGGCTGCGCCTTGCAGCGACGAGAGAAGAACGCGACGCAGGGCGTTGCCGAGCGTCACACCGAAACCGCGCTCCAGCGGCTCGGCGACGATGCGAGCCTTGCGGCTGGCGTCGGCCCCGGTTTCGATCTGCGGCTTCTCAGGACGGATCAGCTCGTTCCAGTTTCTTTCGATCACGTGGTCGGTCCCTTGAACGCGGCTCGCCGGCCGCGTTTTGCGCAGCCGGCGAAGGAAGATTGTGGTCTAAAAAGTACTAGACGCGACGACGCTTGGGCGGACGGCAGCCGTTGTGCGGGATCGGCGTGACGTCGCGGATGGTCGTGATGGTCATGCCCGCGGCCTGGAGGGCGCGCAGAGCCGATTCACGGCCGGAGCCCGGGCCCGAGACGTTGACTTCCAGGGTCTTCACGCCGTGTTCCGCGGCCTTCTTGCCCGCGTCTTCGGCGGCCATCTGAGCGGCGTACGGGGTCGACTTGCGCGAGCCCTTGAAGCCCATCATGCCGGCCGAGGACCACGAGATCGTGTTGCCCTGGGCGTCGGTGATGGTGATCATGGTGTTGTTGAACGAGGCGTTCACGTGCGCCACGCCCGAGGTGATGTTCTTGCGTTCGCGACGTTTAACGCGAGCCGGTTCCTTGGCCATCGGTCAGGCTACCTTACTTCTTCTTGCCGGCGATCGGCTTGGCCGGACCCTTGCGGGTGCGGGCGTTCGTGTGGGTGCGCTGACCGCGGACCGGCAGGCCCTTACGGTGACGCAGGCCGCGGTAGCAGGCCAGGTCCATCAGGCGCTTGATGTTCATCGAGTTCTCGCGACGCAGGTCGCCCTCGACGGTGTAGTCACGGTCGATCGTCTCGCGGATGGCGAGGACTTCGGCGTCGGTCAGTTGGTTGACGCGACGCGCATCCTCGATGCCCACCTTCGTGATGATTTCACGAGCGGACTTTTGGCCGATGCCGTGAATGTACTGAAGCGCGATCAACACGCGCTTGTTCGTCGGGATGTTGACGCCTGCGATACGGGCCACGTCTAATGTTCTCCTAGTCACGCACTAAAGACGCGAACGGCGCGCCCGGCTCGATCCACAGGATCAAGACCGGCGCGCACGGATCGCGCCCTTTCGCGGAAGCGCCCCGTTATAGGGATCGTTTCGCTTCCGTCAACAACTGAATCCACCGGACATCCAATGAAATCGGGCTTTCTTAAGCCACTCCGTCAAGAGCGGCGTCGATGGACGTGGCCACGGCTTCCACCGAACCCATCCCGTCCAGTTCCTTCAGCTTCCCCTGCCCTTGGTAATACGGCAGCAGCGGCGCGGTCTGGGCGTTGTAGGCGGCCAGGCGAGTCACGAAGACTTCCGGATTGTCGTCGGGCCGTCCCTGCTCCTCGAACCGTTTCTTGATCCGTTCGATCAGGGCCGGCTCGTCTACCTTGAGTCGGAGAACGACGTCGATCTTCTGACCACGCGCCGCGAGCATTTTATCGAGCGCCTCGGCCTGGGCGACCGTGCGCGGGAAGCCGTCGAAGATCGCGCCGCCGGCCGCCTCGGCCTCGGGCAAACGCTCCTCGATCAGCGCGATGACGATCTCGTCGGTGACCAGCTCGCCCCGATCCAGCACGCCCTTGACGCGCTGGCCCAGCTCCGAGCCCGAGGCGATGGCGGCGCGCAGCATGTCGCCGGTCGAGAGCTGGACCATGCCACGCTCGTTGACCAGGCGCTTGGCCTGAGTGCCCTTCCCCGCCGCCGGCGGTCCGAACAGGATCAAATTCATAGAAGCCCCTTCGCGCGTCACCGGGTCTGCGCCCGGTTGTCTCCCGGAGCAGACCTAGAGCCCCGGAGATAAAAACGGAAGCCGGTTTTGTGACAAACCGGCTTCCGACGCTTGTAATAAAATCGAAGTCCGCCTTAGCGGCCGCGACCGCCGCGCAGCTTCGATTTCTTGATGAGGCCCTCGTACTGGTGGGCCAAGAGATGCGACTGGATCTGGGCGACGGTGTCCATGGTCACCGTCACGACGATCAGGATCGAGGTGCCGCCCAGGGCGAACTGGTTCGACTTGATCGCCATCATCGCCAGCTCCGGCGCCACGCAGACGGCCGTGATGTAGGCCGCGCCGATCACGGTCAGGCGGGTCAGCACGTAGTCCAGGTACTCGGCGGTGCGCTTGCCCGGACGGATGCCCGGCAGGAAGCCGCCGTACTTGCGCAGGTTCTCGGCCGTCTCCTCGGGGTTGAACACGACCGAGGTGTAGAAGAACGAGAAGAAGATGATCAGCAGGGCGTAGAAGATCAGGAACGCCGGGTGGCCGTGCTGCAGCGCGCCCACGACGCCGGGGAGCCAGGAGGCCCAGGCCGGCAGGTTGGTGGTCTGCACGAACTGCATGGCCGTCGTCGGCAGCAGCAGCAGGCTCGAGGCGAAGATCGGCGGGATAACGCCCGCGGTGTTGATCTTCAGCGGCATGAACGAGCTCTCGCCGCCGATCATGCGATTGCCTTGCTGGCGCTTGGGATAGTGGACCAGCAGGCGGCGCTGCGAGCGCTCCATGAAGACGATGGCCAGAATGGCGGCCACGCAGCCGATCACGATCAGGAACAGCGGGGTGTAGTTGCCCGAGGTCTGGCCCTGGACCAGCATCTGGCCCAGCACGATCGGCAAGCGGGCGACGATGCCCGCGAAGATGATCAACGAGACGCCATTGCCGACGCCGCGGCTGGTGATCTGCTCGCCCAGCCACATCAGGAACATGGTGCCGCCGGTCAGGGCGACGACCGTGGAGGCGACGAAGAAAGCCGCGCCGATGCCTTGCACCACGACGCCCGGCTGGGCCGCCAGGCCCATGGCGATCGAGGCCGACTGCACGACGGCCAGAATGACGGCCAGATAGCGGGTGTACTGGTTGAGGGTCTTGCGGCCCGCCTCCCCGCCTTCCTTCTTCAGCTTCTCCCACGGCGGATAGACCGTGCCCATCAGCTGCACGATGATCGAGGCGCTGATGTAGGGCATCACGTTCAGCGAGAAGATCGCCATCCGCTCGACGGCGCCGCCCGAGAACATGTTGAACATGCCCAGGATGCCTTCGGAGTTGTTGTTGAACAACCGCGCGAAGGCGTTGACGTCGATCCCGGGGATCGGGACGTACGAGCCGAGGCGATAGACGACCAGGGCGATGATCGTGAACCAGATACGCTTGTGAAGTTCGCTCGCCTTTTGGAACGACGCGAAATTCATGTTGGCTGCGAGTTGTTCGGCGGCCGAGGCCATACAGATCCCCACGACTCAGGAGCGCGATAGCCGAAAGCTGATACCGCTTCGGCGGCGACCGCGCTCTGAAATTAGGTTTCCCGGACCAGACTGGCCCGAGGAGAGCGCCACAAATAGGTGAGGCTCGCCGCGATGTCACGGCGAGCCTCAAAAACAACTGTCATCCCGGAGAGCGCGAAGCGATCATCCGGGACCGCCGGAAGCGCTGGCGCCTGTCGTGGTCCCGGGTCTTCGCTGCGCTTCGCCCGGGATGACAGTTTTATCGGTTAGGCTTCGGCTTCCGCCTTGGCCTTCTTGGTCACGGTCACCGAGCCACCGGCGGCCTCGACGGCCTTGATGGCGGCTTCGGTGGCCGAGTAGACGGTGAGCTTCAGGGCGGTCTTGATCTCGCCCTTGCCCAGCAGCTTCACGCCGTCCAGTTCACGACGGATGACGCCGGCGGCGACCAGTTCAGCGGCGCCCAGCTCGGCGCCCTTCTTGAACTTGCCAGCGGCGACGGCCTGCTCCAGGCGCCACAGGTTCACTTCGGCGAACTCCAGGCGGAAGGGGTTGTTGAAGCCGCGCTTCGGCATACGCATGTGCAGCGGCATTTGACCGCCTTCGAAGCCGTTGATGGCGACGCCCGAACGCGCCTTCTGGCCCTTCACACCGCGACCGGCGGTCTTGCCCTTGCCCGAACCCGGGCCGCGGCCGACGCGCATGCGGCCCTTGGTCGAGCCTTCGCGGGGAGCCAGTTCGTTCAGCTTGGTCATATGTGCCTCTCCTTGGAGATCTGCGCCCAGCCAGCGGCTGGACTCGGCTTTTGAAAACAGAGCGCGCTTAAAACCCTAAAACGACCGAAAAATCAAATAGGGATTTCAAACGAAAACCACCCCGGCTTTCACCGGGGTGGCGTATTTCGCGTCTTGTAGCGGACTACTCGACGATTTCCAGCAGGTGCGCGACCTTGCGGATCATGCCGCGGACCGACGGGGTGTCTTCCAGCGTGGACACGCGGCCCAGCTTGTTGAGACCCAGACCAGCGAGCGTGGCGCGCTGGTCCTTTTCGCGACGGATCGGGCTGCCGGTCTGGCGAACCGTGACTTGCTTAGCTTCAGCCATGACTTAGCCCTCGATGGCTTCCGGCGCCGAAGCGCCGTCGGCGCGACGGCCGAGGATGTCGCCAACCTTCTTGCCGCGCTTGGCGGCGATCTGGCGGGGCGACGACTGCACCTTCAGGGCTTCGAACGTGGCGCGCACCATGTTGTACGGGTTCGAGGAACCCGTCGACTTGGCCACGACGTCCTGGACGCCCAGGGTTTCGAGAACCGCGCGCATCGGACCGCCGGCGATGACGCCGGTGCCTGGAGGCGCCGCGCGCATCATCACCTTGCCAGCGCCCCAACGGCCAGCGCCGTCGTGGTGCAGGGTGCGAGATTCGCGCAGCGGAACGCGGATCATCGTCTTCTTGGCTTCTTCGGTCGCCTTGCGGATGGCTTCCGGCACTTCACGCGCCTTGCCATGACCGAAGCCGACGCGGCCCTTTTGGTCGCCAACGACCATCAGAGCGGCGAAGCTGAAGCGACGACCACCCTTCACGGTGGCGGCGACGCGGTTGATGTGGACGAGCTTTTCGACGATGTCGCTGTCGACCCGCTCTTCGGGGGCGTTGCGGTCGCGACGGTCACGGCGTTGACCGCCTTCACCGCGCTGTTGTTCACCACGAGCCATTTCTGTTCCCTTAGAAGTTCAGGCCGGCTTCGCGCGCGGCGTCAGCCAGGGCTTTCACCCGGCCGTGGAAGATGTAACCACCACGGTCGAAAACGACGTCCTTGACGCCCTTTTCGATGGCGCGCTCGGCGACGAGCTTGCCCACGGCGGCGGCGGCATCCTTGTCCGCGCCCTTGCCTTCGGCTTCCAGAGTGGAAGCCGACGCCAGGGTCACGCCGCGTTCATCATCGATGACCTGGGCGTAGATGTTCTTCGACGAACGGAAGACCGACAGACGCGGACGACCGTTGGCGAGGCTCTTGAGGCGGGTGCGAACGCGCTGAGCGCGCTTGGCCGCCGATTCACGAGGAGAGAGCGCCATGGCTTACTTCTTCTTGCCTTCCTTGCGGCGAACGGTCTCGCCAGCATAACGCACGCCCTTGCCCTTGTAGGGTTCCGGCGGACGAATGCGGCGGATCTTCGCGGCAATCTCACCAACCGCCTGCTTGTCGATGCCGGCGATCTTGATTTCGGTTTGCTTCGGCGTGGCGAACGTGATGCCGGCCGGAGCCGCGACGTCCACATCGTGGCTGAAACCGAGTTGGAGGCTCAGGGCGGTGCCCTTCATGGCCGCGCGGTAACCAACGCCGACGAGTTCGAGGCTTTCCTCGAAGCCGGTGGTCACACCGTGCACCATGTTGGCCACCAGCGTGCGGGACAGGCCCCACATGCCCTTGGCGCGCTTCGTGTCGACGCGCGGCGTCAGCGAGAGCTCATTGCCCTCTTGCTTCAGCTCGACTTCGTCGGCGATCGTCCACGAGAGTTGACCCTTGGGGCCCTTCACCGTGACCGTCTGGCCCGAGAGCGTCAGGGTGACGTTCGCGGGGATGACGACGGCTTTCTTACCGATACGTGACATGCTCTTTCCCTCCCGCGCCTAGTAGACGCGGCAGAGGACTTCGCCGCCGACATTAGCGTCGCGCGCGGCGGTGTCCGACATGACGCCCTTCGGCGTCGAAAGGATCGAGATGCCCAGGCCGTTCTTGATCGGCTTCAGGTCCTTGATCGAGGAGTAGACGCGACGGCCAGGCTTGGACACGCGGCTGATCTCGGCGATCACGGGCTCACCGTCGAAGTACTTGAGCTCGATCTCGAATTCGGGGAACGCACCGGGCTTCTCGACCAGCGAGTAGCCACGGATGTAGCCTTCGTCGGCCAGCACGTCGAGGACGCGAGCGCGCAGCTTGGAAGCCGGCGTCGACACCTTCGAGCGCTTGCGCGTGGCGGCGTTCTTGATGCGAGCGATCATATCGCTCAGGGGATCGTTCATCGACATCTGATCGTCCTCACCAGCTCGACTTGACGAGGCCGGGGATCTGGCCCTGCGAACCCAGTTCGCGGAGCGCGATACGGCTCATCTTCAGCTTGCGGTAATAGGCGCGCGGACGGCCGGTGACTTCGCAGCGATTGCGGATGCGGATCGCGGCGCTGTTACGCGGCAGCTTGGCGAGCTTGAGGCGAGCTTCGAAGCGTTCCTCGAGCGGCAGGCTCTCGTTGTTGGCGATCGCCTTCAGCGCGGCGCGCTTCTCGGCGAACTTCTTGACGAGAGCGCGGACGGCTTCGTTGCGGTTGACGGCGCTTTTCTTGGCCATGGTTTGTTTTCCCTTCCCGCTCTCTTAGTTGACGAACGGGAACTGGAATTCCTTCAGGAGAGCCTTGGCTTCCTGGTCGGACTTCGCAGTGGTGCAGACGATGATGTCCATGCCCCAGATCTGCTCGATCTGGTCATAGTTGATTTCCGGGAACACCAGGTGCTCCTTCAGGCCCATGGCGTAGTTGCCACGGCCGTCGAAGCTCTTGCCGTTCAGACCACGGAAGTCCTTCACGCGCGGCAGCGCGATCGTTACCAGGCGGTCGAGGAATTCGTACATCCGGTCCTTGCGAAGGGTGACCTTCGCGCCGACCACCATGCCTTCGCGCAGCTTGAAGCCGGCGATCGACTTGCGGGCCTTGGTGGCGACGGGCTTTTGGCCGGCGATCGCCTGCAGGTCCTTCAGAGCGGTCTGGGCCTTCTTGGAGTCGGCCACGGCCTCGCCGATACCCATGTTCAGGACGATCTTGTCCAGCTTGGGGATCTGCATCTCGTTGGTGTAGCCGAACTGCTCCTTCATCGCGGCGCGGATGCGCTCGCGATAAACGGTCTTCAGCCGGGGCTCGTAAGCTTGATCAGCCATTGATCACCTCGCCGGTCGTCTTGGCGACGCGCACCTTCTTGTCGCCTTCGATCTTGAAGCCGACGCGGGTGGGCTTGCCCTTGGAATCCACGATGGCGACGTTCGAGACGTGCAGCGCGGCTTCCTTTTGCTTGATGCCGCCTTGCGGGTCGGCTTGGGTCGCCTTGGTGTGACGCGAAACCATGTTCACGCCTTCCACGACAACGCGGCTGTCCTTGGGCAGGACTTGCAGGACCGAGCCTTGCTTGCCCTTGTCCTTGCCAGCCAGAACGACGACGCGGTCGCCCTTCTTGATCTTAGCGGCCATTACAGCACCTCCGGAGCGAGGGAGATGATCTTCATGTGGTTCTTGGCGCGCAGTTCACGAGGAACCGGGCCGAAGATCCGCGTGCCGACCGGCTCGCTCTGCTTGTTCACGATCACCGCGGCGTTCTTATCGAAGCGGATGACCGAGCCATCCTTGCGCTTCAGATTTTGATTCACCCGAACGACGACGGCGCGAAGCACGTCACCCTTCTTCACGCGACCGCGCGGAATGGCTTCCTTCACGGAGACGACGATGACGTCGCCCACGCTGGCGTAGCGACGGCCTGCGCCGCCCAACACCTTGATGCACATGACCCGGCGAGCGCCAGAATTGTCAGCGACTTCCAGGTTAGTTTGCATCTGGATCATGGTCTAAACCTTCCAGATTAAGCCGAAGCCTTGGGAAGTGCTTCCCAGGTCTTCAGCTTGGACTTCGGAGCGCACTCGATGATGCGGATAGCTTCACCGGCTTTGTACGCGTTGGCTTCGTCGTGCGCGTGGTACTTTTTGGACTGACGCACGATCTTCTTCAGAACGGGGTGGACGATGGTCCGTTCGACCTTCACCACCACGGTCTTGTCGCCCTTATCGGAGACGACGACCCCTTCGAGGATACGCTTGGGCATATCGTTCTCCTTAAGCCGCGGCCTTGGCGCGCAGCACGGTCTTGATCCGCGCGATATCCTTGCGGATCTCGTTGACGCGGTGGGTCTTCTCGACCTGGCCCGTGGCGGCCTGGAAGCGCAGGTTGAACTGCTCTTTCTTCAGGCTGATCAGGGTGTCGGCCAGCTGGTCGGGGGTCATGCCCCGGATGTCAGCGATCTTCATGAGCCTCAAGCCTCCTGAGCCACGCCCGCGTCGATGCGGGTCACAACACGGGTGCGGATCGGCAGCTTGGCGGCGCCCAGGCGCAGAGCTTCACGCGCGATATCGTCCGGCACGCCGTCGATTTCGAACATGATGCGGCCCGGAGCCACGCGAGCGGCCCAGTAGTCCACCGCGCCCTTACCTTTACCCATCCGGACTTCGGCGGGCTTGCCGGTGACCGGCACGTCCGGGAAGATACGGATCCAGACGCGGCCTTGACGCTTCATCTGGCGGGTGATGGCGCGACGAGCGGCTTCGATCTGGCGAGCCGTGATGCGCTCCGGCTCGACGGCCTTCAGGCCGTACGAACCGAAGTTCAGCAGGGTGCCGCCCTTCGAAGCGCCGTGGATGCGGCCCTTGAACTGCTTGCGGAATTTGGTCTTCTTCGGAGACAGCATGGCGATCTAATCCTTAGGCGCGATCGCGACGGTCACGACGGTCGCCCCGGTCGGGACGATCGCCGCGCTCACGGCCGCCACCTTCGCCGGCGGGGCCGGACTCGGTGGCCAGGCGCTTGTCGAGCGCCATCGGATCATGCTCCAGCACCTCGCCTTTGAAGATCCAGGTCTTCACGCCGATGATGCCGTAGGTGGTCTTGGCTTCGGCGAAACCGAAGTCGATGTCGGCGCGCAGGGTGTGCAGCGGCACGCGACCTTCGCGGTACCACTCCATCCGAGCGATTTCAGCGCCGCCGAGGCGACCCGAGACGTTGATCCGGATGCCCTTGGCGCCGAGGCGCACGGCCGACTGGATCGAACGCTTCATGGCGCGACGGAAGGCGATACGACGCTCGAGTTGTTGAGCGATCGACTCGGCCACCAGCTGAGCGTCGGTTTCCGGCTTGCGGATTTCGACGATGTTCAGGTGGACTTCGCCCTCGGTCTGAACCGACAGATCCTTGCGGAGCTTGTCGATGTCAGCGCCCTTCTTGCCGATGATGACGCCCGGACGAGCGGCATAGATCGTGATGCGGCACTTCTTGTGCGGACGCTCGATGATGATGCGCGAGACACCAGCTTGGTACAGGCGCTTCTTCAGGGCGGCGCGGACCGCGAGGTCCTGATGCAGCATCTTGCCGTACTGGGCGCCGTCGGCGAACCAACGGCTGTCCCAGGTGCGGTTCACGCCGAGCCGCAGCCCGACCGGATTGACTTTCTGACCCATTAGGCGGCCTCACCCAGTTCGCGGACCACGATCGTGATCTCGGAGAACGGCTTCTCAACGCGCGTCGCGCGACCGCGAGCGCGGGGCGAGAAACGCTTCATGATCAGGTTCTTGCCCACATAGGCCTCGGCGACGACCAGGGAGTCGATGTCGAGGTTGTGGTTGTTCTCGGCGTTGGAGATGGCCGAGTACAGCGCCTTGCGGACGTCCTGAGCGATACGCTTGTGGCTGAACTCGAGCTCGTTGAGAGCGCGCTGGACGTTCAGGCCACGGATGGACTGAGCGACCAGGTTCAGCTTGCGGGCGCTGGTGCGCAGGGTGCGAACCTTGGCCATCGCTTCGGCGCCGTCGAGGCGGCGAGCTTGCTTTTGCTTGGCCATGATTACTTCCTCTTGGCCTTCTTGTCGGCGGCGTGACCCGGGAAGTTCCGGGTCGGCGCGAATTCGCCGAACTTCATGCCGACCATGTCTTCCGACACCAGCACGGGAACGTGCTTGTGGCCGTTGTGCACGCCGAAGGTCAGGCCGACGAATTGCGGCATGATCGTCGAGCGACGCGACCAGGTCTTGATGACGTCCTTGCGGCCCGACGACAGAGCGGCATCGGCCTTCTTCAGGAGGTACCCGTCGACAAACGGGCCTTTCCAGACGGAGCGGGTCATGGCTTAGCGGCCCTTCTTCGCTTTGTGGCGCGAACGGATAATGAACTTGTCCGTGGCCTTGTTGACGCGGGTCTTGGCGCCCTTGGTCGGCTTACCAGCCGGGGTCACCGGGTGACGGCCGCCCGAGGTCCGGCCTTCACCACCACCGTGGGGGTGGTCGACCGGGTTCATGGCGACACCGCGGACGTGCGGGCGACGGCCCATGTGACGAGAACGACCGGCCTTGCCGAGGTTCTGGTTCATGTGGTCGGGGTTCGAAACGGCACCGACGGTGGCCATGCACGTGTCGAGCACCATGCGCAGTTCGCCCGAGTTCAGGCGGATCTGGGCGTAGCCGGCGTCACGACCGACCAGCTGGGCGTAAGCGCCAGCCGAACGGGCGATCTGACCACCCTTGGCGGGCTTCAGCTCGATGTTGTGGATGATCGTGCCGATCGGCAGCGTGCGCAGCGGCGAGGCGTTGCCCGGCTTCACGTCGACCTTCTCGCCGGTGACGACTTCGTCGCCGGCCTTCAGGCGTTGCGGGGCCAGGATGTAGGCCAGCTCGCCGTCGGCCTGATACTTGATCAGGGCGATGAAGGCGGTGCGGTTGGGGTCGTACTCAAGACGAACGACCGTGGCCACGCCTTGCTTGCGACGCTTGAAGTCGACCAGACGGTACAGGCGCTTGGCGCCGCCGCCGCGGAAACGGACCGCGATACGGCCATTGCCGCCGCGACCGCCCGACTTGGTCAGGCCTTCAACGAGCTTCTTCTCGGGCTTGCCCTTGTGAAGTTCGCTGCGATCGATCAGCACCAGGCCGCGCTGGCCGGGGCTGGTCGGGTTAAATTGCTTCAAGGCCATCTGATTAGAGCCCCGTCGTGATGTCGATCGACTGGCCTTCGGCCAGCGTCACGATCGCTTTTTTGACGTCGTTGCGACGACCCACGATGCCGCGGAAGCGCTTGGTCTTGCCCTTGGTCACGATGGTGTTGACCTTGGTCACCTTGACCTTGAACAGCTCTTCGACGGCGGCGGCGATTTCGTCCTTGGTCGCGTCGTTGGCCACCTTGAAGACAACCTTGTTCTGCTCGCTGAGCAGGGTCGTCTTTTCGGTGATCACCGGCGACAGGATCGTGTCGTAGTGGCGAGCGGTGGCGGCCATTAGGCGGCTTCCTTCTCAGCGAAACGAGCCGAGATCGCTTCGACCGCGTCCTTGGTCAGGACGAGGGTCTGGCGACGCAGCACGTCGTAGACGTTCAGGCCGGCGTTCGGCAGGACATCCACGTTCGGGATGTTGCGGGCGGCGAGCTTGAAGTTCGCGTCCACTTCCGGACCGGCGATGACCAGGGCGTTCTTCAGACCGATCTTGTCGAAGTTGGCGCGCAGAGCGGCCGTCTTCGGATCCGTCAGAACGGCGCTGTCCAGGACGACCAGCGAGCCCGACTTGGCCTTCGACGACAGAGCGTGCTTCAGGGCCAGGGCGCGGATCTTCTTGGGCAGGTCGAAGGCGTGGCTGCGGACCACGGGACCGTGGGCCTTGGCGCCGCCGACGAACTGGGCCGCACGGCGCGAACCGTGACGGGCGCCGCCGGTGCCCTTCTGCTTGTACATCTTCTTGCTCGTACGAGAGACCTCGTTACGAACCTGAATCTTGTGGTTACCCGAGCGGCGCTTGGCCAGCTGCCAGGTCACGACGCGCTGCAGGATGTCGCCGCGGATATCGTCGATGCCGAAGATGGCGTCGTCGAGATCAACGGAACCGGCCTTGCCGCCGTCCAGTTTGATGACGTCGAGTTTCATTAGCCTTCGCCCTCTTCGGTCGTAGCCGCGGGGGCCTCTTCAGCGGGGGTTTCAGCGGCAACCGGAGCCTCGCCAGCCTTGCGGAAGGCGCCCGGACGCGGAGCGTCGGCCGGCAGAGCCTTCTTTACGGCGTCGCGAACCTTCACGTAGCTGCCTTCGTGGCCGGGGACAGCGCCCTTGACCAGGATCAGGCCGCGCTCGACGTCGACCTTCCAGACGGTGACGTTGAGGGTGGTGACGGTTTCTTGACCCAGGTGACCAGCCATCTTCTTGCCCGGGAACGTACGGCCCGGATCCTGGCGGTTACCGGTCGAACCGTGCGAACGGTGCGAGACCGAAACACCGTGGGTGGCGCGGAGACCACCGAAGTTCCAGCGCTTCATGGCGCCGGCGAAACCCTTACCGACGGTGACGCCTTGGATGTCGACCTTCTGGCCGGCGACGAAGTGGTCGGCCGTCAGTTCGGCGCCAACTTCGATCAGGGCGTTTTCCTCGACGCGGAATTCGGCGACGACGCGCTTCGGCTCGACGGCCGCCTTCGCGAAGTGGCCGCGCAGGGCCTTGGAAGTGTTCTTGGCTTTCTTGGCG
>ERZ1034427.70-NODE-70-length-21795-cov-36.501656_pt1 | contig 21795 bp, 27 predicted proteins | sample MGYA00520607_ERZ1034427 | MGnify/ENA primary metagenome ERZ1034427 (study PRJEB33736, sample SAMEA104288489) | Azolla caroliniana | place: Brazil | collected 1987 | study: EMG produced TPA metagenomics assembly of the PRJEB19522 data set (Is there foul play in the... | reverse complement strand
CCCTGGAAATTGACTATCACTGGCAGCCATTTTAGTTGCTCAAATTTCAACTGTTCTGGTATACAATCTGTTGAAGATGGGGTCATGGTTTACAACTACTGAAATACCTGCTATATATACATTTCCGCAGTTTCTGATCCCTTTTTTTTATCTTTCTGTGAGAAATCCGGGATTAACTGCCTCAAACCCGATTCTTCCTGCCCAAATTGGTAGATTAGCCTGTTTAGTTTGTAATTTTATGAGTTGTTATTATTAAATCATCAGCAATTTCATATTCACCTGTGTCTACATTAATTGAAATAATTTTGCCAATGTTCTCGGTTTTCTCTACTAAAAGACGGATTTTATTTTCGTAGAGTTCTTCAGCACGTTTGGTAATTTCTTCACAACTTATTTTAGGGTAAGGCATAGGGGCAACCTTGAATTTCAAGTTAATAGACCTATGGTGTTATTCTAATATATTGAGTTATAGTAACCCTTCCACTTCAACAAGCTGTGGGATCGCTCTCATTTCCCCATTCTTTCTAATTCCTCTCGCAATACCCGCCGTAGTGTTGCTTATAAGGGTTCACGGCGTTCTTGAATATACTCAAGCAAGGCATCATTAATTAGGGTTTGGTAATTTCCCACACCTGCTTGATGTACTTGTACTTGTTGAGGAAACCATGCCAGTATTTCATCATCTAGGCGAATTGTAATCCGAGTTTTTCCAGGTGATGTTGGTTCAATTGCACCCCGATTACCTTGACTAAAAACAAAGATTGCGCGGGTGGGTGTTAAAAAAGCTATTACCAAAAAAATACCTGAAATTCATTCTGCACAAGACTTGTCAGTCTTTTTGTTCTTTAGACACCCGCGTACCTTACACAGTTAGGTTTTTAGGCATTTTATCCATTGACAAGATTTCTGAAATGGAGTAAGAGTAGACCATCCACGCAACTGAACCTTGAAAACCAAATACAGATAGGCTTTCAGCACGCCGCTATTGCAATTTCACTTAATCCCTAATAGGGATTGAAACTCTTTCCCAAATTCAAATTATTTTTTTGAACATATTATTAGTACGAATATACTCAACTTAGCGCCAATTATTCACCTTACAGAGGAGCAATTTTACCAACTCTGTATGGTGGATGATTTAAACCGAGAACTCATCGCAACAGGACAACTAATAATTCTCCCAGGTTCAGGAGGAGAAAGCGGCCGTAGAGAAGCTAATTTAAATTTTAAAGTAGGTCTTTGGAATCACTAAACCCAATTAGGAATAGTATTTAGTTCCTCAACCATATTCCGACTTCCCAATGGTGCAAAACTGTCACCTGATGTTCCTTGGATAAAATTAGAACACTGGGAAGGATTAACTGAAGAAGAACAGGAAAAATTTCCCCCACTCACACCAGATTTTATTATTAGACCTGTCAGGAAAATTAACTTGGTATCAGAAAAATGGTAGAAGGGAGTTTTGAGGGTTTACCAAAAGGCAAAATCCACTAAATTAACTATATTCAAGAATATCCACATCGTACAAAACAAATACTGGGAATAACTAACCATCAGTTTCAAGACTTGTTAGCCTAAGGTGAAATGCAGCCTAAAAAACTTCAAGGTGACATAGTAAGTAAAAAGATAGGTATAAATCAGAAAGGAGGAGGGGGAAAGGGAAACTAGAGATCAAAGAACAGGTATGTCTATGCTTGTTCTATTGGAGGAAAATGCCAACATTTGAGGTTTTAGGTTTGCATTTCGGTATATGGAAAACGGAAGCAAAGGACACATTTCATTACTGGCTAGAGATATTACGAAATGTTTTCCCTGCTAGTCTCCTTGAACAGGTAGAAAAACATGATAGAGATTATGCTATGACGACTCAGAATAAAAGGTAGGAAACAAAGAGTTTTCTACCAAGGGGATTTTTCTTGAACAGGTCATTAGACTTGTAAAAATATTCCGGGTACCTCCACAAAGATTTACCCAGAATTTCTGAATTTACTCACAAGTAATTCTTACTATTTGTGGTTTAGTCACATTAGGAATTCGTTCATGAGTGTTGCCCATTTCATAAATGTTATGGATATGAGGTCAGTTATGAATTTGTCATCAACATCTTTATGGATAGGAACTATCATTAACTATTCCCAACCCTGATTCTTTCCTTCGCTCTTTCCTGATCTTAACACTGTGGAAAGCCAGACACAGACTCCTTTGTAAATTTTCAGCCCTCTCTATTAGGAGAGATCACCCTTGGACTGATACTTGTGATATCTCTGCATTCCATCACACACAATCAGTAAAAGCCCAAATACCTACATCACCGTAGGTAACTGTGCAACCTACTTCTTGGCAGGGTAACTCTCAACGCAAAATTGAATTAATTGCAGATAAATCTCCTTCTTAGGTAGAACCATCATTGACTTGTGCGGTTGTTAATAAAACTTAAGTACGTCATTAATCATACGTTTGGGGGAACTTGAACTTTAAGTGGTTTATTCAACTAAGGTATTGGTGATGAGAGCAATCGACAAAGGGACAAGTCTGTGGTTTGGCGTAATTCTCACAACAGTTCAATAACCTTAGCCAAAAAAAGACTATGAAAAGAGGGCTGATGTAGTAGAATAGTCTTCCAAAACAACAACTCAAAATCTTCTACATTGCCTATGTTCGATATCCTAACACTCTTGCAAAGCCTGCTACCAGAAATAAAAGTGACGACCATGCGGCAATTGAGCTCCTTCGTCATGGCCATGTTAGTGATGAGTCGCAGAGTCACAATGTTGGGAATCTCTCGTTGGGCAGGCATAGGTGGTAGTTATCGGACAGTGATGAGATTCTTTCAAACCGTTATACTGTGGGCGATGATAGTATTCTATGAATAACCAAGATAATAATTATTACCAGCAGATAACTGGGAAAACTAAACTTCTGGGAGTTATTGGACATCCTGTAGAACATTCTCTTTCACCAGTGATGCACAATGCTGCACTGACTAAATTGGGGTTAGATTATGTTTATTTACCTTTTCCTATTGCACCGGAAAATCTAGAAATTGCGATCGCAGGTTTTGCCGCTATTAGGGTTGTGGGTCTCAGTGTGACAATTCCCCATAAACAGGCTATATTACCTATATTAACAGAAATTTCCCCTATTGCTCAAGCTATTGGCGCAGTCAACACTGTTACTCATCAAGGTAACAAATGGGTAGGGACAAACACAGATGTAGAAGGATTTATAGCCCCTTTGCAAACCACATATCAGCAAGATTGGAGTCACAAGAAGGCAGTCATTTTAGGCAATGGTGGTGCAGCTAGGGCAATTGTTGCTGGTTGTGTGCAGCTAGGGTTGGCAGAAATTCACCTTGTGGGCAGAAATATGTATAAATTGAAGGAATTTCGCCACAGTTGGCAATATTCACCTTATGTGGATAAATTTCAAGTCCATGCCTGGGAAGAATTACCAAAGCTAATTCCCCTAGCTAATTTGCTAGTAAATACAACTCCGATAGGGATGTATCCCCAGGTAGATGAATCTCCTTTGAGTGGTGAAGATATGGCAAATTTACCTTCAGGTGCTATTGCTTATGATTTAATCTACATCCCCAAACCCACGAAATTTCTAAAATTAGCAGAAACACAAGGTGCGATCGCTATAGATGGTTTAGAAATGCTAGTTCAACAAGGTGCAGCAGCATTAAAAATTTGGTTGCAACAGGAAACAGTCCCTATAGCCGAAATGCGTGAAACACTGCAAAATCACCTGGGATCATGAGTAATTTTGAGTAGGTTTTATATAACGGTTGTAGGCAGAAGCTGATAGGTGATAGAAGGTATATTTATTCTCCCCCAACACCCCCAACACCCCCAACACCCCTATCACCCTATTGCGGCATCTTCATATACCTTTCCTGTCCTTGGGAATTATAGAGAAATACGGGTAGGTTAGAATTTTCACTGATGACTCCTAAAGCCTCTTGCAAGGCTTGTAAATGACTTTGGACACTAGGGTTACTTTGTAATGCTTGGTCATACTCTGGGGTTAAACGGACAACAATACCCCTAGTTTCGATGTTAAAAATGCAAAACCGCATCTTATTAAAACAGGTTTTTCCCAAATCAGCGCGAGTTTGTGCCAAATTACCATCGAGTTGTTGTTTTTCTTTTGCCTGTGCTTGAGCAGTGGAATAGGGTTGAATGAGGGATTGTGCTTGACTGTAGAAAGAACTATCTTGAGAAACCTGTTTAGCTATCTGTACAGCTTGCTCCCAAGATGCTATTGCTGCCTGCCATTTATTTTGTGTTTCATAAACTTTAGCTTGATTAGCCATGTTGACAGCTTGTTTGAAGTTGAGAGCCGCAGCAGCTTGTTTCTTAGCCCGGTTGCGTGCCAATATAAGTTTAGGCTGATAATCCGTTAAAAGGTTTTTTGCTTCCTGGTGTGTTGTGCTGTTTGAGGGAATACTTCTCAAATCATTAACAACTTCTTGCCAAGCAAACTGTACCCTTTGCCAGTCATTATCCGATTTAGCATTAGCTTCACGCTTGAGGGCTGATTCAGCTACAGTTTTGGCTGTGGTGAGTTTTTTCAGCCATGATTCTTCACTGAGCAATTGCTGATTGAGAGTCTGTAAATTGCTTTGATACTTGGACAAATTTCCCCGCACTAGTCCATATAGTTCGTTACCAGGTTTAATAGACTCTAGTGGTATGATTGCTTGTCGCCATAAACTTTGTCTAGCACGTAGCTCTTCCAGGCTAGTTAGGGGGGTTTTGGTTTTTTTCTCTGCTATATTTGCAGACTCTAAAGCTTTTAGTACCTGGGTAATTTTTGCTGATTGGTCAGAAAAACTTAAATTGATTTCCTGGGCTGATTGATAACGAGGCGACCATTGAGGAATTACTTTGAGATCAGAAATAACTGTATCTATTTGTTGTTGTACTGCTACTAGTTCTTTTTGAGACTTAGCCTGACGGATCAATTGTTGGGTATTGCTTTTGAATTGCTGGGCTATTTGTAATTCTTTACACTCACCAATCACACAAGCACGAGTCAGGAAAAAATTACCACCACCAAAAATAACTGCCACTCCCAATACCCCACCTAAGAGGATGGGTAAGGATGAAAGAGATAGGTGTTTGGTTTTCGATAAATTTTTTCCATCTCCGAAGGGGTCAAACTTTTCTGCTTCTCCTGGGCTGTCCTCACTCTCCTCAAGCAATGAATGATCTGAGCCAAATAAAGTATCTGAGCTATATGAACTATCTGAGATATTGTCATCTACTAGTAAGTTAAATGGATTATCCGAGATATGGTCGTCTACTAGTAAGTTAAATGGATTATCCGAGATATTCTCTTCTGTGGTAGGGGATGGAGAGGGAGGGTTGAGAATATTGAGTGGAGGAAAAATCAATTGGTGATTTGCTGTACTGTAATCTGAGCCTGTGCTGGCTTCTTCTCCGATAATTCTTGAATCCTCTTGTATCTTTTTAGGCTTAACAATTATGGAATTTTTAGTGTAAGGTACTTTTTCTCCAGAAACTCTCACGTAAAATTGTACCCTTTGCTCATGACATTGAGATTGCGACTGGAGTGTTTCCTCAAGTACCGCAAATATTTTTTGCGTATCAAGAGATACATTTACAGGGTGTTGAATTAAAATCATCAGTTCGTCATTTTGGATGGCACATCGAACCTGAAGAACTTTGTCAGGTGGAAGTTCCATCTGTAGTTGTTCTTCTAAAATACTGGCTATAAGCTGCATATCTTCTTTTTTCAATGTGACTTTCATCATGGTCTTACTGCTAATGTTCTATATAGTTTTATAGTTTTTATGCTCTTTGACCATGTGAAATAAAGTATTTATGTTTGTTACATACATATAGATACATACAGCAGATTGCAGATGAATGATGTACAGAATCTAAATTGAAACCTAGACAGCAAGAGAGTTTTACTGGTGACTCGTGACTCGTGACTCGTGACTCCTGCTGTATTTTCTTTACCCCAGTTTTACATCGAACAGAAGAACTTTTTTACACTAAGTTATATCTGTTACCAGATAGTAACAAACTAGTGATAGTTGAGGGTTCTACTTCTTTATACTGCTAGATGATAAATTAGACAATCCAAATGGGAGTATAAATTATTTAAGGAAAAATATACAAGGATAGCCCAGTAATTATTAGAGACTGGCAAGTTGGTTGAGAGGGTGGGTGGTTTAGGTGTGACTAACCAAATTACAGCGGGTGGAGTTCTGGAAATGAACTTGCTACGCTTGACGAATTCGATAAAATTAATTCGTGTTAAATAAATTTTCTAGCCAAGCAAAGCGTAATTATGTAATCTAAGTGCTGTACAAACGATCAGATAAAACTAAAAAGCTGCTTTGGAATTATTAATACAAGGTGTGTGTCAATGGATTTATTGGAGTACCAAGTTAAAGAATGGTTTGGCAAGATGGGCATTCCCGTATTACCATCCCAAAGAATTGACCATCCTACAGATTTGAAACGCTTAAAAATTCGCTATCCGATTGTACTGAAATCGCAAGTACACGCAGATGAAAGAGCTAAAGCTGGTGGAGTCAGGATTGTGGAAACCACGATTGATGCGATCGCAGCGGCTCAAAATATCTTCAATTTGCCGATTTGGGGGGAATTGCCAGAGGTTTTGCTGGCAGAATCTAAGTATGATGCCAAGGATGAGTTTTATTTGGCTGTTGTTTTAGATACAGCCCTGTGTCGTCCGGTGCTTTTGGGTTGCAAAGAATCAGATATTGATTGGGAATCTCCAGGGGAGAAAATGCAATATGTGGTTGTAGAACAGGAATTTTCGCCATTTTATGCCAGACGGTTGGGATTGAAAATGGGGTTGCAGGGTGCGCTGATGCAGTCAGTCAGCGACATTGTAGAAAAAATGTATCAGTTATTTGTGCAGAAAGACCTGGATTTAGTTGAGATAAATCCTCTAGCGGTCAGTACTGCGGGACAAGTGATGGCTCTCAATGGTAAAATTAGAGTCAACCCCAGGGCAATTAACCGTCATCCAGAAATCGCCCAAATGGCAGCCAAAATAGCAAATAGGAATAAAATAAGCAGGACTAACAATATTTTGGGTGATGGCAATGGGTTACGAGTTTATGGGAAAATCGGTATTTTAGCCAATGGGACTGGTTCATTGTTGACTACCTTGGATGCAGTTTTTAATGCGGGTGGTAAACCTGGTCTGTCTTTCAATTTACGGCATTCTTTTTTAACTGATACTACACCAAATACTTTTTGCGATCGCTTGGCCACAGGTCTGAGAAATTTAGCCAGCGACAAAAGTATTCAAGTGATTCTGATTAATTTTCTGGGGACTATTCCTGATGTCTCCCAAATGCCACAGGTTGTTGCTAACTTTATACAAGTGGACCCGCAAGAACTGAAATCTCCTTTGTCAACTACTAGTGAAAATAAGTCCAGACATTTACCCAGGATGGTTTTCCGTCTTGCTGGTGCTGATTTTCAGGATACCAAGAAACATTTAACTGCACTCAACCCTGAAAGTGACACGCTGATAGTAGTAGAAAATTTAAATGAAGCTGTGGCACAAGCAGTCTGTTTAGCTAAACTACCTGCGTACAAAAAGTAGTATCCATTAACAGTTAACAGTTATCAGTTGAGTGACTAATAACTAATGACCAATGATCTACGATTAATAACTAATGACTAAATTTTATGAACTTAAGAGCAGACAGCAAAATTTTAATACAAGGCTTTAGTGAATTTATATCAGCAACTCATATTGCTCAAATGAAAGCTTATGGCACTAATTTGATAGCTGGTGTTCAGCCTGGATGTGGTGGACAGATGAAGTATGATCTGCCAGTGTTTGATTTAGTAGAGGAAGCAATATCAAAATTGGGGGCAATTGATACGACAATTATTTCTGTCCACCCTTATCAAGTTTTAGATGCGGCATTGGAAGCGAGCGCATCTAATATTAGACAGATAATTATTATTTCTCCTGGTGTGCCACCGTTGCATATGGTGACATTACTCCGCAAAACTGAGACTCGTGAAATATTGGTGGTAGGGCCGAATAGTCCGGGAATTATTGTTCCTGGTAAAATCCTCTTAGGGACTCAACCGAGTGAATTTTATACACCTGGTTCAATGGGAATTGTTAGCCGTAGCAGCACTCTAACTTATGAAGTGGCTTGGGAATTGACCCAAGCTGGTTTGGGTCAATCAATTAGTGTGAGTATTGGTAGTGATGCTATTGTCGGTTCATCGTTCCTGCAATGGTTGCAAATTCTAGATGAAGATGAAACTACCGATGCGATTGTTTTAGTCGGTCAACCAGGAGGAGGGAGTGAAGAAGCTGCTGCACGATACATAGCTGAAGCTATTGATAAGCCTGTTATTGCTTATATTGCAGGTAGACACGCACCACAAAGCAAATATTGGCATCAGACAGGAAATATAGCAACTGTTGTCAGACGTGATCCTAATTTTGGCACTACACAAAATAAATTAGCGGCTTTCCAAGCAGCACAAGTTCCTGTGGCTGAATATCCTGCACAGATTCCCGAATTATTGAAGAAGGTAATGGGGAATACGTGATTGGTGATTGGTGATTGGTGATGTTCACCAACATTAGACATCTGGTAACAAGAATGTAGAGGCGGTTTCTGAAAGTCTTGACAAGGGTTTTGGATAACGCGCTGTTTAAAGTGGATTTTTTTAGATAGTTCTTCCTGATCAACTTAATTTTGTCAGGTTTTGGGGTTGAAGTCAACGCCCTTGCTTCATTATTTTGGGGCATTGGGAATTACTTTCTTATCCTTCTCACTCCTGAACTACGAATTCTGATACATTTGTGACAAGTTAAGCCTAAAAGTCTTGTGTCAAAAGGCTTTTGCAGAAATATGAGAAGAAACTGGTCAGTCCCACGTTGAAGAGCAGGAAAAGGAGCTACAATTAAGTTAACATTTGGTTTTGGCTTCTATTTGATAATACCTAAATCTCGATTTAGAGGGTCAGCAAAATATTTAACAGGATCTGTTGCCTTACGTTTTTGATGAGCCATAGTAGAATGATAAAGACCACAATAAATCATTTCTAATGAAATCTCATCAAAAGGCAGAGAAAGTTCATCTGCTACGGTATCACCTAAATCTACTAAAACACCATAAAATAACCACGTTGCCGAAATCTGTAATTTAATTCCATTGATTGAACCTGTTCATAAATAACTTAAACCCAAGAATCTTTTGACCGTATTAAAAGCATCTTAAATTCGCCTTGACTAAGTTTTGTGGGATTACACCACAGAAAACCATCTCTGGCTAACATTCTTGTCAGTTCTCTGACTCCTGCTATATCTCGCCACAGTAAGGTCAACACTGCAGCCATGATCAACGGTAAATTCAGTATCCGTTATCTGAGTCCTAGTTTTCGGTAGTAATTTTCTTGATTTGTAATGGCTGGTGTCAGTAATATTTCCAATTGCTGGGCTATTACTTTATCTTCCACCATTGGTCTCTGTTTCCTTTTGCCGTGGTCTCGATTGGTTTTTTAGCTGCCTGTCATGGCTTGTTTCAATCGCTCAATTACTTATCTACACTGAGTTTCTCACGGTTTTTAACCTATCCAAATACCATCCTTGACAATTTCTTCTTTTCCTTCATTTGTCACCAATGATTCTGATATGTGTTCAATAATTGAGGAATATAATCATAACCGTCTACACCGATAACGGAGATGATTTTGGGATGATTGTGTCGAAGCGAGACTTGGAATTTATCTGTACCGAGTTGTCCTTTGATTATGGTTAATAAACGAGCGGGTCGTCTCCATTCTTGGGAAGAGATTTGTTCTAGTAGAGACATTCCCAGACCACCCGTATAAATAGCTTTTTCGTAATTTTGTAGCTGATAATAAGCTTCTGCTAAATAGGATAAATTTTGTCCTTGAAGATATAAGTCACCGGAAATTTGGGCGGTTTTGAAACCAATTTCTAAATATTTAATGGCATTTTCGTGTTGTGCAGTGACTAAATAGGCAATTCCTAAGCTGCTAAAATATAAGGCCTGAGTTTGCAAATCACCTAATTTTTCGGCTAACTTGAAACCTTGTTCTAAATAATTAATTGCTGATTCATAAACTTCAGGTCCAATGTTTTCTAATTGTTGTGCTTGCATAACTTCGCTGTAACCCAAATTTACCAGCGCGTTAGTTTCTCCGGTTTTGTCACCTGCTTGTCTACTTAATATTAATGCTCTTTGACTGTAATTTATGGCTTCGGGATAATTTTTTTCTTGGACGTAGGTACGACTGAGGTGGTTAAGACTAGCAATTTCACAAACGCTATCTTTAGCACTTCTGGCTATTTCCAACGCTTGCTGAAGGAAATTTATTGAGCGTGGATATCCGCCTAAAGCTCGTTGAGAATAACCTAATAATGTTAAAATTCGCGCTTTCTCTTGTGTTCCTTCCACAGAACGCAGAGGTTCATCTAAATAATCGAGGGGATCACACAAAGAACTACCAGAAAAAGAAGCGAAAATCCCACCATAGATTGGAAAATAAGGACGTTGGGCAAAGGTTCGTAAAATCTGGAGCATAATTAGAGAAGCTCCATTGCTGTATGCTATTGCTTGGGTTTGAAAACCGGATGCTAATTGAGTCCAAATAACTGCAAAGGTCAAGAATGTGGAAACTGATAATTTTGGGACTGCTTGAATATTATAAGCTTGTTGATCAAACCAGGTAACTAAACCACGTTGTAAGAATTGTAAGACTATTGCTAATTCACCCAATCACTGAGGGTAATGTTTTGTTGTTTTTGGGTAAATCCAATTGCAGATTGTTCTAATGCTAAGGTGCGGAAGAATGTTTGTGGTATTTCGCTTTTAACTAATTTTGTCCAACTTGCCCAAGGATCTCTTTCACCAGGTACACCACTAAATCCTAGAGAATCTTTTTCTTCATACATCGAAACTGAGGAGGTTTTCTTGGATGCGTTGCCAAGCTGCTACACCACGAATTATACCTGTAGAGATTGCCATTAAATCAGAATTAGCTGCACCAAATTGTTGTAAGGATTTGCCTAATTGCTGTAATTGGGATAAATTTAACGGATATTTTTGATTGGGGTCAAGGAAGCGCAAAAATACACCTAAATGCTGTTCATTGCTGGCAATGGTAATTTCTCGAACTACTAAAGCTATGACTTCTGTGGCTTTGTTTTGTTATTGCCAGCGTCGCCATTGAGATTGTATGGTTCTAATTGCTCTTAAGCTACGTGTGCCTTTTGACTTTTTTAGTTCGTCCTTTTCACTATCTACTTGAGTTTGCAGGGTTGTCAAGGGATCACTCAAAGCTAATTCAAATATTTCCCCTGTACCGGAAGCGATACCTTTGAGTAACATTTGGTATACCTGCTCTACAGAGCTAATCTTACCCTTGAGAGTGCTTTCGACAATTTTATCAATTAAGGCGAGGTAGCGATCTTGCAAAGGTAGGGATTCTGACACTTTAGCTAACAAAGAAAACATCACAACAATTCTAATTGTTGTAGGACTGAGGGTGACACAGATTAGCAGCTGAAAGGGGACTTTGGGTTAAAAAACTAGATGCGTGACAGCTTACTCTTGCTGAATTGAATATTTAACCCACATTCCGCACTTCATTCTGTAGTACAGATACAGGTATAATAAGTACCAAATAACGCTTAAATAGGGACAATGATGATGTTAATGGCATTATGTCTTTTGCTTTATAATCTAGGCAAAAGACAATTACGGTTTGCTGAAAAAGTCATGAAAAGCCAAGAGAAGAATTGACTAAATAGTCAGACAGGGGAAAAGATAAGTTTTTGTGGGCTGGGGATTATCCAAAACATAATTTTCATTAATAAAAGAAGTGAAAAAAGATGTGGTTCTGAAAAATTGCCATAAAAAGACACAAAAAAGCCGTAAGAGAAGAGTAGAAAGATTCATAACTAAAAAAGAAATAGCAATTGCAGTTAAAGAAGTATGAGAAGGTTTAGCCATCACTCTCCCAAGGCTGAATCTTTGTTTAGCTTGTCCGAATTTACCCTCAATACAGTTAGGAATTTTCTCATCCTTTAAAGCTTGTTTCTTTTTTTCTTTACTGACATTTTTAGGTGGTCTTACCAAAGGAAGTTCACTGATTATAATACCTCTTTCTTTACACCAAGCACGGTTGTCCCTGTCTTTTATTTCTAACCCCTATTTAACAACTTTTTGATTCAATTTGTTGACTAATTTTACATCTATTCTTTCTGGAAAGTGAACTAGCATTGAAGCATCAAATGGAGCTTCGTTACTATACCAACATAATCCCCTACTTTGTGTTGGATACTTCAGAGCCAGTGCGTTCGTTGGGCGGGTTCCCCGACTTGTTAAGGAAGCTCCTCTGAAAGAGGCAGAAACTGGCGTATGCTTCCAAGGGATTCATCTTCTTATTACACAAGGAGTTCAACCAATTCTTAACTTAACTGAGGAACATTATCGTTCTGCTAATTCACCTACGTGTACTTCTCCATTTCCTAAGAGGAGTGAAAGTATTAAGCAGGAGATTAACAGTCTGTTTACCGAAAAAGCAAACAAGACAAAGAATAAATTATTATCCCCGAAATATTGGATAATTCGAGGATTTTTGATTGGGAAAGTTACAACGTTTCAATTGGTAAAGGTTGCCAAATTTCACCATATTTTTCCCGTAAGTTTTGCCATCCTTCTACTTGCCCTGGTTCATATTCTCCGGGTTTACCCCATTGTAAAAATATGCTTAAAGCAGGTTCTTGTTGATCATCTAAAAATCGGATTGCATAGGTTGTAAAATTACCTCTTTTTGCTTCACCTGTTTCAAATTTCACTTGAGTAATTTTGTCCATATTCAAATGGAATTCAAATCCTTCGGTATGCATATTGGCATATTTGCCTTTGAGTAGTTCTGCGTAAAATAGCTTTTCTATTTTCCCACGTGCTTCTAAAACTGCGGCGCTGCTAGTGACAATTAAACGTAAAGTTCCTAAATTTTCACAAGCTTCCAAAAATTCTCTCAATGTTGTACTCATAACTCAATACTGCTTGGTTAACTTTTGATCTCCCCAACCCCCCTTAAAAAGGGAGGCTAAGAATGGCTTTATTTCCCCCTTTTTAAGGGTAGCCACTGCGGTGGACGGGTTTCCCGGCATGAAGCAAGTGGCGTGGATTAAGAGGGATCTCCAAGGTTTGAGCATTTTAACTGAGTAGTATTGACTCATAACTTAGTTTTTTACTAATGACTAATTGACTATCTTTCGTGATCTTCGTAAGCGGCGACAATACTCTGTACTAAAGGATGACGAACTACATCTTTTTGGGTAAATTCACAAAAAGCAATGTCTTCTACGTGCTTCAAAATTTGTAAAGCTACTATTAATCCTGATTGTTGATGAAGTGGTAAATCTGTTTGTGTGATGTCACCTGTAATTACCATTCGTGAACCAAAACCCAGACGGGTTAAAACCATTTTCATCTGTGCTGGTGTGGTGTTTTGGGCTTCATCAACAATTACAAAGGCATTATCTAATGTGCGGCCACGCATATAAGCGAGTGGTGCAACTTCAATTACTCCACGTTCCATTAAATTGGGGACTTTTTCAGGGTCGATGAATTCATTGATGGCATCATAAAGGGGACGAAGATAGGGATTAACTTTTTGTTGTAGGTCTCCTGGCAAAAATCCCAATTTTTCTCCTGCTTCTACCGCAGGACGCGTTAAGATTAATCGTTCAAATTGATGAGATAGAAGTTCTTGGACAGCAACGACGACAGCAAGATAGGTTTTACCGGTTCCAGCAGGACCGATACCAAAGGTGAGGTCGCGTTTGCGAATGGCTTCAATATATTGTCTTTGACGAAAGGTTTTAGCGCGGATTTCTTGATTACGACGACTTTTGGCGACGATGTCTCGCTGTAGGTCTTGGAATTCTCCTTGACGCTCGCTCTCTATGGCTTGACGGGCTGTTAAAATATCCGCAGTTGATATATTATTGCCTTTACTCCACAGGTGTTCTAGAGATTGCACTAATCGTGCTGCCAGATCAACCTGCCTATCTGTACCAGCAATTAGGAGTTCCTGTCCACGTAAAACTAAGCTGGCTCCTGTTTGTTGAGATAGAAATTTGAGATTTGCTTCCCCATATCCCCCTAGAGCAATCACACTGGGAATATTAGGCAGCTGAATTATTAAAGCACCTGCCATAGTTTTTTAGTTATAAGTTCAGGAGCAATTCTGGACGAAGATGATATTTTCCCAAAAAATTGGGCTAAATAATTTTTTGAATTTTCTTAATCTTTATAAGAATTCACAATATTCTAACCTGGAATATGATGAAAAATTCAGCCATCCCAAAATCCTTCAACCCAATAATAAGCACAAACGCTGTCTAAATCAGTCTTTGCCAATCTAAAATCTAAAATCTAAATTTTAATTAATTCTGAGAATAGGCTGGCAACAGATGTCTATACTTTATTGGTAACTCCGTCAGACTAACGAGAGATGCCGAAAAGATTTGACAATCTTGTTGCCACCTGTCTCCATTTTTTTCCAGAACGGATTACTGGGTAAGTCCGCTTAAATTTACCAGTTTAGACCTACTGGAAACGGGGTTTCGCAACAGGTCTGGGGATATTTCCAGTTCTTTCTCTTGATCTTGGTGGGGGTATTCTTTCTTCCTGTTCTTCATCGAAAGACATACCATCCCGACTTTGGGAACTGCTGCCGTAGATGTCCAGGTATACTGACTGCCCAGCCAATTCTGCTGCTGCTGCAACCACTGTGCGAATCGCCTGAATATTGCGCCCCCCCCGACCAAAAACTTTTCCTTTGTCTGCCGGGTCAAAAGCAATGCGAATCCAAGCCCGTTTGAGGATGTGAGACATTTCACAATCGACGCTTAAAGACTCTGGAGATTCTAAAAACGGCTGCACAAGAAATTTTACCAGCCCAATATAGTTAGGACTGGCTGTTGATGATTTCATCTGCAGATTACGATGCGGCTGTTGCACTGACTTGTTCAAAAACGTTAGCTTTTACTAGAATGCGACGAACTGTATCCGTAGGTTGAGCGCCTTGTTGTAGTCGCTTAACTATACCGGGAACATCCAATCGGACTTCATCAGTTCTGGGGTTATAAAATCCTAGTTCTTCTAGGGGACGACCATCACGGCGAGACAGGTCGTTAATAGCAATAATGCGGTAACTTGCCTCCCGCTTTTTACCAAATCGCTTTAAGCGCAGTTTGATCATGTTGAGAACTCGTTGTCCTGTTTGTAAGTTGTGATTTTGTGACTGTTGTCATGAAGAAGTGACTAGGCTAAACGGCCTCTGTTCAAAACTTCCAATACTAAAATGACAATTTTAGCACTTGCTAGGCATTATTGGGGAGAGGTGGGAGGGAACAGGTGACAGGTAGAAGGCAAGAAAGGTAGAAGAAAGAGAATTGCAGTCCCTTCCTTATCTCCGCGCTGTCACCTCTCACGTGTTCCCTATTCCCTGTTTTTAAAGAGTGCCAAAGCCCTTTTTCTTTTTCTCTTTCTTTTTCTTTTTGGTTGGTGGTACGCCACCGGGATAACCGCGCCAACCGGGTGCAGGTCGATTTCCTGCCGCTAGGGGGTTGCCCATACCGCCTCCACCAAACATTCCTGGCATACCGGGGAATTTACCTTGACCCATTTGTTGCATGAGCGAGCGCATTTTTTGGAAATCTCCCACTAACTTGCTGACATCTGACTCTCTATAGCCAGCACCAGAAGCAATGCGTCGCCGCCGACTGGGAGAACTCGCCAATAAATCCGGGTTGCGGCGTTCTTGCTTGGTCATGGAATTAATCATGGCTTCACAGCGTTTTAGCTGGGTTTCCCCCTGCTTCAACTGGTCATCTGAAAGCTTGCCCATACCCGGAATCAACTTCATGATTCCACCCAAAGACCCCATATTTTTCATGAGGCGTAACTGTTTGAGAAAGTCTGTAAAGTCAAACTTCGCTGACAGGATTTTCTCCTGCATTTGCTCGGCATCTGCCAAGTCAATTTCTTCTTGGGCTTTCTCTACTAAGGTGAGAACATCACCCATCCCCAAAATCCGCGACGCCATCCGTTCAGGATAAAACGGTTGTAGCGCCTCGACTTTTTCACCCACACCAACAAACTTAATCGGCGCACCAGAAATTTGTCTTACTGACAGCGCCGCACCACCCCGGCTATCCCCGTCTAATTTAGTGAGAATTGCCCCAGTAATACCTATTTGGTCGTGAAACGTACGAGTCAGATTTGCGGCTTCTTGACCCGTCATTGAGTCCACTACTAGCAAAGTTTCGTCAGGTTCGATAGTTGACTTAATGCGGGATAATTCCGCCATCATATCCTGGTCAATTTGTAAGCGTCCAGCTGTATCAACAATAACTGTATTAATCCCTTCTGCTCTAGCGTGTTCCACACCTTGACGGGCAATTTCTACGGGATCAGTGTCGCTGCCTAATTCAAACACAGGTACGTCAATTTGCTTACCCAGTGTCAAAAGCTGCTCAATAGCTGCGGGACGATATACGTCTGTGGCGACTAACAAGCAACTACGATTTAATTTCCGTAGGTGTAAGGCTAATTTGGCAGTAGCGGTGGTTTTACCAGTACCCTGTAAACCTGCCATTAACACGATGGTAGTTTTACCCTCAACTTCTGCTAGGGGAATATTTTCTTCCCCCATCACCTGCACAAGTTCATCGTAAACAATTTTGATAAACTGTTGATCAGGGCGCACGCCAGTGATTACCTCGGCTCCCTGAGCTTTGGTTTCGACTTCAGAAATAAAATCTTTGACTACTTGGAGGTTAACATCTGCTTCCAACAAGGCGCGACGCACCTCGCGCAAAGCATCTTGAATGTTGGATTGAGAGATTTTATCTTGTCCGCGCAGTTTTTTCCAGGCAGATTCTAAACGATCAGATAGTGCATCAAACATAATGTAGTTACAACGTAAGTTAGCCAGTGCGAAAGTCGGAATTGGTTGTATCGCGCTCCAGGATGTCCGGTAAAGTTTGAACGTGCTATCTTACCAGCTTAGTAGTTTTTGCTCCAAACTGTAGCATATAGAGGATTGGAGACTCGGGACACTTCAACAAGCTCAGTGCATTGCTGGGGATTGGGAAAGAGTTTTCCCGATAACTAACTGGTAACTTCTTTTTAATTGAAGATTAAATCTAAGAGTTGCTGGGCTGCTTTCAGGGCTTCATCTGGGGAACTTTTACCTAAAAATACTACTTTAACTGCCCTTCCTAAAGGGTCGGAAATGCGAGTATAACCAGGAAAGATGGGACGTGACCGCCCGTGTTTTGCCTGTTGTAAAAATACCTTGATTTGTGGTTGTTCTTTCAGGAATTCTTGATATTTAGGACTTTGACGCAATTTGATATTTACAGGTAAATAACATGTTCCCAAAGCTAATTCTGTTTGGAAAGGTGCTCTCAAAGCATACTCAGCAAATTTAAAGTCGGCTTTTTCTCGTTCTCGACTGGTTTTGAACAAAAACAGATTCTCTCCACCTATGACGGTAGCAGGTTCTTGAGCAACAGGAATGGGAAAAACATCAAAATGTAGACCACTCTGTTTCAATTCTGCTAAACTCCACAGGATTGTTACCTACATGGCTACCTTCCCATTAAGCAGGCTTTCTATCTCATAACCCTTTTCTAAACTGGATAATATAGCAGAACCATCTTTGATTAAATTTTGCCAAAGTTGCAAAGCTGTGATCGCTCCTTGATTATCTGCCAAAACAACATCTGCTGCACTTTGAGAATCACCCTTTACTAATATTACTGCCACCACTCCACATAAACGGCAACCAGTTAAAAACTGTAAGTTCTCCCTTTCCCGCAGGTAGCAGTATTCCATATTGATTTATCTGCCCATTTCCATTAGTATCACGAGTTAATTTTTCAGCAACTTGTCGTAAGTCTTCCCACGTTTGCGGTAACTGAGTAATTTCTACAGCTTTAAATAAACTTGGGCGGTAATAAACATTAACGTTATTTGTAGCAAATGGGACTGACCAAATTTTACCTTTGTATTCCATTCATGTATACAAAGTTGGATTAATATTTTAACTGGAGATTTAGCTAACTTGTCATCTCAAGCTATGATTGCCCCCAGTTCGACTAATTGTCCTGAAATTGTGGGATTGTACCACAATAAATCAGGTGGTGTATTTCCTACCAGTGCTGTCAATTGGGCATTTCTTGATCTTGTTGCCCCACATACACTGATTCTAGCTGCATATTTGAGTGAGTTTGATTAAATTTATCTACCAGTTTTTGTAAAATATCCGGATTTGGTGGTGGATTTACACGATGCCACAGAGTTATATGAGTTACTTTATGAGGATGTATAGCTTGATAACCACGCAAAACCAAGATACCTACAAACAGCACTAGCAGTAAACTACTAAGGTAATATTGTACTTTCTTCGATTTGCGTCGGAAATTGTGGGGAATTAAAAGTTGATCCACATGATTGACAAATTTAAGCAGTTTCATCATCAAAACTTGAGAACTTGCACAATCAATCATCTTATAGCAGGGAATGAGGAGTGGGGAGATGAGGGAGATGGGGAAGATGGGGAAGTGATTTTTCTAATGGCCACCAATCACCAATCACCAATCACCAATGACGTTATATTCTATGTTTGAATAGACTGTTAATATTTTTCTTTCTTTATGGCAGGACATAGTAAATGGGCAAATATTAAGCGTCAGAAGGCGATAGTAGATGCAAAAAGGGGAAATGTCTTTACGCAGCTATCACGGGCGATAATAGTTGCTGCGAGAAATGGTGTACCAGATCCGGCGGGAAATTTTCAACTGCGGACGGCGATTGATAAGGCGAAGGCGGCGGGAATTCCCAATGATAATATTGAAAGAGCGATTGCCAAGGGTGCCGGTACTTTTGGGGGCGATAACTCCAGTTTAGAAGAAATTCGCTATGAAGGTTATGGTCCTGGTGGTGTGGCGATTTTAATTGAAGCCCTCACAGATAATCGTAATCGCACAGCCGCAGATTTGCGGGTTTCTTTTAGCAAAAATGGCGGAAATTTAGGTGAAACTGGTTGTGTGAGTTGGATGTTTGCCCAAAAAGGGGTGTGTATAGTTGAGGGTCGGGTTAATGAAGAACAGCTTTTAGAAGCTTCATTGGAAGGTGATGCTGAGTCCTATGAAATGATTGCTGAGGACATGGCTGAGGTTTTTACTGAGGTGGTAAATTTAGAAAAACTTAGTCACACATTGAAAACAAAGGGTTTTAATGTTAGAGATATAGAGTTGCGTTGGATTCCTGGGAATCAGGTGGAAGTCACAGATCCTGATCAGGCTAAATCTCTTCTTAAATTAATTGATACTTTAGAAGGGTTAGATGATGTGCAGAATGTCACGGCTAATTTTGAAATGGCTGAGAATTTAATGGCTGCAATGGCTTAGTGTTCTGCACGGTTAACCGAGTGGGATCCCTTGCTCTCTTAGGGAACTTGCGTAAAAATAATAGGTAAAACGCCGTGATCTATCTTAACAATGTCACTTACCCAGCTTACTCAAATTCTTCCCTCTTCTCACACACCCACAAACCAACGGGGATATGATTATGATTTGGTAATTGTCGGTGGTGGGATTGTTGGTTTAACTCTGGCTGCTGCTTTAAAAGACTCTGGCTTAAGTATACTGCTAATTGAAGCTAAGGTGACATCTGCCGCAGTAGCTAAAGGCCAAACTTATGCTGTACATCTGCTGTCAGCCCGAATTTTTCAAGGAATTGGAATTTGGGATAAAATACTGCCTAATATCGCTAAATATAGACAGGTGCGTTTATCTGACGCAGATTATTCTGAGGTGGTGAAATTTCAAGATTCTGATTTAGGGTTACAAGAATTAGGTTATGTGGGAGAACATTATGCACTGTTACAACCTTTACAGGAATTTGTGGCAGGTTGTAAAGATGTAACTTATCTATGTCCTGCGGAAGTAGTAAGTACGCAGAATGAGCAAGATATAGTTACCATTAATATCAAAGTTGAAGGTGAGAATCGGTCAATTCGGAGTAAATTATTAGCAGCGGCTGATGGTTCAAAGTCGCCAATTCGTCAAGCAGCGGGAATTAAAACAAAAGGCTGGAAATATTGGCAGTCTTGTATTGTGGCTTTTGTGAAACCAGAAAAATCACATAATTATACAGCCTACGAAAAATTTTGGTCTAGTGGACCTTTTGCAATTTTACCTTTACCGGGGAATCGTTGCCGCATTGTTTGGACTGCACCCCATGAAGAAGCAAAAACCTTGTGTGCTCTGAGTGATGAGCAATTTTTAGCTGAACTCACCAAGTATTATGGTGATCAGATGGGTAAATTGGAATTATTAGGCGATCGCTTTATTTTTCAGGTACAGTTGATGCAGAGTGATCGCTATGTTCTCCCCCGTTTGGCTTTAGTCGGTGACGCAGCACACAACTGTCATCCCGTCGGTGGACAAGGTTTGAATTTAGGGATTCGTGACGCAGCAGCATTAGCGGAAGTTATCCAAACAGCAAACCAAGCTGGTGAAGATATCGGTAAAATTGAAATTCTCAAAAAATATGAAAGTTGGCGAAAAAAAGAAAACCTGACAATTTTAGGTTTTACTGATTTGTTAGATAGAGTGTTTTCTAATAATTTTTTCCCAGTGGTAATTGTACGACGCCTAGCTTTATACTTGATGGAGCGAGTACCCATGCTCAAAATATTTACACTCAAATTGATGATTGGCTTGAAGGGAAAAACTCCAGAATTGGGAAAAAAGATAAAATGCTGACAAGATAGCAAATGGCTACTATTCATGGCACTAGTACAGTACGGCGTAAATAAACCAACCATTCCAAATCTCTGAAAAGCTTACACCATATACATTTTGAATTTTGTTGGCTTAGCTCTTCTGAAAGAAGTATTTTGAATTCACGGCGGTACTAGTTCCAATGACAACGGTACTTTTCAAGGTACTCATATCTAATATTTTACCCTATACTTGCAGGTATAAGTGTTGTAGACACATCTATGGCTATGGTGGTAATGATATTATCAGCGGTGGTGCTGGGTTAACGGCATTTTTCTTACTGTATTTCTATATTTGCAACAAAATCCGTAACAAAAATTGTAACAAGAATATTATTTAGCCCTACTCTCGTCTAAATTGATGGAAAGTTAGGGGAAATCCCCGCATTAAGGGGTAATGTTTAAAGATATTAGAGATTATCAAATTCTATTTCTGAGTCTATTCCTGATTTTAGGGATTGGCACACGACACTGGACATTGCGGCCTGAATTAATTTTATTTAATAGCGATCACAACTTGTCTATCAACCCAATGGATATTGTCATGAGTAATTAGCAAACACGCAAATGATCAACCACCGTCCTTTAATCTCCGCAGCCCCTTAATTACCTCTCTCGGAGTCAGTTTATTACTAAGGGCTGACCATTCATTCATTGGACAACCATAGCTTTAACTGCAGGCACCACAATAGGTAGGAAATTTGTCTTCCAAACAGGTGATAAGCGTTTTTTCAACCTCCCCCAACTTTAGCATTATTTCCGCCTTAGCCCTTAGCAGTGATGTTTGGGTTTCCCCTGGACAGTGGGGAGAAGAATGGTGGTATGTGTTGCGGCTCGCAAACATAAATAAATGCTCCGGCTTGCAAACAAGACAATTTGTGGCTCAAATTAATTGCAAATA
>ERZ1034427.69-NODE-69-length-22112-cov-2.888561_pt1 | contig 22112 bp, 18 predicted proteins | sample MGYA00520607_ERZ1034427 | MGnify/ENA primary metagenome ERZ1034427 (study PRJEB33736, sample SAMEA104288489) | Azolla caroliniana | place: Brazil | collected 1987 | study: EMG produced TPA metagenomics assembly of the PRJEB19522 data set (Is there foul play in the... | reverse complement strand
TAATCTGGGAGGCGCCCGCCGTGAACGTATCGAAGATGAACCACGCCATGTTCTCGTTCGCCCTTATGGGTGGGATGCTGGTGGGAGGGCGGTCCAGCCCGAAGCCTGTCAAGTCGTCCGCCAAGTCGGACCGAAAGTAAGTAAGTCTCCAAGCGTCACGATTATTACAACCCCCAAGGGGAAGGCCTCCGTCGGAACCGGCGGAGGCCTTCTTCATGAGCGTTAGCCCTTGGGCTTGGCCGCCGTGTTGCATTCGGCGATGCCGGCGTCGTCCATCGGTTCGCCGCGATAGTTGAAAGCGGCCAGTTCGCCCAGTTGGCCGGCCAGCTTGCGGCAGGCGCGGGCGACGGGCAGGGCCCGGACCTTCGTCGTCGAGCAGACGTCGTCCTTGCAGCGCCAGACCGAGCCGTCCTGAATGAACTGCGCGGTGGTGGGCGGCGTCTTCAGCTTGAGCCAGGCGCCTTCGCTATCGGCGGCGAAGGCGGAGCCAGCCGACAGGCCAGCCAGGAGGGCGCAGGCCATCAGGCCCGCGCGAGCAGCGGTACGCATTCCTTTAGTCTCCTATCCCCGCGCCGGATGGGAGTTCCGGCGCACGAGCACACGCGGTCCATGATGACCGTCGGCCCAGGGCATAGTGCGTCTTTTTTGGAAACTAAGTCAACTGGCGAAGCGTGGCCGGCGCTCCGGCGACGTCGATTTCTCGGTCCCAGCCGAGCAGGGTGGGCGTGACGTCCTCGGCTTTCTCGACCGAGCGCCAGGCGTCCAACAGGCTGGGTGGGGTAAGGCCCAGATCGACGGTGTGTCGGATCAGGGCGAAGAAGGGATCCCAGAAGCCGCCGGGGTTATGGAACACGATCGGCTTCTGGTGAAGATCTAAACGGCGCCAAGATAGCAATTCGACGATTTCTTCCAGGGTGCCGATGCCGCCGGGCAACACGACGAAGGCGTCCGAGCGCTCGAACATCAGCATCTTGCGCTCGTGCATCGTCTCGACGATCACGGTCTCGACGTCGTCGAAGGGCTGCTCGCGGCCGCGAAGGAAGCTCGGAATGATGCCCAGCACCGCGCCGCCGGCCGCGTGGGCGCCCCGCGCGGCGGCGCCCATCAGGCCGACGCCCCCGCCGCCATAGACGAGTTTCAGGCCAGCCTTGGCGAAGCTCTCGCCAATGGCGTGGGCGTCGGTCAGATAGCTGGGCTCGACCGTGTTGGACGATCCGCAATAGACGCAGACGGAGCCCAGACGGCTAGACTCGTTGGGCATCGTCGTCCACTCCACACAAAAGACGAAAGGCGCGCGGGCTCGCGCGCCTTCGAACCGTTCCTATTTGAGGGCGCATGATCAGGATTCGCTTCCGGGGTTGCAAGTCGCCGATCGTCGCGGGCGGATTGGCCGCGGCGCTTTTGGCCGCCTGCGGACCCAGCGCGCCGACGCCCGCCGCGACCGCGGAGAAGATCGACAGCGCCGAGGCCGGCTATGTCGCCCCACCGAGCGTCGACAGCGTCCAGCGCGCCGGCGCGACGGTCACGCTGTTGGGGCAAGGCGCGCCCGAAGCCGATCTCCGCCTGCGCTCGCCCACCGGCGAGGTCGTGTCCGGCCGGACCGACAAGGACGGGCGCTGGAGCCTGACCTTCGCCAACGCGCCGGGCGTCCGGCTGTTTGGCCTGTCGACGACGCGCGAGGGGCGCACGGTGCAGGCCGAGGGCTATGTGATGGTCGCCGAGGGCGGCGACGTCGCGTTGCTGCGCGCCGGCGCCGGTGCCAAGCGCCTGGCGGCGAGTTCCTCGTCTCCGCGCATCCTGGCGATCGACGTCGACCGGGAGGGGGGGGCGGTTGTCTCCGGCGTCGCCGCGCCGGGCGCGGGGCTGAACGTTCGGGTCGATCGGGTCACGCGCGGCGGCGGACGGACCGATGACGAGGGCCGGTTCTTCATTTCCTTGACCGACTCGCTCTCGCCGGGCGCGCACGACATCCAGGTGGCGGGCGAAGGCGGTGAGACGGCCGTGTCGATCGTGACCTCGCCCCCAGGGCCTCTCGTGACCGGGCCGGTGCGGTCCGAGCGCGCGCCGCAGGGCTGGCGGATCGACTGGATGACGCCGGGCGGCGGGATCCAGACCACCCTGCTGATCGGCGGCCCGCGATGAGAGGCATGGGCGGTCCGCCCGCCCGGGGACGCGAGGCCACGACGGGCGCCATCGCCAAGGCCGAGCAGCCCGTGCGGTTCTGGAGCGCCATGGGCGATCTCGTCCGCCTGGTCATGCGCTCCGGCGCGCTTGCGTTGGCGGGTCACGGTCGCCCTGATCCTGACGCTGGCCGGCAAGGCGCTGGGCGTCCTGGCGCCCCTGATGCTGGGCAAGGCGGTCAACCAGCTGTCGGCGGGGCAGAGCGCCGCCGTCGCCGTGACCTGGGCCTTCGCGGGGCTGGCCTTGGGCTGGGCCTTCGTGCGGTTCGTCTCCGCCGCCGCGCCCCAGGCCCGCGACACGATCTTCACGCCCGTCGCTCAGGCGGCCCAGAACCGGGCGGCGGTCGAGACCTTCGCCCACGCCCTGTCGCTGTCGATCGACTTTCACCAGTCCAAGCGAACCGGCTCGCTGTCGCGCGTGATCGATCGCGGCGCGCGGTCGATGGATTTCCTGCTGCGGAGTCTCGCCTTCAACCTGGCGCCCACGGGCGTCGAGCTGCTGATGGCCGCCGCCGTGCTGGCCAAGGCCTATGACTGGCGGTTCGCGGCGATCGCCCTGGGCACCGTGGCCGTCTACGGCTACCTGACCTTCGCGATCTCGGACTGGCGCATCGGCCATCGCCGCGCGCTGAACGAGGCCGACGCCGAGGCCGCGGGCAGGGCCGTCGACGCCTTGCTGAACTATGAGACGGTCAAGTCGTTCGGCGGCGAGGCGCGGGCGGTGGGGGGCTATGCCGGCGCGCTCGACCGCTATGGCGAGGCGCAGATCAAGGCCACCAACTCGCTGAACCTGCTGAACATGGTGCAGGCGGCGGTGATGAGCGTCGGCCTGGGTGGCATGGCCGTGCTGGCGGGCGCCGAGGCCGCCGCCGGCCGCATCGGTCCCGGGGACGTGACGGCGGCCATCCTGATCCTGATCAACCTCTACGCCCCGCTGAACATCCTCGGCTTCGCCTATCGCGAGATCCGCCAGTCGCTGATCGACATGGAGGCGATGATGGAGCTGCGCCGTCAGAGCGCCGACGTGGCGGACGCGCCCGACGCCATCGACCTGCCGCCGAGCGCGGATCACCGGGGCGGCGCGGTGGCGTTCGAGACGGTGTCCTTCCGCCATGGCGCGCGGTCCGAGGGCCTGGCCGATGTGTCCCTCACGATCGCGCCTGGAACGACCGTGGCCATTGTCGGCCCCTCGGGCGCGGGCAAGACCACCCTGGTGCGGCTGGCGCTGCGGATGATCGATCCCCAGGCGGGACGGATCACGCTGGACGGCCACGACCTGCGCGCGCTCACCCAGGCCTCGCTACGCCGCGCGGTGGCGCTGGTGCCTCAGGACGTGGCGCTGTTCAATGACACCCTGGCCGCCAACATCGCCTTCGCTCGACCCGAGGCGACCGATGCCGAGGTCTGGGCGGCGGCCGAGTCGGCCGAACTGGGCGAGTTCATCCGCAACCTACCGGACGGCGTGGCCACCAAGGTCGGCGAACGCGGCCTGAAGCTGTCGGGCGGCGAGCGGCAGCGGGTTGGCATCGCCCGCGCTCTGCTGGCCGAGCCGCGCGTCCTCATCCTGGACGAGGCGACCAGCGCGCTCGACAGCCGCACCGAGGCCGCCATCCAGGCCACTCTGCGCAAGGCGCGGGCCGGGCGGACGACCCTGGTGGTGGCCCACCGGCTCTCGACGATCGCCGACGCCGACGAGATCGTGGTGCTTCGTCGGGGCAAGGTGGTCGAGCGCGGGCGGCACGAGGCGCTGCTGGAGGCCGGCGGCGAGTACGCGGCCCTCTGGCGTCGCCAGACACGCGAGCGCGCGCCGGTTTAGGCCTTCGCCGCGTCCCTCGACGCGACTATATCGACGACGGTTTCGAGAGGAGCATCCCTTGCGCTATCTGCACACCATGGTCCGCGTCCGCGATCTGGACGCCTCGCTGCGGTTCTACTGCCAGGGCCTGGGGCTCCAGGAGATGTATCGGACAGAGAACGAGAAGGGCCGCTTCACGCTCGTCTTCCTGGCCGCGCCGGAAGACGTGGAGCTGGCCAAGGAGCGCAAGGCTCCGCTGGTCGAGCTGACCTACAACTGGGACGACGAGGACTATCAGGGCGGCCGCAACTTCGGCCACCTGGCCTATCGCGTCGACGATATCTACGAGACCTGCCAGCGCCTGATGGACATGGGCGTCACGATCAACCGTCCGCCGCGCGACGGGCACATGGCGTTCGTGCGCTCGCCCGACGGCATCTCCGTTGAGCTGTTGCAGGACGGCAGCCTGCCGCCGGCCGAGCCCTGGGCCTCCATGCCCAATACAGGCGCCTGGTAGGCGTCAGACGAGACGGGCGCGGGCCAGGTCTTCCAGTCGGCGGACGGGCGCGTCGGCGATGGCTTTCCAGATCACCCGCGCCAGTTCGACGCGATAGGCGGTCTTGTAGCCCGTGACGAACGGCGAGCGGGCGGCGCCGGGCGGCTCCTTGTTCAGGGCCTCGGCCAGGGCCTGGCGCACCTTGCGCGCCTGGCCGTCGAAGGCGCCGGGGCCGGGCAGTGAGATCAGGCGATCGATCTCAAGTCCCGCCCTCACGGCCGTCTCGACCATCACCGGCAGGGCGGAAAGGTCCGACGGCGCGACCGCTCGCATCCTGAAGCTGGGCTTCGTGGTGTTCGCGCCGATCTTTTCGTTGGTGAGTTCGAAATCCAGGATCGCGGCGACGCGGTTTAGCGTCTCTGGCCAGTGATCGTCAGCATTCGCCATTTACTTGTAGCCCCCTGGGGGCTCCCGATAGCCGGGTTCATTACGAGAGGAAAGCACGCCCAGCGCGAACCTTCACGTTTTGAGTAGGCTCCGGCCCTGGAAATGGGTCACGCGAGACGCCAAATCCTGGCGGCTCCGACCTGGAGTGAACACGAGGCTCCCACATGTCGGATCTGTCCGCTTTCCCGATCACCCGCCGCTGGCCCGCCCAGCATCCCGACCGGATCCAGCTCTATTCGCTGCCGACGCCCAACGGGGTGAAGGTGTCGATCATGCTGGAGGAGACGGGGCTGGCCTATGAGCCGCATCTGATCGACATCGGCAAGAACGAGACCTGGGAGCCGGAGTATCTGTCGCTGAACCCGAACGGGAAGATCCCGGCGATCATCGATCCCAACGGCCCGGACGAAAAGCCGCTGGTCCTGTTCGAATCCGGCGCCATCCTCATCTACTTGGCCGACAAGAGCGGCAAGTTCCTGCCGACCGATCCGGCGGCGCGATACGAGACCCTGCAGTGGGTCTTCTTCCAGATGGCCGCGATCGGGCCGATGTTCGGCCAGCTGGGCTTCTTCCACAAGTTCGCGGGCAAGGACTACGAGGACAAGCGTCCGCGCGACCGGTACGCCGCCGAATCGAAACGACTGCTGGGTGTTCTGGAAGGGCGTCTGGCCGACCGAGCCTGGATCATGGGCGACGACTACACGATCGCCGACATCGCCACGCTGGGATGGGTGCGCAACCTCGTCGGCTTCTATGGCGCGGGCGATCTGGTGGACTACGCGGCCTTGAAGCATGTCCCGCGCTGGCTGGAGCAAGGCCTGGCTCGGCCGGCGGTTCAACGGGGCCTCGATATCCCCAAGCGTGGGTGAGGCGAGGGGCCTGCGACCTTTTCGCCTCGGTGTTAAGAATTAGGGTCTCGTTAACCACGATCGCCCGACCCTGCGCGCGTCTTCTTTGAAGGCGCACCACCATCACTGACTTTCCACAGCCCGGTCTCGTACCGGGCTGTTTTTTTAGAACAAGGCGCTTGCATCGCCGCGGTGAGGCGGCTATCACGCGGCCTCTTCTGAGAGCGACCTGTTCCGCGGTAGCTCAGTGGTAGAGCAGCCGGCTGTTAACCGGCTGGTCGTAGGTTCGAATCCTACCCGCGGAGCCACTTCCCCTTATTCCCAGACGGGCTTCGATCGGATCATGATCGGCGCGCCGCCTTCGGTGTGGACCGTGACCCGGTCGCCCTGGCGCTCGAACGTCAAGTCGACGCTCTCGGCGCCCACCCGCAGCTGCTCGACGCGCAGGCGGTCGATGCCGATGGGCAGGCGAGGATCGACCAAGATGATCTCTCCGCGATTGGCGTCGATGGTGATGCCCAGGCACGCCTGCAGCATCATGAACACCGAGCCGGCGGCCCAGGCCTGGGGCAGGCACGCCACCGGATAGGCCACCGGCGGCTCGCCGGGAGAGCGCGGGAAGCCGCAGAACAGCTCGGGTAGGCGCATGCCCATCCGGCTGGCGGTCTCGAACAGATCCGCCGTCAGCTTCACGACCCCGTCGCGCTCGCCGTAGCGCGACAGGCCCATCACGCACAGGGCGGTGTCGTGCGGCCAGACCGAGCCGTTGTGGTAGCTGATCGGATTGAACCGCGCCTCGCCAGAGGCCAGGGTGCGCAGGCCCCAGCCCGAGTTGAAGGCGCCCGAGAGCAACTCGTCCGAGACCTTTCGCGCCCGCTCGGGCGTCGGCAGGCCACAGAACAGCAGATGCCCGGGGTTCGACGACAGGACGCGGCAAAGCTGGCCCTGGCCATCGATGGCGATGCCGTAGTAGCCGCGCTCCTCCATCCAAAAGAGGGTCTCGACTTTCTGACGCAGGCGTTCGGCCTTCTGACGCCAGAGCGCCGCCTGGCCGATTTCGCCGCGGCGTTCGGCCAGTCGCGCCATGCCGCGATAGGCGGCGAAGGCGTAACCCTGCACCTCGACCAGGGCGATCGGGCCGGACGGATAGCGGCCATCGATGTGGAACACCGAATCCTCGCTGTCCTTCCAGCCCTGGTTCGAAAGGCCGCTGTCCTGGCCGCGCGCGTAGTCGATCAGGCCGTCGCCATCGCTGTCGCCGTCGTGCTCGATCCAGTGCATGGCCCGCTCCAGCGCGGGCCAGAGTTCGTCGATCAGTCGGTCGTCGCCCGTGCGGGCCTGGTAGGCGTCGGCCAGCGCCACGAACAGCGGCGTGGTGTCGACGCCGCCGTAGTAGCGACCGAAAGGCACCTCGCCGAGGGCCGGCATCTCGCCCTTGCGGGTCTCGTGCATGATCTTGCCCGGCGCGCTGTCGCGGAAGGCCGAGCGCTCCTGGGCCTGGTGCGCCGCCAGATAGCGCAGCACGCCCTTGGCCAGCGACGGCTCGAACCACAGGATCTGCCAGGCCGTGATGATCGCGTCGCGGCCGAAGGCGGTCGAGAACCATGGGATGCCGGCATAGGGGTAGGGGCCGGTCTCCATCCGCGTCGTCAGCAGGGCCAGGTCCGAGCGGGACTTGCCCAGCCATTCGTTGAACAGGCGACCGGAGCTGTGGAGCCGGGCGCCATGGCGGCGGCGGGCGCGCATGTCCCAGCGCGCGCGGGCGGCGGCGTCCCGGAAGCGCTCGCGGCTGGGGACGTGACCATCGACCGCGCCGATCTCGATATAGAGCTCGGTCACGCCCTCGGCCTTGAGGCTGAACATGAACTCCGCCTTGTGGGCGCTCAGGCGGTACGGCGCGTCGGAGAAGCTGATGAACGACGAGCGCTCGACGCCGTCGAGGCCGACATAGCCGTAGGCCACGCGGCGGCCGTCGACATGCGGCGCGCTCTTCACGCCGCGACGGGCGCGTTTCGTCCCGCGCACCTCGAACATGTCGCGAAAATCCGCGTCGAACTCGATCGCCATCGGCAGCAGCACGAGATCGCGGCTGTAGTTCACGCAGCGGATCCGCTCGTAGAGGCGCTCGCCCCACAGGAACCGCTTGCGCTCGATATGCAGCACGCCCGGCGGCCCCATGGGCCCGCCCGGATAGGGCAGGGCCTGGTTGGTGGCGTTGCAGGTGAAGAAGACATTGTCGTGGGCCACGGCCGCCGACAGAAGGGACGGCGCGTGGCCACCCAGCGTCAGCCGATAGAACGACAGGATTCGCGTGTCGTTGTGGAAAAGGCCGTCGCCCAGTCCGGCGATATCGCCGAACTGGTCCGCGACGATGAAGGTGTCCTTGTCCTTCAGGGCGTAGAGATTTTGCGGCGCGCGGACCTCCGCCGTCACACCGTAATCGACCGGCTCTTCGATGGCCGGCGCGAAGCTCTCCATAGCCCCTCCTTCATGTCATGCGCTCGCGGCGAGCTCGACCAAGGACGGGTACACGGCGGCGCCGTCGCGCAGCCTCTCGTAGAGGGCGACGTAACGGCGAGCCATGGCCTCGGACGAGAACCTCTGCTCGAAACGCTGCCGCACCGCTTTTCGATCCAAGCTTTCGACCTGTTTGATCGCCTCGAGCGCCTGATCGTCGTTATCGACGATGAAGCCGGTGACGCCTTGCTCGATCACCTCGGGCACCGAGCCGCAGCGATAGGCGACGACCGGGGTCCCGCAGGCCATGGCCTCGATCATCACCAGGCCAAAGGGCTCGGGCCAATCGATCGGGAAGAGCAGGGCGTCCGCGCCGCCCAGGAAGGCCGACTTCTCGCTGTCGCCGATCTCGCCGACGAATTCGATCAGAGGCTCGCCCAGAATCATCGGCGCGATCTTGTCCTCGAAGTAGGCGCGGTCGGCGGCGTCGACCTTGGCGGCGATCTTCAGACGCTTGCCGAGGCGCTTGGCCAGCATGATGGCGCGGTCCGGGCGCTTCTCGGGCGAGATGCGGCCCAGGAACGCCAGATAGCCGTCGCTCTTTTCGGAGTAGCCATAGATGTCGGCGTTCATGCCGTGATGGACGGTGCCGGCCCAGTTGGCGAACGACAAGGGGCGGCGCTGGTCATCGCTGATCGAAACCAGCGGGAACTGTGGCCAGCGCTTGTACACGCCGGGCAGGTCCTTGAGGTCGAGGCGACCGTGCAAGGTGGTCAGGGTGTTCTCCGCCCGGTCGGCGAAGAACGGAAAGTGGATCATGTCGGTGTGGAAGTGGATGATGTCGAAATCGTTCGCCATCGCCCGGACCTCGGCGATCTGGGCCATGTGGGCCGCGAGGTCCGACTTCAGCGGCGCGGGGTCCAGCCGGATCGCCTGGTCGCGCACGGCCACCAGCTTGGCCTTGGTCTGGGCCTCGGCGCTGGCGAACAGCGTGACCTCGTGACCGAGGTCGACGAGGGCGTCGGTGAGGTGAGCGACAACGCGCTCGGTGCCGCCATAGAGGCGCGGGGGAACGGCCTCGTACAGAGGCGTGATCTGGGCGATCTTCATGCGGCGGACCTTGGGGCGAGGAACTGGGAGCGGTGCTAGACCGCACCAGATGAGTCCCGAAACGCGCCTTTTGTTCCGCCTCTTAGCCTTTGTGTGGCCTTATTGCGTCGCGGCCTATTGAGCTGAGGTGTGACGCGTCATGCGCGCCAGGCGTTCCTCGCGCTCAAGACGTTCACGCTCTAGGCGCAGATCGCGCCTGTGCCGCCGCCAGCGGCTATAGGCCTTACGCGCCGCGGTGTTGATGCGCGGCAGGAAATAGATGACGACAAGCGCTGCGATCGCTCCGACGACCACGACATTCGCGTTAAGCATGGCAACAACCTCACGAAGCCGAAAAGTTCGGGCTTCCCCCCTAAGGTGAGCACCAACGGTAGAGCTATCTTTACCATAAATCCGCGGCGATCAATCGCGCTCGCGTGACAAGGGACACCGAGCGCCCCAAAACGGCGTTGTTTTGCTCTTTCCTTGATCCTCTCCGGTCCGCTTGGCGCTTTTAAGGCCTTCGCGAACGGCGCTTAAACCCATCCGCGCCACGTGATCGCATTGCGTTCGGACGATCGGCGGACCTATAAGCCTGCTCGAAAGTCCAAGTCCTTCGAGGGATTCCATGAGCACCGACTTCGCCGCCGCGCGGCTGAACATGGTCGAGAGCCAGATTCGCACCGCCGACGTCACCGACCTGCCGCTGCAGGACGCCCTGCGGGTGGTGGCGCGCGAGGCTCTTGTTCCAGCCTCGAAGGCCTATCTGGCCTATGCCGACGCCGACGTCGAATACGCGCCTGGCCGCTGGCTGCTGCGTCCGCGCGAAGTGGGCAAGCTGCTGCAGAACCTGAAGCCGCGCGAGGGCGAGAAGGCCCTGGCCATCGCCGCGCCGTACGCGGCCGCCGTGCTGGAGGCCATGGGCCTGTCGGTGACCCGTCTGGAAGGCGAAGACCTGAAGGCCGTCCCCGGCGCCGGCTACGATGTCATCGTCTGCGAGGGCGCCGTTAGCGTCACGCCGAAGTCTTGGCGGGACGCCCTGGCCGTTGGCGGTCGTCTGGGCGTGATCGAGCGCACCGGTCCGGTCGGCCGCGCCGTCGTCTACGTCCGCGCCGAGGACGGCGTGGGGTGTCGCCAGTCCTTCGACGCCTCGCCGCCGATCCTGGCGGGCTTCGAGGTCGAGGCCGGCTTCAGCTTCTAGGCGGCTTCGCGCGGGCGGGCGTCGCAACGTCCGCGTGAAAAAAGCTTAACTAGCGACGGCTGGCGGTCCGACTTACACGCCTCATAGTGTGGTACGCGAGCTTCGCGTGATTGGGGATAGAACCTAGATGTCGAACCGTCGACGGGCCGGATTGCTGGCCGCCGCTTGCAGCGCCGGCCTGATGGCGGGCGTGTTTTCCGCCGCTCACGCCGAAACCCTGGCCGACGCGATCGCCTTGGCCTACCAGACCAACCCGACCCTGCAGCAGCAGCGGGCCAGCACCCGGATCACCGACGAAGGCGTCGTTCAGGCCAAGACGGGCTTCCGCCCGACGGTCGGCGGCGAACTGGACGTCACCGGTTCGAAGACCAGCCCCGACACCGGAGCCGACGTGAAGGCCTCGGGCAGCAGCGCTTCGCTCTCGATCAGCCAGCCGCTCTACACGGGCGGTCGCGCCAGCGCCAACCTCAGCGCCGCCGAGGCCGACGTGCTGGCCGCGCGCGAGAGCCTGCGGTCGGTCGAGCAGAGCGTCTTGGTCAACGTCGTCCAGGCCTATGTCGATGTCCGCCGCGATCAGGAGCGCCTGCGTATCGCCAAGGAGAACGTGGCGGTTCTGCAGCGTCAGCTCGACGAATCCAACGCCCGCTTCGACGTGGGCGAGATCACCCGCACCGACGTCGCCCAGTCGCAAGCGCGCCTGGCGTCCGCCAAGGCGGGCCTGTCTTCGGCCCAGGCGCAGCTGGAAGTCAGCCGCGCCGCCTACGCCGCGGTGGTCGGCCAGACGCCGGCCGAACTGGCGCCGGAGCCTAGCCTGGCGACCCTGCTGCCCGCCTCGGTCGATCAAGCCTTCGAGGCGGCCCAAACCGCCAACCCCGGCGTGACCTCGGCCCGCTACACCGAGGAAGCCGCCGCCGCTCGCGTCGCCGTCGCCAAGGCCGGCTATCGTCCGACCGTCTCGGCCCGCGCCTCGCTGGGCTACGCCGCCGACAAGCGCTCGGGCGTCGGCAGTCAGTTCGACGACTACGACCGTACCGTTTCGGGCGCGATCACCGCCTCGATCCCGATCTTCACCGGCGGCCTGACGACCTCGCAGGTCCGCGCCGCCAGCGAGCGCGAGAACGCCGCCCGCGCCGCCACCGAGAGCGCCAAGCGCGCCGCGATCCAGCAAGTCTCGAACGCCTGGAGCAACCTGCTGGCGTCGCGCGCCAACCTGGTCTCGAACGAGGAGCAGGTCCGCGCCACGCGCATCGCCTTCGAGGGCGTGCGCCAGGAGCAGCAGGTCGGCCTGCGCACGACGCTGGACGTGCTGAACGCCCAGCTCGAACTCTCCAACGCCGAGCTGGCCTTGGTCGGCGCCCGCCGTGACGAATATGTGGCGAGCGCCGTGGTGCTGCAGGCCATGGGCCAGCTGGGCGTCACCAAGCTGTCGGCGTCGACGACGGCCTATGATCCGAAGGTCTCGTACGGCCGAGTCACGCACAGCGTTGGCTGGGTTCCGTGGGAGCCGGTGGTTCAAGCCGTCGACAAGGTCGGCGCGCCGTCGGTCAAAGCTCAAAGCGGGTCGAAGTAGACGCGGGCTCCCGCGTCGTTTCAGCCCACGGCTTATCCTTAAGCTTGCTTAACCTGCTCAAGTCTGCACCATCGCGGTTTAAGGCGCCGCGAGGCGCGTACAGATTCGTATTTATTGCGACGGCCCCCGCACATGTCCGATCAGAGCTCTCAAGAACCCACGATGGAGGAAATCCTCGCCTCCATCCGGCGCATCATCTCCGAAGATGACGCGCCGGCGGAGCCTGCGGCCGAGGAGGCCCCCGCGTCCGATCCTGAACCCGAACCGGAGCCGCTCGCCGAGCCCGAACCCGCCATGGAGTTCGCGGCCGAGGATGATGGCGAGGAAGTCCTAGAGCTTACCGATCCGATCGCGCCGGAACCCGAGCCCGAGCCCGAGCCGCCGCTCGAAACCGTCGGTGACATTGACGTCTATCCGCCGCCGGCGGAGCCCGAGCCCGCCCCGCCGTCCGCGCAAGGCTTCGATCGCCAGGAAGCGGCCGATAACCTCGTGGGCGATCAGGCCGCCTCGGCCGCCGCCTCGGCGTTCGGCAGCCTGAGCTCGGCCCTGCTGATGCCCAAGGACGGCCGCACGCTGGAGGATGTCGTACGCGAGTTGCTGCGTCCGCTGCTCAAGGAGTGGCTGGACCAGAACCTGCCGCGCATCGTCGAGACCAAGGTCGAGGAAGAAGTCCAGCGGATCGCTCGCGGTCGCCCCTAGACGTCTTCGAAAACTCCGAAAATCAAGGCGGTCGCCGTGGCGGCCGCCTTTTTCGTTGCGAATTACCCCACAAATCCAGGCCCCGCCGGTTCCCCGCGCGGGCCGCAGATGGCATATCCCCACCGCCATGCTCGAAAAGACCTTCGATCCCAAATCCGTCGAACCCCGCCTGTACGCCGCCTGGGAGGCCTCCGGGGCCTTCAAGCCCGTCGAGGATCCGAACGCCGAGCCGTTCGTCATCGTGATCCCGCCGCCGAACGTGACGGGCTCGCTGCACATCGGCCACGCGCTGAACAACACGCTGCAGGACGTGCTGACCCGCTTCCACCGCATGCGCGGCAAGGCCGCCCTATGGCTGCCGGGCACCGACCACGCGGGCATCGCCACCCAGATGGTCGTCGAGCGCCAGCTGGCCGCCGCCGGCAATATCGGCCGCCGCGACATGGGCCGTGACGCGTTCGTCGCCAAGGTCTGGGAATGGAAGGCCGAAAGCGGCGGGGCCATCACCAACCAGCTGCGCCGCCTGGGCGCCAGCTGCGACTGGTCGCGCGAGCGCTTCACCCTGGACGAGGGGCTGTCGGCCGCCGTCCGCAAGGTGTTCGTCCAGCTCCACAAGCAGAACCTGCTCTACCGCGACAAGCGCCTGGTCAATTGGGACCCGCAGTTCCAGACCGCCATCTCCGACCTCGAGGTCGAGCAGAAGGAGGTCGACGGCGCCTATTGGCACTTCGCCTATCCGCTGGCCGATGGCGTGACCTACCAGCATCCGATCGCCTTCGACGAGGACGGCAAGCCGACCGAATACGAGACCCGCGACTACATCGTCGTGGCGACCACGCGTCCGGAGACGATGCTGGGCGATACCGGCGTCGCGGTGCATCCCGATGACGAGCGCTACAAGAGCCTGGTCGGCAAGTTCGTGACCCTGCCGATCGTCGGCCGCCGCATCCCGATCGTCGCCGACGACTACGCCGACCCGACCAAGGGCTCGGGCGCGGTGAAGATCACGCCCGCCCACGACTTCAACGACTTCGGCGTTGGCAAGCGCGCGGGCCTCGAAGCCATCAACATCCTGACGGTCGACGCCAAGCTGAACGAGAACGTTCCGGCCGAGTACGTCGGCATGGACCGCTTCGTCGCGCGCAAGGCCATCGTCGCCCGCGCCGAGGAAGAGGGCTGGCTGAAGGAGATCGAGAAGACCAAGCACATGGTCCCGCACGGCGACCGTTCGGGCGTGGTCATCGAGCCCTTCCTGACCGACCAGTGGTACGTCGACGCCAAGACCCTGGCCCAGCCGGCGCTGAAGGCGGTCGAGAGCGGCGAGACGGTCTTCGAGCCCAAGCACTGGGAGAAGACCTATTTCGAATGGCTGCGCAACATCGAGCCCTGGTGCGTCTCGCGCCAGCTCTGGTGGGGGCACCGCATTCCGGCGTGGTTTGGGCCGGAAGGCTCGATCTTCGTCGAGGAGACCGAGGAAGCCGCCTACGCCGCCGCCAAGGCCCAGTTCGGCGCTGATGTCGTCCTGACGCAGGACGAGGACGTCCTCGACACTTGGTTCAGCTCGGCCCTGTGGCCCTTCTCGACCCTGGGCTGGCCCGAAAAGACAGCGGACCTCGCCAAGTTCTACCCGACCAGCACCCTGGTCACCGGCTTTGACATCATCTTCTTCTGGGTCGCCCGGATGATGATGATGGGCATCCACTTCATGGGCGAAGCCCCGTTCAAGCAGGTGTTCATCAACGCCCTCGTCCGTGACGAGAAGGGCGCCAAGATGAGCAAGTCCAAGGGCAACGTGATGGATCCGCTGATCCTGATCGACGAACTGGGCTGCGACGCGGTGCGCTTCACCCTGACGGCGATGTCGGGACAGGCGCGCGACATCAAGCTCTCCAAGCAGCGCATCGAGGGCTATCGCAACTTCGGCACCAAGCTGTGGAACGCCTCGCGCTTCGCCCAGATGAACGAATGCGTCCGCGTCGAGGGCTTCGATCCGGCCACTGTCCAGCAGCCGATCAACAAGTGGATCCGCGGCGAGACGGTCAAGACCGTGGCCGAGGTGACCAAGGCCCTGGAAGCCCCGTCGTTCGACGAGGCGGCCGGCGCGCTCTACCGCTTCGTCTGGAACGTCTTCTGCGACTGGTACCTGGAGCTGGCCAAGCCGATCCTGAACGGCGATGACGCGGCGGCCAAGGCCGAGACCCGCGCCACCGCGGCCTGGGCGCTGGACGTGATCCTGAAGCTGCTGCATCCGGTGATGCCGTTCATCACCGAGGAGCTGTGGCAGAAGACCGCCGAATTCTTCGGCCCGGCTCGCGAGAGCATGCTGATCTCGGCCCAGTGGCCGGACCTGCCGGAAAGCTGGATCGACGCCGAGGCCGAGGCCGAGATCGGCTGGCTGGTCGAGACCGTTGGCGAGATCCGCTCGATCCGCGCCGAGATGAACGTGCCGCCGTCGGCCAAGCCGGCTCTGACCGTCGTGGGCGCTGGTCCCGAGACCAAGGCGCGCTTGGCGCGCCACCGCGACCTGCTGCTGACCCTGGCGCGCCTCGACAGCGCCCGCGAGGCCGACGCGGCGCCGGCCGGCTCGGTCCCGATCGTGATGGGCGAGGCGACCGGCGCCCTGGCCATCGCCGACTTCATCGATCTGGCGGCCGAAAAGGCGCGCCTGACGAAAGAGATCGCCGGCCACGTCGGCGAGATCGAGAAGGTGGGCAAGAAGCTCGGCAATCCCGACTTCCTGGCCCGCGCCAAGGAAGAGGTCGTCGAGGAGAACCGCGAACGCCTGGCCGAGGCCGAGGCGGCCAAGGCCAAGCTGGAAGCCGCGCTCAGCCGACTGGCGTCGGTGGGGTAGGGCTCCGCGCGAGCGAGCATGGAAGGGCGGTGTCTTCTCGGAGCGCCGCCCTTTTTCTTGGGCGCGACATGACCAAGGATTAACTGGGCCAAGGCACGCATCGCTGATCTGTTCCCATCGCATTGAGGGAGCGTGATCATGGCGGCCAAGGGTCTTAGCCTGGGAATTCTGATACTCGGCCTGTCCTTCAGCGGCGCCCAGGCCGCGCCGGATGCGGTCGAGCGCGCCGACGCCATCGTCCGCCGCGCCATGACCGAGCAGCACATCCCCGGTTTGCAGATCGCCGTGATCAAGGACGGCAAGATCGTCATGTCGCGCGCCTACGGCATGGCCGATCTCGCCAAGCAGACTCGGGTGACGCCGATGACCCGGTTTCCGATCAACTCGATCACCAAGGCGTTCACGGGCGTCGCCGCCATGCGCGAGGTGGAGGCCGGCCGACTGGATCTTGCCGCGCCGATCGGAACCTACGTGGATGATCTGCCGGAGGCCTGGCGCGGCATCCCGGTTCGCCGCCTGCTCAGCCATACCTCTGGCCTGCCGGATTTCGACGACAGCGACGGCGACGGGAGCGCCGCCTGGACGGTGACCCTGGCCAAGCCGATCCGGTTCCCGCCTGGCCAGCGGTTCGAGTACAACCAGACCAACTATGCGCTGGTCCAGATGGCCATCAACGGCCTGCGCGGCCGGCCGCGCGACGCCACCTTGGCCGACGAGCAGTTCGCCCTGGCAGGCATGAGCCATAGCGGCTTTGGCGATACGCGCGACGTCGATGCTGGGCGGGTCGTGTCTTACGGCTATCGCAAGGCCCAGCCCGATCAACCCACGGTCCGGACCGAGATCTTCTCGCCGCTGCACCGGGCGGCGGCCGGTATCGTCAGCACCGCCGACGACATGGCCCGCTGGCTGATCGCCGTGCAGGGCGAAACGCTGTTGAAGCCCGCCGCCAAGGCGACCATGTGGACGCCGGTCGCCTACAATGATGGCAAGCTCGGCCAATGGGGCATGGGCTGGCTGGTGCTGGATCGGCCCGCGCACCGCGCCGTGGCCATGACCGGCGGCAGCCGCTCGGCGGTCTATCTCTATCCGGACGACAAGGTCGGGGTCGTGATCCTGACCAACCTGGCGGGCTCCGCGCCCGAGGATCTGATCGACGAGATCGCCCAGGGCTTCATCCCCGGCATGAGCCTGACAGGCGCGCCGGCCCTGCGCGCCGCGCTGAGCGGGCAGGAGGGTCTCGATCCGGCCGCGACGGTCACCCGGTTTCGCGCCGCCAACCCAGGCTTCACCGCCGATGAGCATGAGCTGAACGACTGGGGCTATCGTCTGCTGGCCTTCGGCAAGCCGCGTTCGGCCCTGGCCGTGCTGAAGCTGACGGCCGACCTCAACCCGGCCAGCGGCAACGCCTTCGACAGCCTGGGCGAGGCCTACGCCGCGAATGGCGACACCGTTTCGGCCATCGCGGCCTACGAGAAGTCACTGGCTCTCGACCCTGCTAACAAGAACGCTGTCCAGCGGCTGGAGAAGCTCAAGAAATAGCCGGGTCGGGCTTATAACTTATCGATGATCTCCTAGCGTCAAACGTACGTTTGCATCCGGCTTCCGGCTGTGCTCTCTGGGCGATGAACGCGCTCGCTCAAAAAGGCGCGACACACCGGGAGAGTAAGCATCATGACCCAGGCCACCGCCTCCAAGCCCATTCCGTGGCCCGCCATGTCGGTCCAGCAAGCCTATGCGCTGATCACCCAGCCGGGCACGCCGGGCGAGATGGAGGAGGTCGAGATCCGGGGCGTGAAGACCCGGGTCTGGAAGAACGCCCCGCCGACCCTGCGCGAGACCCTGCTGATGGGCCGCACCCACGGCGAAAAGATCTTCATGGTCCACGAGGACGAGCGGGTCGGCTTCGAGGCTTTCTACCGCGCCGTGACCCACATGGCCGCCGAGCTGCAAGCGTTTGGCGTGCAAAAGGGCGACCGCGTCGCCATCGTGATGCGCAACGTGCCCGAATGGCCGGTGGCCTTCTACGCGGGGATGACCCTGGGCGCGATCGTCACGCCGCTGAACGCCTGGTGGACGGGACCGGAGCTGGAATATGGCCTGGTCGACTCCGGCGCCAAGGTCGCCATCGTCGACGTCGAGCGCTACGAGCGCCTGGCCGAGCATCTGCACAACTGCCCCGAGCTGCGGCGCGTCTATGTCAGCCGCTCGCCCGAAGAGATCAGCCATCCGTACGTCGTCCATCTGGAGGCGGTGATCGGCGGGGCCAACGACTGGGCGACGCTGGAAGCCAAGCCCCTGCCGGCGGTCGAGCTGGCGGCCGACGACGACGCGACGATCTTCTACACCTCGGGCACCACGGGTAAGCCCAAGGGCGCGATCGCCACCCATCGCAACATCAACAGCAACATCTTCGCCGCCGCCGCAGCCGGAGCGCGCGCCTTCCTGCGCCGGGGCGAGGCGCCGCCGCAGCCCGATCCCAGCGCGCCGCAGAAGGGCGCGCTGCTGTCGGTGCCGTTCTTCCACGCCACCGGCTGCTTCGCGGTGCTGAACCCCTCGCTGTTCGGCGGCGCAAAGCTCGTCATGATGCGCAAGTGGGATCCCGAGCGGGCGATGCAGGTGATCCAGGACGAGAAGCTGACCCAGATGGGCGGCGTGCCGACCATCGCCTGGCAGATCATCGAGCACCCGAACCGCGACAAGTACGACCTCTCGTCGATCGAGGCGGTGGCCTATGGCGGCGCGCCCTCGGCGCCGGAGCTGGTGCGCAAGATCAAGGAGATCTGGCCCAAGTCCTCGCCCGGCAACGGCTGGGGCATGACCGAGACCTCGGCCACGGCGACCAGCAACTCGGCCGAGGACTACGAGAACCGTCCCGACAGCTGCGGTCCGGCCGTGCCCGTCACCGACCTGAAGATCATGACCGTCGAGGCGCCATATCGCGAGCTGCCGATCGGCGAGGTCGGCGAGCTGTGGTGCAAGGGGCCGCAAGTCGTGCGCGGCTATTGGAACAAGCCCGAGGCCACGGCCCAGACCTTCGTCGATGGCTGGGTGCGGACCGGCGACCTGGCCCGCCTCGACGCCGAGGGCTTCTGCTTCATCATTGACCGCGCCAAGGACATGCTCATCCGCGGCGGCGAGAACATCTACTGCATCGAGGTCGAGAACTGCCTCTACGACCATCCGGCCGTGATGGACGCGGCCCTGGTCGGCATCCCGCACAAGAGTTTGGGCGAGGAGCCCGCCGCGGTGGTGACGCTGAAACCTGGCGCCGAAGCCAGCGAGGCCGAGCTACGCGCCTTCGTCGCCGACCGCCTTGCCGCCTTCAAGGTGCCGGTGAAGGTGGTGTTCTGGCACGAGACCTTGCCACGCAACGCCAACGGCAAGATCATGAAGAACGAGCTGAAGAAGGTGTTCGTGGAGGGGTAAGGCGGCTTACCCCGAACGCCTTCCTGGGCCTTGTGCCCAGGACCCATGGTTCAGCCGCCTGAAAGAATGAAGGAGCGCTCCAGATTGGCGGAGCGCCCCTTTTTCGTTCCGAGCCAGCCCGACCTTTGGTCCTCGCCACAAGGGCGAGGAAGGCGGGGTAGGAGTTTACGCGCTCACCGGCGGCCGCTTGTGGGCCCAGGGCTGGGCCTCTTCCAGCTGATAGGCCAGCCCGAGTAGCGTCGCTTCGGCGCCCAACCGGCCCGCCAACTGCACTCCGACCGGCAGCCCATTGGCCGTCCAATGCAGCGGCACGCTCATGGCGGGCGCGCCGGCGACGTTCTGCACCGGGGTGTAGCCGACATAGGCCATCAGCCGCGCCTGCAGCTCCTCGAACGGAACCCAGCCGGCGACGTAGCCCAGCTCGACCGGCGGCTTGCCCAGCACCGGCGACAGGATGACGTCGTACTTCGTCAGCCAGGCGTCATAGGCGCCGATTGTGGCGTTCAGCCGCTTCATGGCGGCGGGCAGGGCGTCCTTGGGCAGCTTGCCGACCAGTTCGGCCATGCCCAGGGTAAAGGGCTCGAGCACGCTGGCGTCCGGTTTGCCGCCGATCGCCTTGGTGACGCCCGCGACCAGTTCGGCCGCGCCGCTGGCCCAGAGCACGGTGAAGTCCTGGCCAAACTGGGCGCCGTCCATCGGAAGGTTCGTGGGCTCGACCCGGTGACCCAGGTCCCGTAGCAGCTTGGCGGCGTTCTCGACGGCGGTCCGCACCTCGGGATCGGGCGCCAGGCCCGTGCCACCGTTCATCACGAGACCGATCTTCAGCTTCTTCTTCAGAGGCTGGCCGATCATGCCGATCGGCTTGAACGGCGCGGCGCCGTCCGTCCGCTCGGTCGCGGCGAACATGGCCGCCGAGTCTCGGACGCTGTGGGTCAGGACGTGCGAGACCGACAGGTCGATGCCCCAGCTGCTCGGGCGATTGGGAATCATCCGTCCGCGCGAGGGCTTCAGGCCGAACAGACCGCAGTTGGCCGACGGGATGCGGATCGAGCCGCCGCCATCGCTGGCGTGGGCGATGGCCACCATGCCCGAGGCCACGGCCGCCGCCGCGCCGCCGGACGAGCCGCCCGACGAGTGCTGGGTGTTCCAGGGATTGCGCGTGGGCAAAAAGCCCATCGGCTCGGTCGTCGGCAGGAAGCCGTATTCCGGCGTCGCCGACTTGCCGAGCGTGATCAGGCCCGCCGCGTCGAAGGCGTCGATATAGGCCGTCTGCTCCTTGTCGGGCTTGGCGCCCAAGGTGACGCGCGTGCCATAGCGCGTCGGCAGGCCCTTGTAGGGATCGAGGTCCTTGACCAGGAAAGGCACGCCCGCGAACGGGCCAGAGAGCTTACCGGCCTTGGCCTTGTCCAGCGCGCGCTCGAAGTCGGAGGCGACCAGGGCCTGGACTTGCGGCTGCAGCGTCTCGATCCGCTGGATCGCCGCCTCGACCAGTTCGGCCGCGCTGACCTCCTTGCGGCCGATCCGGCCGGCCAGCTCGGTGGCGTCGGGCGTCCACGGCGCGGGGGCGGCGGACGACTTGGGCTTGGCGAAGGCCGAAGGGGCGGCCGCGATCGCGGCGGTGGCGGCCAGGAGGCCGCGGCGGCTGAAACGCATGGATTGTTCACTCCCATTGGCCGGCATCTGACGCGCCGGTGATCGCCGTTAAGTTGGCCCGGAAGAGACCTTGGCCGCAAGCCCGTGCTAAAGGGCGGCCCTTCGGTTTTGGGGAGGCGTCGTGGCCCGCAAGCGTATCGATCAGCTGCTCGTCGAGCGGGGCGTCTTCGACAGCCGCGCCAAGGCCCGCGCGGCCATCGAGGCGGGGCGCGTGACCGTGGCGGGCAGGGCGGTCGCCAAGCCTTCGGAAAGCGTCGACGAGGCCGCCGAGATCGTGGCCGAGGCCGCCCACCCCTGGGTGGGACGTGGCGCGCTGAAGCTGGTCCACGCGCTGGACCTGTGGCCGATCGCGGTCGAGGGCCGGATCGCGGCGGACATCGGCGCCTCCACGGGGGGCTTCACCGAGGTCCTGCTATCGCGCGGGGCGGCCAAGGTGTTCGCCGTGGATGTCGGGCGCGATCAGCTTCACGCCAAGCTCAAGGCCGATGATCGGGTCGTGGACCTGTCCGGCGTCGACGCGCGGGCGCTGGACGCCGACACGATCCCGGAAGCGCCGATGCTCGTCGTGAGCGACGTCAGCTTCATCTCGCTGACCAAGGCGCTGCCGGCCGCCCTGGGCCTGGCGGCGCCGGGCGCTGATCTCGTGGCGCTGATCAAGCCGCAGTTCGAGGCCGGCCGCGAGCACGTCGGCAAGGGCGGGCTGGTCAAGGACGCCGAGGTCATCGCCCGGGTCGAGCGCGAGATCGTCGACTTTCTGGAAGGGGCGGGCTGGTCCGCGAAGGGCCTCGCCGAAAGCCCGATCACCGGCGGCGAGGGCCAAGTCGAGCGTCTGGTCTGGGCGACCAAGGGCTGAAAAGAAATCGGCCGCTCCCGAGGGAACGGCCGATCGTCTTCCACAAGGCAGTCTTCCAAAATATTGGGGTCGCTTAGTCGACGACCTGGTACTTGCCGTTGGCGTCCGGGCAGACGCGCACGAAGCGCTTCTGGACGCGGCCGTCGGGCAGATAGATCGGGCTTTCGGCCAGGGTGCAGCCGTTGATGTCGGCCTGCGGGCGATCGGCGACGCGATAACCTTCGTGACGTTCGTAGCTGCGCTCGTAGTAGCTGTCGCGCTCGGCGTCGCGGCGAGCGTCGTCATACGAGGACGGCGGAGGCGGCGCGGGCTCGTTGTAGGCCACCGGCGGCGGAGGAGGGGGCGGCGGAGCGCGGCCAGGCGTGCAGGCGGCCGAGTTCTTGCCGACGTTCGTGCCGATGAAAGCGCCCAGCAGGCCACCCAGCACGGCGCCTTCGGTGCGCGCGCCCTTGGCCGCGACGCCGCTGCCGATCGCAGCGCCGATGCCGGCGCCGGCCAGGCCGCCGCCCGTGCCGCGCTGCGTCGTCGAGCGCTGGCACTCATCGTA
>ERZ1034427.68-NODE-68-length-22201-cov-326.814413_pt1 | contig 22201 bp, 28 predicted proteins | sample MGYA00520607_ERZ1034427 | MGnify/ENA primary metagenome ERZ1034427 (study PRJEB33736, sample SAMEA104288489) | Azolla caroliniana | place: Brazil | collected 1987 | study: EMG produced TPA metagenomics assembly of the PRJEB19522 data set (Is there foul play in the... | reverse complement strand
TAGCGTGAAGTAGGAACGAAGAAGCGACAGTCTTGATAGACTCACCCCCAACTTCATTTTGCTCAGTACGTAAATCGGATTAGACAAAAAAATCACCGACGAGTAATTACCAACTAGATATATCCATCCTTAGAGAGATGATCCCAGCCCCGAATAGGCTCCGTAAAAAAATATCCCTAACAATCCTATTACAAGTGTACCAGCTACAGTCCCGATCAACCACAAAGGAATCCTTCCAGTGGTATTGGTCGTTTGTACCACCCCCTCCCCTTACCCTACTTCGTTTGGTTCCACCACTCGGTCACGACTTAAGACATGAACGGTCACGAATGATTAGGATTTTGATCTTCCTTCGCTCGAAGTTAACGATCGTTTTCCATCCTTAATTGAAGAAATAATTAGAAAAAAGGACAGCAAGTACAAGGATCAGTAATAGTCCCCAGTAAAGGCTTGTGCGATTCAATTCTACACTTTGTTTATTTGGATTTGGTTGTGTCATAGATTCAAAACTCATGTAAAAACTATCTCTGAATGAATTGCATTGCTGATATAGAACCTGGGAAGAAAACCGTAGGTACCGCTAATCCATGCACAGCTAACCATCTAACAGTGAAAATTGGATGAGTTTTATCTAGAGCCATTGGTGCCTCCTAAAATGGTTTAGTAAACGCATCAACCTGTTCCAACGAGTCGAAACGGCCGGTTATTAAAGGAACTTCTTGTCGGTTCTCAGAGAAATATTCGTTAGGGCGGGGGCTTCCAAAAACATCATAAGCTAAACCTGTACTGACAAAAAGCCAACCTGCTATAAACGGGGAGGGTATAGTGATGCTGTGGATGACCCAGTATCAAGTACTAGTAATGATGTCGGCAAAGGGACGTTCTCCTGTATTCCCAGACGTGTTTAGCTCCGTATTTCTATCTCGTGATACTCAACTTAAAAGGATTTTTTTTTGTAAGGAAGTAGCGACACTGAAGGGTCAGGGATCCGCCAGCGCACCTCACCGAACCGGAATCAATCCAAAAAGGTTGTCACTATTATACCAAGGGTATATCGTAAATATACTGGATAAGTATAGCTATCCTCCCTTCGATGCGGCAAGCCATACTAAAAAGTACCGGTGGGTACGCAACAAGTTGTTATGGACTATCTGTAATCCTTCCTTTTGCGTCATTTTAAGTTAAGTCGATAAGAAAAAAAACTATAAGAAAATCTTTTTTTTTTCTTACTTAATTTGATCTTAAAAAAAAAAGTCTTCGTTATCCTATTGGATCAGTCGTTCCCACACAAAAGCACACTTTCCGGTGTTATTCTAGTCAAATTGAGAAAGTCTTAGTCAATAACAAAAATATTTAGTAAAAAATATCATAAAATTGTATACTAAATTATCTGTTAGATAATTTGGTATTTAAACCCATGCTCACTCTACCAAGCTATTTTGCCTTTTTGACATCCGTACTAACTTTAACTTTAGCATTATTTGTTGGATCGAACAAGATTAAGATTCCGTGAGATAGCAGTATCGTCTTCTATAGGGGGAAGGAACAAAGGAGAGCCCACGCACGGGCGCTTAGCAATTCACTGTACCCACCAAAAATTGCTCGCTGGTTGAAGAGATTGAACCTGCCTGGGTGAGTATTTGTATTAGATATCTACGAACTTAAATGGTTGAAGCATTATTATCCGGAATTGTGCTAGGTTCGATCCCAATAACCTTAGCTGGTTCATTTGTAACCGCATATTCACAATACAGACGTGGTGACCAGTTGGATATTAGATAAAAATTAACAACTTTGGGTCTGATAGGACAATTAAATGAATGGGAAATAGAAATACAGATATCTATAGATATCTTATGCTTTTTTTTTCCCATTTCTATTTCTGTTTCCTTCTAGCACCCGATTATTCTATTTTGTAGTGAGTCCGAAAGAAAAGCTCATCCGGTAAAAGAGATATGTCCGGCGACAATAGCAATATATATAGATATTTTTCTTCTTTCTGTCTCTTCTTGCTTCTACATTTTAAAACACATATGAAGCAGACTCACTCTGTTAGTTCAGAGATCATAAACACGCCCTGTAGGATTCGAACCTACGACATCGGGTTTTGGAGACCCGCGTTCTACCTAACTGAACTAAAGGCGCTTCTCCACCACTGACTGGAGTTTTTCTTTGGGAGAGTAAGGGTGGCGGGACGACAAAAGGGCCCACCCCTTATTCTTCCAAAGAAAAACAACGAATAGATTTTTCTTATGAATGGGATTTTCTATTCCACCCCCTAAGCTCCATGATTTGCGCATTGATAAGAAAATAGGGATGACGGGATTTGAACCTGCGGCATCTTGTACCCAAAACAAACGCGCTACCGAACTGCGCTACATCCCTATATTCATCGTGATTGGCATCACTGATATGAAATTAGCCGATCCGATTCGATTATAACCGATTATTAGATGTACTCGCCACCGGCAGAGTAAAAAGAAATATTTAAGTGTTGTATTGTACGATTCCGAATCCTCGAATCTAAAAGTAATTTCCTAACTTTTCGGGAGGAAAGGATCGATAAGGAGGCTTTTCTTTTTTTTTTTGGTAGGATGCAAAGGATTTGGTAATTTATAGGAGAGGGAAGAGGGGGAGATAAAAAAAGAACAACAAGGAGAATTTCTGATGCAATATGTGAAGATTTATCTCTCTACAGCCCCTGTCATTGCTACTATATGGTTTGGGTTGTTAGCTGGTTTGTCGATAGAAATAAATCGTTTTTTTCCAGATGCCTTAGTTTTTCCCTTCCTGTGACCCATTAGATTAGGCGCCAAGTACAAGAACAAGCAGAATCGAGGAAATTATTGATCTTTTCGTTTTTGTTTGCAGGGGAAATCACAGGTTATCGATCCTTTTGAACTTTTGAATGAAAAAATATTCTTGTTATTTTGAATTCTGCTGGTTGGGACTGCGCAGGCGGTTAATTCGAATCCTTCTTGGATCCAGCCCCCTATCTTGTAAAGCAAAAGAATAAAAAAAGGTATCGTCCAATCAGTATTATGGCTAAAAGTAAAGATGCAAGAGTAACTATCGCTTCGGAATGTACAAGTTGTGTCCAGAAAAGGACTGGTTACAATCCCGTAGGTGTCTCTCGGTACACTACGCGTAAAAATCGTCGGAATACGCCTATTCGGTTGGAATCGAAGAAATTTTGTTTTTGTTGCGGTAAGCACACTATTCACAAAGAGTTGAAAAAGTGAATCAAACATCTAAAGGATCCATAGGTAGTCAATAGTATTAGATATTGGTAATTACGAAGTATCATGAATAGGTTTAAACGATCTTCCCGCAGACGCTCCCCATCACTTCGATCCGACGAAACTATCGATTACAGAAACACAAGTTTACTTCGTCGATTTGTTAGCGAACAAGGAAAGATTCTATCCAGGCGGATGAATAGGTTGACTTCTAAACAACAACGTTCAGTGGCGGTTGCCATAAAAAGAGCTCGTATTTTAGCATTACCGCCCTTCTCGAACAGCGAAAACTAGACCCTTTTCTTTTCCTTAGGAATGAACCATTCCAATATATCTTTCGCCTCTCCGAGAGAAATCATCCGGAGAGGCTTATAAAAACCAATCAGTGTACCTCGTTTTGTTACAGCCTGTACGATCCTAGAGAAGCAATAGGCATCTGGAGTAGCTATCTGCGCGAGTGTTTTGCAGTTCGAATAAACTCGATTCTCAGACAAATTGTGAATCATTCCACCGTACGTAATTCCATTCTCTCGTGCTGCTGCGTTGATCCGAGCAATCCACAAACGACGCATTTCTCTTTTTCTATTACTTCTATCCGCATAGGCAGAAGCCAGTGCTTTTTGCTCTTGTTGATTCGCCGCCCTAAACAGTCTCGAGTGAGCCCCCCGGAATCCGGCAGCAAATTCGAGAATATTCTTACGATGCCTCCGAGCTACGGATCCGCGTTTTACTCTGGTCGTTAGATGCCTAGCCTCACAAAAAATCAGAATTTAGTCTTTGCAAAATCCATTTAGTTTTATTTTAACAATACCTGCCCGTAGGATCCTCCCTCATTTATCCTTACGTTTCTCAGATAAATTAATTTAGACAGATCGATTATCTATATTAAACTACATTCGGTGAAATCGTAAAAACAATGTATATTATTAAATAGATTCAATAAAGCTATGTACGATAGTGATACGCTACACATATTTATCGAACCTCAAAATTGAAGTATCCTTTTTCTTTTTTTTTAGAATAATTTTTTTCCTTCCACAAAGTATTCATTCTTTTCTCTGATGCAAAAAATAAGATTTCCAACGGCTTTTGCTACTCCAACTTTCCCACCCGCAAAGACTCCGGATTAGATGTCTGTTTCCATCAGCCATCACCGACCAGATACTGCACCGGAGACGTTATGGATTCCACTGTTTCCACGGCTGAGCTCTTGGCAGCTGGGTCCTTCCTACACACCGGAGCGTGAAGTTCCTTCGAGATGAGAGAAACATAGTTGCTGCTGGCGGGTCGTATGATCCTCAGTGAGTAGCTCCACCCGGGAGTGAAGCAGTCCGGGCAAATAACTATTCTTTGCAGTATAATATAAGAAATCGTTTGTATAGTAACGGTGTTTCGAGCTGGAAGTTGGCAAAAAACTTGACCCGAGATTACTGCCACTGCAACAATATTGATGAAGGTATGATTCTTTATACCATTCTCTTAACATCGCTTAATGATTATTTTTAACATCATCGATGTTTGTTTTGACACCATCCCAAATCGAGATGGTCGGAGTTTCACCGACCGCAACCGCAAATTCCCATTCCTATTCGAAACGGATAGACAATACATGTAGACCATGCTTCATTAGAAAAATTATTCTGCAACACCAAACTTTTCTCTTTACGCTTGGTTTTCAGTCCGAACGAGTCACACATACACCCTAGTACATACTCCCCGCCGTTGGGGGCATCCCCGAAGGGCTGGGGATTTTGTTCCACCGCCCAGTCGTTGTCTAGCTTTTCTAATAAGTTGCTGATTTGTTGGCACGTTCAAAGAAGCAGATAATCTGTTTGGTTTAGAATATTCTTAACCATGTGCATGCAAGAATGAAATCTCTCAATATCTTCGATTTTTAGGTTTCGGTATGGTTTTCTGACTTAACAGTGGGAGGCGCGGTCCAAGGCCCCTGGGGATTGGATAGAGCGATCATTGAGATAAATGAGTATGAAACAACGAAGGATCTTTTTATTTTAATTAATTTAGAAATCAATTCAACTATATTTATTCTTTGGCTCAACCGCAAACCACAGATAGAGAGAAAAGTTTTTCTCCTTTTTTTTTTCGGGTGTAGAATCTTTTTTTTTGTTAGACAAGGAGGAGTTCTCTGACTCCTCTTCTATCCATATCGATGCCGAAAGGATCTTATAAAAAAAGCAAAACTGAATTATCAATTCGGAGCGTTATCCGACGCGACAAAATCCGCGATACCATAATCCTGGGCTTCTTCCGCTGACAGAAAAACGTCTCTTTCCATGTCTTCAGAAATCATCCATAGCGGTTTACCAGTTCTTTGTGCATAAACCCTGGTTATACAATCACGGAGTTTCGATACTTCTTCTGCTTCCATAACACACTCCCCTGCTTGTCCGTCATAATACGAACTAGCGGGTTGGTGAATCATTACCCTGATTGGGGTATAACCCAGGACTAGCCGTACGGGCAGTTATCTATGCATACGGCTATGCGTCGGGTGGGGTAAAACCGGTAGGCGGTGATATATTTCCAAGCGCTAGTCTCCTTACTCCATGCAAGAAAAAAAAAAAGATCTCTTGCGTTATTACAAAAATTTCCCTACCGGAACACTGTAATATGGTATGTACCATCCTTCTAAACATACTACGATGGTTCCGTTGCTTCTCATTCGAGCAATCCCAAGGTTTGCTATGTCTATCCCCGATGGGCGATAGAATCATTTTATTTCTACTGCTGATGAAGAAGAAGTCTGATCTTCTAAAACCACGAAGAATCAACAAAATATTCAGTTTATGACGCTAATATATATATATATTGATCTCCGTCGAATCTATCAAAAAAAGAGAGAGGTTTCTTTGATTCCTGTTACTATCTTGGCGATTTACTACTTCACTTTCGAATCTATGTCCGAAAAAAAGAATTACCAAGTATCGGATGCCATGCTATTGTTACCTAACCAGGCGAAGGCACAGTTTGATTTACTTTTTTTATGATAAAAATCATTGGCGCCAAGCGTGAGGTAGTGCTATACGTTTGGTAATTTCCCCCCCAGCCAAAATGGAAGATCCCATCGAAGCAGCTAGTCCCATACAAATGGTATGCACGTCCGGTACCACAAATTGCGTAGCATCATAAACAGACATTCCGGCTAAGACTGCCCCGCCGGGAGAATTCACATACAAAAAAATATCTTTGCCTTCGTCTTCCCCATTCAGGTACATCATGATACCGATTAGTTGATTAGCAATTTCATCATCTACCTGTTGACCCAAGAAAAGAAGTCTTTCCCGATAAAGCCGGTTGATCAGGATAGGTTTATGTGTCATGCACCCTCACCCCCCTCTGGAACCGTACGAGCGTCGCTAGAAGCATACGGCTCTGGTAGTTTGTACATGGTGGAGGCAGAAAAGAAAAAAAACTATTGCCTTTTTTCAGAAAGAGGAAAACTAGCATTTCTTGCTTACAACGCTCGTTGTGCAATGCAAGATGCCCACCATTTCAATTAAATTCCGGTTCAGATTTGTCTGTCTCATCCATCAAAAATCCTGAACTGACTCGTAACCGGCCTGTAGTAGGGATGAACTCGCCCGTCATTCAACCTCCTTCGCACCGGTGTCTTCCTGTTCGTGGTTGAGCTCTTTCCAGAATCTTTGGGTTCATTTTCTACTTCGGGGGGGGTCCGACCGTCACTCGTACGTATGGAACGAATTTTTTTACTTCCCCTCTTCTTCCTATTCCCACAACTAATGGATTCAGAAGTAATAGACTTTTCTGGAGTCTTGCTCATCCTACCTTCCATTCTGTAGCAGGTTCTGCTACGACCAAGCTTGGGACTCAGTCACCGGAGCCTGAATAACTTGTTTATTCTAACTAGCCATGGATTCCATTGGTAAATATCTCGTGAAAGTATTCATCACGTGTTTAACAACTGAGTGATAATTCAGTCTACTCCAAGTGAGATAGAGACATATCGATTGAGTGAAAGGTAATGGAGAGTAATTCCATGCAGCTCAACGCACCTGACGAGTCGTACTATACGTCAACCCAAACAGCATCCTCCTCCCCAGGTAGACGAAAGGGCACTTTTGGAACACCAATTGGCATGCAGAAATTACATTTTCTTTTTCTTTTTCTCTTACTATTTTCAATCCCATTTACTGAATCGGGAACGTAGAAACCGAAGCTGGCAAAAGTTCGTATCATATTATAACACACTTGATTAAGGCTTTGTGGTAAGTCGAAAAACCATCGATTTTCTGTATAATGAGAAAGTTTAAATATCTGGATGGGACCAATCTCTACATTGTTATATAAAGAAAGTAGATGCTAGAATATCAATGTCTTTCTCATTCCTATCAGGAAGATTTTTGGCCTCTCCAATACAACATAATTCGTTCGATCGAGTTGGTGGTGGGAGGGGGATGGATACGGGTGTCTACAAGCAAACGAAGAACGATATTTGTTTTAAGACCAAAATCACTCTAATCAAAAACCAACCGAGTTAGATATTTCAGAAAAATTTTGCTTTTTTGCTTCTTCGTAGTGCAAGCCTACATCACCGCGAGAAAATCATATAGCGTTTACTTATTTCCAATATCCAAGAAAGGGGTTTTTCACGGGTTTGCCTTGGTATCGCGTTCATACTGTCGTACTAAACGATCCTGGTCGTCTGATTTCCGTACATCTGATGCATACTGCTTTGGTTTCTGGCTGGGCGGGTTCAATGGCTCTTTACGAATTAGCAGTTTTCGATCCATCCGACCCTGTTCTTGATCCTATGTGGAGGCAGGGTATGTTTGTTATTCCGTTCATGACTCGTATTGGAATAACAAAATCGTGGGGAGGTTGGAGCATTACCGGAGATACTGTAAGTGATGCAGGTATCTGGAGCTACGAAGGCGTAGCCGCGGCCCACATCGTATTATCCGGTTTACTGTTTTTAGCTGCTATCTGGCACTGGGTCTACTGGGATTTGGATCTGTTTCGCGATGATCGCACAGGAAAACCATCCTTGGATTTACCTAAAATATTTGGGATTCACCTATTCCTTTCAGGAGTACTTTGTTTTGCTTTTGGAGCATTCCACGTAACCGGTTTATTTGGTCCCGGTATTTGGGTATCGGATCCCTATGGATTAACAGGAAAGGTGGAACCCGTAGATCCGGCTTGGGGAGCTGAAGGTTTTGACCCATTCGTTCCGGGAGGAATAGCTTCGCACCACATAGCTGCGGGAGTCCTAGGTATATTAGCCGGTCTATTTCACCTTAGTGTTCGTCCCCCACAACGATTGTATAAAGCTCTTCGTATGGGAAATGTCGAAACCGTATTATCTAGCAGTATCGCTGCAGTCTTTTTCGCCGCCTTCGTAGTTTCTGGAACCATGTGGTACGGTTCTGCCGCCACTCCAATCGAGTTGTTTGGCCCTACGCGTTACCAATGGGATCAGGGATATTTTCAACAAGAAATAGATCGACGAATCCGCTCTAGCAAGACTGAAAATCTGAGTCTATCCGAAGCTTGGTCTAAGATTCCAGAAAAATTAGCCTTTTACGATTACATTGGTAACAATCCGGCTAAAGGTGGATTATTCAGAGCAGGTGCAATGGACAACGGCGATGGTATAGCTGTAGGTTGGTTAGGCCACGCTATCTTCAAAGATAAGGGGGGTCGTGAGTTGTTCGTACGCCGGATGCCCACCTTCTTCGAAACATTTCCAGTAGTCTTGGTAGATGGCGAAGGCATCGTAAGAGCCGACGTGCCATTCAGACGAGCGGAATCTAAATATAGTGTTGAGCAAGTAGGCGTAACTGTAGAATTTAACGGCGGTGAACTAGATGGCGCTAGCTTTAGCGATCCCGCTACGGTAAAGAAATACGCAAGACGCGCCCAATTGGGTGAAATTTTTGAATTTGATCGCGCTACTCTGAAATCAGATGGTGTTTTTAGAAGTAGTCCTAGGGGGTGGTTTACTTTCGGTCACGCCACATTTGCTCTACTCTTTTTCTTTGGTCATATCTGGCATGGTGCAAGAACCCTCTTCAGAGACGTTTTTGCTGGTATTGATCCCGACCTAGACGCTCAGGTCGAATTTGGAGCATTCCAGAAGTTGGGGGATCCAAGTACCAAGAGACAAGCTGTTTGAGTGGAAAATTCTTTGAAAAATCGGGTCCGGTAGGATTTTTCAAGGGAGTTCTTTTTCTTGCAAGGTGATATTACTAATAAGATAGAGAAAGGATTAAGTAGATAGATAATTTATCTCAAAATAAGTATGAAAGATATCTTCAAAAAACTACTTTACGGTCGGTCGAATCCATGGAAGCACTGGTTTATACATTTCTACTGGTAGCCACTCTGGGTATAATTTTTTTCTCCATTTTTTTTCGGGAACCACCCAAGCTGCCCACCAAGGAAAAGTGACATTCTATTCTTAGATACTCAAAAACCAACATAAGAAGTACTTGTCTTCGTTACTGGCATCGGCGGACTCATGGAAGGAGTAGGGCTAGTTGGAGACCTTCCTCGGTTGTTTTTTCCGGGAAGGTCTCTCAGTCTAACTAATCTTCATGTTCCTCAAAGGGGTCTCTGAGCTCTTCGGAGGGTTGACCGAAGGCAGTATACAAAGCGTGACCGGTGAAGCTGACGAGTGAACAAGATGTAAAGATAGCGACCGAAGTTGCAGTTTCCGTTGCTGTATAACCTAAGAAATATTAATTCCCATGAGATATAATAGTATACAAAGTCAGTAAATTTCAATCGATTGAATAAGCTCTATGGCTACCAATTTTGTTGATGATACTCCCAAGGGTAAACCCCGGGTTAGTCTCTTAGGAATAATTTTGAAGCCACTTAACTCAGAATATGGTAAAGTGGCCCCTGGTTGGGGAACTACCCCTCTAATGGGATTCTTCATGGCCTTATTTGCTGTATTCTTAGTTATCATTTTGGAAATTTACAACTCATCTGTTCTTTTGGATGGTATTCCGATAAGTTGGTAGGAGAGAGAGGGTGGGTTAGTGCATTGGAACCCACCGCCGCAATAGCCGGGGGTTCCCGGATGAAGACTTCAGAGGAGTCAGAAAGGTAGTTAAATTGTGCGAATAATCCCCTGAAAGATTTTGATATGGGTGTGTGACTCGCAGCAACCAGTCTGGTTCAATGAATAGATATTCTTTTGTTGAAGAAATAAAAAGATAACTACTTTTTTTTCTTCAACAAAATAGTAGTTGTCTTGCTGGGTAGCAGTTTGATTATTAGCACCCAGAGCGCAAGAAACTAGATATTGCTTGGTAGGGTTCGAACTACGATTAATCCGTACCAATCTACCTTTAAACTTCGTAACAAAAAAGTAAATCGATGCCAGGTACGTAACATCGACGCTCGATCAACGAATTGCGAAGAAGTGAACTATCTTTCAATCGAAAATATACGGTAGTGGGGTAAAACGATCATAATCACGCAATTTGTCTATTGTTTCACAAATTTATGCCGTGGTCGGAGAATTCTTGCCCATCAGGTTTTCTCACCTTTGAAAAGAAGGATTTACCGGAGTATAGTAGAGATCCAAGGTTCGTAGATGCTCGGACAATCAGATTGGAACGAGAAAAAAAAAAATAGATATATATATCCATTGATTTCTCCTTATTAATTAAGTATAGATCCAGCGATAAGATAAAGAGTTTTCCCGAGATGCTAGTCATAATCATTCCTTGCCTGAATGAAAAATAAAAGCTAACGCGGGATTGAGGCAAAACATATTTTTGAGGTTTACGATGCAATGATCACGTCTCCGTTTCTTCTATCTTAAAAGCATTTAATGAAAAAAAAAAGATGAAGACCTTTTCTCATTCTATCTTCATATCAAGTGACTATTTAATTAAAAGAATGGACGATTACTCAAATATCTTTGTTTAAGCTGTGTGAGAGCAAAACCTCACGTACGGTTTACAGAGGGGGAGTTGAAAAAAAAAAGCTTACCCACCTCGATAAGGTATACGATTGGTTTGAAGAGCGCCTTGAAATTCAGGCAATTGCTGATGATATTACTAGTAAATATGTTCCTCCTCACGTGAACATATTCTATTGTTTGGGGGGAATTACGTTGACTCGCTTTTCAGTCCAGGTAGCCACCGGTTTTGCCACGACTTCTTATTATCGCCCGACCGTTACAGAAGCTTTTTCTTCGGTTGAATATATAATGACTGAAGTCAATTTTGGATGGCTGATTCGATCTGTCCATCGATGGTCAGCGAGTATGATGGTTCCAATGATGATTCCGCATGTATCTCGTGTATATCTTACAGGAGGATTCAAAAAACCCCGTGAATTGACTTGGGTTACTGGTGTAATTCTGGCTGTACTAACTGTATCTTTTGGTGTGACTGGGTATTCTTCACCCTGGGATCAGATTGGTTATTGGGCAGTTAAGATAGTAACTGGTGTACCCGAAGCTATTCCTCTAATAGGATCTTCATCGGTAGAGTTGTCGCGAGGAAGTGTAAGTGTAGGTCAATCCACACTGACTCGTTTTTATAGTTTGCATACCTTCGTATTGCCGCTACTTACTGCCGTTTCTATGCTAACGCATTTCCTGATGATCCGTAAACAAGGCATTTCGGGTCCTCTTTAGCACTTACAGAAAAATTCTATTGATTCCTGAGTCATCAAAGAAGGACCTTAATTTATAATTCTTTACAAGGTTGCTATTCCATTGCCGCTGGTGCTTATCACTGAAATAGATGAAGAGTTATCTATCGGATTTGATTCCTGTATTAGACTATAGGGATAAACAGATTGAAGCGTTGAAGGAAAAAATTTGGATTATGGGAGTGTGTGACTTGTTCCGAAACGCGCAGGCTACGCAGCTACCGAGTAGAATGCTGCTACAACCCCAAAAGTTTTTGTTTCTCTTCCAGCTTTTCCTAGTTTAAGTACTAGGATTTGAAACTCGGATAGATTTAAGATTCTCTCTACTTAGTCAGGAGAGATCTTTGTGGGACTCTCCCCATGATCGGGTTTAAGAGGCTCCGTGAAACCCTACTTATATACATACCCAATCGGGTTCTTTATGAGTCTAAAGCATTACGGTTTTTAGGACGCATACATTCCCCCCGCACCCAAATACAAAAAAATTACCCATAAAAAAAGAACTATTTTATGGCTCAACCGTCGGGGTAAAAAAATGATCCAAAGGGAGGAGATATAGTCAAAATTGTAACAAGTTAAGATCCTATACCTTTTAGATTAGAGTTCGCAAGCGCATCAGCGATGAAGCGATACACGATGTATGGGATAAGAGATAATCCAAGAAGCTTCCTCATTAATTTATTAGGCTGACTTGGGTCATAAGCCACTCCACGAAATCATTGTTTTCTGTGTTCCTCTATAAGATCCCCCTCCTTTGAGGAAGAGGTACTCAAATTACTAGGAAATACAAAACTTTATAAAAGTGAAATTCTTGTGGAGTAATATACCTAAAGATTCGCTCGAGCCGTATGAGAAGAAACTCTCATGTTCGATTCTGATGGGGGGATAGAATGTCCATCCCAATAACAAAGAAACCTGACCTGAATGATCCTGTTTTGAGAGCGAAATTAGCTAAGGGTACGGGACACAACTATTACGGAGAACCCGCTTGGCCCAACGATCTTTTACATATATTTCCTGTCGTAATCTTAGGAACAATTGCTTGTACCGTGGGTTTAGCAGTTCTAGAACCATCAATGATTGGTGAACCGGCAAATCCTTTTGCAACTCCTTTGGAAATATCACCTGAGTGGTATTTTTTTCCCGTGTTCCAAATACTCCGTACAGTTCCGAATAAATTATTAGGTGTACTTTTGATGGCGGCCGTACCCGCAGGTTTGTTAACAGTACCCTTCATTGAGAATGTTAATAAATTTCAAAATCCGTTTCGACGTCCGGTAGCTACAACAGTTTTTGTTATTGGTACTGCGGTTGCTGTTTGGTTAGGCATAGGAGCAACTCTACCAATTGATGGATCTTTAACTTTGGGATTATTTCAAAATTAGAACCCTACTAGTTCATTGACATGCACACAGAAAATCTAGGGAGTGATTGTTACACCACAACATCTCCCTAGACTTGTTGTTTTTTTATAAGCAACTACTAAAATTTCGAAATGGTTCTATTATTTATTCTATTTCTTATTTGACAACTAATTATACGTATACGACGACCAAAGCCGTATAACCGCTTTTTTCCGCATCCCCTTCTTGTCTGTCTATGCAAAAAAAAATTCATTACTTAGCCGCTTTCATTATTGATAAAGAGCCACAGCGGGCAAGCGATGGGCTGGCCCACAACACCACAACACAAGGAGTACGATTCTGAGAAAAGACCTTTTATTCCTAATCCACGCGCACCTTGCTACTGGGTAATTCTGCGGCGAAACGTTCCCACGAAGCTTTTGAAACCTGATCTACGGATTTTTTTCCAAAACTCTTTAGTTTAAGCAAATCATCCCGACTATAGTTAAGTAAATCATTTATTGTATGTATCTCAGCCCGTTTAAGACAATTAAAAGCCCTAGCAGGTGATTCCAGTTGATCAATGAATGTATTTGTAAGAACTTCTCTCGATTTTCCCACACTATCCAGTTGTAAAGATGATTTGGCTAAGTCCGAAGAATTCTGAATATTACCGAGGTGGGCGATATTAGAATCTCTCACGTGCAAAAAATTTTTTAATAAATAGATTAGTTTTTTAGATGCCTTACATAGAGCTTCTTCGGGGGTCGGACTACCATTAGTCCATATTTCCATGAATGAGATCTCTCGCATTTCCACACCATTCTCAAACGGATGGACACTATAATTTACGTTTCGGACAGGCATAGGTATAGCACCAACAGGGAATTCTCCTTCTTGGTATCCTTTAAAATCTTCTGTACGATATCCACAAACATTCTCGATCTTCGATTCAATGTTTAGAGATATTGGTTGGACGATAGTAACTATGTATTGTGAATCATCAATAATCTTGACGGAAGGCGGTAGCAAAATGTCACCAGCGGTTACTTTCTTGGGACCAGTTACAGACAAAAAAGCTTTTTGCGCTTCATTGGATTCATTTCTAAGCGTAGTTCCTTTCAGATTGACTAAAACATCATGTATTGTCTCTTAAATACCCGTCATTGTGGAATACTCGTGAGCAACTCCCTCAGATTTTGCACTTGTTGTACCTGCTCCTCCAACTTCTTCTGGCGGGGCTCTACGCATGGCAATTCCCACAGTACTTGCTTGACCCTTTTCAAAGGGGGAAACGACGAATCGGCCGTGATGAAGACGCTTACTTTCCGTCCTGAATTCAACACATTTCCATTGAATTGCCTGGGTAGAGGTCAATGTTTCGTCCTTAAGCATGAAAAAACCCCTGTTCGTTTAATACGACCAGTAGTTAGACACGTCTTTTTCTGGGAGGTCTACATCCGTTGTATGGCATGGGAGTCACATCACGTACGAAACTAAGAGTTATACCGCTTCTGCGGATAGCTCGTAGAGCGGTATCCCTCCCTGGACCCGGCCCGCTCGTCATTACCTCCGCCTGTTTCATACCCCGATCCATTGACGCGCGGATGGCATTCTCCGCTGCAGCCTGGGCAGCAAATGGTGTACTCTTGCGGGTACCCTTGAATCCGGAAGCACCAGCAGAACACCAAAGAATTACTTATCCTCGAACATCCGTAACTGTAATAGTGGTATTATTAAAACTCGCTTGAATATGAATAATTCCTTTCTGGACTCCGCGTTTACCTTTGCGGAGACGAGCTTTTTTCAGAGTCGTTTTTGATGTAGTTGATTGATTGTTCATTATGGAAGGCTTTTACTAAAAATATCTATCTGTTTGAATATCGTCAGTTTATAAACTACCCCTGCCTCTGCTTATGCTTTGGGTTTTGACAGATTACCATGATTCGTCTACGTCTGCGAATGAGTCTACATTTCTCACATATTTTTCGAATAGAGGCACGAATTTTCGTAACTGTAGCCTTAAATTGAAATTGGTTGAATCTTTGGATCTCAAACTATCTTTCCTTTTTTATCCCGCAAATTCTTGTACTACAAAAACATTAGAAAATAATGAGGTTAAGCATAATAGCTATAACCAATTTTTGTTAGGTACCGTTCGTTTGTCTATTTCTGAGACGATAGGTGGTACATCCTTTAGTAAGATCATAGGGACTCAATTCCACCCTCACTCTATCCCCAGGCAATATTCTTATATAGTTACGTCAGATCTTTCCCGATATGTGAGTCGATACGTGGCACCCATTATCTGAATACACTCTAAACATCGCATTAGGAAGTGATTCTGTAACTGTACCTTCCATGTCAATAAGATTTTGTTTTTTTATCGTTCAAGAGAAATAAGCCTCCCATCTTATCGACGGATCTTTTTTAGAATATTATTCCGGATTCGTTTGCCAATGCGAATACCCAAATCCCCTTGAGGCGTGACTATTCCATCAAGCAACCGTCCGTTGAAGGAATGTTTTACCAACTACCAAACGTGACACAAAATCTCTCCGCCAACTTTTTTTCGTCTAGCTTCTCGGTCGGTCAAAAGCCCGTAGGATGTTGGTAGAATTACAATTCCCATACCTCCTAATATTTTTGGAATTCCCCGATGATCCGAATATACTTTCAATCCAGGTTTGCTAATACGTTTGATTATCGTAATACATGGCTCCCTTTTTTTACCCTAATACTTCAGACTCACATCCAGAAATTCTTTCATGTTTTCGGTGTGTTCGGCAATCCCTTTAACAAAACCTTCTTCTAACAGGGTTCTTCCGATACGTCTAGTCATTCTGGTAGCAGGCACTCTTATTGTCGCTTTCCTTCTCATATTAGCATTTCGTATAGCAGTGATTGCGGTAGAAACGGTATCGTTAGTCGTGAGATGCCGATCAATAGTTATTAACATTAAAATTATTCCTTTTTAGGAATCTAATATTACTATATATATATCTTTTTTTATTGTCACAAGCTTCGACACATATATATATGTCGAAGCTTAGGCAAGCAATTGTGGTAATAACTGGTAAATGACTAATGTCCTATTATTGCTGTTTATAACACTTCTGGAGCTAGTGAAACTATTCTGGCAGAATCATACTCTCTCAATTCCCTAGCTACTGGACCAAAAATTCGAGTTCCTCTAGGATTTCCTTCCTGATTCACAATAACAGCTGCGTTGCCATCAAATCTGAGAATCATTCCATTATCTCGTTTCATTTCCCTACGAGTTCGGACCACCACTGCTCTAACTACTTCCGACCTTTTCAGAGGCATATTGGGTACTGCCTCTTTCACCACAGCTATGATGATGTCACCTACGTTTGCATATTTGCGGTTACCGGTACCTAGAACTCGAATACACATTAATTTCCGGGCTCCGCTATTGTCTGCTACGTCCAAATAACTTTGAGTCTGAATCATTTGTTGATCAGGAAATTTTATATATTTTTTAAGAGGAGAGAAAGAAAAGGAAAAGAAAGAAAAAGTGGGGGGGCTGAAAAGAAAGAGGAAGACAAAAGAAGTCTGTTTATCTCTAGAAATTTATATAGCTATCTCTATCTATATAACTTTTTATATCTATATAGATCAATATCTTGTTTTTGGGGGGTTTCAATAAAAAAAGGTTTTCTGATGCTGTCATGTACATCAAAAATTTTTTTCTTTTTTTTTTTAGTGACAATGAGATCGATTGTTGATCTAATACCGATCACAGGCAGTGTCCGTCGCAAAAACAACCGTTACTTTCATTTTTTAGTTGTCGAATTCTCCTTGTTCTAGCATATATTTATTTTTTTTTTTTTACTTTAACAGCGAATATCGATAGTAGTTATCAGATTAGGGTATTCTTTTCAAATTAATCGACTTAGTATCAAAATCCAACCGTAGTCACTATTCGGGTCGATATAGGCATCTTGTGAGCAGCAATTTCCATAGCGGCTCTTGCTATCTCTTCCGACACTCCACCCGATTCATAGATTATTCGGCCTGGCTTGACTACGGATACCCAATACTCTGGAGATCCTTTGCCTGATCCCATGCGTGTTTCAGCAGGTCTCATGGTGATTGGTTTGTCGGGAAAAACTCGTATCCATAGTTTACCGCCACGGCGAGCATACCTCGTTATTGCCCTTCTTCCCGCTTCTATTTGTCTTGCTGTAATCCATGCCGGTTCGAGAGCTTGGAGAGCAAACTTTCCAAAAGATATTTTATTACCGCGATTGGTAATTCCTTTCAATCTTCCTCTATGTTGTTTACGGAATTTTGTTCGTTTGGGGTTACGGTCGATGGCAATGAAATCTTTCCATCTCTGATACGAAACCGGGCATGGGGATCTCTTCCCAACCGGCTCCTCATGAATTTGATACCATTCCTTCTTCTACTTCTCTTTTAGTCCCCTCCTCTTTTCTCTTACTTCAACTCTTCCTATATGAGATTCGTTTCTTTTTAGTGGTGAAGAAAAATCCTAAAAATGTTTTATTCCTATCAAATGTATCCATCACGCCTACCTACAATTTTTTTTATGTTAGAGATGGATAGTTCTTTTTTGGTACTGAATCCACGGGCGAAAATGAGCTCAAAATGTTCTCTTTTGTTTTCAAACAAAGAAAAAATAGTCAATTTCCATTCAACGAAAGACAGGCTTCTTCCGCCACCCTATCTCCCAAATCTACTCGATGTCTGAATCCGATTCAGAAGTCTCCTCGTTCTTTCAGTCTCTTCAGAAAAACGTTTGGGTTCACCTCGGCGACGGAGCCCATTCCAATACCTAACTCGATGGGTCGTTCTTGTCAGCGCTCACCGAACTTGGGGCTCTTACGTAGCATCGTGATAATAATGCTATATCACATAGCTTTTCGGGAGTTTATTGGTTAACCATACGATCTCAAGGAGAATCAATTTGTAAAGTGTCTTCTCCTTAATATCCATGGTATAGATTCCGGCTTCGCGTGAGAGGGCTATAATCCCCTGCGCGTGGAACTTTATTTCACACAAGTTCGTCCCGTACTTAACGTTTCGGAAGCCCAGACTATTCTTTTCTTAACGGAGCAATATTTTAACTATGGGTAGAGAGATTTTGTTTGAACGAGTCGCACACTAAGCATAGCAAAGATTTCTCGAAAAAAAGAAAATGAAGGAAAAGAAAAGATTCAATTTTTGTGTTAAATCCAGAATGGAATGAAGTTGTTATGGGTTCCGACTTCATCGGCTGTAAGAGTAAGACGAGGTTTTTTTTTTATTCAGTATCCTGAAATATCCAAATCTTTATACCTAAAACCCCATAAATTGTTTGAGCTGAATAGTGACAGTATTTTATACGTGCTCTGATTGTTTGGAGAGGTACTCTACCTTCTCTAGCCCACTCGACTCGAGCCATTTCACTTCCATTGAGACGTCCTGCTATTTGTATCTTAATACCCTTATTACTAGTCCTTCCAACCGACTCGATAGCCCTTTTCATCGTCCTTCGAAAAGCAACTCTATTTCTTAATTGTGAAGCAACGTGTTCCGCTAGGATCTTTGGTTCCCCGTACGGTTGAATAACGTTATTTAGAGTTATTCGAAGTTTTCGATCTCCAATACCTAGCATAGTATCTACATCACGTTTCAACTGATCAATCTTTAGACTATGTTCTTCTATCAATAAATCGGGAAATCCGGTATTTATTTCAATTTTAATAAGATCCGTTTCTCGTTGAATCTCTATATGCCCGATTCCGCCATAGTTTGAGGAGTCTTTCAAACTCCCTTCCACGTATTTTTCAATTAAGGTGCGTATCCTTCTATCTTCCTCAAGGAATTTTGGATAATCTTCCATTTGTGCAAACCAATAAGAAAAATACTTCTGGTTTACACCGAGTCGAAAGCCGAGTGGATGAATTTTTCGTCCCGTACATTTATACTTATTCCCCGACTTAATATTAAATAAGTTTCTTTCTAAAAAAAGATTCTCTTTCAATTTTGTTGACGCATCTCCAAAACTGATTACTTTGTCTACATTGAAAATTTAAGTCCCCTCTTTCTCTTTAAGCGACCTCAAATTCGACTTAATAGTTATTCGACACGTGGGTTTCCTTATAGGATAACCACGACCCTGAGCCCGGGGTCGAAACCTCTTGAGGTAAGTGGAATTATCTACTCGGATTTCACTAATGAACAGGTTGGTTTTCTTGAATCCCAGATTACTAGTAGCGTTTGCCGCTGCGGAAAGGACCAATTGTGATATCATATAACATGCTTTGTAAGGCATAAATTCAGGTGATACAAGTGCTTCTTCATATGAACAACCTTGGATTTGCTCGGCGACACGCCGCACCTTAGCAGCTGACATACGAATATTCTTTGCTGAAGCTTGCGCTCCTACATTTGATCTTCTTTCATTCTCCATAGAAAGTGATTTCCTAATCATCTGCGAGATCCTTTGTCACTTTTAGCATGTCCCCGAAAATTTCGGGTAGGTGCAAATTCTCCCAGTTTGTGACCTACCATACGATCAGTTACATAGATCGGTAAGTGTTCCCGCCCATTGTGAACAGCAATAGTATGACCGATCATGATGGGGACTATTGCAGAGGCGCGAGACCAAGTTATTACTAACTTTTTTTCTCTCCGCACATTAAGATTTTCAATCTCTCTTATTAAGTGATTGGCTACAAAAGGACCTTTTTTTGATGAACGTGCCGTAACTAACTACCCTCCTGCTTGGTATCCCCACCTGTCAACCACTTTTGCGGCGGCGAAGTATAAATGGGTTACTGTATTTCTTTGTTTTCCTGGTTCTTTTACCTAGTGTAGTATATCCCCAAGGTGTTGATGGGTTTTTCCTACCAATCGATGTCCTACCCTCCCCCCCTCCGTGTGGATGATCCACAGGGTTCATAGCTGCACCTCGCACCGTAGGACGTCTACCTAACCAGCGTGTAGATCCAGCCTTTCCTAAGCCTTTACTATTGGTGTCGGTATTTCCAACGCGCCCTACACTTGCTAAACGATTTTGAGGTATTAAACGAATTTCGCCAGAAGGTAGTCTCAATGTAGCTAATCTCCCTTCCTTGGCTACTACCTTTGCTGCTGCACCAGCTGCTCTGACCAATTGTCCGCCTTTCCCAGGTTTTAACTCGATATTATGTATGGTGGTACCCAAAGGAATCTTGGTTGAAGTAGATCCCTTACTCTCATTCTATATTAAAAAAGGAAAAAGAGATCTCTTCCCAAACCGTACAAGCCTATTTCGAGGCATACGGCTTTCTAGATATGCAGAATATGCAGAAGGAGCTAGTTTTTCCCGCTAGTGCTAGGCAAGACTCCTAGAATCATCCCCAAACAAAGAAAAAGTTTTGGTTCTGTGTCTATTCATATCCCAGGCTTCTCCGCCGGCATCTGGCTTTTTTTACAAGTCAGCAACAGAATTGATGACTTCATTGATTCGCGCTAACATTTTTAAAAATGTAATGGATAACTTAGGAAATTTTTTTTTTAGCTTCGGATCCAACTTCTGTCCAACAAAAGCCCTTTTTTGTTTTTCTCACTATGTAGCTTCGGTAGTGCCTCTAACCTTCACACCGAATGTCGTGAATTACCCGTGTTTCACGTAAATTGGGTACGTACGGGGAGCGCCTCTAGTTTCTCTCATGAGAATATCCAAATATTTCCATATTATCATACCTAAAAAAAGTATATATATATATATATTTTATTATACTTATTTATCACCCGCTACTGTCCCTTCTCAGTCTTTAGTCGCTCCAATAAGGTTTATTCAAATACTTTTTTTTGAATTAGTGGTAGGTTGGTGGGATCAGCTTATATCCCAATCGACCAGTCTCAGAAAACGCGAATCAATTATTCAAATCGCACTCAGAGGTAAGGCATTCCCGGTCGAAATAGACGCGTCAGGGCCAGATATTAGTATATCTCCAACCTCCATTCCTCGCGCGTACAACACATATCTTTTTTCACCATCTATGTAGTTAATTAAACAAATATATGCATTTCGATTCGGATCGTATTCTACACTTGCTACTTTTCCAAAAACACCAACCTTGTTTCGTTTAAAATCGATTCTACGGTATAAACGTTTATGACCTCCTCCCCTGTGTCTGATGGTGATGACTCCTCTACTATTCCGTCCACTTCTAGATACATTACGGCAGGTCAACATCTTTTCGGGTTCTGACCTTGTTATTTCGATGAAACGTGAAACAGCTCGATTACGCGTGCCGGGTGTATATGCCTTAAAAAATCATATAGCCATACTTATTCTTCCTCTTTTTGATCGTTAGCAACAACATTTTTTTAGTTGAAAAATAATGGGATAGAATATTGATCTTGGAGTGTAACAATCATTCGTTTTCGACGCGTGTAACTTGGAAATCCCATCCTATTTGTCTTTTTTTGTTTCTTCTTTGTGCCAGGTAATCAAAGACTATTAATGCCTCTCACTTCGACGTTGAAGAAAAGTTCAACCCACTTCTTCATCTCAACCTTTGTTATTTCTGGATCTACATCAAAAGTGTATTGGTTGTTCTGTAACAAACGAATAGATTTCCCAGTAAGTACTTGATTTTTCAATTTATCCGTAGTATCTCCCTTGCCGTTCCTTTATTCTCTTTTTCTCTCCTTTAATAGTTCCTGTATAGTCTACAAAATTGAAAAGGTTAAAAATACACATTAATTTTATCTAATTATTCTATTCTAGAATATTTCTATATCTACTATTCTTACTTTCTTTTTTTCTGTTTGCATCCAACAGGAGTTGAACCTGTGAATTCGCCAATTATGAGTTGGGTGCTTTAACCGTTCAGCCATGGATGCTATATCCATTACTAGTATATTGATAAGTAATATCAATTATACACAAAAAAAAGATTTGTTTGTATGAAAAGCAATCGTCCCAACTAGTCTGCTTCT